>Ga0256832_1003604_pt1 | contig 10505 bp, 3 predicted proteins | sample 134614metaG_FD_190534 | JGI IMG/M metagenome (GOLD analysis project Ga0256832, IMG submission 190534) | Hydrothermal vent microbial communities from Lau Basin, Pacific Ocean - 134-614 | ecosystem: Environmental > Aquatic > Marine > Hydrothermal vents | place: Pacific Ocean: Lau Basin | collected...
ATTAATTCTTTTGCGGACAAAAAAATGGAGTCTTTTTCCGGTATTTTACTTTTTGCAAAAATTTCATCAAATCCCTCAGATGTAATATGAATTTTGTAAACATCATTAGTTTGAGGAACATAGTCAAATACATAAATACCATTGTTAATATGCATAAGCTCACTATTTAGTCCATTATCTGAGCTAATGCTTATAGATGCATTGATTATAGGGGATAGCACGTGTTTTTCGTAGGGATTAGCTGTTTCACTAAGTTGCAAAGTCCATCTGTTATCAAAAGGGCTAAAGACAGAGTTAAGAACCAATTTGTTTTTTACTTTCCCAACCTTATACTCCTTTTCACAAGACAGCAGCAAAAAGGACAAAAAAATAGTGAGCAATATATATTGTAGTATGTCTTTCAATTTGAATTGAGTTAATTCTTTATACAAAGCTACAAAATCGCCCACTATTTACAACCATTAAAACCAAAAAAGAATGAAAAGTTACTATCTCATTTTTAAAGACGAAACAGTAAACTTCCCTTTGGAATTTACTATTTTAACATTAAAAATTAGTTCCAGTCCATTTATAAATTCACGGATGCTTGAGTTTTTAACTGTCATATGAATAGGTTTAATCCACAATTCATTCTCAGCATCCTTAAGTATTATTATTTTTTTTCCGTAAATATCATTTAATTTACTTACTGCCTCTTTTATACTTATGTCATTGAGAAAAAGGTCTTTTGACAAAGGCAATTTGCTATCATCCAATTTCTCCACTTCAACTTTTTCAGTTATAAAAGCAGTCTCTTTATCGGTGATTATTGCTTTTTTATCAGCATTATTTTCAATCTCCACTTTACCTTTAAGCAAATCCACTTTTACTCCTTTATCCATTTGATCTACATAAAACACCGTCCCCAACACTTTGATTTTGGCTTGGTGCATTTCAATGATAAACGGTTTATTCTCATTTTTTGAAATATTGAAATAACCATCTCCTTTTAGTTCTACTCTACGCTGATGATCATTAAAATCATTTGAGACTACCAATTCGGAGTGGGGATACAATACAATATCCGAACCATCTTCCAAAACAAGATGCTTCTCTACGTCACCGGCAATATAAGATTCATTGCTATTTATAAAAAATACTGTAAACCCTATAATCAGTACTACAACAGCAGCTGAGAGGTATCTGACAACTGAAAATCTATTTCCTGAAGTATTTCTTGAAATAGTATCCCAGGCACTTATTTTATCAAATTCTTTCCAGTCCTTTAGCTCTTTTGCAGCCAAATGAATATCATAAACACCAGAAAACATATCTTGATCTTCTTCAGACATCAAAATATCTTTGAGAATTTTCTCATCGGCATCATTCTTGATTTTCTTAAGCCAATATGTCTTTTGTTTATCGTTCATCTCAATTGATATTCGCCCTTGAGAAGAACAAAAAAAGTAATACCCTTAAAAAATAATTAAATTTTTCTTATTTTTTCAAAGTTTTAAGTGATTCCTTCAATATCTTGATTCTTTCTTCACCGTCTGCAAGTTTTTTCCTTTCCATATTGACTACTGCTTCGGGAGCATTATTGACAAAACCCTGATTGCTCAATTTTTTATTGATACTTGCGACAAAACCTTCTTGATATACAATTTCTTTTTCGATCTTGGCTATTTCGGCTTCAATATCGATTTCAATATTGGATTCCAGCATAAACTTTTCATTAGCAGCCATAAAAGGAATCGTATTTTCTATTTCCTCGGAATCTACCAATTCAAGACCGGAGAGAAATGCTTGTTTCAATATTTTTTCCTTAATTCCGGATATCTTTTCTGAATCCAACAGATCCAATAATGAATCTGATTTTTTAGCATAGAGTTTAAGCTTATCTTTTGGTTTGAGTCCCTTGGAATTTCTTACTTCTCTGATTTTTGTCACAATCGTTTTCACCTTCTCTACAACATCCAACAAAGCTTGATCGTAACTTTCTGCTTTAGGGTATTTACTCACAACGCAGTCATCACCATCTTCTCTTTCTTTGATATAATGCCAAATCTCTTCTGTTACAAATGGCATAAAAGGGTGCAACAATGTAAGCGTTGTCTCAAATAACTCAATAGTCTCATTTAATGTAAACCTATCGATTGGTTGACCATAAGCCGGTTTTATCACTTCCAAATGCCAAGAGAAAAAATCATTCCAAATGAATTTATACAATGTCATCAGCGCTTCCGATAATTTATACTTCTCGTACAAGCCATCCAACTCTTCGATTACTTGATTCAAGCGATTTTTCATCCAATTAATCGCCAACCTATTTTCGACAGGAGTTTCGATCTTATCATCGATTTCCCATCCTTTAATCAATCGCATTGCATTCCATAACTTATTGCTGAAATTACGACCTTGTTCTACCAATTTATCATCAAACAACAAGTCACCACCGGCGGGTGAACTACTTAGCATCCCAAATCGCACTCCGTCAGCTCCATAATCCTCTATCAATTTCAATGCATCAGGAGAATTACCAAGAGATTTACTCATTTTTCTTCGCTTTTTATCGCGAACCATTCCTGTAAAATAAACATGTTCAAAGGGTTTTTCATTCTTCCACTCATATCCTGCCATAATCATTCGGGCGACCCAAAGAAATATAATATCCCAACCTGTGACCAAAACAGTAGTCGGATAATAATAATCAATTTCTTTTTTATCAAAAAACCCATTGAAAACTGAAATAGGCCACAGCCAAGAGCTAAACCAAGTGTCCAGAGCATCTTCATCTTGCTTCAAATCGGATAATTTCAAGCCGGAATTTCCTGTTTCTTTTATCGCTAATTCAAGAGCTTTATTTTCATTTTCGGCTACAAAGGTTTTGGTTTCTCCATCTACATCCAGATACCAAGCAGGAATTCTATGTCCCCACCATAGTTGACGGGAAATAGTCCAAGGTCTGATATTTTCCAGCCAATGTCTATATGTATTTTTTTGATTCTTTGGAAAGAATTCTATCACATCTTCCATTACTGATTTAAGGGCAGGTTCTGCGAGTTCCTCCGTATGTACATACCATTGCTCGGAAAGCCTGGGTTCAACAACAGAATTAGTCCTCTCTGATCTTCCAACGCTATGATTATACTCCTCTATTTTCACAAGATGACCTCCTTCTTCAAGGTCTTTTGTTATCAATTTTCTGACTTCAAACCTATCTTTTCCTACATAAAAGTGAGCAGCTTCACTCAAAGTACCATCTTCATTGAATATATCAATTACTTCAAGATTATGCCTCAGTCCGATTTCATAGTCATTAGGATCATGAGCGGGAGTTATCTTTAGGGAGCCGGTACCAAATTCGATATCTACATATCTATCAAAAATTATTGGCACTACCCTATTTACCATTGGCACAATCACTTTCTTACCTTCAAGATGTTTATATCTTTCATCTTTGGGATTAACAGCCACAGCAGTATCTCCCAAGATAGTTTCAGGTCTGGTTGTAGCAATAGTAAGGTAATCATCAGATCCTTCAATCCTATATCTGACATGATAGAGATGTCCGGGTTCATCATTGTAAATTACTTCTTCATTCGAAAGTACTGTTTTTGCATCAGGATCCCAATTAATTATTCTTAGACCTTTGTATATTTTGCCTTTGTTGTACAAATCAACAAAAGCTTTTGTCACATGCTCCGATCTGACTTCGTCCATAGTGAAAGACGTCCTCTCCCAATCGCATGATGCCCCGAGTTTTCTCAATTGTTGTAGGATAATACCACCATATTCCTCTTTCCATTCCCAAGCATATTTCAGAAATTCTTCTCTGGTTATTTCAGATTTCTTAATACCTTTTTCTCTAAGCATCTTGACCACTTTGGCCTCGGTAGCGATTGACGCGTGATCCGTTCCCGGAACCCAACAAGCATTTTTACCTTCAAGCCTCGCTTTTCTTATAAGAATGTCTTGGATAGTATTATTAAGCATATGTCCCATATGCAATTTACCGGTGACATTAGGTGGAGGAATCACTATAGTATAGGGTTCTCTCTCATCCGGCACAGAATGAAAATAATCTTTTTCTATCCAGTAATCATACCATTTTGACTCAATTGACGAGTCATATCTTGTAGGGATTTCCATATCTTCACAATTTTTAAGTCGCAAAGATATACAAAGATGATGTATTGTTATTTATTATTCTATCAAATATTTTTAGTAACAATTTACTTTTTATCTAAATTCGATATCATAAGGCATTCTGGCTTGAGGTTGAGCTATCATAGATTTATCATTAATAATATCAACCAATGGTTTAAATTCCCTGATATATTTCGAATTTTCTATTTTAGCATCGACATCGGTTTCATTAATGATTTGCTCCATCATTTCCTGCACAAAATTCCTTTTTACTTTTGGATAAAAACTAAATGAATAATCATCAAGATTAGCCATACCGGCACAAATCTTTTTTGCATCTTCCAAGTCTCCGAGCACATCTACCAATCCTAGTTCTTTCGCCTTTGAACCAAGCCAAATCCTTCCCTGAGCTATTTCATGGACCTGATCTCTTGTCATATTTCTTCCTTTTGCAACAGTATTCAAAAAATCTTCATAAAACTTATCGATATATGATTGTATTAAGGCTTTACCATTATCATCCATTCCCATTGCTGAAGAAAACGAAAGTCCCATTTTATGTGTTTTCACAGAATCATAATGAATTTTCAGTTTTTCTTCCCAAAGTTTTTTCAATTCGGGAAAGACGGCAAAAACACCTATAGATCCTGTCAATGTATTGGCAGAAGCGACAATAGTATCAGCATGACAAGAAATAAAATACCCACCTGATGCCGCGTAATCTCCCATAGAAATCACCACCGGTTTACCTGCCTCCCTGATTCTATCCAAAGACCTGAGTATATCATCTGAAGCGGAGCCACTTCCCCCTGGAGAATTCACTCTAACAACAACTCCTTTAATTTTATCTTTACGAATGATATCATCAAAGGTTTTGGCATATTTCTCAGGAGATATCGTACCGGGTTCTTTTCCTGAATCCACGATATTTCCATCCATATAGATAACAGCGATTTTATTTTTCGATTTTTTACCGTTAATTTTTGCAATGGTTCTATAATACTTACTCACGTTGACCATCTTGAGTCTCTTATTTTTCTTCACATTAAGTTTTTTCTTTAGCAAATCCACAAAATCGATATCGTAAAGAAGTGAATCCACTAATTTATATTTGACCGCATTATCAGCAAATAATCCTTTGAAATTATTAACAAAACTTTCCAGGCTATCCTTATTAATTTGTGGTCTGCTCACCAATAAGGTATCACGAGTCTGCTTGTAAATCCCATTGTAAAACTCTCTCAACTGCAACCTGTTTTCCTCACTCATTTTATTCAATCTCAAGGGTTCGGTAGCGCTTTTAAATTTCCCTGCATAGAATATATTGTATTTCACACCGATATTATCCGAAAATTCTTTTAGAAAAGCACTAGCTCTTGCAAACCCTTTTTTCTCAATTATACCACCCGGATTCAAAAATACAGAATCGGCAATAGATGATATATAATAGCTCAAAGGAGTGTATAGACTGCTATAGGAATAAACAAACTTACCGCTGGTTTTGAAATCCTTCAGTGCTTTTCTGATAATATCTGCCGATGTATATCCCATAATGGGAAGAATGGGGCTAAGGTATATTCCCTTTATTTTTTTATCTGTCTTTGCAGTATTTATCGCTTTGACAATTCGACTTAGATCAGTGGTTGCCTTATCATAAAACAATACCTTTAGGTTTTTATCTTTTTCAACTCGTTCCTTTATTGGACCATTGAGTACTATATGCAAAACCGAATTTGAACTAATGGAGGGAGTATTATCAGACATAACACCTATCAACATAAATCCGGTTATTAGCAATAAAAAGAAAAGTAGTGTTCCAAGACACGAAGCGAATATTTTACCAAAAAAAGATTTCATTATATTTATTTTTTAGAGTGCAAAAGTATTCAATCTATCCAACATTTGATAATATAATAGATAAACTTATTTGAGATTTCGATAAAAATTGAGAAATGCACCTGCTAACCCTTTAGTCAAATATTCTAAAGCATGTACTTTTAATGTGAATAATTGAAAAATATAAATAAAATATATCCGATATTTTAGAGTTTATTTGGTATTTCATTGCTATTGCAAATAAAATGTAATACCTTTGTACGCCTGATTATGAAAAAACTATCAATCATATTTTATTTAATCATAACTTCTTATGTTTTGCATTCGCAAGTAAAGGTAAAGGTGTGCAATAATACTGATTTTACGCCTAAAAACCTAATAATCAATGATTTTTTAGGGGACGGAATTGAAGTATCTGATGTTAAATATATAGGAAAAGAATTTTCGACCGGAAAATTTTCAAATATTGGTGATGTTATAGGTATAGACCGGGGTATAATTATGACTACAGGAAGAGCTTCAATTGCATCCTTACCCAATAGCAATGAAAAACACACAAGCTATAGTTCCGGTTTGGGAGTTGATGCCGATTTGAGCAAAGCTGCCGAAACAAATACCCCGCTTTATGATATTTGCACATTTGAGATTACATTCAAACCCTTTTCTGATTCACTTTCTTTTGATTATGTTTTTGCGTCCAATGAATATCCTGAATTTTCATGTGATTCATTCAATGATGTTTTCGGGTTCTTTATTTCCGGACCAAATCCCGACGGGGGAATTTATGACTACGAAAATATCGCTTTGATACCAAACACTGACTCAGCTGTTTCCATTCACAATATTCATCCTGTTTATGATGATCCTAATAGCGGTAAACCATATTGTGCCTCAGACCACGAACAATATTACAATCCTCTGCTTCAATCACAGAAGAACAAAATGTTTTACGACGGATACATTAATATTTTCACGGCCAAAGCAAAGGTAGTTCCTTGCCAAGAATATAAAATAAAGATTTCCATAGCGGATGTTGCTGATAAAACTCATGATTCAGCAGTTTTTTTAAAAGCAAAAAGTTTTAGCACCAATGTTGTGAAAACCGGTCTATTCACCATGAGTCATGATAGCACAATTGCCGAGGGCTGTAGCGATGCAAAACTAATATTCCAGTTCGATCATCCTGTACAGAATAGTTATGACTTAAAACTAAGATTATTGGATGACAATATCACAGGGCAAATAGCCACTTTTGGAGTGGATTACATCAGCAATTTCTATAATATCTCATCGATAGACAAAGGACAACAATCGGCAACTATAAATTTTTCAGCTATTGAAGACAATATCAAAGAAGATGAGGAATATATATTCATTGAATACCAAAAAGATTTGTGTAATAAAGATACTCTAAGAATAAAGATTGCTGATAATGGATTATCTGATATTGTAATGGATGATTCAATTAAAGTATGTAGTGGAGACACTATAAATATAGGTGCGAGCCTTTCCAATGATAGCAATTCGTCAAGAGACAAAGTTTTTTATAATCCCAATGATTTTATAATTCCTAAAGAAGTTAACAGCACAATAGTATCCCCCATTAAAGTCTCAGGAATATATCCAGGTGACATACAGTTGTGGAAACTCAAAGAAATCTGTATCGACACTCTGGTTGCAACGATTTTAACTGATTTGGATTTTTATCTTATTTCGCCTTTACCCGATACGATTCATTTGGAATTGAGTACTGACAATGGGTTTAAAAACGGGGATTCTGCCGATATTGATTCTATGATACACACTTGCTTCACACCTACAGCTACCATCCCGATCAACAATGGAAACTCTGTTCAAGGAAATTTTAATCCACTCAGACCAAAATACACCGGAAATTATAAACCTGAGGGATATTTTGACGACTTGGTTGGAAAACAAGCCAATGGAATATGGAAATTGCAAATCACAAACGACCAAACCGGTTTTAGCAGTATTTTAAAATCTTGGCATATAAGTTTTAAATCAAATTACACAATAGATTATAGGTGGACTCCCAATACAAATATAAGTTGTAATGACTGTTTGTCACCCGATATCTATCCTATATCAAACACCAATTACAAGATATCATTGACTGATTCTTATGGTTGTACTTCTTCTGATTCAATAAAAGCTATAGTTAAAGAAAAGAAAACAATACCGTACGTTGATTGTGATTCGATATCCACGGATTTTATCAGGATAAAATGGGGAATCAATACGACCGGAGAAACTTATGAAATAAAAATTGACAATGGCGATTGGCAGACGGTATCCGCTAATACTTTTTCGCTTTCAGGGCTGGATTTTTCCCAAACAGTTAAGTTTGAAGTAAGAATTAAGGGTACAGATTGTGTTAATCCTTCATTTTTACACGAATGTACAACCTATAAGTGCCCTGCTCCTACTGTCATAACAAACCTTTTATTCAATAATAACTGTTTTGCAGATACTAATGGCGTCATAAAAATAAAAGCTAGTGGTACAGTTTCCCCTTATACTTACAGATATCACAATATTGAAAATACAACAGGTATATTTATTAATTTACCCACAGGCACAGATACTATATTTGTAACTGACGGAGATCAATGCACCATACCATATGTCTTTACCATCAGTTCTCCTCCTGCCATAGGAGTTGATTTTTCTATTGACGATATAAAATGCCACAATGATGAAAACGCTATTATTGTTGCAAATGGATATGGCGGCATAGGAGAATTGAAATACCAATGGAGAGACTCAACAAGTATTGCTATAATAAGTTATACAAACAAACTATCAAATATAGGACAGGGCAAGTATTATCTAACAATAAAAGATAAAAACGAATGCGTTTATGAGGATTCTGTAACTCTCATAAATCCTGAACCACTGTCAATAGATGAAACCTTGGAAAATGTCTATTGCAAAGGAGAAAATACGGGCAAAATCATACTTAAAATTCAAGGGGGAAATCCTCCTTATTCTTTTCATTGGACAACTCCCTTGGGGGAAAGCGACATCAAAGATTTATTAAATATTCCGGCAGGACAATACTTTGTCACGGTCACAGATAATAATGATTGCCAATCGATAAAATCCTTTTCAATTACCGAACCGCAGGACGGGCTTGATATTAATTATATCGCTAATGATTCTCTTTGTTACGGTGAAAAAAACGGTAGTATCAAACTTTTGATTCCTCCGGACAATAACTATGATATAGTTTGGAGCAATGGAGCAACCGGAACATCGGCAAATAATCTATTACCGGGACATTATGAGATAACTATTACCGATACCGGTATTGGTTGTCAAAAAATAATCAAGGAAGATATAGTAGAATTCGATAGCTTATCAATGGAATTGAAACAACAAAATGCTTCTTGCCATGATTATGAAGACGGTACCGCTTGGGTTAATAAAATATTTTACGGTTCGAGAGAAGCCGGTATTAACAGTTTCAATTACAAATGGTCAACTAACCCTCCTCAAACAAAACAATATGCATATAATCTGAAAGGGGGGAGAAATTATACTGTCTCTATTACAAATAATTTTGGCTGTACATCAACTGAGAATATAACCATTGGCAATCCTCAGAAAATCCAAATAAAGGAAAAAATAAAAAAGAACATTTCCTGCTATGGTTTAAATGACGGATATTTGGAAGTAACAAACTCCGGGGGCAATAACTCATTTGGATATAAATGGAGTACAGGAGACACCGGATTACCTTATATCGACAGTCTTAGCTCCGGTATATATACCCTGACGGTAACAGACGAGAAAGGATGCAAAGAAGAAGCCCATTTCTTTATCGAAGAACCCGAACCGATATCTATAGATTTTAATAACCAAGATGTAAATTGCTATGGAGGATCTGACGGAGCTTCTACTCCAATAATTAATGGAGGGACTGCTCCATACATAATCGATTGGCAAGGAGGTCGAGAAAAGCTTGAAAGAGTTCCGGCAGGCAAATATTATATTTCAGTCAAAGACTTGAACGGTTGTGAGAAAATCGACTCTACTATCATTAATGAGCCAAAAGACAGCTTAACTTCTATCGTTGAAATAGAAGATCCTATATGTTATAATGGTTTTGACGGAAAAATCCACTTTACTGATTTCGGCGGTACTCCTCCCTACTCACACAAAACCCTTAAAGATAGATTTTTTACAGGAAATCAACTAATCGGCCTTAAAGCAGGTAAATACACAGTAATCACCAAAGACATAAATAATTGTACTGACACATTACGCAATATCATATTATCCGATCCCGAAGAAATCATTGTTGACTTGGGCAATGATACGATTGTTGATTATAAAACAAAATTAACTATCAAACCCAAAGTGGATAATGCAATAAATCCATTGATTTATAAATGGCAAATTCCCACGGGAATAAATTCCAGATGCAATAATTGTTATGAACAGGAAATAGAAGTATTGTATAATATTCTGGTAAAACTTGAGGTAATTGACAGTCTTGAGTGCAGGGGAACCGGAGA
>Ga0256832_1003605_pt1 | contig 10501 bp, 7 predicted proteins | sample 134614metaG_FD_190534 | JGI IMG/M metagenome (GOLD analysis project Ga0256832, IMG submission 190534) | Hydrothermal vent microbial communities from Lau Basin, Pacific Ocean - 134-614 | ecosystem: Environmental > Aquatic > Marine > Hydrothermal vents | place: Pacific Ocean: Lau Basin | collected...
TGATTCAGCTCCCCGGTCGCCGGCCGCGGCCACTGTTTGTCTCCGTGTTATTACACGGGAACGAGACCACCGGCCTGGCGGCCATCCAGTCCCTGTTAGACAAATACCGCGACAAACAACTGCCGCGGGAGGTATGTATTTTTATTGGTAATGTGACTGCCGCGGCGCAGGGTAAACGCCACCTCGACGGCCAACCGGATTACAACCGGGTCTGGCCCTGTACGGGCTTTGCTGATGAATGTGCTGGCAACACCGAGGAACATCGGATGATGCGCCAGATCGTGGATCACATGCACCAGCGTGATGTGTTCGCCAGCATCGATGTGCACAACAACACCGGCCTCAACCCCCACTACGGCTGCATCAACAAACTGGACAACCGCTTCTTCCACCTCGCCACGCAGTTCTCACGCACCGTGGTGTATTTCATTCGTCCCACTGGGGTGCAGTCCATGGCCTTTGCCGACATCTGCCCGGCGGTGACGGTGGAATGCGGCAAGCCGGACCAACCCCATGGCGCGGCCCACGCCGCGGACTTCATCAACAGTTGTTTGAGCCTGGCGGAAATCCCTGCACACGATATTGCCAGTCACGACATGGATCTGTTCCACACGGTAGCCACGGTGAGTGTGCCCGAGCACATCCGTATTTTTTTTGATGGTGATGATGACAGGCGAGTACCGAGCAGGGATGAAATCCATTTTCGCCCAGACCTGGATCATCTCAATTTTCACGAACTGGATGCGGACATCACCCTGGGTTATGTGCATCCACAACTGAACACTCTGCCCTTGCAGGTCATCGATGAACAGGGCAATGCGGTTGCTGCGCGATACTTCCGGGTTCACGATGGAAAATTGGTCACCACTCGCGAGGTGATGCCGTCCATGTTTACCCTCGACGAGACGGTGATTCGCCAGGACTGCCTGGGTTATCTCATGGAACGCATGCCGGTGAAAGAGGATGAATAACATGAAAAACCGTGGGATTGTTTTTCTGTGGGGCTGGGCGTAGGCTTTTCGCCCGGTTCACACCATTATGAGGAGAAGGAAATGATTGAATACGTTTGCGAGGTATGTGGCATGAGTGTCACCGGTTTGAAATGTGCCAAGTGTGGTGCCGATCTGGTGCACGAACACATCACCACCGATGAAGGCGAAACAGTGGCCGTTTCAAAATGCCCCAAAGGCTGTGGCATGATCAAGTCACCCATGTGCTGTGGACAGGATATGACCGCCAAGTAGACTCCGGCTTTGTGACTCGGTCATACAGTGTCTGTCGTTACAATGTTACTCGTTTGCAACTATTTCGAAACTACTTGGCAACTACTCAGGGCCTGTTAACACTAATGGTACCAACACGGTGGTGCCATTAGTGTTTACAGGCCCTAGCAACTACAGTGCCACGTAGCGCAGGCGATACCAGACAATGCCCACCCACTCATGAAAGACATGGGCATTGATGTACAGGGCTTTTGCGCTGGGTAAGAAATCGCGTAGAGACACGTCCCTCATCTCACCACCCTCAAACACGGTAGGTGCAGGAATCACATGCAGGCCAAATTCCTCGAAGGCCTGCCTGCTGCGTTTCATGTGTAATGCGTGGGTGACAAGATAAATGGTGTCAATACCTGCTTTTTTCAGTATCTCAGCCGAATAGCGGGCATTTTCAAAAGTATTGCGACTCTGCACTTCCAGCCAGCGGACTGGCAGGGCGTATTCACCTTCGATCACCTGTTTCATCAGTAACGCTTCCGGCTGAGAATCCTGCTTCGCCAGTCCGCCGGAGACCAGCACCGGCAACAGCGTTCGTCGTGCCAGCCAAACACCATAGCGCGCCCTTTCCAGGGCAAAAGCATTGAGAGTATCGCCGGAGTATTCCGGCGTCCTAGTGCGACGCCCCGCTCCCAGGATGACTATGGCCTGCGGCTGTTTCCCCGTCATGGAAAGAACCGTTTCTGTCAAGGCCGTATCCGGCTCCAGCCAGGACGCCATGGCATTGGCCACCAGGGGCAGGCTGGTGAGGTATAATAGCAGCAACCCGGCTCCTGCCAGATAAAGTCCCATCCGCCGGCGTTGTCGATAGATCAACAGCAGCCCGATAAGGATAAGAAAGATAAAGCCGCCCGGCGGGCCGATGAGTTGTTCCAGAAAACCACCAATACCCAGGCCCACGATCAGGCCTCGTTACTGGAAACGGCATTGGCCAGCCTGGCAAACTCGGCCAGGCTCAGGGTTTCCGCGCGACACGTGGGATCGATGCCCAGCATTTGCATTTGTTCTGCATTCAACAGGGGCTTGAGGGTATTGCGCAGGGTCTTGCGGCGCTGGGAAAAGGCCTGGGTCACCACTTGTTCCAGAAACGCGACATCATCCACGGCCACTGGCGGCTCGACATAAGGCGTCAGCCGCACCACGGCGGAATTTACCTTGGGGGCTGGAGAGAAGGCCTGCGGCGGGACATCCAATAACGCTTCCACGGCGCAGTGGTATTGCATCATCACCCCTAAGCGACCGTAATGCTTACTGCCGGGGGTAGCGGCCAGTCTGTCCACCACTTCCTTTTGCAGCATGAAGTGCATGTCCTTGATGTGCTCGTGTATGGATAGCAGATGAAACATCAGCGGCGTGGAGATGTTGTAGGGCAGATTGCCAACGATGCGCAGCGCTCTGCCGTCACCGGCCAGGGCAGCAAAATCGAACTTCAGGGCATCGGCTTGGTGAATGCGCAGCTCGCCGCGGCCCCGGCAATGGCGTTCCAGCTTGGGAATAATGTCGCGATCCAGTTCCACCACGTCCATGGCCCCAACACAGGGCAGCAGGGCCTCCGTGAGCACGCCAAGGCCGGGGCCAATCTCTACCAGGTGATCGTCCTGTTGCGGACTGATAGCGGCGACGATGTCCGCCACCACTTGCGGGTCGGTGAGGAAATTCTGCCCGAAGCGCTTGCGTGCACGATGGCCGCTGTGGCTTGTTGGCTGTGTCGGGGAACGGCTCATGCGACACTTCGCGCCTGTCGGGCCTTGGCATGGCGCACCATGTCATCTGCGATCTTCAGCGCATAATTGAAACTGTCTGCTCTTGCCACACCGCTTCCGGCAAGTTCCAGCGCCGTACCGTGATCCACCGAACTGCGAATCATCGGCAGACCGAGGGTGATGTTCACCGCCTCGCCGAAACCCATGTGCTTGAGCACCGGCAGTCCCTGATCGTGGTACATGGCCAGCACGGCATCGGCCTGTTGCAGATTATCCGGGGTAAACAGGGTATCTGCTGAGAGCGGGCCATGCAGGTTTGCCCCCTGCTCTCGGAACCTCTCCAGTACGGGAGTAATAACCTCGATTTCTTCTCGTCCCAGATGACCTTGTTCCCCGGCATGGGGATTGAGTCCACAGACCAGAATACGTGGCTCAGAAATACCTAACTTGAAATGCAGATCATGCAGGAGAATGTCGATGACTTGCGAAATGCGTTGCTGGGTAATGGCCGCAGGCACCTCTTTCAGGGGCAGGTGGGTGGTGGCCAGCGCCACACGCAGGCCTTCCGTAGCCAGCATCATTACCGGGTAGGCATGGGTCTTCTCCGCCAGATATTCGGTATGACCGGTAAAGGGAATCCCCGCCTGGTTAATGATCCCTTTGTGCAGTGGGCCTGTGACCAGCGCATCAAATATACCTCGCTTACAGCCGTCGATGGCCAGGTCCAGGGTATTCAGGACATAACGGGAATTGTTGACATTCAGGCGACCGGCTTCAACGGTTTCGTTCACGGCAACATGGGCGACGCATAACTGCCCCCTCTGTTGACGATTTCGCGAAGCTGGTACCTGTTCCTCGAAAGGAACGATCTCCAGGGGCTGGCCCAATTGCCGGGCGCGCGCCGCCAGCATCTCGGCATCGGCAATCACCACTAGCTCGAAAGGAACGTCCTGTTGCGCCAGCTGCACGCAAAGATCCGGGCCGATGCCAGCAGGCTCTCCCGCAGTCACCGACAGGCGATGTACGGGCTCATCCATGGTAGACAATCACAGGCGGATTTCCACAAAAGCCTCATCACGGATGCGGCGTATCCAGGCCTGCATGGCGGGGTCCAGCTTGCGGGCGCGAAGCGCATCGCGGGCGTTCTTGCGCTGTACCTTTTCGGTGATGTCCTGATCACGACGCTCCAGTACCTGGATCAGGTGCCAACCGAAACCACTGCGCACCGGTTCGCTCACTTCGCCCACGGCCAGGGCGTTCATACCCTTTTCAAACGCCGGCACCATTTCCCCGGGACTCACCCAACCCAGATCACCACCTTGTGCGCCGGAACCGGGATCATCGGAATAGGCCTTGGCCAGGGCGGCGAAATCCTCGCCATTGAGGATGCGCTGACGGATCTTCTCAAGCCGGGCGCGTGCCACACTATCATCCGCGACGTCAAAAGGCTTGATGAGAATATGACGGGCGTGTGACTGGGTAATGATATGTTGCGGCTGGTTATCACGTACTCCCAGTAGCTTGATAATGTGGAATCCGCTGGGACTGCGTAATGCGTCACTGACGTCATTCTCTTCCTGTTGAACCACCCAGTCGGCAAACAGGCTGGGCAGGGCGTTGGCATTGCGCCAGCCGAGGTCTCCACCTTCCAGGGCCTGCTGGCCATCGGAGGACGCCACAGCGGTTTTTGCAAAGTCCGCCCCGGCCCGCAATTCACGCACAAGTTTTTGCGCCTTGGCGCGCGCGGCCTGGATCTGTTGTGCACTGGCGGCCTCGGGCACGGCAATGAGGATGTGACCAAGGTGGTATTCCTTGTTCTCCCCGCCTCGTAGTTTCTGGTTGGCGATGAAGTTGTCTATTTCCTGTTGGGTCACCACAATGCGATTGGCCACCAGGCGTTTTTGCAAACGGCTGACCGTAATTTCATCACGCATTCTCTCTCGAAAGGTGTTGTAGTCGATACCTTCATTTTTCAACGCATTGCGGAACTGCGGCAGGCTCAGGCGATTTTGCGCGGCGATATTCTCCAGGGTGCGGTTGAGTGTGTCGTCATCCACACGAATACTGCCGCGTTTGGCCATTTGCAGCTCGATGCGGCGCAGAATCATGCGATCCAGCAGTTGCTTTTGCAGTATGCTGTCAGCGGGCAGGCGGGTGTTTTGCGCCTGCAATTGTTTCTTGATATCCGCCATTTCCTGTTCCAGCTCCAGGGCGGTGATCACCTCGTTGTTGACCACCGCGACGATGCGATCCAGGGGGTTTTCCACCGCCAGCTTTGCTTGGGCCTGTATCAACACACTCAAGCCTAGCAGTACACCCCATACAACTTTTTTTACCACGTTCATTTCCACCCACTTGTTAGTCATTCATGCTTCGAATTCAGTATCTTACGGCCGCCCAATTCCTCAGGGCGCAAGGATATCACGCGTCAGCAGACTCTCCACCTTGCGCCCGACACTGGTCAGACCCTTCAGTTCAAGCTGCAGCCAGAGGGAGTCGCTCAATTCATCCACCGACGGATCGGTACGATACTGGCGTTGCACCATGCGCACCGACCAGCAGCAGCTCTCATATTCCAGTCCCTTGAGGGTTTCCAACGTGGCCTGGTCTTTGATGGATCGCAGCCAGCGTCCCACCACGCGCCAGCGCGGGGTGAGCGGCCAGATGCCCGCCACGTCCACCTGTTTCACGGTATCGCGCTGAAAACGATAGGCTAGGCGTAACACCCGCCGGCGATCCTTCTCGTAACGCCAGTCCAGGGTGCCACGGGTCAAGTCGCTGTCACTGGCGTCCCACTGCATGGTGGCACGGGCGCTCAATGCTGGCGTCCAGCGAGAATTGATTTCCGCCACCCAGTCCGATCTCCTGGTGGTGTCCACCGGCGCCCCGGGGAGAGTCACTTCGCGGTCCTGAAAGTAAAGAATACGACCCAGGCTGGCGCTCATCAGTTCCCGGCCACGTGCGTCGTAAAAACGTGTGCTCAGTGCGGTGCTCAATTGGTTGGCATCACCAACGCGGTCCACGCCGTTGAATCGGTTTTCACGGAACAGCTGACTGAAGCCGAACAAGGGCAGGCTGCTGTCGAAGACCCGCGACACACCATTCTCATCCACGATGAGGTTCTGCTGATCCCTTTTTGGCACATACAAATAATAGAGACGAGGTTCGAGGGTCTGCCTCACGGCGTGGCCCGCTGTCAGCTCTCGCTCGAAAACCAGGCCGCTATCCAGGCTGAACAAGGGCAGGCTGCGGCTGGGTTGGGCGTCTGCTGTGGGGCTCGTATTTTTTAGATCATATTGGGTATAACGCAGGCTCAGCTTGGGTACCAGAAAACCCGCCGCGCCACGCAATGGCCAGGAAAGCGTGGACAGCACATCCACCCGGCTGCCCACCACGCCTTCGGCACGCTCGAACTGAACCGCCTCCCCGGTGAAACCCAACTCCAGACCGGCGTCACTGATCCAGGGCTGGGTACTCATGCGCACCTGTGGCAAACGCTGATAGGGCCGGGAGGTGACAGGCAGGCTCTTGTCCAAAGTTTGAAAACCCTGCAGCAACAGGCTGGCGCTCCAGGTGTTAGCCAGGTAATCCAGTTCTCCCCGGCGCTCCAGATGGGTGATGCTGGAGGTGGCCAGGCTGTTGCCAAAATCTGTCAGATACTGACTGTCCGAGGCGAAACGGTAATCCACCCGGGTGCGCCAGCCGGCGGCAGGTTCTCCGCTGTGCTGAAATTGCAGAGCGCTTCGATCATCACCAAACACCCGGTCGTTCTTGAGCTGGGCCAGATTGAGTTGCCCCTGATTGCGCTCATTGAGGTAACGAAACTCCCCCTCCAACAATACACCCCGCTTGGTCATGATACGCGGGGTGAGAGTGGCATCACGATTCGGCGCGATGTTCCAGTACCATGGCAGGCGCAGCTCGGTACCGGACACCGTACTCTCACCTACGGAGGGCACCAGAAAGCCGGTCTTGCGTCCCTGCAGAGGAAAACTCAGGTAAGGGAAATAAAAGATGGGCACGTGCATGAATTCGATGCGTGCATGGCGAGCAATACCCTCGTTGGCAGCAGTATCCAGGCGCAGGCTGCTGGCCTTGAGCAACCAGGCATCGTCACCTTCATCACAGGTGGTAAAACGGACACCCTGCAATTGGCTGACATCCTCTCCCAACAGTTCAACGACCTCAGCTTCGCCTCGGATATGCCTGTTGGTAAGCCAAAAGCGTGCGGCGTCGAACTCGCCGGTGTCGCTGCCCAGTTGCAGGCGGGCAGTGTCCGAGATGAGTAGGCGTTCACCTATCCGGTAGCGCACCCCGCCCTCGGCCCGTGCCTGATCGGTCTGTTCGTTATAGTAAAGACGCTGTGCCTCCAGGCGTTGCTCACCGCGCTCACCCACAACCCCGCCCTGCAGACGGTATTCATCGCCCTGTTTGCTGATCACGTCGGCGCTGAAGCGCATGGCGCCGCTTTCTTCAGCACCCTTGCTCTGGGGAAGACCTCTGGCCGCCGGGGACGGTGCGCACAGGGCCCATTGGTCCTCTGCGGCCTGGCCCGGCACGCCCCACAGGCTGGCGACAAGACTCAGCCCTGGCAGGCAGATACGCAGACCAGTGCCCATACACTTGCCTGCTGTCTCATCCGGGGACATGGCCACGCGCCTATTTGCCGATACAGAAACTGGCAAAGATCCGCCCCAGCAGCTCATCGGCGCTCACATCACCGGTGATCTCCCCCAGGGCCCGCTGGGCCTGGCGCAGGTCTTCCGCCAGCAGTTCACCGGCCGCATGTTCCTGCAGCTGGCGCTGGCCGTTTTCCAGATGTTGGCGGGCGCTCTCCAGGGCCTCAAGATGCCTGCGGCGGGCCATGAACTGGCCCTCGCCGCTGGCCTCATAACCCACGCATTCCTTGAGGTGTTGGCGCAGCTCGGCCAGCCCGGCACCGGTGTGGGCTGAGACCTGTAATTCCAGCGTATTCGCCAGGCCCAGAGGCATGGCTGCGGTCTCCAGCAGATCGATCTTGTTCTGCACCAGAGTGATGGGCGGGCCGGTCTCGATGAGTTGTGCCAATAGTTGTTGCTCCTGCGCGACGAAGGGCTCGGTGGCATCATGCAACAAAAGGATGCGGTCGGCACCCTCGATCTCCGCCCAGGCGCGACGGATACCCTCCTGTTCCACAGCGTCTTCACTGTGGCGCAGGCCGGCGGTGTCGATGATGTGCAGGGGCAGGCCATCGATCTGGATGTGCTCGCGCAGGATGTCGCGGGTGGTGCCTGGAATGTCGGTGACGATGGCGGTCTCCCGTCCAGCCAGGGCGTTGAGCAGGGTGGACTTGCCCGCATTGGGTCGCCCGGCGATCACCACGGTCATGCCCTCGCGCAGCAGGTTGCCCTGGCGCGCGGCGGCCTGGGTCTCTGCGAGGTCTTTCAGCACCTTGTTGAGCTTTGTCTGCACCTGGCCATCGCCGAGAAAATCGATCTCTTCCTCGGGAAAATCGATGGCCGATTCCACGTAGATGCGCAGCTCGGTGAGGGCCTCCACCAGCTCATGGATGCGCCGGGAAAAGGCCCCCTGCAAGGAGCGCATTGCCAGCCGCGCCGCCTCGGCCGAGGCGCTGTCGATGAGGTCCGCCACCGCCTCGGCCTGGGCCAGGTCCAGCTTGTCATTGAGAAAGGCGCGCTGGGAAAACTCGCCGGGCCGGGCCGGGCGGGCGCCCAGGGTAAAACAGCGCTGCAGAATCAAGTCCATCACCACCGGGCCGCCATGGCCCTGCAGCTCCAGCACGTCTTCACCGGTAAAGGAATGGGGAGCGGGGAAATACAGGGCGAGCCCCGTATCCAGTATTTCGCCCTCGGCATCGCGAAAGTGCAGGTATTCGGCGCGGCGCGGCGCGGGAAGACCGCCCAGCATATGACGGGCAATGTCTCCAGCCAGGGGTCCCGAAACACGAATGATACCCACTCCACCGCGGCCCGGTGGGGTGGCCAGGGCGGCGATGGTCTCTTGCAGAATGGACTTGCCGGCTGTCACGGGTCTTCCCCCATGCCACGGGCCGCCGCCGGCTATGCCTTGGCGCCGGCCTCAATCTTGCGGGTGATGTACCACTGCTGAGCAATGGAAAGAATATTATTCACCACCCAGTACAGCACCAAACCCGAGGGGAAAAAGGCAAAGAACAGGGTGAAAATAATCGGCAGGGCCTGCATCACCTTCTGTTGCACCGGATCCATGGGCGGCGGATTGAGTTTCTGCTGCACAAACATGCTGATGCCCATGAGCAGAGGTAACACGTAGTAGGGATCCTTGGCAGCCAGATCCTTGATCCACAGGAAAAACGGTGCTTGGCGCATTTCCACTGATTCCAGCAACACCCAGTATAGGGCGATGAACACCGGGATCTGCACCAGGATGGGCAAACAACCGCCCAGGGGATTGATCTTCTCCTTTTTGTAGATCTCCATCATGGCCTGGCTCATTTTCTGCCGGTCGTCACCGTAGCGTTCCTTGAGAGCCTTCAGCTTGGGCGAGAGCCGGCGCATGTTGGCCATACTTTTGTAACTTGCCGCGGACAACGGGAAAAAAATAAGCTTGATGATCAGGGTTACAAAAATAATTGCCAGACCCCAGTTACCCACCACGCTGTAAATCTTTTCCATCACCCAGAAGACAGGCTTGGCAAGAATATCCAACACGCCGTAATCCACGGTCAGACGCAGGTTGGGATCAATCTTTTCCAGCCGGTGCTGTTCTTTCGGGCCGGCGTAAAACAGACTGCTGAAATGGGTGCTGTCACCGGGAGCCACCGTCTGCTCCTCCCCGGACAGGCCCAGCAGGTAGCGACCATCAGGCAATGCCTTTGTATAAAAGTGATTGACGGAATCGGCAGGGGGCACCCAGGCACCAATAAAATAGTGCTGCAGCATGGCAATCCAGCCACCCTTATTATAACTCTGCTCGGGTTTCCAGGTGGCCATCTCATCGAATTTTATTTTCTCGTAGGGATCCCAGCTGCTTGACACAACACCGCCGGTATAGGTGTACAGAAACATCGACTCACGGGCCATTTCCGTGCGTTGCATTTGTTCGTAGGCACGGCCCTTCCAGGTCTGTTGGCTCTGGTTTTTAACCTCCATGTCTAACTTGATCTGGTAACTGTCACGCTGAAAGCGATAGGTCTTTGTCACACTAATACCATTGTCGCCCTGCCAGTCGAGTCGCACCAACAGTTCATCATTGCCATCGCCCAGGACATAGTCGGTTTTTTCCGCGGTGAACAGAGCATGGTGATCCGGGGCCACGCCCTGACTGGCCAAAAGACCTGATTGCGCCACAAAATATTTTGGCAATCGGTCGTCCAGTAATTGAAAGGGCTCTTCGGGTTTATCCAGCGCCACAGGATATGTGGGCAGGGCGACGCGGGCAATTTCACCGCCGATGGTTTTGATCTTCACTAGTAGACGATCGGTACGTACCGTGATGTATTCTTCCGCCGTAGCTGCATCAACGGTGGATGTAGGCGCTTCGCTA
>Ga0256832_1003606_pt1 | contig 10501 bp, 12 predicted proteins | sample 134614metaG_FD_190534 | JGI IMG/M metagenome (GOLD analysis project Ga0256832, IMG submission 190534) | Hydrothermal vent microbial communities from Lau Basin, Pacific Ocean - 134-614 | ecosystem: Environmental > Aquatic > Marine > Hydrothermal vents | place: Pacific Ocean: Lau Basin | collected...
CTCGCCGGAGAACCTGGGGCATTTCGGCCTCGCCCTGCCGGCCTACCTGCATTTCACCTCGCCCATCCGCCGCTATCCCGACCTGCTGGTGCATCGCGGCATCCGCCATGTGCTGCGCAACCGCAAGCGCAGGAAGAAGGAACCCTTCCTCTATTCGGAGGCCGAGATGGAGCGCCTGGGCGCGCACTGTTCCATGACCGAGCGGCGGGCCGACGAGGCCACCCGTGACGCCGTGGAATGGCTCAAGTGCGAGTACATGATGGACAAGGTCGGCGAGACCTTCCCCGGCATCATCAGCGGCGTGACCTCCTTCGGGCTGTTCATTCAGCTCCGGGAGATCTACGTGGAGGGCCTGCTGCACGTCACCGCGCTCAGCAACGACTATTATCACTTCGATGCCGCCAGCCATCGGCTGGTGGGCGAGCGTACCGGGGTGAGCTATCAGCTCGGCGACCCCATCGAGGTGCAGGTGGCGCGCGTGGATCTGGACGAGCGCAAGATCGATTTCGTCCTTCCGCCGGGAGAAGGGAGCGGGAAGCCGGGCAGTCGTGGCAGGCGTGCGGCGCGCAAGAACAAGAAGAAGGGGGGTGGAACGCGGCGGACGGCCACGGGTCGAAAGAAGCAGCAGGGCGGCAGAAAGCGGAGGACACGCAAGTGAGACGGCATCGGATACTCGCCGGCCTGCTGGCCGGCGTCCTCGCACTGGCCGGCTGCACGGCGGACGATCCCCACCGGCGGGCCAAGACGGGCGCCGCCATCGGGGCCGTGGCCGGGGCGGTGATCGGGCATCAGATCGACCACCGGTCCGGTCGCTTCGTCGGCGCCGCCGTCGGCGCGCTGGCCGGTGGCATGGTCGGCAACTACATGGACGAGCAGCAGCGCGCATTCGAGCGCGAGCTCGAGGAAGAGCGCAGGCAGCACCAGCTCGAGATCCAGCGACTCAAGGACGAGAGCCTCAAGATCAGCATCAACAGCGAGGTGCCCTTCGATTTCGACAGCGCCGCCATCAAGCCGGCCTTCCGTCCCACCCTGGACAAGGTGGCCGACATCCTGATCCGCTACCCGAAGACCGTGGTCTACGTGGTCGGTCACACCGACAGCATCGGCTCGGAAGCATACAACCAGCGCCTGTCCGAACGGCGGGCACGCAGTGTGGTGGACTATCTGGTTGGCCGCGGCGTGCCGCGCGAGCGACTCATTCCCATCGGCAAGGGCGAGAGCGAACCGATCGCCAGCAATGCCACCGCCGCCGGGCGCCAGCTCAACCGGCGGGTGGAGATCATCATCAAGCCGATCGTCGAGGGCCGGGAGGAGCGTGCCTGGGAGGCCCCCTGACCAGTGAAGCGGGAATGGGTCTACGGGTTGCATGTCATCGAGTCGCTGCTGAAGCACGCGCCCGAACGGGTGCTGCGCATCGCCGTGGCAAAGGGACGGGAGGATTCGCGCCTGCAGTCCCTGATCGAACAGGCACGGGCCATGGGCATCGCGGTGGAGGCCGTCGACCGGGATCGTCTCTCGCGGCGGCTGGGCGAGGTCGTGCATCAGGGCGTGGCCGCCGAGATTCGGTCGGCTCCGCCGGGGGATGAGCGCGCGCTCGACGCCCGACTGGACGCGCTCGAGGCGCCACCCTTCCTGCTTGTGCTGGATGGCGTTCAGGATCCGCACAACCTCGGCGCCTGCCTCCGCAGCGCCGATGCCGCCGGCGCTCACGGCGTCGTCGTTCCCCGCGACCGGGCGGCGCGGCTGACGCCTGCGGCACGCAAGGCCGCCAGCGGCGCTGCCGAGACCCTGCCCCTGTTCGTCGTCACCAATCTCGCCCGCACCCTGGGGCGCCTACGCGAGCGCGGCATCTGGCTGCACGGGCTCGACGTGCGGGGCGATTCCCTGCTCTTTGAGGCCGACCTCACCGGGCCCGTGGGACTGGTTCTCGGGGCCGAAGGCAAAGGCATGCGGCGGCTCATCCGCGAGGCCTGCGATGCGCTCCACCGCCTGCCCATGCGCGGCCACGTCGAGAGCCTCAACGTCTCCGCAACGGCGGCCGTGGCCCTCTACGAGGCCGTCCGTCAGCGTATCGCCGTCTCCCGGTCGTAACAATCCGTCCGCACCCTGCAGAAGCTTCCCACACAGCGTCTGGCCGGAATGTCTTCATCCCCGTCATCCCGGATGGTGCGCAGCACCGATCCGGGATCCAGAAGAGCATCAACCGCAGCGACATGGATGAACGGGGTCGCTGGATTCCGGCTCGCGCTCCCCCGGCACAAGGCCGGGTGGCCTGGCCGGAATGACGATGGCGAAAACACTCGCCCGAGGTGACAGGAGGAAAGAATCGCCCGCCGGATAGATGGCCACGGAAGCACACGGAAAGGAAGTGAGGGTGAGGCGTGAAGTGTACTTCCGTCATTCCGGACTCGCCGCAGGCGAGATCCGGAATCCAGGAAAATAAAAGCCACCGTGGCATGGATCGGCGTGGTTTCTGGATTCCGGCTCGCGCTCCCCGGCTCAGGGCCGGGGTCACTTGGCCGGAATGACGGGGGAGAAGAAAACGCTCGAACGGAATGACTATCACCACCGCCGTCCCGACCGGCACCCGACCGCGGCACCAGGGGAAGGAGCCGGGACCTCGAAAAGGCATCAGATACGTTGAAACAGCGGCTTCGTTGTCGAGGTCCCGGATCTTCGCATCGCTGCGCGATGCTTCGTCCGGGACGACGTGGAAGTTACCAACAACAGAAACATCTCTGCGTTCTCTGCGCCTTTGCGCCCTCTGCGTTATGGATCGGAAATGCCGGAAAGAATCCACTTTCCGTGGATTCGGTGGATTCCGTGGCCATTCCCGCATCGGTCATTCCGGAAAGCGCGCAGCGCTTAACCGGAATCCAGGAATGGATCACACCACGGTGGCATGGATCGACGTGGTTTCTGGATTCCGGCTCGCGCTCCCCCGGCACAAGGCCGGGGTCGCTTGGCCGGAATGACGAGCCTGGAGCGGATACAATAATGCCTTTCCGTGTTTTTCCGTGCTTTCCGTGGCTATTGCAGTTTTTTCAGTGGGATCCAGTGGATTCCATGGCCATCCCCCATTCCGGTCATGGGAAGCGGTCCGGATTTGCCTTGCGACCGCGCCGACACTATAATCCGCCAGCCTTACTCCTTGCCGCACCGCGCGGGGCGGGCGGCTGACGAATCCAGAAGGAGCCACAATGCGTCACTATGAAATCGTGTTCCTGGTCCATCCGGACCAGAGCGAGCAGGTGCCCGCCATGATCGAGCGCTACCGCGCCACGATCGAGGCCGACGGCGGAAAGATCCACCGCCTCGAGGACTGGGGCCGCCGCCAGCTCGCCTATCCCATCCAGAAACTGCACAAGGCACACTACGTGCTCATGAACATCGAGTGCACCCAGGCTGCGCTCGACGAGCTGACCAGTGCCTTTCGGTTCAACGACGCCGTGCTGCGCAATCTCGTGATCGCGCGCGAGGAGGCGATCACCGAGCCTTCGCCGCTGGCGCGGCGCGAGGAGAAGGAAGAGTCGGCACCGGCGCCGGCCACCGAGCCCGAAACACCGCCTGCCGGTGAAGCGAAGGCTGCCGGTGCCTCGGAGAGCACCGAGGCCCAGGCCGGCGAAAAGGCCTGACGGCTCGGGGGATGCGGAACGAGGTCGTGCTCGACGGCATCGTTCTGCGGATCGGCGAGACTCGCTACAGTCCTGCCGGTGTTCCGCGAGTGCACTTCGTCGTCCGTCACGAAGGCACGCATGAAGAGGCGGGGCTTCCCAGGCGGGTTCGATTCCAGGCGCTGGTCGTGGCGATCGGCGAGGCGCTCGTCGGCATGATCGGTCGTCTGGTTCCGGATCAGCCGGTGCGTATCCGCGGATTCCTGGATCGGCAGGGTTACCGGAGCGAAGCCACCCGTCTCGTGGTCCATGCCTGCAGCATCGAGCGGCTGGACCGGCAGGACGCAACGAACATCGAGAGAGGTTGAACACATGGCTCGTCATTTCAGACGCAGGAAGTATTGCCGTTTCACGGCCGAGGGGGTCAAGGAGATCGACTACAAGGATCTCAACACCCTCAAGAACTACATCACGGAAACCGGGAAGATCGTGCCCAGCCGGATCACGGGCACCAGCGCGAAGTATCAGCGTCAGCTGGCCAAGGCCATCAAGCGCGCGCGTTACCTCGCCCTGCTGCCTTACTGCGACTGCCACTGAGCGGCAGCGCCGGGGATGACCCCCGGCGGAGCGACGGACGTGCGCGCACTGGCCGGCTGGATCATGCGCGGTCGCCTGCAGGCGGTGACGGTGGCCGTCGTGGGCACGCTGGCCGCCTTTCTGCTGCCCCCGCTGACATCGCCTCTGTCCTATCTGGGCAGCGGCGCGATCGGGCTGGTGACCCTGCGCAGGGGGGCGTGGGAAGGGCTCACGGTGCTGGGGCTGGGCCTCGCCCTGCTGGGCGTGGTGGGCCAGCTCGCCGCCGGCGTCGGAGCGGTGACCGTGGTGAGCGGCGGGTTGTTCTGGCTGCCGGTGTGGGGTGCCGCCCTGGTGCTGCGGACCACGGTGTCCTGGGCCGCGACCCTGACGGCGCTGGTGGCTGCCGGACTGGGAATGCTGGCGGCCTTCCATCTGGCGCTGGGGGACCCGGCGGCCTGGTGGCAGCAGACCCTGGGGCGCCTGCTGGCCGAGATGCCGGCCTCATCGCAGTCGGAACTGCTGGGCCGGGCCCTGGAAGCGCTGTCACGCTGGATGACCGTCCTGCTGGCCAGCGCCTTCCTGGTCGGCGTGGTGCTGAGCCTGTTGCTGGCCCGTGCCTGGCAGGCGATGCTCTACAATCCGGGCGGGCTGGCGCGCGAGTTCGAACAACTGCGGCTGGGGCGGGGCATGGCGCTGGCGATGCCGGCACTGGCTCTGCTGGCAATGACGGGTGAAGGCGCACTGGCCCGCTGGGCCGCCGACGCCACGCTCATCGTGGGGCTGGCGTGGCTCGTGCAGGGGCTGGCCGTTATCCACGCCGTGCGCCGTGTGCGCGGGCTGCATCGTGGCTGGCTGGTGCTGGTGTACGGATTGCTGCTGTTCGTGGAACCCCATGCCGCACTGGTGATCGCCGTGCTGGGATGGCTGGACGGCTGGATGGATTTCAGGAATCGGGTACTCCGCCGGTCGGGCGGCGGCCATGACGAGAGGTGAACGACGATGGAAGTGATTCTGCTTGAAAAGGTGGCCAATCTGGGTGATCTGGGCGACCGCGTCAAGGTCAAGCCCGGCTACGGCCGCAATTATCTCATCCCCAAGGGCAAGGCGGCGCCGGCCACGCCGGAGAACATCAAGAAGTTCGAGGCCATGCGCGCCGAACTCGAGAAGGCGCAGGCCGAGGCGCTGGCGAAGGCCGAGGCCCGCAAGGAGGCCCTCGAGGGTCAGGTGATCACCATCCCCGTGAAGGCGGGCGAGGAGGGCCGGATGTTCGGCTCCGTGGGTGTCGCCGACATCGCCCGTGCCCTCAAGGAGGCCGGGCACGAGGTCAGCCGCCACGAGGTTCGGCTGCCCGAGGGCCCCTTCCGTACCCTGGGCGAGTTCGACGTGACCCTGCATCTGCACACGGACGTCGACGCCGTCATCAAGCTGCAGATCGTCGCCGAATAAGGCTCGACCATCCCGCGACGGGCGATTCGTCCACGCAACCGCTTGATCGGGCAAGCCCTGCCCGCCGCCGGTTGGCGGCGTGGCAGGGCTTGTGTATTCTCGGAACCCTCCCTTGTCTGACCCGAGCGTGACCGCATCCATGCAGGACAGCGTATCGACCGCGCCCATTCCGGATTCGGACGGGGTGCCGGCGCTCAAGGCGCCGCCGCATTCCGTCCCCGCCGAGCAGGCCGTGCTCGGCGGGCTCATGATCGACAACGAGGCCTGGAACCTGGTCGCCGACCGGGTGGCGGAAGAGGATTTCTATCGCCAGGATCACCGCCTGATCTTTCGCGCGATCGCGGCCCAGGCCGAGGCCGGCCAGCCCTTCGACGCCGTGACGCTCGCGCAGTGGCTCGAGCGCCAGGACGCCCTGGAGGAGGCCGGCGGGCTGATGTATCTCGGCGAGCTGGTGCGCAGCACGCCGACCTCGGCCAACATCACCGCCTATGCCGACATCGTGCGCGAGAACTCGGTCCTGCGCCAGCTCGTGCGGGTGGGCACCGATATCGCCAACGCCGCCTACCAGCCGCAGGGGCGCAGCAAGGAGGAGCTGCTCGACTATGCCGAGCAGCAGGTGTTCCGCATCGCCGAGCACGGGCGCCAGGCGCGTCAGGGATTCGCCAGCATCAAGGATCTGCTGGTCAAGACTGTCGACCGGATCGAGGAGCTCTACCACCGCGAGGACCCGATCACCGGCGTGCCGACCGGCTTCGCCGACATCGACGAGATGACCGCCGGCCTGCAGCCTTCCGATCTCATCATCATCGCGGGCCGTCCCTCGATGGGCAAGACCACCTTCGCCATGAACATCGCCGAGAACGCCGCCATCAAGCACGGGGTGCCGGTGGCGGTGTTCAGCATGGAGATGCCGGGCGAGCAGCTGGCCATGCGCATGATGTCCTCGCTGGGCCGCATCGACCAGCACAAGGTGCGCACCGGCAAGCTGGAGGACGAGGACTGGCCGCGCCTGACCTCGGCGGTGAGCATCCTGTCGAATGCGCCGCTCTTCATCGACGACACGCCGGCGCTCACCCCCATCGAGCTGCGCGCCCGGGCCCGGCGCCTCAAGCGTGAGCACGACCTGGGCCTGATCGTGATCGACTACCTGCAGCTCATGCAGGCGCCCTCCTCGGGCGAGAACCGGGCCACCGAGATCTCCGAGATCTCCCGTGCGCTCAAGGCGCTGGCCAAGGAGCTGAACGTGCCGGTGGTGGCGCTCTCGCAGCTCAATCGCTCGCTCGAGCAGCGGCCCAACAAGCGGCCGGTCATGTCCGATCTGCGCGAATCGGGCGCCATCGAGCAGGATGCGGACGTCATCATCTTCATCTATCGCGACGAGGTCTACAACGAGGACAGCCCGGACAAGGGCACGGCCGAAATCATCATCGGAAAGCAGCGCAACGGTCCCATCGGCATGCGCAGGCTCACCTTCCTCGGGCAGTACACCCGTTTCGAAAACTTCGCCAGCGACGGTTACGGGAGCCCCGGGGAGGTGGCGTGAGCCGCCCGGCGCAGGTCCGCATCGATTTCGAGGCGTTGCGACACAACTTCCGCATCGCGCGCGATCGTGCGGGCGACAGCCGGGTGCTGGCCGTGGTGAAGGCCAATGCCTACGGCCATGGCCTCGAGGCGGTGGCCGGGGTGCTGGCCTCCGCCGGTGCGGATGCCCTCGGCGTGGCCAGCATCGAGGAGGCGGCGAGGCTCCGGGAGGCCGGCATTCGGGATGTGCCGGTGGTGCTGCTCGAAGGCTGCTTCTCTCCCGAGGAACACGCCCTGCTGGCACGGCATCGCTTCGAACCGGTCATCCATTCCCTCGCTCAGCTGGAAGCCTTTCTCGCCTCGCCGCCGGAGGCGCCGGTGCCGGTCTGGATCAAGCTGGATACCGGCATGCATCGCCTGGGTCTGGATCCGGAGGCCTTCCGACATGCGCTCGATCGCCTGCAGGGGCATCCGGCGGTCGCCAGGCTCCGCGTGCTCTCTCACCTGTGCTGCGCGGACGAGCCGGAACGGCCCGAGACCGCGCGCCAGCTCGCCCGGTTCGAGGCGCTCACCGAAGGGCTCGGGCTGGAGCGCTCGCTGGCGAATTCCGCGGCCCTGCTGTGCTGTCCCGAGGCCCGCCATGACTGGGTGCGGCCCGGCATTCTGCTCTATGGGGGGTCGCCCCTGGTCGGGGCATCTGCGGCATCCCTGGGATTGCGGCCGGTCATGACCCTGGAGAGCCGCCTGATCGCCATCCGCGACCTGGCGCCGGGCGAGCCGGTGGGCTATGGCGCCGCCTGGCGTGCGGAGCGGCCGAGCCGGATCGGCGTGGCGGCCATCGGCTATGGCGACGGCTATCCCCGGCATGCGCCGGAGGCCACGCCGGTGCTCGTCGAGGGTGTGCGGGTGCCGCTGGTGGGGCGCGTTTCGATGGACATGATCACGCTGGATCTGACCCGCCATCCCGGGGCGCGTACGGGCGATCGCGTCGTGCTCTGGGGCGAGGGCCTGCCCGTGGAAGAGGTGGCGCAGCAGGCGGGCACGATCAACTACGAGCTGCTGTGCGGGGTCGCCTCGCGTGTGGCGGTCCGGCATGAATGCGGCGAGGCCGATGGCGATGTCCCGGCCGTGGTCTCCACGCCCTGAGGGAGTCGGGTGAATTTACAGGTAGCCGGATCGATAAACAGGATGAGAAAATCATTGTATCACTATGTTTTCGAATGAAAACAAAACGCGAACCTGAAGTGGATCATGAGCTTCGGGTTGTCAGCAGGATTGACAGTGAGGAGTCCAGGGAATTGCAAGTGTCTGATATTCAAGTGTCGGTCCGGATGGCATGCCGCTTGCGACATGCCGGGCATGGAAATTCGTCCCGACAATCTCGCCATCGAGGATCTCGCCGGGCTGGTCCTGCTGCTGCTGGTCATGCTCGTCGTCGGCATCGACCTCATCTGACCACGTCCGACCTCGTCGCCCGGTCGGTACCGGAAGCGGGTCCCGGACCAGACTCGTCGCGTGCCGTGCGCTTGGCCAGGGGCAGGGCATGGCACGCGTGAAGGTCCGCTATCAGTGCTCGGAATGCGGCGCCGAGAGCCCGAAGTGGGTGGGCCGCTGCCCCGACTGTGGTGCCTGGAACACGTTGACGGAGATGGCCGCCACCGTGTCGCATCCGGCCCGCGGGGGCTATGCCGGGGCGGCCGGCCGGGGCGTCCAGACGCTGAGCGAGGTCACGCCGGAGCGGACCGAACGCACCCGGCTGGGCATCGAGGAGCTCGACCGGGTGCTTGGTGGCGGCCTGGTGCCCGGCTCGGTCATCCTGCTCGGCGGCGATCCGGGCATCGGCAAGTCCACGCTGCTGCTGCAGGCGCTCATGGCGCTGGCCGATCGCCATCGCACCCTCTACGTGACCGGCGAGGAATCCCCCGAGCAGGTCGCCCTGCGGGCGGCCCGGCTCAGGCTCTCGGGCGAGCGCCTGCGCATCGCCGCGGAGACCTCGGTCGAGGCCATCCTGGCCATGGCGCAGGCGGAACGTCCCCAGGTGCTGGTGGTCGATTCGATCCAGACCCTGTTCACCGAGGAGGTCGGCTCGGCGCCCGGCTCGGTGAGCCAGGTGCGCGAATCGGCCGCCCGGCTCGTGCGCCACGCCAAGGCCACCGGTACCGCCCTGTTCCTGGTGGGGCATGTCACCAAGGAGGGCGCGCTGGCGGGGCCGCGCGTGCTCGAGCACATGGTCGACACCGTGCTCTATTTCGAGGGCGACGCCGGCGGTCGCTACCGGATCGTGCGCGCGATCAAGAACCGCTTCGGCGCCGTCAACGAGATCGGCGTGTTCGTGATGACGGACACCGGCCTGAAGGCGGTCAGCAATCCTTCCGCCATCTTTCTCTCGCGGCACGAGCAGCCGGTGCCGGGCTCCGTGGTCATGGTCACGCGCGAGGGCACCCGCCCGCTGCTGGTCGAAGTGCAGGCGCTGGTGGACGATTCCCAGCTGGGCAATCCGCGACGCGTCACGCTGGGGCTGGAGCAGAACCGCCTGGCCATGCTGCTCGCCGTGCTGCACCGCCACGGGGGGATCGCGGTGAGCGACCAGGACGTGTTCGTCAACGTGGTCGGCGGCGTGCGGGTGACCGAGACGGCGGCCGACGTGCCCGTGCTGCTCTCCGTGCTCTCGAGCTTCCGCAACCGGGCGCTGCCTCACGAGCTGTTCGCCTTCGGCGAGGTGGGGCTGGCCGGCGAGGTGCGCCCCGTGCCCGGCGGCCAGGAACGCATCCGGGAGGCGGCCAAGCACGGCTTCCGGCGTGCCCTGGTGCCGGCGGCGAATCTCACCCGCGGTTTCCGGGTCGAGGGCATGGAACTCCTCCCCGTGCGACGCCTCGACGAGGTGGTCGGGCAGGCCAGCGAGCTTCTCCTGTAATCTCCCGGCTTCAGCCGGGCGCCACGTCGACGCAGTAGCGGCGGATCAGTCGGCGCAGCAGGTCGAGCATGGGCTCGATCCGGTCGATGCGGAGATACTCGTCCGGCTGGTGCGCCTGGGCGATGTCGCCGGGCCCGAGCACCACGGTGTCCATGCCGAGCGCGTTGAGGAAAGGACCCTCGGTGGCGAAGGCCACCGCCTCCGCGGCATGGCCGGTGAGGGCCTCGGTGGTGCGCACCAGGTCGGCCTCGGCGGGGGTGTCCATCGGCGGTGCCCCCTCGAACAGGGGGCGGAAACGCACGGCGAGGCCGCTGCCCTCCAGCGCTGCGCGCACGGTGGCGTGGATCTCCTCGCGCAGGGTGTCGATGGCCATGCCGGGCAGGGGGCGGCAGTCGATGTGCAGCTCGCAGCGGGCGCAGATGCGGTTGGG
>Ga0256832_1003607_pt1 | contig 10500 bp, 11 predicted proteins | sample 134614metaG_FD_190534 | JGI IMG/M metagenome (GOLD analysis project Ga0256832, IMG submission 190534) | Hydrothermal vent microbial communities from Lau Basin, Pacific Ocean - 134-614 | ecosystem: Environmental > Aquatic > Marine > Hydrothermal vents | place: Pacific Ocean: Lau Basin | collected...
TATTCTATCATTGACAAAAAACACAAACGCATGATCGTCGGGGAAGGCTTTATTTATGCACCGGCTATTGACAAACGGGATTATATGGTGCAATTGGAAGCTATATTGCGAACGATTAAGTTGAAAGAGTAGCATCAAAATAGAGACAAAATCTAGGTGGTTGAGTGACACGACAAAGGAGTGAGATATCGAAACCACCTAAAATTGATTCATCATCAAATAAAAAAGAGCAAAATTAATTTTGCTCTTTTTGTTCTGTTTCATCCGAAACCTTTTTGGGCTCGTCATCAGAAGTTGCCTTCTTAAATTCTTTAATCCCTTTACCTATACCGCCCATTAGTTCGGGAATTTTCTTACCCCCGAATAATATCAGCACAAGGACAGCTATTAAAATTAATTGTTGCGGACCAATAACACCCAAAGGTAATATATAAGCAGTCATAACTTTCCAATTTTAAATTATTAAACGAAATTAATGCAAATTTTTCAATTAGAGAAATAAAAATGATTTATTTTTGTGTTACATAAAATTCAATCTCTATGAAAACAATATATAGATGGGCATTTTTGCTACTATTTATAACAGGATTTAGCATACAAGCTCAAAAAATCAAAATCCCCAAATCATACTCTAATATCAAATATAAAAAGGGAATTATGGGAATTGTCAATAAAAAAGAATTTTACCCTGAAGAAATCCCGCATCCGGTTTATACATACAGCAAAATTGCCGAACCCAAAGTTACAGGCACTGATGACGGTGTGCAACTGGATTTTAAAGATGAACGCATCAACGGGAAAGTCAGCTATGGTCTCATCAAAGTGGATAATGTCAAATATTCCGGACCGGTCTTTTTCAAAAAAACAGCCAAAGTCAAAAACGGCAAAGTAACCATTCCGTTTAAGCGTTTAAAAGGTAAATATGATTTTATCAACTGGGAACAAACCGGGAAAGCCCGTATCGGCTACCGTTTTATCGATGACAAAGGACAAACTATTTACGACGGACGGCTCAATCTCAAAAAAGACAACAACGGGCTGTTTCAAGAAGATATTTATTTGATTGAAGGACCTTATATCAATCAAGTCAAAGCCGAAAGCTTGGTTATTTCGTTTAAAACCAATAAAAACGTATTGGCACAAATCCGCATTGGCGACCAAGTTTATTCCGATGCCGTACCCAAGCGTCAGCACGAAATCAGCATTACCGGACTCAAACCGCAAACCTCATATAATTATACAGTTCTTTATGACGATTGGAAAGAATATTACCAGTTTACAACAGCGCCCAAAAAAGGTTGTCGCGGCAAATTCACTTTTGCTTACGCTTCCGACAGTCGTGCCGGACAAGGTGGTGGCGAACGCGATTTATATGGTGTTAATGCCTATGTTTTAAAGAAAATGATGATGTTTGCCGGTTATAAAAATGCGGCTTTCTTTCAATTTACAGGCGATTTAATGACCGGTTATAGCGGCAGTAATGACAAGCAAAATTTGCAACTGCTCAACTGGAAACACGCAGCCGGCAACTATTGGCACTATCATCCGGTTTATGTAGCTATGGGAAATCACGAATCTATTGAGCGTATCTTTAAACGCACCGGATACAAGGGACACTCATACTATCTGGGGCATTTGTTCGTCGATAAATTTCCATTTAAAAAATACAGTGCCGAAGCCACTTTTGCCGATAATTTCACCATGCCGGTCAGCGATTTGAAATCGGAAGACGGCAGTGCGTATGATCCTTCACGAAAAACAGAAGATTTTCCGTCTTACAAAGAAAATGTCTATGACTATACCTATGGCAATGTAGCTATGATTGTGATGAATTCTAATTATTGGTACGCCTCTTCTACCGACGATATTCCGCTGACTTCCGGCAATGTGCACGGATACATCATGGATAACCAACTGCAATGGCTCAAAAAAAACATAGCAAAATATGAAGCCGACAAAGATATCGACCATATTTTTGTGACATTTCATACACCGGCATTCCCCAATGCCGGACATATGGGTGACGATATGTGGTATAACGGTAACAACCAAATCCGCCCTTATGTTGCCGGCAAACCGGTTGATAAAGGTATCATAGAACGCCGTGATGAAATTTTGGATATTTTAGTCAATCAAAGTGATAAATTTGTGGCTTTGCTCTGCGGCGACGAACATAATTACAGCCGGATAGAAGTCAATAACAACACACCTATTTACCCCAAAAATTGGACCGGTAAAAAAATTAAATTGAAACGCCCCTTTGTACAAATGACCAATGGTAGTGCCGGAGCGCCTTATTATTCACTGGAGAATACCCCATGGCGCAAATTTGTAAAAAAGTTTTCAACCTTACACGCCTTAATGTTATTTAATGTCGATGGACAACATATCGATATGGAAGTCATCAATCCGGATACTTTTGAAGTGATAGAAACCGTCAAGTTGCGATAGAACTGCTAATAACAAGTAACAGGCAAATATAATAGTTAGTAAAAATCCGGTCATTTTGATACGTCCCCCCGACTTTCGTCGGGGGACACTCAATGACCTACTATTCCTCATTTCATACAAAGGCATTAACGGTATGGTCCTGCCTCATTTTCTATTTCATCAAATAATTGCAAATAAGATTTGTAGCGCGACAAAGGAATATGTCCGGTTTCCACTGCCGGTTTAACGGCGCAGCCGGGCTCATTCAAATGCCGGCAATTATTAAATTTGCAATCTTGCTTGTGCTTAAATATTTCGGGAAAATAACTGTCTAATTCGTCCGGTTTCATATCCACTACTCCAAATCCGCGAATTCCGGGCGTGTCAATAATATGCCCGCCAAAGCTCAAATCATACATTTGAGCAAAAGTCGTGGTATGCTTACCTTGTCGGTGCGCTTGTGATATGTCACCGATTTTAAGATTTAACCCGGGTTCTACCGCATTGATTAAGGACGATTTTCCCGAACCGGAATGTCCGGCAAACATCGAAGTTTGGTCTTTCATCATTGCTTTTAGCCGGTCAATATTATAATCCGTTTTAGCCGAAACCTCCAAAACCGGATAACCGGCTTTTTGATAGATGTTTATAAAACGTTCTTTTTGTTGTTGTAATTCATCGGTATTTAACAAATCAACTTTGTTGAGCAGTATTACCGCCGGAATATTATAGGCTTCTGCCGTTACCAAAATACGGTCGATAAAAACAGTAGTCGTTTCCGGTTGAACAAGCGTTACCGTTACAAAAACCCTGTCGATATTTGCAGCCAAAATATGATATTGTTTTGACAAATTGATAGAACGCCGCAATAAGTAATTTTTGCGCGGATAAATATGCGTAATGACACCGGTATCTTTCCCTTGCTCAATATGATAGTCCACCCAATCGCCAACGGCTACCGGATTGGTAGTTTTGATACCTTTAATCCGAAATTTGCCCCGAATGCGGCACAGCATATTCTCTCCCACCTCATTCTTAACTTCATACCAACTACCGGTCGATTTGGTGACTAAACCTTTCATTGTTCTTCCAAATTTAAACGCTTAAATACTTGATGTTGCAGTTTTAAACTTTCTTGGTGTAACAGGCGAAACAGTTGCTCAATAAACTTTTGATTCACTTGATTTTCCCGGGCATTATTGATCGCTTTATCCAAAATGTCCAACCAACGTTCTTTTTGGTAAATCGCTAAATTTTCTTTGAATTTTAAACGCCCAATCTCTTCGATTTTATCTTGCCGGTTTCTTAACAATTGCACCAATTCTGTATCCAAATCATCTATTTCTTTGCGAAGCAATTTGAAAGATTTGAGCAAATCGGCATTAAAAACAATATCTTTAGGTGGTACAAATTCCGGTATCATATCTGCCAACATATCCGGTGTAATCTGTTGTCTGGCATCACTCCACGCATTTTCGGGGTCGATATGGGTTTCTATCATTAAGCCGTCAAACAGCATTTGCACCGCAGTTTGAGCAATATCAAAAACATTTTCACGCTTACCCGAAATATGAGACGGGTCGTTAATCAACGGCAGTTGCGGAAAACGGGTTTTTAAATCTATAGGAATTTGCCATAGCGGCTCATTGCGATACGGCATTTTTTTATAACTCGAAAAACCGCGATGAATGGCGCCGAGTTTGTCAATACCGGCTTTGGCGATTCGTTCCATAGCGCCTATCCACAGTGCCAAATCAGGATTGATAGGATTTTTGACCAATACAATTTTGTCTGTACCACGTAAAGCATCGGCTATTTCTTGCACCGAAAAAGGATTGACACTAGTGCGCGCCCCTATCCAGAGTATATCAACATCATGCTCAAGCGCCAATTCCACATGATGCGGATTAGCCACCTCTACTGCTGTTAACAAACCGGTTTCTTGCTTAGCACGTTGGACCCATTTCAAACCGATAGCACCCACACCTTCAAAATTTCCGGGACGGGTACGCGGTTTCCAAATACCGGCTCTTAAAACATGCCCACCAGCTTTTTTGACACCCTGTGCCGTTGCCAAAACTTGCGCCTCAGTCTCTGCACTGCAAGGTCCGGCAATAATCATTATCCGGTTACCGGCAATCGCCTGATGCCAATTTGTAAAATTTGTGTTTGTCATAAGCGCAAAAATACAATATTTTTAAAAGGACATCAAAAGCTTACAGAAATAAAGTTCTGACCAATTTAGCCATAAAATTTTATCGTGATTTTATAAATCCAAAATTATTTTAATAATCCGGAATCAAAACCTATCTTTGTGGTTTGAAAACACTAACAAATGCGGATAGCTTTATATGGTTTTATGGGTGCCGGTAAATCGAGCTTGGGACAAAAATTAGCCCAAAAACTCGGCTATGATTTTATCGATTTAGATACCGAAATAGAAGCATATACCGGTAAAACCATCAATGAAATATTTGAATCCGAAAGCGAAATCGCTTTTAGAAAAGTCGAACATTTGGTTTTAAAAAATTTTATCAAACAAAATCTTGATAATATGGTATTGGCATTAGGTGGTGGTAGTATTTTACAACCAACCAACCGAAAATTATTAGAATTAAGAAATTTTTATAAAATTTACATCAATGTCGATATTGCTGTCTTAACAGAACGTTTAAAGACACAAAGAGAACAACGTCCGCTACTGAAAGATTTGAAAGAAAATGATTTTAATGATTATGTTAAAGCCCTGTTTGAAAGCCGGAAACAGATTTATGAAAAACATGCCGACCTCAATTTTAAAGTCGGACATGAAAATTTTGAAACAAGCTTGGCTAGATTGCATAATTATTTGAATTTGAATTAGTAATAAGTTCGAAGTACATCATCATACTTTGATTTTTTTAAATTGAAAAACATCACAAATCTGACACTTCGGTACATTCTTTGCTCCTACGTCGCAAAGAACACTCAGTGTCCTAAATTGAAAATATGAAATGAAGAAACATCTACTGATTTTACTGACAATAACACTATTATTTACCCAATGTAAATCGAGAAAGAGAACAATTAGTTCTCATAATTCTACTCAATATAAATTAGAACAGGTTTACAAAAAATACAAAGGCGTTCGGTATCGTTACGGCGGAACCACATCTCGTGGTTTTGACTGTTCCGGTTTTGTACAACGGGCATATATAGATGCTTTTCATAAAAACTTACCCCGTACGACCAAAGCCATGATGAAAACCGGTAAAAAAATATCGAAAAGCCGATTAAAAATTGGTGATTTGGTCTTTTTTCACCCGACTCGCAAATACTATCATGTCGGTATTTATATGGGTAATGGCATTTTTATGCATGCTTCGTCATCTAAGGGGGTTACCAAGTCCCGTTTAGATTTAAAATATTGGAAACGCTCGTATGTAACAGCAAGACGGATTCTACGATAAAAACTTTTAACTTAGGACGTTTTTTCAAAACGTCTCTACTCGTAATTCGGTGCATTTTTGGCAATCAACACATCGTGCGGGTGGCTTTCGGTAAGTCCGGCACTCGATATTTTGACTAGTCGGGCATCATAACGCAATGTCTCAATATTTTTTGTACCGCAATAGCCCATTCCGGCTTGCAGTCCGCCTAATAATTGGAAAATGATTTGATGTACACTCCCCTTATAATCCACAATAGCTTCTATACCTTCGGGAACTAATTTTTTATCGGATTTATTTTGCTGAAAATACCGATCTTTACTACCGCGTTGCATGGCTACCATTGACCCCATTCCGACATAAGATTTGAATTTTTTACCGTTTTTGATGACAATATCACCGGGCGCTTCATCGGTCCCGGCAAGTAGTCGTCCTAACATTACCGAATGCGCACCTACGGCAATGGCTTTGGTTATATCACCTGAAAATTTGATACCACCATCGGCAATAATTCCGATATTTTGATCTTTCAGTTGTTCAAACACATCGTTGACAGCAGTCAGTTGCGGTACGCCAACTCCTGCAACTACCCGCGTGGTACAAATAGCACCCGGACCAACCCCGATTTTTACGGCGTCGGCGCCGGCATCGACTAAATCTTGAGCAGCTTTTGCCGTAACAATGTTACCTGCAATTACATCTAAATCGGAGAATAATTGCTTGACCTTTTTCAGCGCATCGATAATACCTTTGGAATGTCCGTGTGCCGAGTCTAATGTAACCACATCTACACCGGCATTATGCAAAGCTGTTACACGGTCTATCAAATCGGTGCTGACGCCAATAGCTGCACCTGTCAGTAATTTACCGTCTTTTCCAAATACAGCACGTGGGTATTCTTTTCGATGAACCGGTGTATTTTTAACTTTAATCACTTCGGCAGCTTGGTCTTCAATACTCAAATTTTTATGAATGATTCCCAAACCGCCTTCCAGTGCCATAGCCGCTGCCATCGCACTTTCGGTAACCGTGTCCATAGCCGCGGATATTAAAGGTATGTTTAAAGTTATATTTTTGGTCAATTTGGTTTTCAAATCCACTTGATGTGGCAAGACTTCAGAATATGCCGGCACTAATAATACATCGTCAAATGTAAATGCTTCTTTGATAATTTTTCCGTGTAACATTTTTGTTGGGTTTATTTTATTATTAAATTTTATTATATGTCATCCCGACAGAATAAATTGAGCAACAGTTTGTATTGATTAAATCAGGTTTATCAAAGATATTTCTACTTATTCTTCTAAAAAATCCTCTAAATCTCTGCGGTCTTTTTTGGTAGGTCGTCCTGTGCCTTTCTTGCGATAATAATCTTTGGCAAGTTTGAGTAGCTCTTGATTTTCAAAAGCTTCTTTGGGCGTTTGATCTTTAATATATTGTGGTACCAGCTTAGCACCTACTCTACTTTTGGGGGTATCTAAAACCAGAATCCGGTACGTAATTTGATTTTTTCTAACTTCCAATTGGTCGCCTCCGAATACTTCTTTTGCCGGTTTGGCAATAATGCCATTAATCCGCACATGTCCTTTTTTAATAGCATCGGCAGAAACATTCCGGGTTTTATAAAATCTGACCGCCCATAAAAACTTATCAATCCGCATAGTTTTAAAAATTTGTTAAGCTTGATGCAAAAATAAATAAAAATTGTATCTTGCAAGTTATTAATTATTAATCTGATTAATATCGATTGATATTTGTTGAAAAAACTTAAATAAAAAATCATAATTACATGAAAACCAATATTTTAACATTATTAAGTTTATTAATTATTTTCTCAATATCTTCTTGTGGAAAAGATGACCCTAAAACTCCTACGGTTAGTATTAAGGATCGCGTTAAACAATATAATGAGGTAGAAAAAGATTCCATTGAGACTTATATGCAAACGCACTATTATACTTTAGATGCACAATACAATGTTAAGGTGGACACTATAGATCCAGCAGGATCTCACACATCTATTTGGGAGGATCCTAACCTGCAAACGCTTCATGTGCCTGACCCCGAAGTTGAGAGCTTGGTCTATGATTTATATTATATTCCGTTTAGAACAGGCGATAACAAGCAAGTTCATAAAGTGGACAAAGTTTTAGTCTCATATAAAGGTTGGCTATTAGATAACGAAGTTTTTGATGAAAAAATTGATAATTTACCTGTTTGGTTTGAATTAAATAAAGTCATTAAAGCTTGGAAAGAAGTCATTCCTAATTTTAAAGATGGTACCTATACTGATAATGGTGATGGTACTTTTACTTTTACAGGTTATGGAGCAGGTATGTTTGTTACACCTTCCGGACTAGGATATTATCACCTTGCACAAAGTAAGATACCGGCTTATTCGCCATTAATTTTTTCATTTAAAACCTTTGTGAATGATGATGATATAGATAATGATCATGTTAAAAATATAGACGAAGATCTTGATCAAGACGGAAATGTTTATAATGATGATACCGACAAAGATAAAATTTATAATATTTATGATAGTGATGATGATGGCGATGGTGTCTTAACCAAAGATGAAGATGCCAATGGGGACGGTAACCCTACCAACGATGATACGGACGGAGATGGGATACCGGATTATTTAGATGCCGATACACATTAATGATATAATGTATCTGAATACATTAAATAGAGGCTGTCTCAAAAGGGGCAGCTTTTTTTTATAAAAAAACGGGAGAATTTCTTCTCCCGTCCCTAAAAATTTTGTATTTTTAGGTATGCAAAGTTCAACAAATATAAGATTTAAAAATTACACTCAACAACAATTGAGTTTAATTCCACCAAGTTGAGAGGAATTAATAGAAGAGAATCATCCTGTTAGAGTTATCAATCAAGTAATCGACAGGTTAGATTTACAGCCTTTGATAAAAAAGGAAAAGCTACACCGGACTTTCAAGGGGAAACGAAAAAGTTGAAATAGAAATTGGACTGGTATATTTGTCACATAATCTATTAAAATATGATAGAACAGCATAAAAAACACTGTTTTATCAATTTTATCTTTAAAAACAATCGTTTTTAAGCTCTATTATCTGATGTTTAGCGAAATTTTGGGATGTTATAAAATATTTGGTAAAAAAATAGTCATACCGAAGAATTAAACAAAAAAAGAGACTGTCTCTATTGCTTTTGAAACAGCCTCTTTTTAAGTAATATAGAATTAAATGTTTTGATTATCCCAAGCTATTGACGTGTTTGGTCAATTTAGATTTTAAATTTGCAGCTTTGTTGCTATGAATAATGTTTCTTTTAGCCAAACGGTCAATCATTGAAATAACTTTTGGTAAAAAAGTTTCCGCCTCGGCTTTTTCAGTCATTGTCCTTAACTTTTTAATAGCTGTACGAGTAGATTTATGATAAAACCTATTGTGCAATCTTTTCTTTTGATCTTGTCTGATCCTTTTTAATGCTGACTTATGATGTGCCATATTTTCTTTTTTTATTTAATTTAAAGAAACCTTTCGGTTATATTTTAATTTTGTAGTCCGTAGGGGAATCGAACCCCTGTTACCAGGATGAAAACCTGGCGTCCTAACCCCTAGACGAACGGACCATGATTTAGGTAAACCTAAATAATAATCTTTATTTTGTAGTCCGTAGGGGAATCGAACCCCTGTTACCAGGATGAAAACCTGGCGTCCTAACCCCTAGACGAACGGACCATTATTATTTTGAGTTGCAAAAATAATAAGAATTTTCAATTCTGCAAAAATATTATCTGGTAATTTCCAAAATTTCCAATTGCAATGTTCCGGCAGGCACATCAATTTCAGCGATATCACCGACCGATTTACCCAAAAGTCCTTTACCTATGGGCGATTCAACTGAGATTTTTCCTTGTAACGGGTCGGCTTCATTGGCAGAAACCAAAGTATAAGTTTTTTCTTTTTTAGTTTTTAGGTTTTTGATTTTAACAGTCGAAAAGATTAAAACTTTGGAAGTGTCCAAATCTTTATCGTCTAATATACGAGCATTAGCAAGTGTTATTTGCAATTCTTGAATTTTGTTATTAACCCGGACTTGCTCTTCTTTGGCTGCATGATATTCCGCATTTTCCGACAAATCGCCTTTGTCACGTGCTTCAGCTATACGCTTGGTGATTTCGGGCATTTCGGTATATTTCAAAAATTCCAATTCCTTTTTTAAATTTTCAAGTCCTTCCGGTGTTAAATAAATTATCTTGCTCATAATCAAATGTTTTAAAAAAATAATAAAAAATATTTCCCACCAAAGCTACATCGGCAGGAAATCATTGGCAAAGATACAAAATTTTATCCGGCTTTGTCAAGTTGTTATTGAGTTGAAAGTTTAAAAGTCTGAAAGTTAAAAGTTTATAGAGTTTAATGATTTGATGTAGTGATGTTTTTGAAAAACAAAATTCCCATTTCATTAAAATAGCAAATTTCAAACTTCAGCTTATTAATTGATGGGGAAAAAATATACAATCTTTAACCCCGAAGGGGTGATATTATTATAGAAAATAACAATAATAAGAATACATTTGAACCCCGAAGGGGTGATATTATTATAGGATTATAAAATCCCAAAAAGGTTATATAGATACATCAAGATAAAA
>Ga0256832_1003608_pt1 | contig 10500 bp, 9 predicted proteins | sample 134614metaG_FD_190534 | JGI IMG/M metagenome (GOLD analysis project Ga0256832, IMG submission 190534) | Hydrothermal vent microbial communities from Lau Basin, Pacific Ocean - 134-614 | ecosystem: Environmental > Aquatic > Marine > Hydrothermal vents | place: Pacific Ocean: Lau Basin | collected...
ATCATCTCGAATCTGTAAGTCATCCAAAAGAACATTAAATTTTTCTGCTAAATTATTATTTTCAGCTTGATCCTCGTTAGCTTCTTTATTATTTTTTAGCTTGCTGAGATTCTCCTTAGCCATTTTTAAGTCTCTACGAAGCATAGCGCTTTCATCTAAACATTTATTCAATTGGCTTTTTAGTGCTAGTTGTTCCCCTTGAGTAGCGTCAATGGTAGGGTTTGCATCCGCAATTGCTTGTTTTACTTTTAATTTATTGAGCCACCACCCCAATATAACACCAATAGAAAGCGCGATAATCAACAAAAGTGCCATCTGTAAAACTAAAAAAACCATGGTTTTTCCTTTTAGTTAGCTTGATTTCCGTTCAATAATTAGCTATACCCAATATTTAGCTATAGAAAAATGTGATATCGACATACCATTAGTAAATCAATGTTTGGACACATTATTAGAACATGGGTATAGTGAGAGAAATATTTCCAAAGAACAGTCTTTTTTATCGCAATCCATAGACTGAAATTTAATAATAATTGACGTGAACCAACTCTACAAGGTTAAAATTAGGTAAAATGACGACTAAATCATTCTTATTTCCCAAGTCATCTCAGATGAGTTATTCCTTTGGGCTAGGTCGTGAGCAACGTTTACAAATAGATGAAGAATATGATCCTATTTTTGCTTGGAGGTCATTATCTCATCATGTTGTACGTTACCCTCGTGACTTACGAGCACATACACAGCGAATATTATTGGGACAAAACAACGATAAAATTGCTAATTTTCTTCCTGGCTCTTTACAAGATCTATTTTTAGTTTTAAATAATGATGGTTACCAACTGCGTAAGCATTTATTAAATCTATCAGAGCAATTTTTAACCAATGAAGAATTCTCTTTTTTCTCACATTGGATAAAACAAAATGCAAAGGATGACCCAACACACCACTGCTGGCAAACAGGCTCAGTATTGAGCACAGGTAGCTGTGGAGGAAAGTTACTATTACAACCTGAAGAAGAAGCAGAAACAGAAACTGTAGCAACGTATAACGATATACTTGAAGAAGCTAGAGCTTGCTTAGACTATGGTCAATTAGATGTTGCCCAACAATTATTGGAAACTGAAATCTTAAAATATCCACAATCAACAGAAATAGAGGAAGAATTGTTAACCATTTATCAATATAGTAGAGCCAAAGAGCAATTTGATAATCTCACTAAAAAATTGCTTGAAAAAGGTATTACTCTTTCAGAAAAATGGCTGAAATGTCAGCAAACCTCCACCACATGGAGTGAAAAATAATAAAATGGGTCATTGTTAATGTTTAATAAATCCTCGCAAACACCATTAATTGTTGAATTAATGGATATTAGTAAGCAGAATGAGGCTATATTAAAATTCTTTATTTCAGGAGTAGGAAGTAAAGTATTTAAGATAAGCAACACTTCAACAGATATTGAAGCATACATCGTCGATTATGATTTTCCAGGAGCACAAGCTCGCTGGGATGAAAATTATATGGATAGCAACAAACCACGTATTATTTTAGCCACCCATGATCCAAAGGCGGCTAATTCAGTATGGGTCGGTAAACCTTTATCCTCCAAAAAACTTATTGAAGCAGCAACAAAGATAAAAAGTTTACAAAAAACAACTGCATCAACGCCATCTACATCAACTCAAGATAGCGAAACAATGCAGGAGAAAACACCTTCAGTACCTGAGGTTAAACCGTTTTCGTTAGTTAATGACACAAAAGTCGCCATACCCAAAAAAGTTAGTCCAGAAAACACAACAACAGCGACATTAGTAAGGTCTGAATCTTTAGAAAACAATCAAGCAAAACATGTTGATCCAACTAAGAATCCTATGGATGAGTTGATGGACAAATCAACTCCTCGTGTTGATCAAGCCACCCTAAATCCGTCAGAAAACAAACAAGACACTCAAAAAAAGAAGATTAAAAAACCAAAAACAGCAGAAGAAATAGCAACCGAGGCAGCTAAACAAGAACAACGTTGGAAGGAGTTGTGTGGGGAGAGTGATGATAGTAACGATATAGCAGAGGAACAACGCTATATTCCTGATAATTATTTTATTGGCAAATTGACAGGCGCTGTACGCTTAGCCAAACAATCACAGCAAGTTGTTGAAATAAAAGCATTACCTTATTCTATTTTTATTTTACCAAACGAACATCAAGTTTTTACAGAACTTTCCATTAGCGATGAAAATTTTATTCGATTTTCTCGTACTAAGATTAAACAGGGGGAAATGAATATCCATATTTTGAGTAGTATTGAAACAGGGAAGTTAGAAATGCAAATGAACCAACTACCTAAATGTATTCATAGTTTAGAGTCGTTTCTTTGGACGAGTAGCTTATTAGCTTCTTATGGGCGCTTACCCATAACGCTTAATCTTGACAAAAAAACAGCTTTGAAGTATTGGCCAAGCTTTGCTCGTATAGAAGCTTTTCCTTACAGTATGAGAATAGCCGCTTTATGGCATCATTCACCTGATACTTTAATGGAGATAGCAAATAAGCTTGCTATTCCACAACGCTATGTTTTTGCCTTTTATAATGGTGCGGTTGCTTTAGATCTCGTAGAACATGACCCTAAGAAAGTAAAAAAACAGATAAAAGCTCAACCAAAGAAAAAAGGCAGTGGTTTGATTTCACGCTTATTTAAGCGTCTATTAGGGGGATCATCATAATGAGTGTTGTTAACAGAAAGATTATATTTACAGGTCCTGTGGGTTCTGGAAAAACAACCGCAATCATATCTATCAGCGATATCGAACCTGTAACAACGGATCAAAGCGCCTCTGATATGACTCAAAAACGCAAAAACAATACCACAGTCGCAATGGATTATGGCGTAATAAACGTCAGTGAAAATGAACGAGTTCACTTATATGGCACACCTGGTCAGGAAAGATTTGACTTTATGTGGAACATTCTGACAAAAGGTGGTATCGGTTTAATTCTTTTAATGGATAATACACGGCAAGATCCCTATCAAGATTTAAAATTCTATACGGGAGCCTTTAAAGAATTTATTGATGAGCAGCAAATGGTAGTCGGTGTAACAAGAATGGATCTACAACGTACTCCTAATATTGATAACTATAGGAGATGGCTAGATGAATTAGGTTACTCTGCCCCCGTTTTCGAAGTGGATGCACGTTCAAGGAAGGATGTTTCAGTATTAATTCAAGGACTACTTTTGTCCTTAGACCCAGGAGTCTCTTAATAATGAGTAATTATGTTCCCCAGCAAGATCTCTATTTAGGCGTTACCCCAGCAGGTTGCTACTATGCTGTTCAAGAAAATAAAGACGAGCCAGGTCGGAACTTTTTACACAATATATTGCGTCAATTAGAGACACCTTTGTTTAATGTAAAAGTTGCCTGTGCCTTTAGTGGTTTAAAAAAGAAAAGTGCATTAGAGTTTGTTCACTGGTTACAAGATGCTGGTTTTATTTATGGCATAGAAGACCCAGAGGATGCCCCTCAAGATTCTCTTGAAATTTTGTTATCCAACAAACTTAAACTATTATCAGATGAAGGCAAAGCCATATTAGCAGGATCTCAAGGTTTATACCTTGGAGCAGCAGGATTTCCACATGAAGCCGCTGAGGAATTAGCAGCGGTGGGGGCAAACTTAAGCAAAGTTTATGAACATCACCAACATTTATTGCAAGGTAATTTAGGATACAGACAACAGGCATGGAGCCTAGTCGATTCATCAGGGAATAGTAAAGTTGGTTTTTGGCCGATTCATATAGGCAACGATCATTTCACCTTGATTATATCGGGTATGCCGCAATTCAATCAAAATAGTTTTAAAGAAATTATATGGGCTCTATCAACTCGTTATGATATGACATGATAATAGCTTGTCACCCGATAAAACATTATATACAACCAATAAACAGAGGAAATACTTATGCGTTCTGAAATGCTGAACTCAATTTTAAGTGATTTGAATGGCTCTACAGCTGATATCGAAGCGTCAGCCGTACTTTCTACTGATGGACTCATGATGGCAGCCGTCTTGCCCGCTGGAATGGATGAGGATCGTGTAGGTGCAATGAGCGCAGCTATGCTCTCTTTAGGAGACAGAACTGCAGAAGAATTAGGTAGAGGTGCTTTAGAACAAGTCTTAATCAAAGGTGATAATGGTTATATCTTAATGACGCACGCAGGTCATGAAGCAGTTCTTACCGTATTAGCTAAGTCAAACGCAAGACTAGGATTAATTTTCCTAGATGTAAAAAGAGCAGCAGAGAGTACCGCTAAGATCTTGTAATTTTGAAAAACTATCCGAAGTCTATGTTGTAATAGGTTATCAATGATATAGCAATGGGAATAAAGGACATAAATAACAACCTAATGGTGTTTGTTAGTTTTGAAAGGATTTCTCATAAACTGGCTTACCATCATAAAAAGAGTTCTTTATTATGGATCTATTCTAAATAGAAAGGATGCTATTTAGAATCTAATAAGCGGAAAGTATATAATGCGTAACTCAATACGTGGCAATAAAATCATGTTTATCTTCAAAAAACGTATTACTCAAATATTCTTTTTAATTCCCGCTCTAGTATTAGGGCTAGCAATATCATCTGCGAGTTATGCGGACAAACTCGATGCATCTTTAGCTAAAGCAAGCTACGGACCGGTTACAGGAAGTGATACATTAGGTAAAATCGTTGCACGTTATTATTCTGGTTCATCCCTGACTCAGCAACAGATTATGACAGCTATTTTACGCGCTAATCCTGAAGCTTTTATTGGTGGAAATATCCACTTTCTTTTAAGAGGTTCAACACTTCTTTTACCAAAAGAAAGATTAATTTCAACCATTAGTCAAAACGATGCAAAAAAAATAATAAAAGAACACTATCGCTATTTTCAACGAGGAAAAACAGGTAATTTCAAAATAGCACCCTTAGTTGATTCAAATAGTGGTTCTGATACACGAGATTTTGAAAAAGATGCTGCTTTCATACTCTCAGAACAAGCAGAGCACATTAATATTCCTGATGCTGAAAAAAACCAAACACCACCCTCCCCTCAAACTGAAACTTCCCCTGCTAAAGTAGTTGTAGAAAAATCCCCCATAAAAGAAAAAAATACAACGCAAAATAATATCGTTCAAGCTAAAAAAACACCAACAAAACCAGTTGATAACTCTATTAATGATATTGAACTTGAATCATTGAAAATTAAAATATCTCAGCTAGAAAAACTACTCTCTACTCGCGGTATTTCTCCGTCAGTCTCAGATGGAACAGAAAAAGAGCTAAAAAACATACTTGAAAATCAAAAGAAAAAAATAAAGCAACTAGAAAAAGATAAAAGAAATAAAAACAATGAGTTAGCGCAGTTAAAAGAAAAAATAGCAAAGCTAGAAGCATCATTAAAGAAAATGTCACAATCTCTCGCTGATAAAGACAACTTATCTTTATCAACAGATGCAAATGAAAAAGCTATTATTAGCCAATTAAAAATAGAAAATGCAGATCTCCAAAAGAAACTTAACTCACTTCAAATAGAGCTAAAGAAAAAAACCGAAGAGGTAGCGCTTCTTACAACTGAGATTAATAATTCCAAAAAAACTATTAGTAATTTAGAAAGTAAACTACTTGATAGCGACAAAGAAAATGCCAAACTTGATCAGCAAATAGCCGAAATTGAAGCTAAACTTGCAAAAATCAGACAAGAACCTACTAGAAACTTAAACATAAATGGCAACAATAATGATACCTTAGCTTTTGTAAAATCTCCTTGGACTTGGCTACTTCCCTCTCTCTTCCTACTTTCAGTTTTAGCGTACTTATTTAAGCGTTCTTTCTCTCAAACAAAAAAAGTACCCGTTACTCACTCTGATAGTGTAGAAAAAGAGACAAAAAATATTTCTCCTCCAAACACAAACAAAAAACTAACGGAAAACAAAACATCAAAGACAACAACCTCAGTTGTTCCTGATATTATTAGCTCTGCTAGTGAAGAAGAATCAATGGAGTCTTCCATTAAACTGGATATAGCAAAAGCCTATATGGACATGGACATGCCTGATGCCGCGATTGAAATATTACAAGAAGCCTATCAAGAAGGCAGTAATAAACAACGTCTAGAAGCAAAGCAGTTATTAGAAAAATTAGCTTAGGAAACTCTAGGAAATTTCAAGTAATGATTTTACTCATATTCCGCTGTTTTTTTGTTCCTTCTAGTCGTACCTCAAGAGGCACATAGTCGCTCTATGTAACAATTGAGATGATGCAAACAGGGACAAAAGGGTAAGTAAGATTAGTAAAATCATTGCTTGAAAATTCCCTAAGGGCTATCAGTTTAAATTGATAGCCCAAAAAAGATGAGTAACATCGATTAGTTTGTTTTTAGAACTTCTTATCAGATGCAGATGTTCCCCCTAAAGCAAAGGAATTATGTGGATAAGCGTTTGAGCCTAAATTAAAGGGGTTATCTTGGGAAGCACTTGAACTAACCTCTTGCTTATCAATACTACGTTGGAGTTTACGATACAAAAACCAATCAATACTAAAAAAACGCCCTGCTCCCATAAAAAACAAAGACAATACCATCAAAAAATACATAACCCGAACCGTCAAATGATCTATTGTTACATCGGTATTATAAGCATGAGTCATCAACAGATTCTCACCTGCCGTCACAACGTTCTCATCACCAAGTGCTAATAAAATAGTAAACCCTATCAAGGCTAATAAAGGTAATGAAATCCAACGTACAGCAAAACCAATCACCAACAAAAAAGCACCAATAACTTCAATACCACCGATCACACCATTCATTATTTCAGGAACTGGCATAGGTGTTGCACTCAACACCTTAACACTTGCATCATAGGTTGCTGAATCAAACCAAGTTACGGGAAAAAGCCAATTAATATCAGGTTCTACAAACAATCCTAGCTTCTTACTACCAGAGAACCATAACATAGGTGCTAAAAATAAACGAAGTAAAAGAGAAGGCAGGAAATCAAGCCCTCTTAGCCATCCAAAACTAAAAAAGCCTAGTAAAAATTTGGTCATTAGGGGGAGTCTCCATGATAAAAGGCATCTCTATTAATTAGGTATTGCCCAAAAGAATACCTAATTAATAGAGATGCCCTGAATATAATCTCCTCTTATTTGACTGTTTTCTCATAGGTTTTGCAAGTGCATTTACCTTTATTAAGCAACCATTCATCTATTTGCTTGTAATTTACTCTACTTAGGAAACTGCAAATAAACACTTAACTTCTATCTGAGTCCGCATTAACCTTAATCACCGATTAAGGTTATTTTATCTCCAAAATGGTTTCGCCATTTCTTTTGCAACCATTTCCTTAGTTAAACCCAGATCATCCAATAAATGCTGATCTAATTCGGCAAGATCTCTTCTTTGACGTGAACGTTGCATCCAAAGATTAAGCGTATTAAACCATTGAGAATTAGAAAGCGACGCTGGCGTTATTTTTTTATTACGATTTTTATCTTTTTTTGAATTTAAAATAGGCTCATCACACGTACTTATAGTTTGAGGATATTCCTTTACAAAATTTTCTACTGTATTGACATAAGACATAACACCTAGCTCCTCTTGAATTTAATAATATTTTTCTTACAACACTATTAAACCTTCAAAAAAGAAAAGTATCTAATCGTTTAATCAGAAGACTACTATCAGAAATTCCGATTATTGTTTTGCCTTCATAATAGGCATAGTTATTATTTGGAACATTTTTAATTTAAGGAACATGGATAAAAAAAGACTGTACTGCCAATAGTCGAGAGGAAGTGTATATTTTACTAAAATACCCATCATGGTAGCGTTACACTTCTTGTCAAACTCAATCCTTAGCTTTTAAAACAAAAAACGGATACTCTATCATGGAACTCTACCAACTACGTACTTTTGTGACTGTTGCTGATGTCGGTAATCTTACCCATGCTGCTGAACGATTATTCACTAGTCAGCCTGCGATTAGCGCACATATAAAAGCCTTGGAACGCGAACTCAATGTGAAACTATTTGACCGCACTTCAAAAGGTATGCGCCTAACGGCACATGGAAAAATTTTAATTGAAAAAGCACATCAAATCTTAAATGCAACTAATGAACTGCGTATTGAAGCCAGTACCTTATCAGGGGAACTTGCAGGTGTTATAAAAATTGGCTTAAACACCAATGCTGAGTTTCTACAACTTCCTGTATTACACCAACAACTCCTCGCAAAATCTTCCCGACTAAAGATTCAATTAGCTGAAGATATCTCGATTGAATTACTGCATGAGATTCGCAGAGGCTCACTTGATGGTAGCTTTTATTTTGGCGATAATCCTTTAAAAGAAGTTGCGAGCATTTCATTAACAGAAACAACCATTGTTGTCGCCGCTGCCAACAAATGGAGACAAGATATTATTAATGCAAGCCCTGCTGATCTTGCAAAACTCCCTTGGATTTACCCCGTTCCTTTTTGCCCCTATCATAAATTTGTTAATCATTTATTTAAACGGCTTGATGAAAAGCCAGAACGAATTGCTGATGCCTCTTCAGAACGCTCAATGAATGTTTTACTTCGTTCTGGTGTAGGATTAGCATTAATTCGTCACGATGAAGCCCAACCACTAGTTCAACAAGGCTTAATAAGCATTTGGCAAGGGCAATCTTTCACTTTACCACTCAATTTCGCCTATCTAAAAAACAGACAACACGACCCTTTAATACAAGCACTTCTGCAAAGTGTTAGTGCCTCTTTTTCTAACTCACCCAAAGACCCAATTGATAGCATAACCACCTAAAAGCAAAAGATCACAAATCATTTTATTAGGATAGAAAATAGGTAGCAAAATAAGAGAGGTATAAAAAAAGCCTACATTGAAATAATGTAAGCTTTTGATATTAAAAATACAAATGGTGGGCCTGGAAGGACTCGAACCTTCGACCAATAGATTATGAGTCTACTGCTCTAACCAACTGAGCTACAGGCCCCGATTTTTTAGGTGGCCAATTATATAATAATAAAACCACTTAGGGTATCAATAAAAATCATCTTGAAGCGGTTGGTTCATTACTTGCTTCTAAGAAGCTACGTAGCATATCCGACCTGCTGGGATGACGCAACTTTCTTAATGCTTTTGCTTCAATTTGTCGAATACGTTCGCGGGTAACATCAAATTGTTTACCAACTTCCTCTAGTGTATGGTCTGTATTCATATCAATTCCAAAACGCATTCGCAGTACTTTTGCTTCTCTTGGGGTTAAGCTACCAAGTACATCACGCGTTGTACCACCTAGGCTTGATGAGGTTGCAGAATCCATTGGTGATTGTACATTGTCATCTTGAATAAAATCACCAAGGCTTGAGTCTTCATCATCTCCAATTGGGGTTGCCATTGAAATGGGTTCTTTCGCTATTTTCATTACTTTGCGAACTTTGTCTTCGGGCATTTCCATTGCAATTGCCAGCTCTTCTGGTGTTCCTTCTCGTCCTTTTTCTTGTAATAGTTTACGTGATACACGATTGAGTTTATTGATAGTTTCAATCATATGGACGGGGATACGAATGGTACGTGCTTGATCAGCTATAGAACGAGTGATTGCTTGACGTATCCACCATGTCGCATAGGTTGAAAATTTATAACCACGGCGGTATTCAAATTTATCAACCGCTTTCATTAAGCCAATATTTCCTTCTTGAATGAGATCAAGGAATTGTAAACCACGGTTGGTATATTTTTTTGCTATAGAAATAACTAAACGTAAATTAGCTTCTACCATTTCCTTTTTAGCACGACGTGCTTTTGCTTCACCAACAGAGACAGAACGGTTAATCTCTTTTATCTGTGTAATAGAAAGCTGAGTTTCTTCTTCTATTTTAATCAGTTGTTTTTGCAAAAATATAATATCTTCTCTAAATATTTCGAGCTTATCTTTATATTTTGGGAACTTGATAATGACACTATCGAGCCAGTCTATATTGGTTTCATTCTGAGGGAAGCTTTTAATAAAATCAATACGTTTCATTTCAGCTTTATCAATGCACATACGCATGATTTGGCGCTCTAATCCTCGAATGCGCGTTATAATATCTTTAAGTTGATGCCCTAAGCGATCAATCACTGGTTGAGTGTATTTAAACTCCATCAGTTTTCTTGCTTGAGCGACACGCGTTGCCTTGTATAACTCTTCATTTTTTTCATTACAGGCTTTGCAGGCGGCCTCGTAAAGACTTCTTAACTCAGCAAATTTTTTCTTGGCTATTTCTGGATCAGGACCTAAATCTTCTAGTTCTTCTTCCACATCGTCTTTATTAGCTTCTGCTTCTTTTTTCTTCTCCTCTTTTTTCTTCTCTTCCTCTTTCTTTTTATCTTCTGCTTTTACAGGAGTGGCAGGCTCAGGAATGATATGACGTTCTGCGTCGGGGTCAATAAAATCACTAATAATGTCGGTTAAACGCCCACCCGTTTCG
>Ga0256832_1003609_pt1 | contig 10498 bp, 7 predicted proteins | sample 134614metaG_FD_190534 | JGI IMG/M metagenome (GOLD analysis project Ga0256832, IMG submission 190534) | Hydrothermal vent microbial communities from Lau Basin, Pacific Ocean - 134-614 | ecosystem: Environmental > Aquatic > Marine > Hydrothermal vents | place: Pacific Ocean: Lau Basin | collected...
CTCGGCCACGGTCACGCCCAGGCGGTGGTCTTTCTCCCGCGCGGCGAGGAATCCGTCGCCGATGAAGTAGCCCAGGAAGAACGCCAATTCCTCGTCCAACACCGCGGGCAGAGTGGGCCAGACCTGATTGCCGTGCCGACGGGTGGGCTGCCGCAGGGCCTGCAAATGCCCGCGATGTTCACCCAACTTGACCAGAATCCAATCGCCGGGTTGCAAGTCTTCCAAAGCGCGCCATTGCGGGCCCTGGGGGGTCATCACCTTGACCTTGTGGTTCGGGGTCCCGGCCAGGCTCAGGCCCTCCTGGGTGTGCACCCGCAGCACCGACGCCACGCCGTTGTTGTAGCCCCGGGGGGAACGCCGCAGGCCCTGGTCCGTGGGCACATGCAGGTCGTGCTCCTGCCAGCCGCGCTGGTGCGCGTCCACGATTTCGTCCAGCCGCAGCAGGCCCCGGTCGGTAAACACCAGGGTCTCGGGCAAAAGACAGCCGCCCTGGGCAATCTCGCCGAAAGCCTTGTCATACACCCGCAAAAAGCCCACGGGCCCCGTGGCCTTGCCCGCGGAGGATTTCACGATGGTGTTCTTGGGCCGCAGCCGGGAGAACGAAAAGCCGTTGCCGCCGCCGGTCTGCTGGATGAGGGCCGCGTTGCGCAGGCTCATGAAGATGCCCGACTCCTTGCGGCCCATGTCGTCGGAGATGGGAAGGACGAAGCAATTGTGAACGACAACCCCTTCGGTGACATAGGTATGGTCTTCGTCAACTTCCAGGTTGTACACTACGCCTTCGAAAGGCACGACTTGAATCGCCGCGACTTCAAAGAAAATATCGCCGTCTTGACGATGCACATGCCGACGCACATACCGTTTGTCGGGTTCGGGCAAGGCCTTCCCAAAAGCCTCGGCCACCAAATCACGCGAAGAGAGAGGCGGCAGATCCACTTGGGCCGTCTCCGAGGCGCGGGGCGTGACATAACGAGTGTCAACCGGGCGTACATTGGCGTCGTAGCCAATACGGAGCAACATCTGCCAGATTTGATGTACCAAATTAGGATTGGCCAGCGTCAGCCGCAAAGAGCGCCAAGTCTTGGTTTTGCCCTTAGGGGAAACGGGCCGGGTGTATTCCGCATACATCCCATCCCCACGGAACAGGCCCACCAAGAAGGCTTTTTGCAACTCGTCCTCGGCATACAACAACCAGGTCGGCACATACTTGCCACTGGAGCCGCGACCGAAATGGGTTCGGAACCAGGCCGCGACCACGCGACTATACACATCAATCTGCACCCAATCCCCAAAATTCGATGGCGTTATTTGGGCCTCTACGCCAAAGATGTCTCGCACCAAGGCCTGAATATCCTCTTGATACGCGGTTTCCTTTTTGTTCAAGGTAAACCGCACATATCGTTCGTCTGGCCCTATCGTTCCCTCGGCAACATAATAGCCGCAAAGACGAGCCAAATCCGGAGTCAAACGAACGAAGCGTTTGTTCCATCGGCTTTGACGGCCGGAGCGCTGATACGAAGCCGGTCGGCGCGCCCGCACCTTATCTTCGGTGGTTTCCACTTCCAACTCCGGTGCGTAGGCCAACTGGGCCAAGTCGAACACCGGCGCGGCCCGAACGCCTTGAGGCACCCCCACGGCAACCCAATCCCCTACCTTCAGGTCTTGGGCTTCCACCCACCCCGAAGGGGTCAAAATGGGATGTTCGGGGGTGACTTCCAACACCACCCCAATCCCTTTGATTTTGATATGGTAAAGAGGCCCGCTGTACGAGCGCTGCATGGTTTCGGTCACAGGGCGATAACGGCCCTGATGGGTCAGCACCAAATCGCCAACCTGCACATCCACAATGGGCTTAAGCCCCTGCGCCGTCACGACCCGCATTTGAGGGGTAAAGCACGCGGCAAGTTGGCCCAAGGGCGTGCCTGCGCCGGTCCAGGTGGGCGAGTTGGGGAAGAACAAGCGCTCGGCCAGCAGGCGATAGAAGTCCTTGGCCCGCTCGATGACCTGCTCTTCACCAGCGCCGAATTCGGCCTCGGCCTTGGCCACATGATAGGCCACCCGCCAGAAGGTCTCCTCGGGCGTTTCGGCAGGCTCACCGGCCACATTCTTGCGCACATAGCGCTTATAGAACACCAGGCGGGCGTTGTCGTTGGCAAAAGTGATTTTCGGCAAGTCTTCCGGCACCGGCGGGGTCGGCAAGACATGCTTGGGGGGGGTGACGGCACCGCCCATGTTCAGCCTCCTGCGAAGAAAAGATGGATGGACGACCGCCCGACGCGGTCGCCGGGGGCCTTATGGCCGCGGCCTATGGCCTCACTCGGCTTCCAGCAAACGATTGATTTCGTCGCGAATGGCGCGCAAATCGTCCAGGCCCAGATACACGATGGCGTAGCGAATGTAGGCCACCTGGTCGAGGTGCTTCAAGCCGTCCATGACCATGTCCCCCACCACGCGAGACGGCACCTCGGGTTTGCCCAGGGCCTGCAGCCGGGTCTCGATTTCGTCCACCATGCGCTCCAGGGCCGTCGCCGAGACCGGGCGCTTCCAGCAGGCAATGCGAATGCCCCGCAGCAGTTTCTCCCGGTCGAAAGCCTCGCGCGTGCCATCGCTTTTGATGAGCATCGGCTTGGAGCGCAGCACCCGCTCGTAGGTGCTGAAACGCTGGTGGCACTGCAAACACTCCCGCCGCCGGCGCACATTGCCGTGCGCGTCGTGCGAGGTGTCAATCACCCGGCTCTTGCCATAACCGCAGAAAGGACACCGCATAACGACCTCAGCCCTCTCCCCAGATATTGGGGGTTGGTTTGCCCAGCCCCGCATATATGGGGACTGGGCGTGTATTGTAGCACGCCCCCGATGAAGCGACAAGAGGGATGTGAGGAAGTTTTAAGGATTCTTCCCTTAAAATCCGAAAGCCTTCTTAGGCGCCAAATACACCCCCATATACCGGCCGAGTCGAAAAATTTGGAGTTGTAGGCCTATATTTACCCCCTTCGCCGTCCATTCCACGCGGGTGCAAAGCGAGAACGAACGCGCGACCCGGCTTAAATCCCGGGCCGCGCGTCGGCTCAGCCGCCCCATTCGCGGGTGAGGGTGTCCTTGTCGGGGAAGGCCATGATGTTCATGCCGCTGTCTACGAACAGCACCTGGCCGGTGACTTTCGCGGCCAGGTCCGACGCCAAGAACACGGCCGCGCCACCCACATCGGCCTGGGTGATGGGCTGCTTGAGCGGCGCGAGCAAGGGGAACATCTTGTACATGGTCTTGAAACCCGACACCCCTGCCGCGGCCAGGGTGCGAATGGGCCCCGCGGAGATGGCGTTGACCCGAATGCCGTCGGGGCCGAAGTCGTAGGCCAGATAGCGCACCGACGACTCCAAGGCTGCCTTGGCCACGCCCATCACATTGTAGCCCGGCGCGACCTTCTCGCCGCCGTAGTAGGTCATGGCCATGATGGAGCCGCCCGGCGGCATCAGCGGCTTGAAGGCCCGGGCCAGCGCCACCAGCGAATAGGCGCTGATTTCCATCGCCAGCAGAAAGCCCCGCCGACTGGTCTGGAAGTACGGCCGGGCCAGGTCCTCCCGGTCGGCGAAGGCAATGGAATGCACCAGGATGTCGATCTGGCCGAAGTGTTCCCTGGCCCTGGCCGCCACGGCCTCAATCTGGTCGTCTTGCGTCACATCGCAGGGCTCGACGAAGTCAATGCCCAGGCTCTCGGCCAGCGGGCGCACCCGGCGCTCCAGCGCCGCGCCCGCGTAACTGAGCCCCAATCGGGCTCCTTGCGCGTGGAAAGCCTGCGCGATGCCCCAGGCAATGGAACGCTGATTGGCCACACCGAAAATCATGGCCGTCTTACCGTCCAGCAAACCCATGTCAGCCTCCTATGAGGAATCATCTCGCGGCCGAGCGTTGGCCCGCGCGCGGGGTGGGCGCACCCGCCAGCGCCACGGAACGCTGTGCCACGGTTCCGGCACAGTATTTAACCCCACCCGCGGCCCCGTGGTCACGGCCGCCGGCGGAATTTGCCAGGCGAACTCGAGGAAAACGGGCGCATCGGGGGCGGTCATGTCCAGGCCGTGAAAGCGTCCGTCCACATCCAGGGCCTGACACACCTTGGCCGGGCCGTCGGTCCAGGTTCGCGGCGGGCGGCCCCCACGCCGGGCCGCGATGCGGGCCAGGCCCTCGGTGGGCCACAACGCCCGAATCAGCACCGCGGCCGGCACGCCCTGGGCCGCGACCACCACATTGAACAACCAGTGCATGCCATAGGTGAAGTACACATAGGCCAGCCCCGGCGGGCCGTAGAGCACCCGCGCCCGCCGCGTGGGCCCGGCCCGGCAATGGCAACCCAGGTCCTCTTGCGGGCCATAGGCCTCGGTTTCGACGATGATGCCGGCCGTGCGGCTGCCGTCGGGCTCCAGGCGCACCAGCCGCGCGCCCAGCAATGCGGGCGCCACCTGCACCGCGGGCCGGGCCAGCCACGCCCGCGGCACCCGCTGCCCCGCGCGGGGATGCGGCCGCGCGGCCAACCGCCTCAAGCGGCCTTCCGTCCGTTCCATTGGGCCAACACCGTGGGCAGTTCGTCCAGACAACGCACGCGCGGCTCGGGCACCTCGGGGAACACCTCGTCGGGGTCCAGCAACACCGCGTGCAACCCGGCCTGCCGGGCCCCGCGCACATCGGCATAGTAGTTGTCGCCCACATACACCACTTGCTGCGGGGCCAGGCCCCAATCTTGCAACGGCCGCAAGAAGGCCGCGCGATGGGGCTTCCACACCCCCAGGTCCACGGCCACCCACACCCGGTCCAGCAGGTCGGCCAGCCCCAGCCGGGCCAGATAGTCCGCCTCCAGGGGAACCCGGCGGTTGGTCAGCACGCCGGTGCGGTAGCCGCGGGCCCGCAAGGCAGCCAGCACCCGCCGGGCCGCGGGACGCAGGCGGTCTTCCGCGTGCTCGAAGTGCCGCTGCATGGTGGTCAGCAGCGCGGGCGCCAGGGCCGCGGCCTGGGCCGGGCCAAAGCCCAGGTGCTGCAACTTGAGCCGCTGATACGCCAGCCAAAACCCGGGCGCGCGGCCTTCGGGGGTGCGATAGCGGGCCTCCAGGGCGCGCAATTGGGGCGACTCGGCCCAAAACGCGTGCTCCCAGCGCCACAAGTCGCGCCAGGCCTCGGGGGGCATGTGCACGCCCCAGGCCTCCAACACCTGCCGAAAGACCTGCCGCGGCGTGGGCTCGGTCTCCCGCAGGGTTCCATCCAGGTCGAACAGCACAGCACGAATCGTCGAAGGAGGGGGTAGCGCCATCATAGGGCCCCATTATACCAGCGCACCGCGCGGCCCCCCGGGGGGTTGTACATGATGACGAAGCCGCACGTGCCGGACAGGAGGAAGCCGCCATGTCCATCCCCTGGTGGCGCAAACTCGCGTACGCGTCGGGCGCCTTTGCCACGGGCGTGACCTACCGCGCGTTCACCACCTTCGTGCTGTTCTTGTATGTGGACCGCCTGGGCCTGGACCCGCGGGCCGTGGGCACGGTGTGGGCCATCTACGGCGTGTGGAATTCGCTCAACGACCCGCTGGCCGGGCATTGGTCCGACCACACCCACACCCGCTGGGGCCGCCGCTTGCCGTGGATGGCGGGCAGTCTGCTGCCGTTGCTGGTGGTGTTCTACTGGTTGTGGAACCCTCCGGCCGGGCTGGTGGCCGCCCGCGGTACCGGCCTGCTGCTCTACTTCGCGGTCGCGGTCATGGTGTTCGACCTGCTGTGGTCCATCTTCGCGCTGAACTGGACCGCGGTCTTTCCGGAGATGTTTGCGGATTTGCACGAGCGGGCCACGGTGAACGCCTGGCGGTACGCGTTCGCCATCTTGGGCCTGTTCGTGGGCATCGGCCTGCCGCCGCTGCTGGCCGGCGCGGATTGGGAACGCCGCGGGTTCATGGCGCTGGTGCTCACCGCGTTGGCCGGGCTGTTCGGCGTGCTCACGGTCCTGGGCGCGCGCGAACGCCCCGAATTTCGCCACGAAGAGGCGTTGCCTTTCGGACAGGCCCTCAAGGCCACCTTCGGCCACCCCAACTTCCGCGTGTTCCTGGCCGTCAATCTGCTGGTGCAATTCGTGTTCCTGATGCTCAACGCCACCGCGCCCTTCTACACCAAGTACGCGCTGGGCTTCGTGGCGCCCATCACCCTCGGCGGCGTGACGCTGGACCCCGAGATGCAGACCAGCGCGTTCTTGGGCGTGGCCTTTGCCGTAGCGCTGCTGGCCATGCCGGCCTGGGCTGCGTGGACCAAGCGGGTGGGCAGTCGGGCCGCGCTGCGCGGGGCCCTGCTGCTGAGCGCCGGTGTGCTGCTGGGCTTCGCCTGGGCTCACGACTTCACCACCGGCCTGCTCACGGCCGCGCTGCTGGGGCTCCCCCTGGCCGGGCTGCTCATGCTCACCGACTTGCTGCTGGCCGATGTGGTGGACGAAGACGAGGTGCGCACGGGCATCCGCCGCGAGGGCATGTACTTCGGCATCAACGGGCTGGTCATTCGGTTGGCTTTCGTGGCCCAGGGGCTCATCATGGGCGCGCTGCTCGAGTGGGGCGGCTATCAGGCCCCACCGCCGGGGGTGGCGTACATGGCGCAACCGCCGCGGGCCGTGCTGGCCATTCGGTGGATGATGGCCGGACTCCCGGCCCTGGCCGCGATGGCGGGCGCGCTGGTGCTGGGCGCCTACACCCTGCACGGCCCGGCTTTGCACGCGCTCAAAGCCAGCCTGGCCGACCTGCATCGCCGCAAACGGGCCGCGCAGCGGCCTTCCCCCGACACCCCGGCCGAGTGAACGCGCCAGGGCCGCGACCCAGGAAGGCCGCGGCCCCGCGCTCTGGAGGAGGCTGCCGTGCCGGATGATGCCTATCCGCAGCCGCCGCCCGCGGGCCCGGCCGGCAATTCCAGTTCGATCTTCGGCTGGAATTCTTCCAGCAACTCCTCGTGCTGGTCGGGCACGGGATCGGCCGCGGGCGATGCTTCGCCCAGCGCGTAGTCGAAGTCGTAACGCAGGCGCTCGGCTTCCAGGCCGCCGGTCAGGCTCATGGGATGAATGCGGGTGTCCTCGGCCGCGAAGATGTCCAGCCAGTGGTTGATGCCACCGTCGAGGATGTACACATTGGGCACATCCAGGGCGACCAAGGTCTTCCAGGCCTCGGTAGCCGCCTGGTCGTCGTTGCTCACCAACACCACCACGGTCAGGCGCTTATCCTTCTTGATGCGCTGGGCCCAGGTGGGCAGGTCGTCCATGTCGGCCCGGTGCGCCCAGCGGATGTGGAACAGGTTATAGTCGGCCTCGGGGCGCACATCCAGCACCACGGTGCGGAAGCGCTCGTCGTAGCGGGCTTCCATCAATTCGGCCGGGTGGATGTAGACCTCGCGAGCCTGCAACTTGGGCTCCATCTCGGGCGCCACGCGGGCCCACAGTTCGTCCACCGTGGGCTCGCCGAACAACGGCAGGGCCACCGCGGCCAGGGCAATGAGGCCGAACGCGTACTTGGCCCAGGGCACGATGCCCGACGCCCGGCCGCCGAACGCGCGCTCCAGGTACTCCGCGCCCCAGAACATGAGCAGCGCCACAATCACGACGATGGCCACCATCACGCCGTAGGAAGTGTGAAAGACCTCGAACAGGGTCAGGCGGCCGTAGTCGCTGCTATACCACCAGGTGTGGAACAGGGGCTCGGTCTCGCCGAAGAGCAGCACGCCCGCGGTCACCCCCGCGGCAAAGAGCAAGCCGTCAATCTTGCCCGTGGCCGCGGAGACGAACGAAGTGCCGGGGCAAAAGCCGCCGATGATGAAGCCCACGCCCATGATGAGCCCGCCCACGATGCCGGGCCACAGGTAGGTGGGGTTCACCCAAATCAGGTCATAGTCCAGCCACCCCATGGCCACGAACCAAAAGATGAGCACCATCGCGGTGATGACGCCGCCGAACATGACCTTGAGCACGGTCTGGTCTTTGAAGTAAAACTGCCCGGCCAGGCGGGTGGAAATGGCGAAGCCCGACATCTCCAGCACCGCGCCAAAGGCGATGCCGATGAGGAAGTGAATCAGGTATTTCACCACCACCGCGTCAATGGTCAAAGGGAAATGCATCGCGACCTCCTTCGCGGTTCAGGCCCGCGTCAGTTCCACACCTTGCGCAAGAAGTAAGCCAGCGCGTACGCGCCGCCAAAGATGGCCAGCATAATGGCCCAACTGCCCGCGGACAGCACCGCGCCGCCCGACAGGGCCTGCCCCGAGGTGCAGCCGCGGGCCATGCGCGCGCCATAGCCCATGATGAGCCCGCCCACGAAGGCCAGCACCCAGCGGGTGCGCACCGAAATGCGCGGGCCCTTGTAAGTGGCCACTTCCCAACGATGGTGGAATTTGGCCGACACGAAGCCGCCCACCATCGCGCCCAGCAGCACGAACACGGTCCAGTTGAGCAGCGGGTTGGCATTGCCACCGGCCATATGGGCCAGGTAGGGATTACGGTCCACATGGCCCGAGGCAATCAAGTCCTCGAAGAACACCGCGATGCGGTTGACGCCACCCGAGGCCCCCAGGCCGCTGCCGGTGATGAGGAAGGAGAGGAACAACACCAGGCCCAGCAGCAACCCGCCCACATAAGGGTTGAGGTAGGGCTTGGGTTGCGGTTTGGGTTTGGCTTGGGCTTGGGCCGAAAGGTTCGCACTCATAGACGCTGCCTCCTGCAGGGGGATGCGGCGGGGCGGGGCCGGGCCCTACCCCGCCGCCGGGTGGTCGCTCAAGCCTCCGCCTCGGGAGTGTCCGCCGAAGCCACGGTCGGGGCCGAGCCCTCGTGTTCTTCCACCTCTTCCCAGCCGGTGACCATGGCCTTGATGTAGGCCGTGGGCGTGGGGCCGGTGGTGGTCAGGTAGATGTGCATGATGACGAAGGCTGCGAAGGCCCAGGCCGTGAGGGTGTGCAGCGGCGCCAGGAACCGCAGGCCGCCCAATTTGTCGGCCAGGTCGGGCCGCAATTGGGCGCCGAACATCACCAGGCCGGTGAGAATCTGCAACGGCAACAGCACATTCAACAGGCCGAAGTAGGTGATTTGCTGCAGCGGGTTCAACTTGCGCCGCGGGCTCTTCTCGAAGGGGTGCGGCTCGCCGCGGAAGATACCGCCCAGGTAGTACTTGGCCTGCTCAATGGCCTGATTGAAGAAACCACGCGGCTGCGGCACGAACTGGCGAATCTCGCCGCTGGCCAGGTGGTAGAACAGGGCCAGGGCCGCATTGAGCACCAGGATGATGGCCAGGATGTTGTGCACCCGCACGGCCAGGGGGAAGTCCAGCCAGCCGCCGAAAGTCTCGGGTCGGTGCACCACCAGACCGGTGAAGATGAGCAGGATGATGACCACGGCCTGCACCCAGTGCCACAGCCGTTCGTAAAAGCCGTACATGTACTCCCGATGCAGGCGCACCTGACCGTGGGCCTGGGCCTCTTGAGCCAACTTCAGGTGGGCCACCAGCCGCAGGCCGCCGTGCACCACCACGCCCAGCAGCGAGCCCAAGGTCATCAGCGCGCCCAGCCAGTCAATCCACGGATAGGCCGAGTGCCCGAACAGGTAGTACCCGGCCTCTCGAGGCTGCGGGCGGAAGAACAGGCCGGCCTCGGTGCGCTCCCAGGTGCCGGGGAAGGCCACATGCGCGTTGTAGGCCAGGCTGGGCTCGTCCACCCCCGCGGGCACGTACCAGGCCACCTGCATGGGCGCGGCCAGGCGGGACGATTCGCTATGGCAGGCCTGGCAATCGCGCACGGCCCAGTTGTGGTCCGCGATGCTGTGGTTGATGTTGAAGGCCATGACCTCACCGCTCACACGCGGCTTCGCCAGGCCCAGGGCCTCCAGGTTCTGGACGATGCGCTGCACCTTGGCGTCGCTGTCCAGGCGCAGTTCGTCGCCTTGCAATTGGCCGTCGCCGTTGGCGTCGAACACGGCCAACACATCATCCCGGTAGGCATCGCCGTCCAGGTAAGCCGCGCGCAGCAAGTGCTGCGGCACGGGCTTGGGCGGGTCGTCGTAAATCCAGTACCACACGCCCACCAGGTTGTAGGGCGCCCACTTTTGCGTGCCGTCGGGCGTGGTCTTGAGCAGCGCCACGGGCTCGAAGCCCACAATCTCGTTGTGCACCGGGTCGGTGCCGCCCTGAATACCGCGCAGGATGCGCCGCGGCTGGCCGTTGGGCAGCACCACGGTCCAGTCCACCTGCGCCAGGGCCGGCGCGTGGATTTGCGGCACATGGCAACTCTCACAGGCCAGTTCCATCATGTGCCGCTCGGTGTAAGGCAACCAATCTTCATGGGAAGCCCGGGCATCGTGACAATCGGAGCAGGCCCGCACCGTGCCCTGCGAGTCGGGGTCCACCCACACCTGGCTGCTGTGGCCGCGGGCGAAGTCGTGATTGGGCCGCAGCAGGTAATCGCCGATTTCCACGCGGCGAGGGTCATAAGTCAGATATGGGGGGCGGTCC
>Ga0256832_1003610_pt1 | contig 10497 bp, 11 predicted proteins | sample 134614metaG_FD_190534 | JGI IMG/M metagenome (GOLD analysis project Ga0256832, IMG submission 190534) | Hydrothermal vent microbial communities from Lau Basin, Pacific Ocean - 134-614 | ecosystem: Environmental > Aquatic > Marine > Hydrothermal vents | place: Pacific Ocean: Lau Basin | collected...
CAATATCTGACAGTTTTTTTATAAGCTCTTTTCTGTTTTTTGCTTTTGACAGGTGGTTCAGGAAATCTTCCTGAAACTTTTTAATAAAACGGGGAGTATCTGATCTTCTCAGCTCAATGCCCCTCACCTTTATCCTGCCGTCTTTGAACTTTCCGTAAAACTTATTGGGAACGCCTACACCGTCTTCTTTTGACGGAACAAATACTATCCAGTCATACACCCCTTCAAGTTTAACCTCAAATGGAACTGTATCCTCCAGCACCCCTTTATATTTTCTTGACAGTTCTTTGTTTATAACGGTTTTTAGTTTATTGTAATCCTTTTCAGAGGCATCTTTTTTGTATATCCAGACACAGTCTGTAAGCCCGTGCAGTAGACGAAAGCCCTTTTTTTCTGCTGTTTCCTTAACAAAAAGGAGAAGATCCCTCCCTATCGCTGTTGTTGTTTCATGGGACTCTATCCTTCCAAAAACAGCGTTTTTGTACCCTAAATAACCAAAGCTGACCACCAGAAGCCATTTTATACCTTTCTGCCTTCTGTCGTATCTGTCGTCTTCCTTTTTTTTCAGTTTTTTATATTTTTTTCTTCTTTCAATTAAAAATCTTAAGGTTTTTGGAAGTATCCCCTCTTTTTGAGTGCATACACGGTAGCCAGTAGGCAACCTGTGTGTGCAGTTTTTGTGCCTGCAGTTTATTGTTTCGTAAGAAAGGTTGTAGTTTGAGATGATTGATGGGTACATTGAGAAAAAATCAAGCTCGGCGACATTTTCATAAATCCCTGCCTCCGGTCTGAATGTCAAGCCTCCCCTGTCTATTTTCAATAGATCAATCGCTGTTTTTGGATCTTCAGGGCTGTTTTTTCTGTAAGGGATCAGATAGCCCTGTTCAAAGGCTATCTTCATCTCAAGTGATGTTATTGGCGTTCCTATGGTTGTCCTTGAAAGCTGTTGTAGAGGAAGTGATGATATCCTTGACAGCTCAATCATGCCGTCAAGACCTATCTCCCTGTAAAAAAATGAGTTTGAAGGATCTATATGTATCCTTCCTAAGAGAAATGATGAGTCCGGCATAAAAACAGTTTTTCCGTATGAAAAGAATGATCTTCCTTTTTTAAAAACAGGAAATCTCCCTTCTCTGTTGAGTGATGAAACCCCTGATCTTAACAGGCTTGGAACAACAAGCTGATCTCCGTACTGTATGATAAGTATGTCGGGATCTTTTTTTTTATAAAGTATGAAAGCTCATCTGTCTGATTGTCAAATATCAGCGAACTTCCTTCAAAATTGACTATTAGAGGTGGAAGATACTTTGTGTGATTCGGGTTTTCCCCTTCTGTTTCAGGTTTTATTTCCATAATTCTCAGGGGAAACACCGTGTAATCTGTAGTTGAGTAGTCATCAATCTTTTTATAAAGGGTTTTCCCATTTATGCAGATCTCCTCAAGCTGACAGAAAGGGAATATCCTTTTTTCAAACAGAAAAAGCTGTGAAGGGGTAAGCTGGAGGTTGTAAAGGTCTGTTTCCTGAAACTCTTTTTTGTTTTTTACAAAGTTTACCGCCTTGTAATAAACGGCAGGACTGTCTGATACGATTTTGAAAAGCTGTATCTCTCCGTCAATAAGATCTTTTTTTCTCGTTTTTTTTATCTTTATACTGTTTCCAAATCTTCTTTTTAGCAGTTTTAAAGCTTTTGTATCTTCTGTTTTGATAAAAAAGTAGGGTCTGAACCTTCTGAAAACAGACTTTCTTTCTCCTTTTTCTCCTATGAGCCACATAACTATGCCGTAAGAATTTGAGTACAGATCAAGGATCTGGTATATCATCTTTTATCCTCTGGATCTGTTTTTCTATCTCAATCAAAATCCCTAAGAGAATACTTTCCATAGGATACACACCTGAAGCGTTTCCTATAGCCTGAGAATGCTTTTTTGCGTAAGAAAAAAGCCTGTCAAGTATCTGCCTGTCTTCCTTTCTTAAAGCTTTTCTGAACTCTGACAGCTCTTTTTGTTTCAGTTTCACAAGCTGTGTTGCAGAAGGTACAGTTTTTCCCATCTTAGTTGTCCATTGATATGTTTGTTATCATAAAGTTTTCCCCTACAACAAAAACAGGAATATCAATCCTGTTTATAAGTGATAGGGCAGATCTGAATGCGTTCTCCCTTTCTTTTTCAGAAATACCCTGATCTTTCAGGATCACTTCTATATCCGATACAATGAGAACATCAGGATTTTCTTTAAGGGCTTTTTCCACAGCTTTTTTAAGCTGAAATATATTAAACACCCTTATTATTTTTATTCTCTCTAAAAGCTCTTCTGCTTTTATTTTTTCAAATTTTGCAGTATTTGATATTAAAAACGGATTAAACCTGTTCCCGCAGTCCACAAGAGATACACTCTGGGATCTTCTTGTAAATTTGTAAATAAGGTAATGGTAGTGGTACTTTCCATTTTTAATCTCTATTTTGTTTTTCAGTTTGTGGAGAATGTATTCATTCTGCATTTTAAAACCTCCTTTTCAGCCCTTTAAATGATCTGATGATCCCTTTTACTACTCCCTGAACCTGAACCCTGTCGGCCTCAAAGTACATAGGCTCCATATTAGAGTTTGCCGGAACAAGTTTTACAAAACCTTTTTCCCGGTAAAACCTTTTCAGGGTTGCCTCCTCTCCGTCAATAAGAACAACGGCAACCTCCCCGTTCAGAACATCTTTTCTGTTTTCAACAATTATTATGTCCCCGTCTAATATGTGATCATCAATCATTGAGTATCCCTTGACCCTCAGAGCGTAGCAGTTTTCACAATCTATCAGTTCTGTAAGATCCACATGCTCAAAAAGGTCTTCCTGAATCTGTATAGGTTCTCCTGCAGCTATCTCCCCGTAAAAAGGAAATCTTAAAGGATCTTCATCAAACAGCCTTTCCCTGTTTATTCTGAATTTTCCCCTTCCTGTTTTCTGCAGGTATCCTTCTTTTACAAGCTTTTGCAGGTGCTCATGTATCGTTGAAACGGCAGAAAGACCAAAATGATTGGCGATCTCTTTCAGTGTCGGGTGGTAGCCTTTCTGGTAGGTGAAATTAGCTATAAACTGCAAAATCTCTTTCTGTCTTTTTGTCAGCAATTTCCTAACCTCCTATTTTTAATATAACCGAAAAAAAACCGAAAATCAAGGGTGATAAAAATCTGTAAAGATGTATATTTTTTAATGGAGGGTAAGTATGGAGGTTTTTCTAAAACTTCCCAATGAGGTTGAGATTATACAGCCTGCTGTTGATTTTGTTTACAGATGGGCTGTTGAAAACGGTCTTGGCGAGAAAGAGGCTGAGGAGTTTGCCACAGCTTTTGATGAGCTTATCACAGATGTTGTTCTGTTTGCCTTTGAGGAAAAGGGTGAGTTTTCTGTATTCTTAAAAAGTAGTCTTTCACAGCTTGAGGTAACCGTTCAGGAGCTTGGGGAGCCTTTTGATCCGGAAAGACACAGATATTCTGTTGAGAGGTTTGTCAGGGAGGGGAATTTTGATGGCGCCGGATTTGAGATTATAAGAAATCTTGCTGATGATTTTATTTATATATACAAGGGAAGGGCAGGAAAAGAGTTCAGGATAATAAAATACATAAAACACAGACATATCACACAGATGCTCCCTGAAGAAAAACTAAAGGCAGAACCTGAAAAGGCTGTAGGCTACCAGATATCTCCTGTTTCTGAGGAAGATGCTGAGGATATAGCAAGGTTGATATACAGGTCTTACGGCTACACCTATCCTAAAGAAGATATGTATTATCCTGACAGGATAGTAAAAGCCGTAAAAGAAGGAAGGAAGTTTGGCGTTATAGTAAGAACAGACAGGGGAGAGGCTGTTGGATATTTTGCTGTAATAAAGATGCCCGATTCTAACATCGGTGAGGTTGGGGAGGTTGTTGTATCCCCAAAACACAGAGGAAAAGGGATAATGAAAATGATGATGAAGGCTCTTATAGATATGGCAAGATCAAAAGGGCTTTACGGTCTGTTTGGGGAGGCTGTAACGGTGCATACCATAAGCCAGAAGGTAAACGCAAAATACGGCTTTAAATCAACGGCTCTTGTTCTTGGATTTTTCCCCTATGCAAAATACAAAGGTTTTGAACACAAACAGCAGAGAATATCTGTGGTTATTGATTTTCTCCCCCTTGTTGAAAGGAAGGAGGTTAAGGTTTTTCTGCCTGATCCTTACAAAAATATACTGAAAAAAATATACAGAAATCTTGGAATACAGGCTGTAAACATGCCTGTTAGAAAACAGCCTGCCCTGAAGGAAAGATCAAAAATTGATCTGCAGATCAATTACAGATTTTCTGTTGCTGTTGTTGTTGTAGGCAGATACGGGAAGGACTTTTTCAGCCGTCTGGATAAAAAGATAGACTCCCTTAAGAAAAAAGGGATAAAAGGGATATATATTGATCTTCCCCTTGATGATCCTTACACCAAAGAAGCTGCAGAACAGCTTATAGAAAGGGGTTTTATTTTTAGCGGACTAATGCCCCTTTTCCACAAAAATAAGGATCATCTGAGAATGCAGATGCTGACAGAAAGTATAGATCTTAGATGGGTCAACATCTTTTCAGATATGGCTAAGAAGATAAAAAGGTTTATAAGCAGACAGATAAAAAAGAGGAGCTAAATGGAGTATCACAAAACTGATCAGATGCTTTTTGTGAAGCTAAAGTCAGATCTAACATACCCTTCTGTAAAAAAGTTAGAAACCCTTGTGAATGTTGAGGATATTGAAAGTCTGGTGATTGATCTGACAGAAGCAAAAATAGTGGACAGTGAGGGGATAAGGTTTATTTATACTGTTATGAAGGAAGGGGTTCAGATAACACTTGTAAACCCCCCGTACATATTTGATAAAATTGTTGATATATTGAAACTAAAGAGCTATATGAAAGATCTGAAAATAGTCAGGGAGGAAAGGAGATGAGGGTGATAATAGCTGTTTTGTCTGTTTTTATGTTTGCACAGGCACAGGATATGGTAAATCTCAGTTCAATAAAAGATAAAGAGATGGTAAAATGCCTCTCCGGTTATATAAAGGAAAACAAAACCCATGTCAGAATGATAATAGATCAGGACGGGAAGAAGGAACTCCAGATACCAAGAGAGTATGTTAACCACTGCAGGGATACCCTGAACCGTTAACTGTGTTCCTCAACCCATTTATATGCAAGATAGGACAGAACAGAGGCTCCAACAGGGAGAACATCTTCATCTATATCAAAAACAGGGCTGTGGAGAGGAGCTGTGATGCCTTTTTCCTCATTTCTTATTCCTATTCTTATAAATGTTCCGGGAACCTTCATCAGATACTCTGAAAAATCCTCACCGCCCATCGTTGGGTTTTCAAGCTCTATTACATTCTGATTGCCTAAAAGATCCCTCATCATTCCAAGTGCAAACTTTGTTGTTTTTTCATCATTTATAACAGGAGGCGTTCCCTGTCTGTAATCAAACCTGTAAGCTGCTCCATAAGACAGTGTTATTCCCCATATGGCATTTTCTATCCATTTTGGTATCTGATCCCTCAGCTCAAGGCTGAGCGTCCTTACCGTTCCTCCCATCTCAACCTCGTCAGGTATAATGTTTTCAGCATATCCTCCTTTTATTTTCCCTACTGTCAAAACTGCAGGGTGTAGAGGATCAACCTTTCTGCTGACAATGTGGTGGAGTGCGTTTATCACCTGTGCAGCTACCAGAACAGAATCAACACCCTGATGGGGTCTTGATGCATGTGAACCTTTTCCTTTTATTTTTATGTGGAATATATCTGATGAAGCCATAAAATGACCTATCTTCGTTCCTACCTTTCCCACAGGAAGTTCTGGGAACACATGAAGACCGAAAATTGCAGAGACATCAGGGTTTTCAAGAACACCTTCCTCAACTAATTTTTTTGCGCCTCCACAGTCGTGCCTCTCCTCACAGGGCTGGAATATCAGCTTTACATTCCCCTGAAGGTGTTCTTTCAGACCGCACAGGATTTTTGCAGCCCCAAGGAGCATAGTGGTGTGGGCGTCATGTCCGCAGGAATGCATCACATGGGAAACTTTTGATGCGTAAGGTTTACCGGATTTTTCCTCCATAGGAAGAGCATCCATATCTGCCCTAAGGGCAACGGTCAGGTCATGCTTTCCTTTTATTATTCCAACAACGGCTGTAGTTCCCCCAAAGTTCTCAATAACCTGATCAACTCCAAACTCCTTAAGCTTTTCAGAAACAAACCTTCCTGTTTTTCTTTCTTCCCCTGACAGCTCAGGGTACATATGTATGTGTCTTCTCCAGCTGATAAGATCATCTTTTATCTGTTCGGCGATCCTTTTTATCTCTTCTTTTGCGTTTATATGAACACCCATTTGATAACCCCATCTTTTTTGTAAGATACAATTTTATCAGAGATAAGCAGGAAGAAATTATGATTTATGTAATTCTGTAAAGGGCATTTACTACCATTTCAGCTGAAATTTTCTCCATACATTCAAAGGTGCCTGTGGGGCATCTGTTGTGCCCGTGAAGACCGCATGGACGACATTTTAGACCTTTTACCTCAACTACAACACCGTTTCTGTAAGGATAAAAACCGAAATCTGTAATTGTTGGTCCGAAAATATCAACAACAGGAGTATTGAAAGAAACAGCCATGTGAACAGGGGCAGAATCATTGGAGATCAGAGCCTTTGCATGTTTTACCAGACTGAAGCTCTCCCTTAATGATGTTTTTCCTACGATGTTTATAATCCCTGACTTTTCTTTAATAATCTCCTGTGCAAAATCAATGTCTTCCGGACCTCCAAATATAACAATCTTCTCACCTTTTTTTAAAAGTGTATCAATCAGGTCTGAAAATCCTCTAACTGTCCATCTCTTTGTTTTCCATTTAGAACCGGGTGCAATAAGTATGTAGTTTTTACTTTTTAAACCTAACTTTGTGTAATAACCGTCCTCCTCTTTATCAAGAAATATCTCAGGAAATCTGTGGATTTTTGATTCGTCATACTCTTTAAAAACTTTCAGTAAGGAAAGGTTTCTGTCTATTTCATGTGTTCCGTCAAATCTGTGGGGAACTGTTTTTGTATAAAGAAATGAAAATCCTGCCCTGTCAAAACCTACCCTGAAAGGAATTCCTGACAGAAAAAGGGAGTATGAAGCCCTGTGGGATCTGTGGGGAGATACAGCTATATCAAACTTCTCCGATCTTAATGTTTTTATCAGCTGGAGGTTAGAACTCTTTTTTTTGTCGTAAATGATCAGTTTATCTATGTTAGGGTTGTTTTTCAGAACATCTTTCCCGAAAGGTTTTGTTATGACTGTAAGTTTGCTTTCAGGAAAAAGATTTTTTATTGATCTGAAAAGGGGAGTTGTAAGAATAAGGTCTCCTAAGAATGCTGTCTGCCATACAACGATCTTCATTTATTTCTCTGTGAACCTTCCCATTGAGTAAAACTTTGCCTGTCTTTTTTCCACAAGGGTTTCAGGATCTATGTTTGTAATCTCTTTCAGGCTGTTTCTTAAGGCTCTTTTTAAAAGCCTGAACATTTTTTTAGGCTGGAGGTGTGCCCCTCCAAGTGGTTCAGGAACTATACAGTCTATTATTCCCAGTTCTTTAAGGTCTTTTGCTGTTATTTTCAGGCTTTCGGCAGCTTCAGGGGCTTTCTCCTGTGATTTGAAAAGTATAGCAGCACAGCCTTCTGGGGATATAACAGAGTAAATGGAGTTTTCAAGCATAAGTATCCTGTCCCCCACTCCAAGGGCAAGGGCTCCACCGCTTCCCCCTTCACCTATAACTGTGCAGACAATAGGTGTTTTCAGACCTCCCATCGTCATAATGCTTTCGGCGATAGCCTGAGACTGACCTCTTTCTTCTGCTCCAATTCCCGGGTAAGCACCCGGTGTGTCAATAAATGTGATGACCGGTCTGTTAAACTTTTCAGCAAGCTTCATAATTCTGATGGCTTTTCTGTAGCCTTCAGGGTGGGGCATACCGAAGTTTCTCTCTATCTTTTCCTTGGTGTCTTTCCCCTTTTCGTGTCCTATTACAGCAACAGGAATTCCCTCAAAAAATGCAAATCCAGCTATTACGGCTTTATCGTCACCAAACCTTCTGTCCCCGTGGAGTTCAACAAAATCTGTAAACAGGTTCTGTATGTAGTCGCTTGTGTGGGGTCTTTTAGGGTGTCTTGCAAGCTGAACCCTTTCCCATGCTGAAAGCTGCTGCATTTTTGTTTTTGCCAATCTTCTAAACTCTTTTCTTGCCTGAACAAGCTCGTTTATTTTTTCTTTTTTTCCCTGTTTTATCTCTTTTCTCAGAATTTCTATTTTTTCTGATAATGACTGAATCTCTTTGCTTAGATCCATATCAACCCCTTAAACAAATTCTTTAACTGCAAGGTATAAATAAACAATATAAAATATACCTCCGATTGTAAGACCAAACGGTATTAATCTTTTTTCAACATAAGACAGTGTTAAAGCTAAAAAACCGGCCATTATGGCAAATATCCCTGACACAAGGGCAAGCCCTGTTATATTCCACTCGGTAAATACTATACCAAAACTTACAGGAAGTGTGCTCTGAAAAACCATCGCACCGCTTACATTACCTATCGCGAGGGAGTCTTTTTTCCTGAAAATCCAGTATATGCTGTTTGCTTTTTCAGGCAGTTCTGTGGCTATAGGAGCAACAATAAGGGAAAACAGGAGGGCAGGAAATCCAAAATGAAGGCTTATCTTCTCTATACCGCTTACGAACATGTGTGCTCCTGAGATCATTACTATGAGGGCGACTACAACCTGAGATATGATGATTATGATGTGCGGGTGGGGGTTGTTCGGGGAAAAGTACAGCTTTTCAACAGCCTCCATCTCGTTGCTTTTTCCTTTTAGTGTTAGCATCACATAAAGAACATATAAACCGATCAAAAATATGGCTGTAAAAATTCTAAGTGTGTGATTTTCAAAAGGAACGATAAAAAGTGCTATTGAGTAAGCAAAAAGAAAAAATACCATATCTCTTCTAAAACCGATGGTCTCAATATGAAGCTCAAGATCCCTTTTTTTCAAAAGAAAATAGCCTAACAAAACGGTAATACCTATAAGGGGAAAAGCCAGTGTTGCCAGCATGAAAGGAGCACCTAAAATAGCTCCCACTCCTATCTCATGTCCCTTTCCTTCTGCAAAGAACAATACAGCTATTATAGGAAGAATTGTTTCAGGCAGTGCTGTTCCAACAGCTGCAAGTACACTTCCTGTAAAGTTTGTTGAAAGGTTTAATCTGTGTCCTAAAGCCTCAACGCCGTTTGTAAAAACTTCGGCTGATATGAGTATAAAGATCAGCCCCAGAACAAAAAGAAGTATGTCAAACAGCATTTATTTTTCTAACCCCTTGAGTTTTTCTTTGAGAATATCTCCCAGGGTTCCTAAGGAGTCTCCCTTAGGTTTGACTTTTTCAAGATTTTTCTTTATCTCATTTTTTTCTTTTTCCTTTTCAACAGCTTTTATGCTCAGTATTATGTCGTTGCCTTTTATCTTTATTATTTTTGCCTCAATCTCCTGATTGAGTGAAAGTTTATCGCTGGGAATTTCTATCTTTTCTTTTGAAATCTGATTTACCGGTATGAACCCTTCAACATCTTCATCAAGCTCAACAAAAGCTCCCCTATCAATCAGTTTGATAACTTTTCCTTTTACTATATCCCCTTCTTTGTGGGTTGAGAGGTAGCTCTCCCATGGGTTTTGTCTGAACTGTTTTAAGCCGAGTTTGATTCTGTTTCCTTCTCTTCCTAATACTTTAAACTGTCTGACCGATTTTCCTTTTAAGATGTTTGATATATTTTTTATTTTCGGGTTCCATGTTGCATCTTCAATATGAAGAACCCCTTCTATATCCCCAAGATCAACAACAGCCATTTTTGTTTTTATCTCTTTTATCCTTCCCTCAACAACCGATCCCTCCGGATTTTCCTTCAGGAAATTTTCTACAGGGTGGGGAACTGTGGCTTTGATGCTCAGTTTGAGCTTTCTTCTGTTTTTGTCTAACTCTATGATTTTTGCTTTTACAGTCTGACCTGTTTTAAACCTGTTTTTGTATTCAAGGGGTTTTAGATGGTCTGTTTCCATTTTGTAAACAAAACCTTCTATGTCTCCTACTTTAACGACTATCCCGTAATCATTTATCTCTTTAATTTTTCCTTCAATGAGATCTCCCTCTTTTTTGTCAAACTCTTTCCACGGGTCAGGTTCAAGATCCCTTTTGGAGAAAACGATCTTTTTGTTTTCCATATCAATGTTTTTGACCGCAACCTCTATCTCGTCGCCTACAGACAGTTCCTGATTGATTTTTCTTGATCTGTCCCATGAGTACAGACCCTGTGGAAGAAACCCAAATACTGTGTTTTCAAGGGAGAGAACCGCTCCGTTTTCAAGTATTTTTACAACTTTTCCTTTTACAACTTTTCCTTCTTCAAG
>Ga0256832_1003611_pt1 | contig 10497 bp, 7 predicted proteins | sample 134614metaG_FD_190534 | JGI IMG/M metagenome (GOLD analysis project Ga0256832, IMG submission 190534) | Hydrothermal vent microbial communities from Lau Basin, Pacific Ocean - 134-614 | ecosystem: Environmental > Aquatic > Marine > Hydrothermal vents | place: Pacific Ocean: Lau Basin | collected...
AATCGGCAGTACCCTTTCGGACAGCTCTACCTTCTTTGGCGTCAAGTGTGACCGTTCCTATTTGGAGAATGCCATGGGCGTGGCCGTTGGCTGGGGTGGCCTGCAGCGCCAGGACGCCCTCTATTTGCCGCGCCAGGTGCCCAAGAACGATGGCAAGACCGCCTATACGCTCACCGTGCCCAAGGATGTTCCCATTGGGGAGAAAGGGTTCTGGTCGGTCACCGTTTACAACAAGGACCGCTTCATGGAGCCCAACGAGTACAATGCCTATTCTTTCAACAACGTCACCGCGCAGAAGAACGAGGACGGCTCGGTGACCATCCACTTCGGTGGTGATCCCAAGGCGAAGAATTTCCTGCCCATCTTCCCGGACTGGGTCTATATCGTGCGTCTCTATCGTCCGGACAAGAGCATCCTGGAGGGGAAATGGAAGTTTCCTGAGCCCAAGGAAACCCACTGAACAAGCGGTGGTGTCATCACTAGTGGAACTGCGACCGAGAATGCTGGACATGTAGCCCATGGTGCGTTTCAACAAATGAGCACTTCCCGGTTTGTCAGGGTAGCCGGTCATGCCGGCCTGAATCAGTTAAAGCTGTTCAGGACTGCAACTGATACTTTTTCAGCCTGTAAATAAAGGCATAGCGTGTCAGGCCCAGGATGCGTGCCGCCTTGCTCTGGTTGCCGCCGGTCTTTTCCAGGGCCTGCTGCAGCAGTTCCTTTTCCACCTCTTCCAGCTTGATGCCGGTATCGGGAAGGGAGAAGGTCCAGCGCCTGCTGTGCTGGTGACGAATTTCCCGGGGCAGGTTGCCCTCGTCGATTACCCGGCCGCTGAACAGGATGAGCATGCGTTCGCAGAGGTTGCGCAGTTCCCTTACATTGCCCGGCCAGTCGTAGCTGCGCAGGCAGTTCATGGCGGCTTTGGTGTAACTGGGTGCTTCCAGCTTGTACTGCTCGGCCAAATCCAGGGTGATGCCGGCCAACAGCAGTTCCACGTCGCCCGTGCGCTCACGCAGGGGAGGGACGTGGAAGGGAACGATATTCAGGCGGTAGTAGAGGTCTTCACGGAAGCTGCCCTGTTCGACCTTTTCCCGCAAATCCGCGTTGGTGGCCGCAATCAGGCGAACATTGGCATGGCGCTGCCTGAGACTGCCCACGGGCTGGAATTCGCCGGACTCCAGGAAGCGCAGCAGCTTGGCCTGGATGTCCAGGGACATTTCGCCCACTTCATCAAGAAACAGGGTGCCACCTTCCGCCTGGCTGATGCGACCGGGATTGTCGGAAATGGCGCCGGTGAAGGCGCCCTTCACATGGCCGAAGAACTCGGATTCCGCCAGGCCTTCGGGCAGGGCCGCGCAGTTGATGGCCACGAAAGGTGCGTCGGCCCTGGCGCTGTTGCGGTGGATCTGGCGGGCCAGGAGTTCCTTCCCCGTGCCGCTTTCTCCCAGCAGAATGACAGCCACATCAGTGGCGGCAGCAATGTCCAGGGAACGCAATAGCGCGGTGAACTCTGGAGAGTTTCCCAGCATCTTGTGGTTGCCCGGTTTGTTCATCTCTATATCTTCTACCAGTTGATGATAAGCCCTGTGAGGGCGAAAGCGATCAGTGCAATGCCTGCAATTATACGCATGCGCGGATTGCGCGCAAAGCGCATGATCTGATCGGCAAAAACACCCGTAGTCACCACGGCCGGCAAGGTGCCCAGGCCGAACATCATCATGAATACACCACCTTCGATGGCGCCGCCTTGACCCAAGGCAATAAAGAGCGCGGAATAGACCAGGCCGCAGGGCAGCCAGCCCCAGACGAGGCCGTAGAGCAGTGCCTGCAAGGGTGATTTGACGGGCAGGAGTTTTCTTCCCAGGGGTTCGAGCTTGCGCCAGACGGGGGCGCCCACGCGCTCGATTTGGGCCAGGCCGGGAAACCAGCCTGCGAGATAGAAACCCACGGCCACCATGAGCACAGTGGCCACCAGCAGCAGAATGGAGTGACCATAGCGCGGGCTGAGGCTCAGCAACAGGCCGGAACCGAAGGCGCCGGCCAGGGCGCCGGCCAAGGTGTAGCTGAGTATGCGGCCAAGACTGTAATAGCCGAGATACCCCAGCAGACGCCCCGGGCGCTGGCGGGTCTGCGAAGGCAGGCTGAAGGTCAGTACGCCCATGATGCTGCCGCACATGCCCACGCAATGCAGGGCGCCAAACAGCCCCATGAGAAACGCGCCAAGAACACCAATATCCATTAACTTTTATCTGTAAATCACTGAAGTATAAGGCTATTGGTGCGGGCGTCCAGTGTGTTATCTGCCGAATACCTGTTTCAGCAAGTCCGTGCTTCGCGCCATGGGATTCTCACGAATGGCCTTTTCTTCCTCGGCCAGTTTGTAGAAAAGCCCGTCCAGGGTTTTTTCCGTAACATAGCTGTCCAGATCCAGGGGGCTGCCGCCTCCCAGCAGGCCACCGAGCATGCCCCCGCCGCTGCCGGTGAGCTGCTTGTAGCTTGCCGTGGCGCCCACCTGGTCCGTGGCTTGGGACACGATGGGTTTGATGGCTTTTTCCAGGGATGGCCCGGCTTTTTCCCGCAGGTAACGGGTGGCGGCGTCATCCCCGCCGTTGAGAATCTTGCGCGCGTCGTCCAGGGTCATGTTGCTCACGGTTTCCTTGACGATATCCAGGGTTTTGGGAATGGCGGCCTCGGCGGCGCGGTTCATGGTGGTTTCGAACTCGTCCACCAGGGCGCCCTGGCCGGCCATGCGCAGGCCGGAGGCGATCTTGTCCACGGCCGAGGGCAGAGGAATGTGTACCTTGGCGTCATTCAGGAAACCGCCGGGTTGGCCCAGGTAGTCGATGGCGCGCTCGGCGCCGACGCTGAGCGCTTCTTTCAATCCTGCGCCGATTTGTCCCTGGCTGAGTCCCGAGGCGGCACTATCGCCTTTGAGATAACTGCCTGCGGTGTCTTTGAGCATATCGCCAAATCCCGCCCAGGCGGTGCTTGTGCTGACTACGGTGGCTATAACGGCTGTCTTCCATATCTTCATGATGTTCTCCTTGGGTTGAACCCTGGGTTCGGGTTGAAATCAGTTTACAGGTTGCGGATGCGCTCTACCTGTTCCGCCAGATTTTCCATGGCGCTGCGGGCGGCTTGGAGTTTTTCCCGTTCCTTCTGCACCACGGCCTCCGGGGCCTTGTCCGTGAAACCGGGGTTGGACAGTTTTTTCTCCGCCCGGTCCACTTCGGCCTGCAGCTTGGCCAGCTCTTTTTCCAGGCGCTTGAGTTCTGCTTCCTTGTCGATGAGGTCGGCCAGGGGGATGAGGATTTTCATTTCGCCCACCAGGGCCATGGCGGCTTCGGGGGCTTCCTCGCCTGGCTCCAGCACCCGCACGGATTCGGTCTTTGCCAGGAAATCCAGGTAGTGGCGGTTGTCGGCCAGGCGGGTCCGGTCGCGTTCGCCGGCGTTTTCCAGCAGCACGGGCACGGGCTTGCCTGGGGAGATGTTCATTTCGCCCTTGATGCGGCGTATGCCCTGGATGAAGTCCATGACCCACTGCATTTCCGCCTCGGCGCCGGCATCCCGCAGGGCTTCGTCGGCCACGGGGAAGGGCTGGAGCATGATGGTCTCGCCTTCCACGCCCGCCAGTACTTTCACCTGCTGCCAGATCTCCTCGGTGATGAAGGGCATGATGGGGTGGGTGATGCGCAGCAGGGCTTCCAGTACCGTCACCAGGGTATGCCGGGCGGCGCGTTTCTGCTCCTCGCTGCTGTCATCGGAATTGAGCACCGGCTTGGTGAGCTCCAGATACCAGTCGCAGTACTCGTTCCAGGTGAATTCGTAGATGGCCTGGGCGGCATGGTCGAAGCGGTAGCCCTCGATGGCGGAAGCGACTTCCTCCGCCGTGTACTGCAGGCGGGAGAGAATCCAGCGGTCGGCCACGGAAAGGGCGTCTGCTGCGGCGCTGCAATCCTTGCCTTCGGTGTTCATCAGCACGTAGCGCGAGGCGTTCCACAGCTTGTTGCAGAAGTTGCGGTAGCCCTCGATGCGCTGCAAGGAGAGCACGATGTCCCGGCCCGTGGAGGCCTGGGAGGCAAAGGTGAAGCGCAGAGCGTCGGTGCCATAGGCGGGAATGCCGTCGGGGAAGTTCTTGCGCGTCTGCTTTTCGATTTTCTTCGCCAGATGGGGCTGCATCATGCCGGAGGTACGCTTGGCCACCAGGGACTCCAGGTCGATGCCGTCGATGACGTCGATGGGGTCCAGCACGTTACCCTTGGACTTGGACATCTTCTGGCCCTCGGCGTCGCGCACCAGGCCGTGAACATAGACCTCGTGGAAGGGAACCTCGTCCATGAACTTCAGGCCCATCATGATCATGCGCGCTACCCAGAAGAAGATGATGTCGAAGCCCGTGACCAGCACGCTGGTGGGGTAGAAGGTCTGCAGGCGCTCGGTCTGTTCCGGCCAGCCCAGGGTGGAGAAGGGCCACAGGGCGGAGCTGAACCAGGTGTCCAGCACGTCCTCGTCCTGGCGCAGGGGATAGTCCGCCGCCAGGTCGTGTTGACGGCGCACTTCTTCTTCACTGCGGCCCACATAGACATTGCCCGCCTCGTCATACCAGGCGGGAATGCGGTGCCCCCACCAGATCTGGCGGCTGATGCACCAGTCCTGGATGTTGCGCATCCATTCAAAATAAGTGTTCTTCCAGTTGTCCGGCACGAAGCGGATGCGGCCGCTTTCCACGGCCTCGATGGCGGGTTTGGCCAGGGGCTCGATCTTCACGTACCACTGGTCCGTGAGGAAGGGCTCGATGACGGCGTTGGAACGGTCACCCCGGGGCACCATGAGCTTGTGATCGTCGATCTTTTCCAGCAGGTCCAGGGCCTCCAAATCCGCAATCATGGCCTTGCGCGCCGCGTAGCGGTCCATGCCCACGTATTTCTCCGGAATCAGGCCCTGGTCCTCTGGCTCGTTGGCGCGGATGGCGGCATCCACGGTGAATATGTTGATGAGCCCGCCATGGGGTTGCTCGGCGATGGCGTTCTCGTCCCGGTGTCGGCGCCAGACCTCGTAGTCGTTGAAGTCGTGAGCCGGGGTGATTTTCACGCAGCCGGTGCCGAATTCGGGGTCCACATGCTCGTCGGCGATGATGGGGATCTTCCGCCCGGTCAGGGGCAGCTCCACGAACTCGCCCAGCAGATGTTTGTAGCGCTCGTCGCCGGGATGCACGGCCACGGCGCAGTCGCCGATCATGGTTTCCGGGCGGGTGGTGGCCACCACCAGGTGACCCGTGCCGTTGGACAGGGGATAGCGCATGTGCCACAGGTGGCCGTTCTCTTCGGTGGACAGCACTTCCAGGTCGGATACGGCCGTGTGCAGCACCGGATCCCAGTTCACCAGGCGCTTGCCCCGGTAGATGAGCCCTTCCTCGTAGAGGCGCACGAAGACCTCCCGCACGGCCTCGGACAGGCCTTCGTCCATGGTGAAGCGCTCATGCTCCCAGTCCAGGGAGGCGCCCATGCGCCGCAGTTGGCGGGTGATGGTGCCGCCGGATTCTTTCTTCCACTGCCACACGCGCTCGATGAACTTGTCCCGGCCCAGGTCGTGGCGGGTCTTGCCCTCGGCTTCCAGCAGGCGCTCCACCACCATCTGGGTGGCGATGCCCGCGTGGTCGGTGCCGGGCTGCCACAGGGTGTTGTCTCCCTTCATTCGATGGTAACGGATGAGGCCGTCCATGATGGTGTCCTGGAAGGCGTGGCCCATGTGCAGGCTGCCGGTCACGTTGGGCGGCGGGATCATGATGCAATAGCTGCGCTCGCCACCCCGGGGGGCGGCCGCGTCCGGCGTCCTGCCTCTTGCGGCACTACCACATCCCTGTGGGGCGAACCAGCCGTTCTCTTCCCAGGTCTGGTACCAGCGGGTTTCGATTTGTTTGGGGTCGAATGTTTTGTCCATCTTCGGTGCTTGGGTCAAGGGGCAGCAGGAAAGCAGCCAATTATAGCAGGTTGTTGAAAAACACCGTTTTTTGACAACCTGTGCGTGGCACAAGGACGTGCCACCATTTTCAATGGCTGTAAGTCATTGAAAATGAAGGAAGCGGTAAACCGCGTTTTCCACTTCCGTGGTTGAAAAAGTCCATGGAGGGACTTTTTCAACATCCTGCAGGTGAAAATGGCTGGAGATGGCGCTGGTTTCCGTCAATTGCCGACGGACGAGGGAAGGAGGGGGAAGCAGGCCCCGCCGGGAAAAATCAGCAGGGCCTGATTCGCGTCAGAAGAAACTCTTGGAAGTAACCTTTTCGATATCCTGAATATCTGACCAGAGCAACTCGTCTGTCTGATAGTCGTAGAGGTTCAGGGTGATCTGGTAGGCCCGGGAAGCCGCCGAGCCATCGGTGCTGTAGATTTCCGAAATCTCGCCAAAGAGATGGTATTCGGACGTCTTGTACCTGCGCTTGCGCTTGGAAGACTTGTCCGCGATGCCGGAACGGGACATGCGCGCCTCCATGCCGCCGTAGTCCCGCTGATCCTGCTCGGAATCCAGGTCGGTGAGTACCCGAACCTTGCGAGACTGTATCAGGTAGGTGCGAATGCGGTCGGACAGGCGCTTGGTGTCGATATGCTGTGTGGTCTTGTTCTTGATGCCACTGAAACGCACGATGGGTTTCTTGTCACCAATCACGGGATCCGCCAGCAGGGAATCCACCATGCGCAAGGCCGTGGACTGGACATCCTGAGCCTGCCAACGGTTGGTCTTGACCGCGGATTCAGCATTCGGGTCACGGTAAACGGTCGGATTGCTCTGGCAGCCTGCCAGGCCCACTACGGCTGTCAACAGGGATGCCGCCAGCAGTTTTTTTTCCATGTCTTGTTGCTCCTCTCTGATATCTTGTTTGATTGATAAGTATTCAGTTGTTTTGAAGGTGTTTCAACAACTTCATATCGATGACGCCATCCACAGGCAAGCCGGCAGATGCCTGATAGGCCTTGACCGCCTTGTAGGTCTTGTTTCCGGCAATGCCGTCCGGCTTGCCAGGATCGAATCCCTTCTGTTGCAACAGGGTCTGAACCTCCAGCACCATTTCCTTGAAGGCTTTCCCGACTGCGGCCATGGCTTTCCTGTCCAGCTTGCCGGTGGGGGAGAGACCGTGCGTGTTCTGGAATGCCTGCAGTGCTGCCTTGGTCTTGGCGCCGGGGACGCCGTCGGCGGGGCCGGCATCGAATCCCAGGGCGTTGAGGCCGGCCTGTAACTTGCGAATCTCATTACGCAGGCCGCCCCGCCCAACCTTCACTCCCGTTCTTGCATCCACATAGGCGGCCTGGGCAACGGATTTCTTCCCCAGTAACCTTATGTCCACCATCAAGACTTTGCCGGTTTTCATGGGGTAGGTCTGGTTGAATACGGCATGACCGGATTCGTCCAGCACCTTGACCCTGACTTTGGGTTGCCGGGTGAACAGGGTGCCGTAATGGATGATTTTGGGCAGGGATGTCCAGCTGCGGGTGTCCACGTCTTCCATGAGCTCATTCTTTACCGCGGCCAGCACACTGCCCATCCAGCCCATGCGGTCATTCAGTTCCTCATCCACTCTAGTGTTGACGATGAGGCGCAGCAGCGCCCGGAAATAAATGCCGGGCAGCTTGTCATTGAATGTCTTCAGCGCCAGGGCGTCGAAATCCAGATCCTTTCCCGCCTGTCCATGACGCTTTCCATCGGTGATCACCAGGCGGTACTTTTGATCGGGCTGGCGCTTATAGCGTGGAATAGCGATCTTGGAAATGGTTTTGGAGCGGGGATTGGGGATACGGATGTTCAGCTTTTCTATGCGCGGGCTGTACCCGGTGTGCACGAAGACATGAACATTCTTCATCTGGTTCGGTACGGCAACGGCATTTCTGTACAGCTTCCGATCCCGTTTCCTGACCAGCTTGATCAGCTTCTGGTTCTGGGGCGCACTGCGCAGGCCCCGATAGGTGGCCCAGCGCACGAAGCGGTCCGCCACCCCGGGGTTGTATTGCAGCGCCAGGGACTTGCCGAGGTCTATGGTGGCATCATCCAGCACCCGATTGCCTTCCGTGGCCCGCTGCAGCTCGTAGCCGATGGAAGACAGATTGTAGGTGACGGCATTCCTGTAGCCGTCCACCATGTCGGCGATGAGCGCCTGTTCTTCATCACTCAGACCTGCCTGTTCCATGAAGCTGTTCTGGCTGTTGTCGATGTCTTTTTTTTGCAGATCCTGGAGGTTATTCCTGTTTTGTTGTTTTTCCTTCCTTAGCCTTTCCCTGTCCTTGAGCGTTTCGTCCTCGATGAGGGATTGCTGATGTTCGGCGCGGCGTACTTCCACCATCGCGCCTTCCAGGTCACCTATCATCAGGTAGTTCTGGGTCTTCAGGGTGTGGAGAAAGACCTTCTCATAGCCGGCCAGCTCATAGGCCGTTCCCAGGGCTTCGGAAAAAACGCTCTTGGCGCCCGCTTTCATCAGGCCGCTGAAATTGATGCTGGTCTTCATTTCCTCGTCCGCGTAATGGGCATAGACGATTTCCAGGGCTTCGTTGCTGCGTTCATACATGCCGGCATAATGGTAAAGGGCGCCGAGCTCCAGCAGCTTGATCACCGGCGTGTCCAGCTTGATGTGCTGTACGCCATTTTCGTCGGGCTTGGTAAGCACGCCTTTTTCCAGCTTGTGAACCTCGGCCGCCAGACCCTGTTTCTGACCCATGAGGTGGGCAGAGGACATGTTCTCCGCATGTTTCGTGGCTGTTGTGCAGCCGCTCAGCCAAGCCAGCAGCAAGACCATGAGCAGTCCGCGCAGCCTGGTGTTCATGCGAAAAGATGTAGCGAGCTTTTTCATATGTATCCCCTGGATGGGTGTAACTATCGGCAGATGGCGCCCACTTCCACCCGGCCTTTCAGAATGCTTGCCCGGGACAGTTTGGAGCGTGTTTCCGTAATCTGAATGAGACCGATCTGTTCTTCGTCGCTGCCCAATTGTTCGCCCGTGTCGGGATCGATGATGGCTTCACCCACGGAAAACACTTTCAGCTTCTGGCCCACTTTCAGTGCATCCCTGCCCCGGTTGAGGGTGACTACGCCGCTGTTTGCGTTGTAGTGGGCCACCTTCACGGGATAGAGAGCGGTGAGGATGATACTGCCGGCCTGCTCCATGGCCCTGGAACGGGCGGAAGCCAGTGCGGCCCCCCGGCTGGGAATGCCGCCTTCGCTTTCCATGCGCTTGAGGAAGTAGCTGCCCCTGGCCTTTTCCGAGGCGAGTATGCGGCTGGTTTCCGTCTCCACCAGCTTCAGCGCCAGTTGGAAGCCCGCCTGCACGAGTACCTCATCCTCGTTGACCAGGGGAATGCGTTCACGCTTCACCTGGGACCAGGCACTGGTGATGCGGGGGAACAGAAACACGCTAACACCGGTTACCTTACCCAGTTCCTGCATGGTTGCCGGATCAATGACGCCTTCCAGGGAAAGTTTCATTTCCTCGGACAGGCGTTTGAGCTTGTCCCTGTCCAACACATCCACCTTGCCGCTTTTTACCAGCTGGCTTTCCAGGTCCAGGCGCACGGCTTCTTTCAGACTGCTGGATATGCCATTGCCGCCTTCGACGGGCATCACGGCTACCCGAAGCTTGCCGGCGGCGAGAAGATTCTGGCTGAATAGCACAACAACAAGGAACAGAATCCGACAAATGGTGTTCTTGGTGTTATTCATGATGATTTGTCCTACTACTGTTACAGGTCATCCAGTTGAGAAGGGATGTCGGGATTGACCGCGGCTACCTTGACCAGGGTTTCCTGGGATTTGACGATTTGCTTCACACGATCCCGGCTGGCCACTGTCATGGTCAGGCTGGGTTTGGCGATGATGGTTTCGCGAGTGACGTTCTCGGGTTTGAGAACACGCACATGCACCAGATCGCCGCTTTCCCGGACCACGGCAAAAGTGTCTTCCCCATATTTGCGGTTCAGGGCTTTCAGCAGCACCGAGTCCACATAGTTGGCAAATTCTTCCCGCGTGCCCACATAGTCGATGTCGAACAGGGCCTCGGCGCCGCGATGATATTCCTTGAAACGCACGCCGGTAATGGAGCGGGCGCTGAGCAGATCCCGTTTCATGTCCTGGGCGATGCGTCTGCTGGACAGGCCGTAGATGGCGAAAACCAGGCTGCGGGTAGGCGTGGCCACATAGTCCTTGAATACCTGATCAGAAAACAGTTCGCCCGCCATTTTCCCCACCGCCAGTATGGCTTCATCTTCATCATTGTAGGTTTTGCGGCTGGAGCGGAAATTCTTGCTGAAGATGATTTCATGGGTCTGGGTGGCAACAGCCCGCACCGACCAGCTGGTGAGAGACACGGTACGAACGGTCATGCCGGCCACGTAAACCGGGGGATTGCGCCGCAGCTTTACCTGGCCAGTGATCATCACGTCCACGGGCTTGCGTCCCACGCCATAGCGGGCGGCTTCGATTTCCCCCTGTTCCAGTTTCAGCAAACGGGATTGGGCGGCA
>Ga0256832_1003612_pt1 | contig 10493 bp, 9 predicted proteins | sample 134614metaG_FD_190534 | JGI IMG/M metagenome (GOLD analysis project Ga0256832, IMG submission 190534) | Hydrothermal vent microbial communities from Lau Basin, Pacific Ocean - 134-614 | ecosystem: Environmental > Aquatic > Marine > Hydrothermal vents | place: Pacific Ocean: Lau Basin | collected...
TCCCATATAGATAGTGAAAGATAAAAATGCGCTTGCTCCCAAAATAATGGCTAAATCTCTTTTAACTTCAAAACTCCACTCTCCGCCTATTAACAAAAATACCGCGCTTCCGCAAAGCAAAGCCGCCAAAAGCATTTGAGCAAGCTCAGTTGGAGTCTGCCAAAGCTCTCTTGCTGTGGCCTCCCCCATAATAGTAGCTGTGTATAAAGTTACGGGAATAGCCAAAACAACAGCCAGTTTCAAAAGAGGATCATAAAGCTTTTCAAGTTTGCATTCTTTATTTAAAATATATTTTTTAACCGCAATCAAAGATAGAATAAAAATAATACCTGTAAAAATGGTTGCCATCCAAGCTCCCACCGTAATTGCGGAAGTAAAATGAGGATGAAGGAATATATTTATCATTCTAAAAGGCTGATGCAAATCTAAAAGAGTAAACAAAAGAAAAATATTTAAAAAGATAAAAGAGATGATAGGCATATAGACTCTAACTTTGCTATCGGTCTCTTTGGCATATCTTGCAAGAAGATAAGCGCCTACTAACACAACACCTGTTCCTATACTTTTAGCCCACATATTCAAAGTTATCATCCATCCCCAAATAACTTGAGGAATAGGAACGTCCAAAGTAACGACGGCATTTGTCGCAGCTATTGTATGCTCTACCATTAGTGCCCTCCTATATGGTCTAAATGAGTAATTTTATTAAAGAGATTGAAGCCCTCTTCTCTTTTGCTTGCAAGAGGATTTAATTGAACCTCGCCGCCTCCAACATAAAAATGTTTTGGATGAGTATTTTTCTCAGGTTTTCTAACCTTAACGCCGCCGTTTTTCTGATTTTCCATGATATATCTGCTTATGTTGCTGTTTGGGTCGTCCAAATCTCCAAATATATTCGCCTCCACAGGACAAGCCACAACACATGCCGGCATCATGGAGCTTGCAACTCTGTGAGCGCAGAAAGTACACTTATCGGCGGTATTGGTCTCAGGATCCATATAAATAGCTCCATAAGGACAGGCCATCATACATCCAGCACACCCTATGCATCTCTCTTTATCTATATTTACTATTCCATTATCAAGATAATGAAGAGCGCTTACCGGACAGATTCTCTCGCAAGGAGCATCCTCGCAGTGATTGCATCTAAGAGGAGTAAACGTTCTCTTAGTCTCAGGATATGTCCCGACATCCACATATTTAACCCTAAGCCTCCAGCTGTGCAAAGGCACATTATTCTCAACTTTGCAAGCTACTTCGCAAGCTTTACACCCCATACAAAGATTGAGGTCTACCAAAAAGCCGAGCTTCATAAAGTCTCCTTTCTATGAAAAATAAGTAAAACTTCTTTTTATAATAAGTTTTGCTTTAAAACCTATTTTTCGAGAAGTTTTACCGTTTAGAGTAGTTTATCATTTTAACTTTAATTATAACTAAAACTTATATAGATTTTTCGAAATAAATTTATTATAAGTAATATTTCGAAACAAAATAATTATAAATTATTTTTATATATTATCTTTTATTTTTTTAATAAAAAGATAAGGGGTAAAAAAAACGAATCCGAATAAAAAATTTTTTAAAAAGCTATAAATAAAAAATCAAATTTAACGATATTTAATTTTAGAATTCCATTCTAAGTCATTTAAAGGATAAGAGGAATGTTTGAAAAGGATAATGTTTTAAAAGCCGGCTCCAATGAGATGGAGCTTGTCGATTTCAGGCTCTTTAAATCGGAAAAAGGAAAAGTTTACGAAGGAATTTACGGAGTAAACGTATCTAAAGTAAGAGAAATAATAAAAATGCCAAAACTAACGGAACTTCCGGGAGCTCCAAAATATATAGAAGGAATATTTGATTTAAGAGGAGTAGTAATTCCCGTTATAAATCTTGCAAAATGGATGAATATAAAAGAGCCTAAAAAATATAAAAAATCACCAAGAATCATAATTACCGAATTTAACAATATCCTAATAGGTTTTATAGTGCATGAAGCAAAGAGAATTAGAAGAATAAGCTGGAGCGATATAGAACCGGCTACATTTAGCTCCGGAAACGGAGTTTTGGACAAAAGCAAGATAACCGGAGTTACAAAAATTGAAAATAACGAAGTTTTGCTTATTTTGGATTTAGAAAGCGTAGTTGAAGACCTTGGAATTTATCAACCAAATATTGAAATAGAAGACGATAAAATAAAACAAATTAACGGAACCGCTTTGATTCTTGATGATAGCACAATAGCAAGAAAACTTGTAAAAGACGCGCTTATAAAAATGGGGATGAAAGTTATAGAGGCAAAAGATGGAATGGATGGACTGCAAAAGCTTGATGAACTTTATGAAAAATATGGAGACAGAATCAGCCAAGAGCTTAAAATCATTATAAGCGATGTGGAGATGCCTCAAATGGATGGCTTTCATTTTGCTTCAAGAGTAAAAAACGATGCAAGATTTAGATCCATTCCCATAGTCTTTAACTCCTCAATAAGCGATAATTTCAGTGAAATCAGGGGAAAAGATGCCGGAGGGGATGCATATTTGACCAAATTTGACGCTTCAAAATTTTATAAAGAAGTCTATTCCGTTTTGGAAAATTACGAGAGAGATTAATTTAAACTGGAGAAGGAAATCTTATGGAAGATATGAGAGAGATAATAGAAGATTTTTTAATAGAAGCTTTCGAACTTATAGACCAGATAGATCAAGATTTGGTAGAACTTGAAAATAATCCGGAAGATTTAGAACTTTTAAACTCAATTTTTAGAGTAGCTCACACAATAAAGGGCTCAAGTTCCTTTTTAAATTTTGATGTTTTGACAAAATTAACCCACCATATGGAAGATGTGTTAAATAAAGCAAGAAGAGACGAGCTTAAAATGACTCCGGAAGTTATGGATGTAGTTTTGGAGTCGATAGATTATATGAAAGCTCTCCTTCAAGAAATTAGAGATACCGGAAGCGATCAAAATAGCTCAATAGATATAGACGAGATTTGCAAAAAACTTGACGCCATATCAAATGGAAAAGAGATAGAAGAGTATGAGAGCGAAGATAAAGAGGAAAAAGAGAAACAAAACGAAAATAAAGAAGAAAATAGTGAAGAAGAGATAGACTACTCCAATATGAGCAAAGAGGAGATAGAAGCAGAAATAGAAAAACTCCTAAAAAAAAGAAAAGAGGAAGATAAAAAAAGAAGAGAACTTAAAAAAGCTCAAAAGAAATTAGAAGATAAAAATAAAAAGGAGGAAAAAAAAGAGCCCCCCAAACCAAAAAAGGAGGCACCAAAACCTAAAAAAGAGATTCAAAAATCTTCTCCTTCATCTTTAGAGCAGACAATTAGAGTTGAAGTTAAAAGACTTGATCATTTGATGAATTTAATAGGAGAGCTTGTTTTAGGTAAAAACCGTCTTTTAAAGATATATGACGATGTAGAAGAGAGATATGAGGGAGAGAAATTTTTAGAGGAGTTAAATCAGGTAGTATCATCCATCTCGGTAGTTACCACAGACCTCCAAATAGCGGTTATGAAGACAAGAATGCTTCCGATAGCAAAAGTTTTTAATAAATTTCCAAGACTTGTTAGGGATCTCTCAAGAGAGTTAAACAAAGATATAGAATTGATAATCTCCGGAGAGGATACAGAACTTGATAAATCCATTATAGAAGAGATAGGAGATCCTTTAGTTCACATCATAAGAAACTCTTGCGATCACGGAATAGAGAGTGCAGACGAGAGAAAAATGCTTGGAAAACCTTCGAAAGGCAGAATAGAGCTTAAAGCTTATAATGAGGGAAATCAGATAGTAATAGAAGTAAGAGATGACGGAAAAGGACTCGATCCTGAAATATTAAAACAAAAAGCTCTTGAGAAAGGTTTAATTTCAGAAAGAGAAGCCCAAAATATGGGAGTTAAAGAAGCTTTCAATCTGATTTTCAAACCGGGCTTCTCCACCGCTAAACAGGTTACCAACGTATCGGGAAGAGGCGTTGGTATGGATGTTGTAAAAACCAACATAGAAAAATTAAACGGAATTATAGATATAGACAGCGAGCTTGGAAAGGGAACCGTTATAAAACTAAAAATTCCTTTGACACTGGCAATTATTCAATCTCTCTTAGTAGGCGTTCAAGAGGAGTATTATGCCATTCCTCTCGCATCAGTTTTAGAAACTGTTAGAATATCTTTAGAAGATATATATATGATAGAGGGAAGAAATGTTTTGAGACTAAGAGATGAAATTTTATATCTTGCAAGACTTTCAGACATATTTGGCGTAGAGCAGGTATATGACGCAAACGATCACGCTTATGTAGTGGTAATAGGGCTTGCCGAATCAAAACTTGGAATTATTGTTGATACTTTGATAGGACAAGAGGAGATAGTTATAAAATCTATGGGAGATTATCTGCAAGGAATTGAAGGAATAGCGGGAGCTACGATAAGAGGGGATGGAAGAGTTACTCTAATTGTAGATATAGCCGCTTTAATGGAGCTTTCCAAAAATATCAAAACAAATATTGTAGAAGATGCAAAAAAACCAAAAAAAGTAAAAAGCTCCCCTTCCGATTATACGGTTTTGATAGTGGATGACAGTAAAACGGATCGAGCCATTATGAAAAAGGCCTTAAGCAAACTTGGAATCAATATAGTGGAAGCCACAAATGGAGTAGAGGCTTTAACGATAGTTAAATCCAATAAATACGATCTTGACACCATTTTAGTAGATATAGAGATGCCAAGAATGGACGGTTATACTTTGGCTTCAGAAATTAAAAAATATTCAAGATATAAACATATTCCTCTAATAGCCGTAACTTCAAGAACATCAAAATCAGACAGATTAAGAGGAATTGAAGTTGGAATGACAGAGTATATAACAAAACCCTACTCTCCAGAATACCTTGTAAATACTGTAAGCAGAAATATTAAATTAACAGCAACGGAGATGGCAAAATGAATAATAATCCATTAAAACAAATTCTAAAAAAACAGGAAAATCAAAACCAATCTCTAAACAAAGAGACAAAAGAGGAGTTTGAAAGCGAAAATATTGTCCAACTTGTAGGATTTATAGTAGGAGAGGAAGAGTTTGCAATTCCGATTTTAAATATTCAAGAGATAATAAAACCTATAGAATATACAAGAGTTCCAGGAGTCCCAGAATATGTTATGGGGGTTTTTAATCTAAGAGGAAATGTCATTCCTTTAATTGATCTTAGAAGAAAATTTAATCTACCTCCAGCAGAGCAAACTCCGGAAACTCGATACATAGTTATGAAACATGAAGAAAATATTGTAGGTTTTATTATTGATAAACTAACGGAAGCTATAAGAATGAATGCTGATAAAATAGACACTCCCCCTGAAAACTTACAAAAAGAGAAAGGAATGGTTCAGGGAATTGGAAAAAGAAAAGATAAAATAATTACAATTTTAAAGGTGGACGCCCTTTTAAAGAGGGATTTTTAATCCCTCTACCCCAAAACCGTATCTCTCCATTTAATGGAGCATCCCATAGATGGTTTTTGGATTTTAGGGGGTTCTTTGCCTGTAAAAAGAAGCATTATAGCCTCTTTTAACTCCTCTTTGGTAACTTCATCTTCATTTTGCCAATTATCATCCACTCTTCCGTGATAAAAAAGCTTTCCGTTAGAATCATACAGATAGATATCCGGGGTGCATTGAGCTTTTAAATCTTTTGCCACTTGTTGCGTTTCATCCACAAGATATGGAAAATTGACATCATACTTTTTAATCACATCAAGCATATTGGCCGGTGAATCTTCAGGATAATTTGGATGGATATTAGGATTTATGGCTACCGCGTTTATATCAAGCTTTTTAGCAAACTTTGCAGCCAAGACCAATCTTTTCCAAACCGCTTTGGCATAAGGGCAGTGATTGCAGGTAACATAGATTAAAAGCCCGTTCTTGCCCATTAAATCTTTGCTTTTATAAACTCTTCCATTTGGATCCTTAAGCTCAAATTCAGGCATGGGGGAGCCTATTGGGATATCTATCGATTTTTTAAGACTCATTGCAACTCCTTTATAAGTTCGTCCACTACTTTAGCTACTCTAAAGACAGAGTCTATTTCACATCTCTCTTTTGTAGAGTGTGGAAAATAGATATTAGGGCCTATTGAAACTACGTTTATACTTTTGAATTTATCTTTCAAAATACCGCATTCAAGCCCTGCGTGAATAGCTTTAAATTTAGGATTTTTAAAATATTTTTTTGAAATTTCCAAAACTTTTTTTGAAAAATCATTTATATCCGGCTTCCAAGCTGGAAATTGATGTTTAGTTTCAATAAAAAAATCAAAACTTTCCAAAAAACATATCGTCTCTTTCTTTATTCTCTCAAGCTCTTCATTTTCCATTGACCTTGCAAAAAATTCCATATTCAAAAAATTATTTTCGATATAAACTTTGCCAAGGTTTATACTTGTTTTTGGAATATCAAACCTCCTCTCCCAGCTTCTAACTCCCTGAGAAAAGGAGCAGAGCATATTTATTAACTCGTTTGTATCTTTTATACTCTTTTCAAAATTTTCATCTAATTTCACTATCTCAAAATTATCTTCAAAACACTCTTTTAAATTTTTTGAAGCCACTATAGCGTAAGCATTTTTTGCAATAGAGTTTAAAGCCTCTCCCCCCTCTATCGAGACTATTTTTATATCTCCTAAATCTTTTAATAAATATGCAAGCTCTTTTATTGCGTTTTTAATGCCTTTATCTATATCAATTCCGGAATGTCCGCCGGGGAGATTCTTTATAGAGATTTTAAAAAAAGAGTATTCCTTTTTTATATCTATTTTCTCAAACTCAATCTTTTTCTTTGCAAAAATATCAACTCCCCCCGCGCATCCTACAAAAATATCCCCCTCCTCTTCGCTATCTAAATTCAATAAATTTTTAGATTCCAAGGAAAGCTCTAAATTTTGGGCGCCTATCAATCCAACTTCCTCATCGGAAGTTAATAAAACTTCGATATTTTTATATTTTTTCAAAAAATAGAGCCCCATAGCAACACCTATACCATTGTCAGCTCCTAAAGAGGAATCAACAGCTTTCAAAAATCCATCTTCTTCAATTATCTCTATATTGGGAGCTTTGCCGATGCATACCATATCGTAATGAGCCTGCAAAGCTATTTTGGGAGAACCTTTTTTAAAGAGAATATTTCCAAATCTATCGATTGAAACATTAGCTAAAGTATTTTTACCCTCTTTTATTAAAAAATCCCTAAATTTATCGGTTTTAAAACTGCAATGGGGAATTTTTGAAATATTTTTAAAAATATCTATAATTTCTCTCATTTTCAATATCCGTTTTAAAACTTTAATTAGATAATATTCCATTATGAAAAAAGTATTAATTTTAATTATACCATTTTTGTTGAGCGGTTGTCTCTTTTTTAACGAAAGAGGAATAGATACAAAATATTATAATAAATGCAGAGAGTATTACGACGCTCAAGGCTTTTATCATAAAGAGTGCGATAAAAATTTAATAGATTATAAATCTCTAAACATATTCTCCAAATAGACGATTTTTTTTAAAAAAAGAGAGAGTATGCAAGAAGAGATAGAAACTCCTTTAAAAGAGAAAAAAGAAGAAGAGCATTTTTTAAAAACTTACGATAAGGTTCCAGGAGAGCTTTTTGGAAGGTTGGTAGAGCTTAGAGCCGGATATGCCAAAGTTATACTTACGACAAACGAGGAGATGAGAGCTGATAGTAAAGATCTTTTAAATGCCGGCGTAATTTTTTCAGCCGCTCTTTTGGCCGCTATGGCTTCAGTAAATGATCCAAATGCTGCTCCCTTAAGCAGCGAAGTTGAATTTTTAGCTCCGGCAAAAGTTGGAGATGTACTATATTTTGAAGCTTATGAAAAATATCAAAAAGGAAAAAGAAGAGAGATAGAGGTTATAGGAGTGCTAAACGATATGAAAATTTTTACTGCAACTTTTATAGCTTTAGTTTTTGAAGAGCATATTTTAAAATCAAAACTCCCAAAATATAAATAAAAACGGTTTAAATCTGTAACATATCTTCCTTAACCTTTAAAAAGATAAAATATAGTTTACTTTAATTAAGTTTTCTTAAAAAATAACATTATAATTAAAAGAAGCTATTAAGAGTATATCCAATATAATATTTTCTAAGAAAGCAAAATAGGTAGTCTTATTTTACCTTTAAACCTATTGCTATGCTAAAAGTAAACTATATTATAAAAAGGAGACTGTATTATGGAAGTTCCATTTTTTAAACCGGATATTGACGAAACGGAAAAATCGCTTATTGATGAAGTTCTAAACCTAAAGGGTGAAAGTAAAGTAGAAAAATTAGAAGAGAAGTTTAAAGAGTATATAGGAACCTCTTACGCCATTTCTACAAATAATGGAACGGCAGCAAAACATCTTGCTATGTGTGCTTTGGATTTAAAAAGGGGAGATAAACTGATCTGTTCTGTAAATGCCTTTCCTTCAGTAGCTGAAGTTATAAGACATTTTGATGCCGAGCCAATTTTTGTAGACATAAATAAAGATGATTTCAATATGGATCCCAAAAAATTGGAAGAAGCGCTAAAAATTCATAAGCACAAAAAACTAAAAGGAGTCTTTGTATCTCATATAGGAGGTCAGCCTGCAGATTTAGACGCTATATATTCTCTTGCAAAAGAGTATGGAGTAAAAGTAATAGAAGATGCTTCTTACGCAATGGGAGCTACCTATAAAGGAAAAAAGATAGGATCTACGGGAGGAGATATAACAGTTTTTAGTTTCAATCCTCAAAGAATGAAAGCGGTAGCATACGGAGGAATGATGGTTACCGAAGATGAAACTCTGCAACAAAGAGCAAAACTTCTTAAAAATCATGCGCTAACTACTAACAAATGGGATAAATACGGAAACTTGGGATATGTTTACGATGTAATCGATATAGGATGCAAATATGATATAAGCGAGCTTAACGCAGCTTTCTGTCTTGCCCAGCTTCAAAAAAATGATAAATTTATACAAAGAAGAAGAGAGATAGCCCAAATTTATTATGAAAAACTTAAAGATTTACCTCATGTCGAACTTCCTAAAAAGGTAAGAGAGCACAATTTTGATCTCTTTATAATTAAAATAGATAAAAATAGAGATGGATTTGCAAGAGAATTAAAAGAAAGAGGAGTTTATACCGGACTTCATTTTATTCCCATTCATCTTCTCACATATTACAAACATAAATATAATTTAAGAGTTTATGATTTCCCAAATGCTCTTGCAAATTATCAGCAAATTTTGTCACTTCCTATATATTCTGCAATGAGTAATGAGGAAGCATATTACGTATGTGAGAAAATAGCAGAGGTTGCCCATAAATGGATTTAAAAATATATAATGGATACTAAAAAAGTTATTTTATGGACGGAAGATTATCTCTTTCGTCCAAATTTTTTGCAAAGAGTTATCTCTTTTTCGCTTCTTCCCCTAACTTTTTTATACTGTTTGATAGTTATCTCAAAAAGAGCTTTCTCAAAACCTAAAAACTTTGATATTCCAATAATAAGCATTGGAAATTTGATAGTCGGAGGAAGCGGAAAAACCCCTTTTACCATAGCTTTGGCAAAAAGATACGAAAACTTAGCCATAGTTTTAAGAGGATACAAAAGAAAATCAAAAGGGCTTATGGTAGTTTCTAAAAGAGGAAAGATTTTAACCGACGTTCAAACAAGCGGGGATGAGGCTATGCTTTATGCAAAGCTTTTAAAAAACGCCTCCGTTATAGTAAGCGAAAATAGAGAAGAGGGAATAAAAAAGGCAAAAGAGCTTGGATGCAAAATAGTCTTTTTAGATGACGGGTTTAGCAAAGCTAAAATAAAAAAATTTGATATCCTTTTAAAATCTGGAAATTACAAAAACAGTTTCTGTCTTCCAAGCGGCCCCTTTAGAGAGCCAAAAAGCTTTGAAAAATTTGCCTCTTTGATTTTACAAGAGAATATCGATTTTAAAAGAGAGGTGAAAATTAAAAATCCTACACAAAGAATGATTCTAATAACCGCAATATCAAAGCCAAAAAGACTTGATTCTTTCCTTCCCAAAGTAGTAGAGAAGATCTATTTTCCTGATCATTACAATTTTAAAAAAGAAGAAATCGTAAAGCTAATTCAAAAATATAACGCCTCTTCCATTCTAACTACCCAAAAAGATGCGGTAAAGATGGAGAAGTTTAACCTTCCCCTTTCCATTTTAGAGCTTGAAATAAAAATAGAAGAGAAAATTTTAAAAAAGTGCGATGATTTTATATACAATTTTGGTAAAATTGCCTAAAAATTTAAAAAGGGATTTTCAAAATTGCAAAAAAAGATTCAAACGGTTCAAACTCTACTTGACGCTCTTCCTTTTATAAAACAGTTTAACAATCAAATCGTAGTTATAAAATATGGCGGCGCGGCGCAGACAAACTCCGTTTTAAAGGAGAAATTCGCCCAAGATATA
>Ga0256832_1003613_pt1 | contig 10493 bp, 8 predicted proteins | sample 134614metaG_FD_190534 | JGI IMG/M metagenome (GOLD analysis project Ga0256832, IMG submission 190534) | Hydrothermal vent microbial communities from Lau Basin, Pacific Ocean - 134-614 | ecosystem: Environmental > Aquatic > Marine > Hydrothermal vents | place: Pacific Ocean: Lau Basin | collected...
CTTGGAGAGATTAACTATTATAAAAGAAATTATAAAGAAGCTGTAGTTTTTTATAAAAAGAGCATTCAACTTTATGACCAAGCTTCATATATTCCAACTCTCTTGCTTCATACTGGAATCTCTTTTAAGAAGATAGGAGATAAAGAGAATGCCGAAAAAATTTTTAATGCTTTAATAGGCAACTATCCAAACAGCAAAGAAGCAAAAATAGCTAAAAAATATCTCTAATTAATCCCCTTTTTGGGGTTAAATTTTTTTCTCCGCTATCTTTTTGTTATAATTAATCTCATAAATAGTAATCTAAGGAATTTTTTATGAAATATGTAGGAGCTCATGTAAGCAGTAGCGGAGGAGTTTTTAACGCTCCTTTAAATGCCCAGAAAATAGGAGCAAAGGCTTTTGCTCTTTTTACGAAAAATCAAAGACAGTGGAAAGCCAAACCGCTTGATGAAAAAACTGTTGAAAAATTTAAAGAAAACCTTCAAAAAGTTGGAATTTCTCCAAAACATATTCTCCCTCATGACAGTTATCTTATAAATTTGGGACATCCCGAAAAAGAAAAGAGAGAGAAATCTTTAAATGCTTTTATAGATGAAGTTAAAAGATGCGAACTTTTGGGTCTGGATAAATTAAATTTTCATCCAGGAAGCCATCTTGGAAAAATCTCAGAAGAGGAGTGTTTAAATCTTATAGCCGAGAGTATGAATAAAACTTTAGAAGTTACAGAAAGTGTTACTCTTGTAATAGAAACTACCGCAGGTCAGGGAAGCAATCTTGGATATAGATTTGAACACCTTGCCTATCTTATAGATAAATCTATAGATAAAAAAAGAGTTGGAGTTTGTATTGATACCTGTCATATTTTTGCCGCAGGATATGATATAAGAGATAAAGAGAGCTATGAAAAAACAATGCAAGAGTTTGATAAGATAGTTGGTTTTAAATATTTAAAAGGTATGCATATAAACGATTCAAAGTCTAAATTCTCTTCAAAGGTGGACAGGCATCACTCAATCGGAATGGGAGAGCTTGGAGAGGATACTTTTAAGTTTATTATGAATGATGATAGATTAAAAGATATACCTCTTATTTTAGAGACTATAGATGAATCTCTTTGGCCTAAAGAGATAGAATTACTATATAATTTTATTGAATAACTGATTTTACGTACTTTTAGGGAAAGGTTCTAAATTTCACTCAAACGAGTTACAATTTTTTGCGTTGCAAACGCATAAAAATTTTATTAAAAAGTGCAAACGCTAAAGCGCCCCTTCGGGGTTTGGTGCACTTTTTTAGCCTCCGGCTAACATAAAATTTTTATGCTAAAATTGTAAAGTTTTCGTTCAATTTAGAACTTTCCCCAAGTTACATTTTCTTTAAATGCGTAATATCAGTGAAAAATCTCAACAAAAGGATGTGTCATGAGAAATTTTAGGATTTTTGCTTTTTCTATTGCGGCCGTTAGTTTTTTATATTCCGGAGGATATAAAATTCCAGAACAGTCCATAGATTCGGTAGCATTGAGCGCTGCTAATGTAGCTTGTGTGATGGGAGCGGATGCAAGTTATTATAATCCGGCAAATATGATTTGGATGGATGAGGATAAATCATATTTTGAGGGCTCTTTAACCTATATAAATTTGCCAAGCATTAAGTTTAAATCTTTTGTTGATTCCAGGTTAGACGGTAAGAGTAAGAGTGAAAATTTTCTTGTGCCCACTTTTTTTTACGTATCTCCCAAATATGATTTTTTAAGATGGGGAGTTAGTTTTACCGCACCTGCCGGTCTTTCTAAAAAATGGGATACTCCTTATCAAAAAGCTTATGCCCAGGAGTTTAGTTTAGAGGTTTTAGAGCTTAACCCCTCTATCTCTTTTGAAACATGGGAGAATCTCTCAATTGCTGTTGGACTTAGATTTGTTTATAGTGAAGGAACTATAAGAAGCGATACTTTGGATTTACAAAAAGAGGGGCTTTTTCCTGCAAGATTTAAAAGAGAGATGGATGGGGATATGAGCGAGTTTGGATATAACATAGCTGTATCTTACAGACCTTCACCCTCTCTATTTTTAGCCGCTACCTATAGATCTAAAGTTGATATGAAAGAGGAGGGAAATGCCAAACTATATTTTGATGCAATAGGCGGAAAGGTTTATGATAACGAAGCTTCAGTTACAGTTCCTCTGCCTGCCTCTTTTACGCTTGCTGGGGGATATAAATATAATAATACAACTTTTGAGCTGGTTTATGAAAAAACCAGATGGTCAAGTTATTCTACTTTAGATTTTAAATATGAAGGAGAGTTAAATCCCGGACTTGCCAAAGTTTTTGATGCTCCTATTTCCAAAAATTGGAAGGATACCGATACTTGGAGGTTTGGTGTAACTCATCAATATAATGATAAGCTTAAATTGATGCTTGGATTTGCTATTGATGAAACACCTGTCCCAAAAGAGACTTTAGGATTTGAACTTCCCGATTCTGATGCCAAAATTTATTCTTTGGGATTTAATTACAAAATAAATGAGAAATTAAGTGTAGGCGGGGCATATTTATATGATGATAAAGAAGATATTAGCATAAAACAGGGGAAAGATAAAATAAATGGAGAATTTAGCGATAATGCCGCTCATTTGTTAACGGTTGGAGTTAAATACACCTACTAATTTTTCAAGCCGTTAAAACGGCTTGAGATTTATTGTAGAAGTCTCATTACATTTTGTTGCGTAGCGTTTGCCTGACTCATAGCGTAACTTCCAGCTTGTGCAAGAAGGTTGTTTTTATTAAAGTTTGCGCTCTCTTGAGCAAAATCTACATCTCTTATCTGAGATTCTGAAGCTTTTACGTTAACTTGTGTAACGGAAATATTGTTTACGGTTGCTACAAGCTGATTTTGAACGGAACCCAGATCTGATCTGATTCTATCCAATACTTTTGTAGCGGCTTCCGCTATATCCATTGCTGCCATTGCTCCTTTTAGGCTTGTAAGTCCGGCACTTAAATCTTTTCCAAATTGCCAGGAAGAGCTGTTTGCATTTGCACCTATTGCGCTTGCTATATCTTTATTGAAATTTCCTTTTATCTCTCTTAAACTTACAGTTTGTTGAGCCATTCCTGAAGTAAAACCTACTGCGGATACGTTTGTTCCAGAAATTTGAATATCTTTAGCATCAAGTCTTACCAGAGAGATTCTTCCAATTATTACGTTTGCGTTGTCTCCTCCAGAAGCTTGTGCGAAACTTCCGCTTCCAAGAACTGCCGCGCTGCTTGCCGTTTCTACCTCTATTGCTCTTCCATCAACGCTTCTTAGATTCAGTTTACCCTCAGAATCTATTGTGGCTTCAACTCCCGTATCGGCTTTATGGGCATTTATAGCATTTATCAGTTTACCGTCTGCATCGTTTGCTTTAACGTCTGTTATGTCTCCGATTGTAACACCGTTTATTTTAAGTCCTTTAATATCTCCTGCCGCTACGGCTTTAGCCCCTGTTCCAAGAACATTATAAGAGGCTCTAACCCCAGTTTTATCCGCATTTTTATTAATAACTTCGGCTAAAGCTCCAAGTCCGGTTCCAGCGCTCGTTGAAATTTTTACACTCTCGATAGTTAAATCGTTTTTCCCATCTACATTTTTGAAAGTTAATGTAACGGGGCTTGAAAAGGCATTAGCTCCTTCGCTAACTTTAACAAGTTCAGTTGTTTCAAATCTCGTTTCGCCTATTTTATCAGAACTCGTAGCTCCTATTGAAGCTGTAACAGTTTGATTGGAGTATGCTCCTATTTGAAACTTTTTATTTGTAAAATTTCCAGAAAGCAAAGATTGGCCATTGAAAGTTGTCTGGCTTGCTATATTATCAAGCTGTTCCATAAGTCTTACCACGTCAGCTTGCAAAGCTTGTCTTGTTTCAGCCGTTTGACCGTCTTGCGCGGCTTGTGTTGCCTTTACTTTAATAGTATCAAGTATTTTTATCTGTTCATCCATTGCTTTATCAGCTGTTTGTATAATATTTATACCATCATTTGCGTTTGCTATTGCTTGACCTAATGCATCTGCTTGTCCTCTAAGACTGTCAGCTATCGCCATACCAGAAGCATCGTCTGCAGCTTTTGTAATTCTAAGACCAGAACTTAGTCTTGAGAGCGATTCGCTTATATTTCTATTGACCCGCATACTGTTTGCATGAGCATTTAATGCGGATACGTTGGTGTTTATTCTAAAACCCATGATACATTCCTTTGTAAAAAAATATTTACTTGCATCCTTGCAAAATATACTATCGTCTTTAATAAAAAAAATTTTACATAGGAAGTTATTTTTTATTTTTCTTCTATAATATATTTAATATTTGATATATTTAATGCAATATATTAAATTATTAAAAAAATGTTTTATGAATAGGAAGAGGCTTTTAGTTGTGTTTTAAAAACATTCTATATAATACCGATTTGGTTGAAACCTGATTTTAAATTGGTATAATGTCGAAAATTTTTGAAAATAGGATAGAAAATTGAATAAATTGATTATAGTTGAATCTCCAACTAAAGCTAAAACCATTAAAAGTTTTTTGGGGAAAGATTATCAAATAGTAGCAAGTAAAGGACATATAAGAGATCTACCAAAAAGCACTTTTGGAATCAAAATAGAAGAGGGAAAATTTATCCCACAATATAGAGTTTCAAAAGATCATTCCAAAGTTGTAAAAGAGATAAAGGATTTGGCTAAAAAGAGTGATGAGATATATATTGCTACCGATGAAGATAGAGAAGGGGAAGCTATAGGATACCATATAGCCAAAGCGATAGGTAAAGATCCAAACTCGCTTCCAAGAATCGTTTTTCACGAAATTACCAAAAATGCTATTTTAAACGCTTTGAAAAATCCAAGAAAGCTTGATAGCGATAAGATAAATGCCCAACAGGCAAGAAGGCTTTTGGATAGAATTGTTGGATACAAACTCTCTCCGCTTCTTGCTTCTAAGATTCAAAAAGGTTTAAGCGCTGGTAGAGTTCAATCGGCAGCTTTAAAATTGATAGTCGATAGAGAAAGAGAGATTAAAGCTTTCAAACCTGAAGAGTTTTGGAGTATAGATGCCGTTTTTAACGAGACTATCGAATCTATTTTGATTGAATTTGAAAATGAAAAAATAGAGAAGATGACGATAAAAGATTCCAAAAGGGCAAATTATATAAAAGATGTTTTGCAAAAAGAGAGCTTTAAAGTCTTTTCGATAGAGAAAAAGGAGAGAAAAAGCAAATCTCCAGCTCCCTTTATGACATCAACCCTTCAACAGACTGCTTCAAGCAAACTTGGATTTTCTCCCAAAAAGACTATGATGATAGCTCAAACTCTTTATGAGGGAGTTCAAACCCACAAAGGGACATCGGGCGTTATAACCTATATGAGAACTGACAGCTTAAATATTGCAAAAGAGGCAATAGAGGCGGCAAGAGAGAGTATTAAAAACAGATTTGGAGATAAATATCTTCCTAAAGCTCCAAAAACCTATACAACCAAATCAAAAGGCGCTCAAGAAGCTCATGAAGCTATCAGACCCACTATGCTTGAGTTTACTCCTGAAATTGCCAAAAATTATCTAAAACCGGATGAATATAAACTGTATAAACTAATTTATGAGAGATTTTTAGCTTCCCAAATGGAGGATGCCGTTTTTGAATCTCAAAGCATTATTTTCGCAAGCAAAAGCTCCAAATTTAAAGCTACCGGAAGAAGGCTTGTTTTTGACGGATTTTATAAAATTTTGAAAACTGAGGATAAAGATAAGCTTTTGCCTACTTTAAAAGAGGGAGATGAGGCTGTTTTGACAAAACTTGAAGCAAATCAGCATTTCACAGAGCCTCCTCCAAGATATACGGAAGCAAGCTTAATAAAAAAACTGGAAGCTTTGGGAATAGGAAGACCCTCTACTTACGCTCCGACTATCTCTATTTTGGTGGCAAGAAAATATGTTGAGATTGTAAAAAAACAGCTTGTTCCAACAGAGATAGCTTTTACCGTAATAGAGATACTTGAGAAGCATTTTAAGGAGATAGTAGATAGCGGATTTACCTCCAAAATGGAAGAGGAGCTTGACGAGATAGCTGAGAGGAAAAAGGATTGGCAGCAGGTTTTATGGGAGTTTTACGAGCCTTTCATAAAAAAGGTGGAGGAGGGCAAAAAGAATATAAAAAGTTTAAAAGTGGCTATTCCAATCGGAGAAGCGTGTCCTGAATGCGGAAATGAGCTTGTAAAGAGAAAAGGCAGATTTGGGGAATTTATAGCTTGCAGCAATTTTCCAAAATGCAAATATACTAAAAATATAAGCAAAAACACAAAAAAAACTCCTGTCTCTTTAGAGGGAGTCAAATGTCCAGAATGCGGCGGGGATATAGTAGAGAGAGCTTCAAGAAGAGGAAAATTTTACGGATGCTCCAATTATCCAAATTGCAAATTTGTATCCGCTTATGAGCCGGTTAATAAAAAATGTCCTGAGTGCGGCTATTTAATGGCAAAGAGAACCTATAGAAAAAAAGATATTTATGAGTGTATCAAATGTAAACACAGAGAAGATATGGATATAAAAGAGGAGCAAACGGCGTGAGAGTGGGAATTATATCAGATACCCACTCCCAAATCTCTCTAACTAAAAAGGTTTTGGAGAAATTAAAGGAGTTGGAAGTTAGCCATCTTATTCATGCCGGAGATATAGGAGATGTAAAAATTTTGGAGATGATGGAAGCTTTTGGCTTTTCTTATTGGGCGGTTTTTGGAAACAACGATTTTAAGCTAAGGGGACTTGAGAGTAGATACAATCTTTTTTTTGAGCCTCACTATTTTAAAATCTCTCAAAAAAGTTTCAAATTAATGCATCTTCCCTATTTTATGACTCCCGATACTGATATAATAATTTACGGCCATCTTCATAAGTTTCAGCTTGAATTTATAAACAATAGAGTTTTCCTAAATCCGGGAGAGGTTTGCGCAAGAAATAAACCTTATAGCGAATTTGCTATTTTGGATATAATACAGGATGGGTATATAGTAAACTATTTTTACAGGCATATAGATTCTGATGAGTGGAATAGCAAAAAAGAGGTTTTAAAAAGTGTCTAAAGAGATATTTTTATGCGCTATAAGCAATATTTCAAGCGGAAGCTGCAATGAAGATTGCGCTTTTTGCGCTCAAAGCTCCAAATATAAAGCCAATATCGATAGATATCTTAAAAAGGATATAGATTTAATCGTAAAAGAGGCTAAAGAGGCAAAGAAGAACAAAGCAGTGGGTTTTTGTCTTGTTACTTCCGGGAGAGAGCTTGATTTTAAAAAACTTGAGTTTGTTTGCGAAGTTGCTAAAAAAATCAAAAAAGAGGTAGGATCTCTTCATCTAATAGCATGCAACGGTCTTGCCGATAGGGAGAGTTTAAAAGAGCTTAAAAAATGCGGGATTGATAGCTATAATCATAATCTTGAAACCTCAAAAGAGTATTATAAAAAGATATGTACCACTCACGATTGGGAGGAGAGATTTCAAACCTGCATAAATGTAAAAGAGGCGGGTTTGAAACTTTGCAGCGGCGGGATTTTTGGCATGGGAGAGAGTTTAGAAGATAGAAAGAGTTTTCTAAAATCATTAAAAGAGCTTGATGTAGATTCAATTCCTATCAATTTCTTTCATCCAAATCCCTCTTTGCCTCTTCCTTTCAAGGTTATGCAAATAGATGAGGCTTTGCTTTGCATAAGAGAGGTTAGAGAGTTTTTTCCTAATAAAAGAGTTATGGTTGCCGGAGGAAGAGAGATAACTTTTAAAGAGAGGCAAAAAGAGATTTTTAAAGCTGGAGCCGATTCTATAGTAATAGGAGACTATCTAACCACAAAAGGAGCTGCCGTTAAAAGAGATCTTTTAATGATTGAAGAATTGGGTTTAAAAATAGCAAAACAGTGCAATGGAAAATGAAGCTTTTTTAATAGCAACTCTCTCTTTTTTGGTTTTTATCTCTCCTTACGTATCTCGTATTTTAAAAATGCCCACAACTGCTACCGAGATAATTTTGGGAGCTGTTGCTGGATATTTTGGAATACTTAAAGATAACGATGTTTTTGAGATTATTGCGGAAGTTGGATTTTACTATTTGATGTTTTTAGCCGGAGCGGAAGTAGATTTAAGAAGACTTCTTAATATAGATAAAAACCTCTTAAAAAGGGGATTTTTATATATCTTCTCTTTATATATTCTCTCTTTTTTAATTTGTTATAATATAGGCGTTAGCAATATCTATATAGTTATAACTCCTCTAATATCAATCGGTTTGGTTTTAGCTTTATATAAAGAGTATGGTAAAAATTACAAATGGCTAAATCTCTCAATGACGATAGGAACTCTTGGTGAGTTTGTGAGCATTTTGGCTCTTACCTTTGTGGGAGCTATTTTAGAGTATGGAGTTGGAATAAAGCTTTATGAGACCTTTTTATATTTGGGAGCCTTTTTATTTGGACTTTACATTATATATTTTTCTCTTAGGACTCTTTTTTGGTGGTATCCGGAGCTTAAAACATATCTTATGCCAATAGACAGCGATAAAGAGGAGAAAGATATAAGACTCTCTATGGCTCTGTTTTTTTTGATGATAGCAATAATGCTCTATCTTCATTTAGAGATTGCTTTTGGAGCTTTTATAGCGGGAATTTTGATAGCTACATTTTTTGATCATAAAGCAGAGCTTCCTCATAAACTTGCATCTTTTGGTTTTGGATTTTTAGTTCCGATATTTTTTATTTATATAGGAAGCACTTTTGATCCCGGTTATATTTTTAGGGAAGGGATGATAGAAAAAGTGGGAGCGTTTGTATTTTTGATGATATTTGTAAGAGTGATTTCCGCTTTGGTATTTTTAAAAATGCTCTCTTTAAGAGAGATTATACTTTTTGCCCTCTCTCACTCTATGCCTCTTACTTTATTGATAGCAGTTGCTACTTTGGCGTATCATTCTCACAGTATAGATAAGTTTCATTATTATATGTTTGTTTTGGCAAGTTTAGCTGAAGTTATAATTTGTATGGTGCTTATAAAAATAATTATTATAAAAGAGTAAAAATGAGAATTTTTTTATTTTTATTGCTGATTAGTCTATCTCTTTTCTCTTATGATAGAGATACCCTTTTTAAGATGATAGGAAATATGCTTATTGTTGGATTTGAAGGAGAAAAATTACCAAAAGAGATAAAGGATGATATTTTAAAATATCATTTAGGAGGGGTTATCCTTTTTGATAGAAAGGGAGGCAAAGTTAAAAATATTAAAAATCCATCTCAACTTAAAAGACTTAATGAAGATATAAAAAAAACAGCGCTAAAAGCCGGATATAAAATTTTAATATGTGTGGATGAAGAGGGGGGAAGGGTTCAAAGACTCAAAAAAGAGGGTTTTGTTAATACTCCAAGCGCTTTTTATATAGGAAAAAAGGATAATCTAAAATATACCAAAACAGTTTATGAAAAACTCTCAAAAGAGCTTTTTGATAACGGATTTAACTGCGATTTTGCTCCTGTTGTGGATATAGCCGTAAATCCCAAAAACAAAGTTATAGTAAAAGCAAAAAGATCGTATGGAAATTTAAAAAGAGTTATAAGACATAGCGAAATTTTTATAAAAGCTTTAAAAAAAAGGGGCATAGTTTCCGTTTTGAAGCATTTTCCAGGGCACGGCTCATCTTTTGGAGATACTCATAGGGGGTTTGTTGACGTAACAAAAAGCTGGAGAAAAGAGGAGCTTTTGCCATATTCATATTTTATACGAAAAAATCTTACAGATATGATAATGATAGCTCATATCTATAATAAAAAACTTGATAAAAAATATATAGCTACTTTCTCTTCCAAAATAAAAGAAGATCTTTTAAGAAAAAAACTTGGATTTAAGGGGGTTATAGTAAGCGACGATATGCAGATGAAAGCTGTCAGTAGATATTGGAGTTTAAAAGATGCTTTGACACTTGCCATAAATTCGGGGACAGATATGCTCATTTTTGCAAATCAAGGAAAATATGACATAAAAGTTTCTGAAATAGTGGATATTGTTTATAATCAAATTTTAAATGGGAAAATAAAAATAGATAGAATAATAGAAGCAAACAAGAAAATTAAAAGATTAAAAAAGAGCATAAAATGAGAGCCTATATAGGGACATCCGGCTTTTATTATGAAGATTGGAAAGGAGTTTTTTATCCTGAGGATCTTTCAAAAAGCAAATATCTTGATTTTTATATTCAGAATTTTGATACGGTGGAGTTAAATTCTGTTTTTTATCATCTGCCAAAACAAAAAAGCGTGGAGAATTGGGCAAAAAAGGCAAGTAGCGGTTTTTTATATTCCTTAAAGGCTTACAGAGGCATAACTCATTATAAGAAATTAAAAGATGCTAAAGAGGAACTTTATCTTTTTCTCCATTTAATAAAGCCTTTAAAATCTCATACGGGGATGATTTTGTTTCAGCTTCCTC
>Ga0256832_1003614_pt1 | contig 10490 bp, 10 predicted proteins | sample 134614metaG_FD_190534 | JGI IMG/M metagenome (GOLD analysis project Ga0256832, IMG submission 190534) | Hydrothermal vent microbial communities from Lau Basin, Pacific Ocean - 134-614 | ecosystem: Environmental > Aquatic > Marine > Hydrothermal vents | place: Pacific Ocean: Lau Basin | collected...
TAGGAGTTACGTGCGGGCCGTGATTTGCGCCTGCGGGCGGCTCGGGGGTAAGATCGCAACATGCGCAGACCCCATGTGTTCCGCTCCCTTCGCGTCTGGCTGACGCCCGGCATCCACATCAAACGCTGGCTGCTGGTGTTGATGCTGGGGATTACGATGATCAGCCTGGGGCTGGCGTATCTGCTGCGGGCGTTGTATCTGGCCGGGCCTTATCCTCCCTTCGTTTACTGGCTCACCCTGCAATTTCTACCCCATGCGGTGCGGGCGGCCCTGTTCGGCGCGATGGGCATTGGGCTGACGGTATGGGCTTTCGTGCGGCTGAGCGAATCCCTGCTGGAGCCTTTTACCGAACCGGGGGAGGATGTGGCCGTGCAGCTTTATCGGCATCGACAAAAGCAGCGGGGCCCGCGCATCGCCTGCATTGGCGGGGGCACGGGCATGCCTTCGGTGCTGCGGGGCCTAAAGGCGTACACTGCGAATATCACGGCCATCGTCACCGTGGCGGATGACGGAGGCAGTTCGGGGCGGTTGCGACGGGAGATGGGGTTGTTGCCGCCGGGCGATTTTCGCAACAACCTGGCCGCGCTCTCCGAGGCCGAGGAGATCGCGCAGCGTCTGTTTCAGTATCGCTTTCCCGAGGGCACGGGCCTGCGGGGTCACGCGTTCGGCAATCTCTACCTGGCCGCCATGGCCGGAGTGACGGGCTCCTTCGAGCAGGGGCTGCTCATGTCGAACCGGGTGTTGGCTGTGCGCGGGCGGGTGCTGCCATCCACCCTGGAGCTGGTGCAGCTTCTGGCGGACGTGCAGGACGAGGATGGGCGCATTGAACGCATCTACGGCGAATCGCTCATCCCCAAGCTGGGGCGCGGGCGACGCATCCGCCGCGTCTATCTCGAACCGGACGACCCCAAGGCCTATCCCGAAGCCATCAAGGCCATCCTCAATGCAGACATGATCATCGCCGGGCCCGGCAGCCTCTACACCAGCGTCATCCCCAACCTGCTGGTGCCCGAGATCACCGAGGCCATCGCCGCGGCGCGGGCGGTCAAGGTGTATGTGTGCAATATCGCCACGCAGCCGGGCGAGACCGACGGCTACGACGTGCACGACCACCTGGCGGCGTTGGAGAATCACGCCAACCGCAAACTGTTTCATTTTGTCCTGGCGAACGATCACATTCCCCGGCAGCCGCCCGCGGGCGAGGGATCGGAGTGGGTGCGGCTACCTGAGGAGCGGCATGGCGGCTATCGGCTGGTCACCGCGGATTTGCAGGATCGGGAGCGCCCCTGGCGGCACGATCCGGAGAAGATGGGCCGGGCGTTGATGGAGATCTTGGGCGAAAATAGATGATGGTTTGATGGAGAGACATGATGGGTAAACCGCTTTCTAAAGAGGAAGAAGAAGACATTTTGGGTTTGGGGATGGATTTGGAACTGGCCTGATTTTGGCTGATCGGGCGGGGATGGGATAAAATAATTTTCTGCGCGTTTGCGCAATCATCTCAATCTATCACAAAAGGTGGTGAGAACTGCATGACCGTAAAGCTGAATCCGGGCGAATCGCAAGAATCGCTGCTGCGGCGTTTCCGCAAGGAAGTGATGAAAGCGCGCATCCTGCCGGAAGTCCGTCGCAAACGGTGGTACACGCCCCCCAGCGAACTGCGTCGCCTGCAAAAGCAGAAGGCGATTCGCAAGGCCCGTCAGGCCCAGCGACGGCGCAATCGCCAGGGCGGTCTGTAAGAGCCCTCGGGCTCACAGGAAAGCTGCTCCTCAAGGAGCGGCTTTTTTGTTTTCCGGTTTTGTGCTATGATCATGCCAGGGTTGGCGCTAGCCTCTTGATTGTTGAGGACGCCAGGCCAACGTTGGCCGAGACGGCAACGCACGTGATGCGTAAAAACGTGAAACGTAAGCCCCTTACGCATCACGGATTACGTTTCATGACCCTGGCTTCCCACGCCAACGTAGCCGCAAAGCATAGCCATCTTTCTTGATCTATCCACACTCAAAACGAGGTGATATCTCTGAACGCCCAAGAACTTGCCCACGATATCGTCGATTTACTGGATGAAAAGCAGGCCCAGGATATCCTCTTGCTGGATATCCACGAGCTTGCGCCCTTTGCCGATTATTTCGTCATCGCCACCGCCACCTCCGAACGCCAGAGCAAATCCCTGGTGGAGATGCTGGTGGACACGCTGCGGGAACAGCGCATCAAGCCCCTGTTCATCGAGGGAGAAAGTCAGTCGGGCTGGCAATTGCTGGACTATGGGGAAGTGATTGTCCATATCTTCTCGCCCGAACTACGGGACTTCTATCGCCTGGAAGACCTCTGGCATGACGCCAAAGTCGTTGTGCGGTTGCAATAGCCGCGCCTCATAACCTCCAGACGTCGCCCTGCGCTCCCACCCGCAGCCCTTGCGCTTCGATCCAGGCCCGCTCCGGGCCCGGTCGCCACAACGGATTCGTGTGATTCAGGTGGATGAACGCGACCTCGATGTCGCCGTCTGCCAGTAGAGCCGCGGTGTCGCGCGCCAGAGGATGGGGAATTTGGGTGAGGTCGCGGCCGGGAAGTTCGTCGGGGCTGAAGAAGGTCGCGTCCAGCAGAGCGATATCCACCCCCACGCGTTGTAGCCAGGCCCGCAGGTCGGGCTGGAACGCCCGCCAGTGGTCGATGTCCGGGCAATAGAACAGGGTTCGGGAGGGGCTGCGCACGAGCCACGCCACCGTGTCGCTGTACTCGTCCCGATGTGGAACCGCCACAGGCGTGACCCTGAGCCTGGGTGACAGTGCGACTTCCTGACCGGGAGCGATCTCAACCAGCGTCACATGCCCGCCAGCCGCCAGGCCCGACCAGGGCGCGTGGGCCCGCAGGAACGCGGCCATGCGCGGGGTGGCGTAGAGGGGCAGGCCACGGGCGTTCATGGCCTCGGGGCCCAGCCAGAGCAGGCCGGGATAGTGGCCCATGTGGGCGTGGGTGAGGAGGACGCCCGCCAGGGGCGCGCGGTTGGTGAGGGCGTCGTATTGGGCGGGGAAATCGGGCGTGGCGTCGATGAGCCAGGCCCGGCCCGCGGCCTCATCCACCAGCCCCAGGCTGACGACCCGCTGACGCAGGGCGGGATTGGCGCGGGCCGCGGCGCAGTTGGGGCAGTTGCACCCCGGCTGGGGCAGCCCGCCATCCTGCGCTACGCCGAGAAGAATAGCCGAAACTGACATCTGAAGGCCGTTTTGCAATGTGATAGAATTGTAACCCTAGTCATGACCGTGGTCATGTCAGGAGGAAATGATGACGCAAACGATTTCCAAAAGCAAACTCAAAGCGAATATGTTGCGGATTTTCCGAGAGATCGAAGAAGGCGGCGAGGAGCTCATTGTGACAGACCGGGGCAAACCCACGCTGATCATTCGCCCCATCATCGAAAAGAAAAGTGTAGACGACGTCTTCGCCGATCTGCGAGGCAAGGCGATTGTGCATGAGGATCTGGATGAGCCTACAACAGAGGACTGGGAGGCTCTTCGATGATCCTTCTTGATACATCCGCATTGTTCTATTGGACCCTCGATCCTGATGGGTTGCCCCCCCATGCCAAAGAGGCCATCCGTGAAAGCGATAAAATCCTTGTCAACGCCATCAGTCTTTGGGAACCGACGCATTCGCTCATTCTATTCCCTGGCCGTTTGGTGAAGGGGCATTGAAAATAGATTTGGGAAACCGGGAAACCGGGAGACCGGTAGACCAGAGAGGCGCAAGATAGACACCCGCGGCCAACAGCGCCTGGCCAAGACCGACGACCCGCTGACGCAGGGCGGGATTGGCGCGGGCCGCGACGCGTACGGGCGATGGATGAATCGCCCGTACGGGCTGGGTAAAGCGCCCGAGCGCGGGTCGTACCAACGGGCGTCGTAGAAATACCGCCCCAACGCCTTCTCGTGATACTGCTCGGTGAAGCGCTTGGTTGTCAAGGGGCTGAACGGGCCGCTCCGGTTGTCGCCGAGAACTATCCTGATTCACCAGCACGCCAGTGGAGCGCAGGTGGCCGATGGCAGAGTTTACGCTGTATTATCTGACACTACGGCCTACTCGAGATGGTGTTTGCTGACCGTATACCAGCACACACAATATGAAAAGGTAATGCTTCGAGGTCTACGTTTTTATAAAATCGTGTGATAGTTCTGCTTTCTAAACCAGGAACATGAAAATCGCCAGATAATCCCACCAAATCGATGCTTTTTTCTGGCGGATAATGCCACCCTTGTTCATCAACAAGATAGCATTCATTGATTGTAATATCATCGTGAGTTTTATTTTGAACGTTAAAAGTAACCACTAAATTGTAGTATTTGACAAAAAACCCAATCCTGGTGGGATGATCAAGGATGAAAAGAAATGTAGCTAGTTGTGGTTTCCATTCGTAATCCACTATCTTTACACTGATATCATTATTTTGAAGCACAGGTTCAGAAGTGTAAGGGTTTTTTCGGAACCGATCAACATTGTATAAAACGAAACAGACATAGATTATTAGAGCCAACAAGATAAAAACCTTGGCCGCTCCTCTTTTGGATTTCATCCAGACCACCTCTTATCTAAACTAAACGCATTTTGAAATCAGGTGTTTTCGGCCTCGGCCACCCGGAGCTGAAGCTCCGGGCTACGAAACGACGCCGGGTGAACCCGGCTTTCCGCGGCGCACGACATGCGCCATGGCCCCATTTATGGGGCGTCGTTCTTAGCCCGCAGGTTCACCTGCGGGCGGCGGCGCGGCCAGAGAACCGCCTTTCATGGATGATCCAATGCAAACCAAAAGCCTTGGTTTCAATTTGCTTTCAGTTTAGCGAAGCGTCTCTCAGGCTAGATTCCTCGGGCGCTACGCCCCCTCGGAATGGCATTGTGAATTTCATCGCCGAAACATGCGGGGCAGGGCCGCCAGTTCGGGGGAGCGGATGAGCCAGGAGACCGCCAGGTAGGCGCCCGCAGCCAGGGCGCCGAAAACGAGCGCCTGCATTTTCAGCGGCATAGCGGGCGTCAGATCCATCAATCCAAACACCAGGCCCGCCATCAGCGCCGCGGCCAACAGCGCCCGACCCAGACTGGCGGCCACGCGTCGCTCCTCCCAGCCGTCCAGCTTCTTCCTCAGCATCCACAGCAGCGCGGTCATCTCCAGGGTGGTGGCCAGGGCGTTGGCCAGGGCCAGACCGCCGTGGGCCAGGGGGCGGATGAGGATGAGGCTGAGTAGCACGTTCAGGCCCATGGCCGCCACGCCGATGACCACGGGCGTTTTCGTGTCTTTCATGGCGTAGAAGCTACGGGCTGAGACTTCGACCAGGGCGTGCCCCACCAGGCCCAGGGCGAAGAAACCCAGGGCGAAGGCCGTCATCTGGGTGTCGTGGGCGTCGAACGCGCCTCGCTGCAACAGCAACGCCACGATGGGCTGCCGCAGCAGGATGAGGATGACAGCAGAAGGCAGGGTGAGGAAGATGAGCAGGGAGAAGAGGCCGCCCAAAGTGTGCTGCATGGCCCGCCGTTCGCCCAGCGCGGCCTGATGCGAAAAGGTGGGGAAGGCCGCGGTGGCGATGGATTGGGCGAAAATGCCCTGGGGCAGCAGCATGATCAGCCAGGCGTAGTTCAGCGCGCTGATGGAGCCTTCCACCAGGTGCGAGGCCAGGAACACGTTGACAATGAAGTTGATCTGCACCACGGCCAGGCCCAGCACCCGCGGGGCCATTAGCCGCAGCACCTCCCGCACGCCCGCATCGGCCAGGCTGAGGGACGCGCGCCATTTGGCCTTGAAATGGATGAGGCCCGGAATCTGAATGGCGAGATGCAGCGTCGCGCCCGCGACCACGCCCAACGCCAGGGCATAGACGCCCATGCTTGGGGCGAGAAACCACGCGGCCAGGATGATGGACGCGTTGTAGAGTACGGGCGCCAGCGCGGGCAGCAGGAAATGATGGAAGCTGTTGAGGATGCCCATGATCAGCCCGCTCACCCCGAAGATGACCGTGCTCACCAGCATCCAGCGCATGAGGCTGACGGTGAGGGCCTGCTGTTCGGGCGTGAAGCCGGGCGCGATGATGTGCGCCACCAGGGGGCGGGCCAGCAGGCCCGCAAGAATCGCCAGAGAAATCAGGCTCAGCAGCAGCAAATTCCCCACTTTGGACGCCAAACTCCAGGCGTCGTCCAGCTTCCCATGCGCCAACCGCTCGCTGAAGGTGGGGATGAAGGCGGAGGCCAGGGCCCCGCCCGCCACCAGGGTGAAGAGCAGATCGGGCAGACGGAACGCGGCCAGGTAAGCGTCCAGGTCGGCGCTGGCCCCGAACCGGGCGCCGATAACCATCTCCCGCACCAGGCCCAGCGCCCGGCTGACGATGAACAGGGCCATGACCAGGCTGGCGGCCCGGGCGATGCGTTGCATGGGGGTGGATGATGACATGGGGATGCGATGAAGGGGAACGATGCCTGCGAAAATCCTGACGATCCCGACCTTCGGAAGTCAGGTTGGCGGGAAATGGGCGACAGGAACCGGGCCCGGCCAACCTGTATACTATATCCAAGCGTAGCCGCTTTGGGCAAACGCCGGTGCTGACCCCGTCGGTCAGAAGATGCAACGCAAGGGAGTTTTGACATGCGCAAGATGACGAATGTGCACATGCAAGAGCCGACCCTGGCGCCGGTGGAACAGTCCATCAACGAAGTTGCCGTCACCGCCGAAATGCTGCGCACCCAGGCGGACCAGCTCACGGGACTCTCCCGGTTCCTGGGGTTTGGCAAACGCATCCTCGTGCCCGCGGACGAAATCCACGCAGTCGTGGGCGATGGGATGCACATCAGCCGTATCTCCAAACACATCAAAATCTACGGCAAGACCGCGGATCAACCCTCGGTCTACTGGCTGAACCCCCTCACCCAGGTCATCAAACTGAAGACCATCTCCTTCACCGTGCCCATCCGGGGCGTGAACGACGAGGGGGTCGAGGCGCTGGACCGCAGCAAGGTGAGTTTTCGCCTGTGGGCCCACGCCGTGGCCAAGCTCAATCCCGCCAAGGCCGACATCGCGGCCCAGCGGGTGGGCGAGGACACCGTCAGCCTGCTGAACACCATCACCAAGGTGGGCACGGCGGAGCTGGTGGCCGCGGCCGCGACCATGGACCTGTCGGAGATCATCGCCAACCGTCAGCGGCTGGCCGAGATCGCCTTCCCCAAGGTCAACCAGATTTTGGGCGAGTTGGGCTACGACCTGGCCCTGCTCACCGTCACCCGGCTGGATGGCGAGGCCTATCGTCGCATGGTGGAGCAGGCCGAGGCCCGCATCTCCAAGGAAACCGCCATCGCCACCAACCAGGAGCAGATCGCGGAGATCCAGGATCGCCAGGCCCGTCAGCGCACCGAAGCCGAGATCCAGGCCATCACCGAGAAGAAGCTGGCCGCGGAACGATTGGAGGCGGAGCGGGTGGTGCAGGAGGCCACCCTCACCCAGCAGGAAGCGGTCAAAGTGCGGGAGCATGAGGTCTCGTTGAAGGAGATCGAGCGCCGCAAGATCGCGGCCCAGGCCGCGCACGAGGCCCAGGTCATCGAGCTGGAACTGGCCAAGAAGACCGCGCGCATCGACGCGGAGCGTGAGGCCGAATTGCGGGCCCTCAAGCAACAGAAGGAAGCGCAATTGCGGCTGGCCGTGGTGCGGGCCGAAGCGGAGCAACTGGCGCTGGCTCAGGCCAAGGAAATGGAGCGCAAGGCCCGGCTCACCGAGGCCGAGGCCCGGCGGCTGGAGCAGGAGAAGCTGGCCGAGGCGGAGCGCACCAAGAAGGTGCTTTTGCTGGAAGCGGAAGCGCAGGCTCAGGCCGAGCTGGTGCAGGCCGAGGCGGAAGCGGAAGCCGCGGTGAAGCTGGCCGAGGCGGCCAAGCGCAAGGCCGAGGCGGTGCAGGCCGAGACCGCGGCCCAGGGATTGGCCGAGGCCGAGGTGGAGGCCGCCCGGGTGAAGGTGGAAGAGGCCCGGGCGAAGATGGAAGCCGACCGTCTGCGCCAGATCCGGGCCGCGGAGCTGGAAGCCCAGCGCGAGCAGGTGAAGCTGTTCGAGAAAGCGCCCGTGCTGGTGGAGCTGGAGAAGCTCAAGATGCAGATGGCGCACCGCGAGCGGCTGATGCAGATGCAGATGGACGCGTATTTGCAGGCGTTCACCGCGCTGGCCCCCAACATGCGGGTGCACCTCTACGGCAACGGCGGTCAGGTCAGCAAGATCATGACCGACGTCATGACCATCGCCCGCGGCGTGCAGGTCATGGGCCAGGAGATCCCCGCGGTGGGGAAGCTGGTTGGCTCGGGCGAGGACTTCGAGGGCCTCGACCTGCCCGGTTTCGACCTGGCGGCTCTCATGCCCCTCATCCAGAAGACCATCGCCGAGATCAACCCCCGCGTCCTGGCGGGCATGACCGTGGGCGACCTGCTGGCCCGCATGGCCGAGGTGGCCTCGGGCGACGCCACCCTGACCGAGGCCCTGAGCCGCCTGCAGGATGACGCCAGCGTGCGTCTGATGGGCAACCTGCCCGTTTCACCCCTACTGAGCGCCCTGGGCGTCACATCGCCCGGAACCTCCGACAACGGTCGGGAGCAGGATTTGTCCCTGGCCGCATAAACATTCGAGACCTCGCAGGCTCGTCAGGACCTGCGAGGTCTTGTTTTTGTGGCTGCATGGAACGCAGGCGACGCGAGCGACGGCTCGCCGTTACGGATGAAAACGCCCCGCGGCCAGGTTGGCGCGGGAAGCCAATGCCGTGACGAGTGAAACGTGATGCGTGAGACCGTCACGTTTCACGTTTGACGTTTCACGCCCGTTGCCGGCTCGCTCGACGTGGGTTTCGAATTGCTTTTGTGTAACTACTAAGGTATCGCGACCACTTTTTGCCACGAAGACACGAAGAAAAGCGAAGGCACGACGTATTTTTCATTATTTTTCCTTCGTGTCTTCGAAAAACTTCGAGCCTTCGTGGCTTTTGGCGGTCTAAAGTCAAGTACGTTAGCAGTTACGCTTTTGTAAACCAACGCAACGCTATTTCAAGAACAGTGCTAGGGGATGCGCGGCAGCGCGGGCCAATGGAGCCGGGCGAAGGCGTGGTCCAGGCGGGCTTTGATCTCCGGCCGCAGGCGCTCCCGATACCGCCCCAACAAAGGCCCCCATTGGATGATCCAGCGCCAGAGCAGGGCCGCGTCGAGCTGGCGCTGGAACGCGTCCGGGGCGATTTCACATCCACGGCGGGCCAGCTCCTCCAGGTAGAGCGTCGTCATGGTCGGGAAGGTGAGGGGCGGCTGGGCTTCGGGATAGGCCCAGGGATGGAGGAAGGTCACCCAATCCAGGGCGGGCGGGCCCCAGGCCACAAGCTGCCAGTCGAACCAGATGCGCATCCGCCCATCCTGCGTGATGGCGATATTTTGGAACCCCGCGTCGCCATGGAGGAGGGTCATGGGCCCGGCATGCAGGGCTTCCAGCAAAGGGGAGGGATCGCGGGCCAGGGCCAGGAGTTTGGCGACCCGGTCGGGCGTGAGGCTGGCGTCGAACCAGCCTTCGGCCTGGATGCGCTCCAGGCCCGCCCGTCCATCCTCCACCAGCCGCAGGGCGTCCGCCTGAGTGGGCTGGAGCAGCCATGGCCAGGTCTCGGGCGTTTCGGTGTGGTTCCAGAAAGCCGCATGGAGTTTCGCCAGATCGGCGATGACGGCCCGTACATCCTCTTCATCCCAGGCGACGCGCCAGTGGGTCGCGGGCTTTGCGGGCGGAAAAGGCAGCATCCAGAGTTCGCCCGTGGGCGCGCTGAGGGCCACTACAGTGGGCAGGGTGAGGGGCGCGCGGCCGGGGAGATGGGCGTAGGCCAGGGCTTCCCGCTGCGCTGCACCCTGCAGAAACGCGCCTTTCGCCACCCGGCCTTGCTTGTAGACCACCGTCAGCGATGAGGCCACGCCCGCCTTGCGCAGCCGCAGCCGCCAGTATTCGAACCGGCTGCCTGACAATCCGCCGGGAAAGGGCTGGCGCTGGATGGCGACGATCTCAGCCTGAGGCGCGGCCAAATGCCGCCGCACACCCCACAGCAAAGCGGGTGGAGTGGAATGCGCTGACATGACGGATTTTACGTTGAAGAGGATCCCAGCAATGTAATTGCTTGCTCCGGCGTAAGCGCTTTGATGTCTTCAACTTGATCACCAGTGCAATGTCCAAAATGGCGTTGCTGTCAATCAACACCTTGTCCATATTTTTCCATCAGATAAGCGTTTTTCAGTCTTTCCGGATCATGCCCTTGGAGAATCCCGCCCCAATTTTCAATGAATTCATCTACAAGCTGAGGAAGATTTTTTTCTTTTTCTTCAGGCGCAGGTCGAATTGTGACTTCAACTTGTTGGCTTGCAAGTGATGTCATCTTGGGCAGGCTGATGGTTCCGTTTTCGCTGACCTGAGTCATGTATCGAAAAATTTGCTTTGTCATGATAAAGACCTGTTGAAAGTGAAAATG
>Ga0256832_1003615_pt1 | contig 10488 bp, 10 predicted proteins | sample 134614metaG_FD_190534 | JGI IMG/M metagenome (GOLD analysis project Ga0256832, IMG submission 190534) | Hydrothermal vent microbial communities from Lau Basin, Pacific Ocean - 134-614 | ecosystem: Environmental > Aquatic > Marine > Hydrothermal vents | place: Pacific Ocean: Lau Basin | collected...
ACGTCAAGGCGCTGGTGCAGATGGCCAACGACATCGATTTCGACGCCAAGGTACTGCGGGCCGTGGAGGAACGCAACGAACTGCAGAAACACCGTCTGGCCGAAAAGATCATCGAGCGTCTCGGCCCCGATCTGTCCGGTCTGAACATCGGCATCTGGGGCCTGGCCTTCAAGCCGGGCACCGACGACATGCGTGAAGCGCCTTCCAAGGTCATCATGCGGGATCTGATCGCCGCCGGCGCGAAACTGCGCGCCTTCGATCCGGTCGCCCACGAAGTGGCCCGGCGGGAACTGCCGAAGGACTGGTTCGACGACGGCCACCTGACCCTTGTCGAACACCAGTACGATGCCCTCGACGGGGTCGATGCCATGGCCCTGATCACCGAATGGAAGCCCTTCAACTTCCCCGATTTCGACCTGATGAAGGAACGCATGCGGCAACCGCTGATCTTCGACGGCCGCAACCAGTACGAGCCCCAAAAGATGACCGAACTGGGCTTCGAATACCACAGCATTGGCCGCACCAACACGCCCTCATGAAAGACTATCATCGCAAGCGCATTCTGGTCACCGGTGGCGCCGGCTTCCTCGGCTCCCACCTGTGCGAACGCCTCCTGAACGAAGGTAATGACGTCCTCTGCCTGGACAACTTCTTCACCGGCACCCGGGACAACATCCTGCACCTGATGGACGACCATCACTTCGAACTGATCCGGCACGACGTGGTCCAGCCCCTGGTGGTGGAAGTGGATGAAATCTACAACCTCGCCTGCCCCGCCTCACCGATCCACTATCAGTACAATCCCATCAAGACCACCAAGACCTCGGTGATGGGCGCCATCAACATGCTGGGGCTGGCCAAGCGGGTCAAGGCACGCATCATGCAGGCCTCGACCTCCGAAGTGTATGGTGATCCCCAGGTCCACCCCCAGTCGGAAAGCTACTGGGGCAACGTCAATCCCATCGGTCCGCGCTCATGCTACGACGAGGGCAAGCGCTGCGCCGAAACCCTGTTCTTCGACTATCACCGCGAGCACGGCATCCCCATCAAGGTCGCCCGGATCTTCAACACCTACGGGCCGCGCATGCACCCCGCCGATGGCCGCGTGGTCTCCAACTTCATCATACAGGCCCTAAAGGGCGAGGACATCACCCTCTACGGTGATGGCTCACAGACCCGCTCCTTCTGTTATGTGGACGAAATGGTGGATGGTTTCATCCGCCTGATGGCATCGCCGGTCGATTTCACCGGCCCCGTGAACCTGGGCAACCCAGACGAGTTCACTATTCGCGAACTGGCGGGAAAAGTGGTCGAGATGACCGGGTCAAAATCAAAACTGGTTTGCAAGCCCCTGCCCGCCGACGATCCCAAACAGCGCCAACCCGACATCACTCTGGCAAAAGAGGAACTAGGCTGGGAACCGAAGATCAAATTGGAAGAGGGCCTGAAGAAGACCATCGCGTACTTCGACAAGCTCCTGACCGAGGCCGGCGAATGCGTCTGAGATCCCCTGTAATTGTTGACTTAGTTGATAGGGGTCGGGAAGGCCAAGGCCTCCCCGCCCTCCGAACCGTGCGTGCGGTTCTCCCGCACACGGCTCTCCGGTCGGTCGTTACCTCATCGGGACTGACTCGCCACAAGCCAGGCTTCGTTCATGGTGAAAAGCCCAACCTGAGCGAAGGAGGCATTGGCCACTATGCCAAATGCCTCCTCTGACGCCGTTACCCAGCGCCGTCAGCATGCGGTCCGTCCAGATCCTGCGGTCCACCCATTCCCAGCTCAGCGGATGGGCAGACGTGCCTGGGCTAGTCGTCTCCGACACTCGTGCCACTTCGTTTCCTCTCGCTTTCTCCGGACTTCTCACATCTTCCTTCCTGCCTCCCTTCCCTCCGCGGGGCTTTGCTTTCCCCACTTCCGGCCAACTGGCCCCGGTACTATGAAGGCTCTGAATCCTGGCCTCGTCACCCCGCGGCCAGGCCTCCCCGCTTATCTCGTCCACACTTCCTGACGTTCCATCTCCAACCACGTGGGCGCCCCGTACATCGCTTCTTCCTCGCCAATTCAGCGTGCACGGTGGGTTTCAGGCTTCGCCCTCTCCTAGCAGGCTCGCCGACGCTCCCCGCCGAATCAAGTTCGTCATCCTACAGACCGCCAGTTCGCCTCCAGTTGCTCCCCACCCCGCCTCACGACGACGCAGTTACCTTCAGCTACAGGGCCTTGGCTTACCCTGACACGGACTTCCACCGTGCTGTGTGGACGCCTTCACGGGCGCACTAGGAGCGGCGCCCCCGCCGCGAAAAGAACGGTGACTGGTAGCTGGGACAGGTAGCAGGCAAAAGCGTGGACTGTACTCTTTCCCCAGCCACCCGCCACCAATAATCGCGGCGAGGGCGCCGCTCCTACATCACATCCATAATCGGATTCAGGAAAGATCCTGGACGTTTAGTCATCCTTCCCCTCCAGGTATCCTGTCAACCGCTCGAAATGCCCTTCTTCCATAAACTGCCGATCGGCAAATGCCTCACCGGCCCGCGCCAGCCGTTCGCGCAGCCCCGGCTCCGTCATCAGGCGCCGCAGACACCGTGTCAGATCCTGCGCATTCTGTGACTCGAACAATAGGCCGGTCTTGCCGTCCTCGATGATCTCCGGCACACCACCGGCATTGGATCCGATCACAGCCACTCCCGCCCGCTGGGCTTCCGCCAGAACCAGACCGAAGGTCTCATCCTTGGTCGCCAGCACGATGGCATCGAAACAGCCCATGATGGTCGTCGGCTGCGGTTGGAAACCGGCGAAACGGATGTGGTCGGCCAAACCTGCCTGCGCCACCCGCTGTTCCAGTTCCTTCCGATATGCATCACTCATGGCATGGCCGATGATGGCCGCCTGGATGGCCTGGCCTTCCTCCACCAGCCGCTTGATCGCCGCTATCAGCAGATGCTGCCCCTTGCCCGGCTCGATGCGCCCGAAGATCGCCACCGTGAACCTGTCCGGCGCGAGACCGAATTCTTCACGCAATCGGGTGCAGGTTTCCGGCGTTGGCCGTTCCGGTTTGGGCACGCCGTAATAGAGCGTCCGGATCCGCTCTGCCGGTAGCGGCAGGAAACGCTGCGCATCGGTCTCCAGCCGGCGGGTGATGGTCAGATAGACATCGACATGGCGATAGAGAAACCGATGCCAGAAACCCCGCTTGTGGCGGGTCAGCGCCATTTGCCGGGTATAGACGATGCGCGGCTTCCGACCGGAGAAGATCCGGGCGAACACGGCCAGCGGGAGATCCCGCCGTGCGTGCAGGTGCAACGTGTCGATACCATCCTGACGGATCCAGCGCCCCAGTCGCCAGGCCGCCAACAGGGGCAGATACTGGGCTCGTACCCGGATGTGGCGACGGGGAACACCCTGTTCGGCCAGGCGCCGGTCGAGCAGGGTACCGGGTTGAACCACGGCCAGCGTGGATACGCCCTGGCAGTGATAGTGATCGGCCACCTTTGCCGCATAGAGTTCCAGACCACCAAAACCGTCGGAGGTGCACAATTCGAGCAATTTCATGGAATCGGGATTCTGCGCTATGATGGGTGTGTCCTGTCCGACGTTCCGGCTCCGCCAATACCGCCTCCATGCCCGAAGTCTCCCGCCCCGTTCGAGTCCTGGTCATCCGTGCCGGCGCGCTCGGTGATACGGTTTGCGCTTCCAGCATCATCGAACCCCTGCGTATCGAGTTCGGCGAGGACGTGCATATCGAGTGGGTCGCCAAGGCGGGCATGGGCAGCCTGTTCGCCGCCGATCCCCGCATCAAGCGGGTGCACGAACTGAAGAACCGGCGCCTGCCGCTACCACTCAATGCCGGCAAGCGGGCCATCGTTCACCATTCCCGGCAAACGCCCTTCGATTATGTCATAAACCTGGAACTCGGCCCATTGTTCAACGATCTGGTGCGGCATGTCGATGCCCATCACCGAATCGGCATGCCCTTCCATTATTTCGCCGAGCCGCCTGAGGCCCATGCGGTGGCCAACCTGCAGCTCATCTATCGGAGCGTGCTTGGCTCCGATGCCGTGGCGCGCGCCTGGCCCAGCCTGCGAGGTCTGCCGGAAGAGACGTTGCGGCAGCGGTTCGATCTGCCTGCGTCATGGCACGTGCTGGTGCCGGCCAACAGCCACATCGGCAAGGGCCATCGCCTGAATCATCGCGCCTGGCCGCTGGCGCACTGGCGGGAACTGCTCGAGAAGCTGGATGCAAAGAGCCTGCCCACCGTGCTCGTGGGCGCTCCCTCCGACCGACCCCTGCTCGAGGCCCTGCATCCCCTGCCGCCGTCAACCCTGGACCTGATTGGCCGGACGGACTTTCCCGAACTCATTGGTCTGATTCAGGCCGCCGAGGGCGTCGTTGCCACGGATACCGGCCCGGCACACGTTGCCGCCGCCGTCAACACGCCCGTCATTACCCTGATCGGACCCACCAACCCCAAACGTACGGCGCCATATCCCACGCCGGAAAACCGGGTTGAGATTCTCTCGGTCGGGCTTGATTGCAGCCCCTGTTACCACACGCCAGCACTTGAGGTTTGCGAAAACAATCGCTGCATGCAGCTAATCTCAACATCACAGGTCTTGATGGTAATGGATAACCTGCCATGAAACCCAAAGAGCCAACTGCCATCATTTGTCTGTCGCCCTATCATGGTGGGATGGAAATGGATGCCATTCGCACAGCACGGCTCTTGCAGGATTACAGTGAAATAACCGTAATTCTAAAAAAGGGTTCTCCTAGCGAAAATCATTATCGTAAGACACTCGAACAAGATGGGTTGAGTGTTTCTACCATCTCCTTTCATACGGCATTCAGCCTATCCATCATCTTTCAAGTTCGAAAGCTCATTCGCAACAACAGAATCCGCAACGTAATCTTCTTTGGTAGCTCGGAATTGCGTTCGCTTTTCTTTGCATTTCTGGGTTTAAATATCAATCTTGCTATTCGGCATGGGACTACAAAATCTCGAAGCAAAAAAGACCCAATACATCAATTGATCTATAGGCATGTCAGATGGCACATTGCTATCTGTAAGCACATTGCCAGTAATGTAAAATCGATTATCCCTTTTGGCCCCAGAACACAACTTAGAATTATTTATCCTTCTCTGCGCCATAATCCGACTTTCCAGCATCGCACAACCGACACTACCAGGCCATTGCGTATCGTTCACGTTAGTCGTGTTACAGGCGGAAAAGGCCATATTGACGCGATTGAAGCCTGCAAGGTCATTGCCGACAATGGCAGAGCCTTTGAGTTACTTTTTATTGGTGAGATTGACGCTGCGTTCAAACATATCATTGACACAAAATTATCGAATCTACCCTATTCAGAAAACATCAGACTTGAAGGCTTCGTCCCAAATCCGATCCGGATTCTGGAAACGGCCGATATTTTCCTGTTTCCCAGTCACGGTGAAGGATTGAGCAATGCATTCATTGAGGCCCTTGCTCAGGGATTACCGTGCGTAGCGTATAATAATACATCGTTTCCAGAACTGGCTGAACTCGGCTTTCGACTATGGCTGGCATCAGATCGAAATACGACTGACTTACAGGAAAAGTTATTGAATGCGATAGCCTATCTGGATACACATAAAAAATATATCCGAGAAAATCACGACTTGGCTATTTCCTTATTTTCCATTACCAGGGAAACTCATGACTATCTCTCGATATTACAATAATCTTTTATCTCGACGTGAGACATTCACGCCGACACTTGAACTTTGGGCTAACCATCTGATTGTGATTTTTGCTTTCTCTATGCCCATTATTATCTCCACACGCCGATCTGCGCTGTTCATAATTGCGCTGCTGTTCCTGATAAGGGGAAATCTTATACAGAACCTACGAGCCACATTACGTAATCCCGTTGTCTTTGCCTTCACGGCGTATTTTCTGGTGCATATTATCTGGCTGCTGGGAACAGATGATTGGACAAATGCTAAAAAAACTATCCATGATGCCATGTTCCTTCTCTATCCTTTGTTGTTCGTTTCATTTATTGACAAACGGTTCATTCCTCGGATGTTGGGAGCATTTTTTCTCGGCATGTTTATCAGCGAACTGCTCTCATATGGCATCTTCTTCGAAATTGTCCCACCCATGCCACACGATGGTTATCAGGGTACCCCAGCCGACCCAACACCCATTTATCACCATACACACTATGGCTTTATGCTGGCGGTAACACTCACTCTCATTCTGCAACGGTTTTTTCTACACCATGACTCTGGTTATATGCGATTTTTTCTGCTTGTATTCTTCATTACTGCTTCTATTAATATCTTTATCACTGCAGGCAGAACCGGATACGTTCTCTATGGCATCCTCTTGCTCACCCTGATGCTCCTGCATTTCAGAAAGAAGATTGCTCTCGGTGTGGCTATTTTTCTTCCCCTCTTATTCGTAGCATTTACACTCGCCTATCAGTTCAGTGATACATTTCACCAACGCTCGAACAAAACCATCACATCACTCGAGCGTATATTCGTCGATCAAGACTATCGTTCCTCTCTAGGTATCAGAGCAGCCATACTGGTCCACAACGCCGACGTTGTAAAACAACACTGGCTTCTTGGACTAGGCACCGGCGACCAGCGGAAGACCGTCATATCGGAACTAAATGAGTCCGCACCAGAGCTGGGAAAACTTTCTAATTTGCAACACCCTCATAATGAATATATCAATGCGCTCCTTCAATTCGGCATCTTGGGATTAATCATTTTTCTCAATATTCCTCTTCAAATGTTCCGATATACATCCGAAACAATTGAGTCAACAAATGCACTCAAGATATTGGCAACAGGTATTCTCGCATTCTCGATTATTGATATCTTTATCATAGGTCTCGCTGCTATTCTGACAACAGTTACATTGGCCAGCCTGTTTGTTCGTCATTCAAAACGCCCAGACTTGGCATTTCAACCTATTCAATGGAGCACCCTGACAGGGTACCTGTTAGGAATCATCGCGCTCTATTTCGTATAACTTTCACATGAACATCCTTTTTATTATCGACTCATTAGCTTCTGGCGGCGCCGAAATTGCCACACTCGAACTTGCGCAAAACCTGCAGAGCAAAGGCCATCATGTCCTTATCTTATCGATTCGAGATGATATGATGAAAGCACTACCGTCCGAGATAAACATCATCAGTCTTGGCTATCGAAAACGGCGCTTTCTTCCATACAATCAGATATATAGCTTTGCACTAAAAAGATTGGTTCACAGACTAGAACACGTCTACGGCCAATTCGACTTGATTTTCTCAACATTGATGCTATCCAATAAACTGTGCCAATCAATCGCTCGCGATAATATCTTCTATACCATTCATAGCGCCATGACGCCTGGGTATCTCGAGCATCGAAAAGGCCTAAGTCGGTTCATAAAGGCATTAAAGCTCAGGCACTTGTATCATAATAAGCGTATTATTACAGTTTGCCAGGACATGGCTAACGATATCGTTAGCAACATTCAGATCAAACCAAAATCAATTTCTGTTATCTACAACCCGATCGATCAAAACAAGATTCGTCGTTTATCGAAATTAGGTCCGTCCAAAGAGACACCTGATGACTATATTGTGCATGTCAGCCGCTTTGATGTCATGAAGCGACATGACGTTCTCATTCAGGCCTATCTTCGTTCAGGCATTGAATATCCACTACTGCTTGTCGGAGACGGCCCCACGCGCGACCAGATTACCGAAATACTCAATCAAAAAAAATTGCGCGATCGAATTTTCATGCTGGGCTATCAAGCCAATCCCTATCCCTATATCGCACGCGCAAAAGCCCTGTGCCTATCATCAGACTATGAGGGCTTACCAAATATCCTCATTGAAGCCCTGATGCTCAACACCCCGGTTTCCGCAACCAACTGCCCAACCGGCCCCAGAGAAATACTTCAAAAGCGCCTGTCCAGATATCTTGCCAAACCATCTGACCCAGATTCCCTGGCACAGGCAATTCAACGTGCTCTCACTGATGCACGACAAAATCAATATCCATTTAGCGACGCCGAACTGAGCCGCTTTCAAGCAGACAACGTGGCACAACAATACCTTGATTTGACAAAACTCCTATCTCCGTCTCGAATGCAGAATTGAATTCAGGAATTTCTTCGCGTTAACATCAATGCTTTGCTATATTTCACAAAGGCGTGCACACCGGACAGAACACTGACCACAAAACCGGCAAAACCGTCAAGAAAGCCTTTTTTTATCACCCACATTCGCAAAAATGTCCAAACCCCGTGTGTAACGGGGTCAAACATATTGACGTGTTTTCCGCGCCGGATAATTTCACACGCGCCGATTTCCGTAAAGCTGTCCAAGGTCTGTAAATGGTCGCTGATGCTATCAAAAGAATAGTGCAGAATATCGCCTTTCAGGGTTAACACCTCCCCTTCGTTCACCACTACCCGATCGTGAGGATTGACCCCTCCCCAACGAGCCTTGCGGCGATCGAACAGGCGGACCTTCATGTCTGGGTACCAGCAATGGTTCAGCCAGCGGTAGACATAAAACGTCTTGCGGGCCATCCGGTAGGCTGAGGCATCATCCAGGTGATCCTTGACGGCAAGGATCGAAGCGGTGAGGGTTTCGTCGAGGCGTTCGTCGCAATCGAGGCTGAGGATCCAGTCGTGGCTGGCCTTTTCCACGGCGAGGTTCTTCTGCTCCACGTGGCCCAGGAAGGGTTGTTCGAAGATCCTGTCGGTGTATTGGGCGGCGATTTCGCGGGTACGGTCGGTGCTCAGGGAATCGACCACGATAATTTCGTCAGCGACGGGCAGGAGGGACTTGAGGCAGTCCTCGATCTTGGCCTCTTCGTTGTAGGAGATGATGCAGGCGGAGATTTTGGGCATGGGTTTGCAGGAATTGCTCTCGGTTATCGCGGCTTGCGCCGCTCCTACATTGGGGTCAAGTTTACGGGGGTGGGGAGGCTGTGGCCAGTTCGATGAGGTTGCCGTCGGGGTCGCGGAGGTAGATCGAGCGTAGGGGGCCGCGGGCGCCGGTGCGGTCGACGGGACCGAGGAGGACGGGGACGTTTTCGGTGTGCAGGTGATCCAGGACGGCGTCGAGAGAACCTTCGACGAGGAAACAGAGATCGGCCGAGCCGGGGGTGGGGACAGACGCGTGGGGTTCGATTTCTTCACCAACGATGTGGAGGTTGATTTTCTGGTAACCGAAGTGCAGGGCCAAACGACCGTCACCGAAAGGGATGGCGGTCATGCCCAGGATGCTGGTGTAGAAGTCGATGGTGCGATCGGGATCGGTAACGGTCAGGACGAGGTGATCGAGCTGGCGGATCTTCATGAGGCGGCTACCCGGTCGAGGGCGGCGAGGATCTGATCCGGCGCGATTTCCGTCAGGCAGCGGGTGTGGCCCTGGGGGCAGGTGCGCTCGAAGCAGGGGCTGCAGTCGAGGCCCAGGTAGACGGCTTCGGCCCGGTCCGAAAGGGGTGGCGTGTAGGCCGGGGTGCTCGAGCCGTAGATGCCGACCACGGGGATGCCGGTGGCGGCGGCGACGTGCATCAGGCCGGAGTCGTTGCTGATGGCGGCGTGGCAGGCAGCGAGGAGATCCACGGTGTCGGTGAGCGTGGTGCGGCCGCACAGGCTGGTGATGCCCTCGCCAGACTGGCAAATCGCCTCGGCGGCGGGCTGTTCGGCTGCGCTGCCGAATACCCAGATGTGATGGCCTGCGGCCTGCAGTTTCCCGGCCAGGGCCTGCCAGTGTTCGAGGGGCCATTGCTTGGCCGGGCCGTAGGCGGCGCCGGGCATGAAGGCGACGACGGGGCGCCCGGTGTCCAGCCCCAGTTTGGTCAGCAGGCAGTCCCGGTTTTGCGGATCCACGGTGAGGCGGGGATGAGGCGTCTCGGGTGGCAGTGGGGCGTCCGCGGGCAGGCCGAGGGCCACCTGGCGCTGGACGGTGCGGGTGAGGACCGACTTGTCCAGGGGGCGCATGTCATTGACGAGGCCGTAGCGCATCTCGCCCCGGTAGCCGGTGCGCACGGGGATGCGGGCAAAGAAGGGCACGAGGGCGGCCTTGGCCGAGCGGGGGATGACGATGGCATGAGTGTAGCCCCTGCCGCGCAGGGCGCGGCCAAGGCGCCAGCGGCGGCCGAGGGCGAGTTCGCCGTGGGCCACGGGCAGGGCGATGGCCTCGTTCACTTCGGGCATGCGGGCGAGCAGCGGCAGGGACCAGTCGGGGGCGAGGACGTCGATGGTCGCATGTGGGTATTGCCGGCGAAGGGTGATGAACAGGCTCTGGGCCATGACCATGTCGCCCACCCAGGCGGGGCCAACGATCAGGTAGCGCCGCGCCTCGCTCATGCGCCGGCGAGCACCCGCTCGGTGATGGCCACGTTCTCGCGCAGGTGGTCGGGGTTGATGGTGCCGGTGATCATGCTGGAGACGCCGGGGGTCTGGAACACGTATTCCAGCGCGGCCT
>Ga0256832_1003616_pt1 | contig 10488 bp, 5 predicted proteins | sample 134614metaG_FD_190534 | JGI IMG/M metagenome (GOLD analysis project Ga0256832, IMG submission 190534) | Hydrothermal vent microbial communities from Lau Basin, Pacific Ocean - 134-614 | ecosystem: Environmental > Aquatic > Marine > Hydrothermal vents | place: Pacific Ocean: Lau Basin | collected...
GCAATGCTTTCGGTGAATTGCCGTTGGGTGAGGAAGTAAATCAGCAAAATGGGGATAATGGTGATCACCGCACCTGCCATTTGCAAGTTTAGTTCGGAGCCCGCTTCATCCACAAACTGGAAGAGCCCAACGGCAATTGGGCGCCAGCGCGGGGAATTTGTTACCAGCAAAGGCCACGCAAGCGCATTCCACGAGCCGATGAACGAAAGCACCGTGATCACCAAAATCGGCGCTTTGGAAAGCGGCACAACCACCATCCGCAAAAATTGCCAATGGCTTGCGCCATCTATCTGCGCGGCGTCAAACAAATCATCGGGAATTTGTGCAAAAAACTGCCTCAGCAGGAAAATGCTGAATACGTTGCCCATAAACGGTATCGTCAGGGCTGGCCAGTTGTTTATCCACTTTATCGGGCCAACGCGCCCAAGCCAAGTGACCGTCAAGAAATTGGGGATTATCAGCACCATCCCCGGGATCATCATCGTGCTCAGCATTATGCCGAAAATCAAATTCTTGCCGGGGAATTTCATGCGGGCGAAGGCATAAGCGGCCAAAATGCTAAAAGTGAGTTCGCCGGCGAGGGTTATCAACGAAATTTCAAGCGAGTTGAAGAAGTAAAGAGAGAAATTAGCCTCGCGCCACGCCGTGATGTAATTTTCCCAATGCGGGGTAGAGGGCAGCAGCGCGCCGGAGATGGCCTCTCCCAAGTCCATCAACGAAGTGGAAAGCATCCACAAAAACGGCAAGATGGCTATGAACGCGCCTATGATGAGCACCGTGTAGAGAATTGTGTTGCCAATAAGCCGACGAATTCGGTATTTTTTTGAAATGTCTTTCTTTGTAGTGGCACTCATTGCACACCTCTATTGATAAAACACTCGCGAGCCCTGCACTTTGTTGTTCACATAGGTAAGGGCCAATATAATTGCGAACAGCACAAATGCCAAAGCCGAAGCATAGCCATAGCGGGTATCGGTGAAGAAGGTGTCAAATATGACCACGCTGAAGGTGTTGACCGTTTTCAATGCCTCTGGCTGGCGCATAACATAGATGTGGTTGAAGGCTTTGAAAGTGCCGATCACCGCTATCAGCGAGAGGAAGTAGGTCGTCGGCGAAAGCAGCGGGAGTGTAATGTAGCGGAAAATTTGCCAGCCGTTTGCCCCATCAATTTCAGCGGCCTCGTTGACTTCATTGGGGATGTTGCCCAAGCCAGCAAGGTAAATTACCGTGTCATAGCCCACGTAAGTCCAAATTGAGTAAATTATTATCACCACAAGCGCGAGGCTTGGGCCGCCAGCCCACGAAGGCAGGGAAATTCCGAGGCTGTCCGCTATCATGCTGAAGATGCCGCGCGGCTCCCACAGCCAATTTAGAGTCGGCAAGCCGAAAAGGTGGAAAATGCGGTTCACCAGCCCCGAGGGGTTGTTGAGGAACAGCAAGCGGAAGACCGCCGCGCTTGCCACCGTCGGCGTGATGTAGGGCATAAAATACAGCACGCGGAAAAGTTCGCGCCCCTTGATGTTTTGGAAAAGGAAATACGCCAGCACTATCGCGATCCCCAATTGGAACGGGATTGTGCCCACGGCGTAATAAACGGTGACCACCAAGCCGCGCCACATATCCGGATCGCCAGCGGCAATCACGGGCGGCAATTCAGCAATCAAAATCCAGCCGCCAACTATGAGCAAGAGCGCCCCCAAACCTTTGAGCGCAAAGCCCTTGTCGGAATCGGTATGCACGGCGTTATCCCACAATTTCCACGCAATGAACAACAAAATAACACCGGCCGCGATGAGAACTACTTGCACTCCCATCTTGGCCGGTTCGCCATTCTGCACCGCTTGTTTTATGGCTTTTTGCAATTGGTCGTAGGTGAAAATTGCTGTTATTACTCCCCCAAGCGCCAAGAAAGTGCCGGTGCTCCATTCAAGCATATAAACGGCGTGTTGCTCCGAGGGCTTTTTTGCCATCATAAAGCCCCATAGCCCGAGGCCAACCACCGTTGCCAACAGGGCAACCTTCATCGCAGCCAGCACAGGCGGCTCGGTTAGGGCTTCCCAAAGCCATACGCGGAACATATGGGCATTACGCCTGTGCCCAATGGCCTTATCGGCAATTTTGAGCACAAACGGTAGCAAAATCACCCCATACCTCACCCAGAGCAATTCAGCAACGCCCAAAATCACCCCGGGAATAGCCCACAGCCACGGGTTGTCTTCAGAGTCTCTCCCCTTTGTGAAAGCGCTCTTTACGCTTTTCCATCCCAAAAAGAGGAAAGCGGCGGCCACAGCAAAGAACAGAAGATAGGCTAAACTATCAATTGCACGGACATAGTTTTTCAACCCTATGAATTTCCCCATGCGGATTCGCCATCGGTGCAGGCTGACATAGACCGCAAACATTACCGGAAAGATGCCAAAGGTAAAGACCAAAATGGATGCTGGCGCTATCATCAGGTAGGCGGTAAAATACTCTCTCCACTGCCTGCCTTTTTTGCTGCGCCACATTTTATTGATGGCTTTGAGCATTGCCACCTCCCGTTGGCGTTTGGTGAGTATGGGTAGATTATACCCCACCTGAGGAGCACAAAGATGCCAAATTTGGCCTCTGAAATAATGCCGTTTTTGGAAGCAAATACTTTTGAGGCTTTGCCGTTGGGGGATGGGCAAATTGCCCCGCGCTACGACGGTTACAGCATTTTGAACGTGCCCATTAGCGTGTGCAAGTTGCTCGGCGTGCCCGGCCCTTCGCCCCATCCGCCGCTGGCCGACGCGATTATGGCGCATATTGCCCCCGCCGATCGCGTCATCCTCATCGTGGTGGACGGTATGCGCTGGGATTTGCTCCTGACCGCGCTGGAAAAAGGCTTGCTGCCGGAATGGCAGCGCTTGGCAGAGGAAGGCATTTTAGCGCCAATAACGTCGGTTTCGCCGAGTACTACCTCTGCCGCGCTTTCCACCTTTTGGACCGGCCGCTCCCCCACCGAGCACGGCGTGATGGGCTATGAAATGTGGATGCGCCGTTACGGCATTATGGCAAACACCATCTTTCAGCAACCTTCCAGTTACCGCAGTGCAGGCGGCTCGCTCACCCTTGCCGGTTTCAAGCCGCAGGAATTCCTCCCATTCCGCACCTTGGGTGTGCATTTGGCCGAGCATGGCGTCAAAGCCTTTGCGCTTCAGCATTGCACAATTGCCCACAGTTCTTTTTCTCAAACTTTGCTTCAGGGCGCGGAAACCAAAAGTTTTTCCACGCATGTGGAATTGTGGTTCAACTTGCGCGAACTGCTGCGCTCCGAAAAGGGCAAACTTTTTGCCGGAATCTACTGGTCAAGGGTGGACGAGTTTGAACACAAGTACAGCCCTCAGGACGAGCGTGTGCTTGCAGAACTGCATTCCTTTGGCTGGAACATGGAGGAATATTTTTTGAAGCGCCTCACGCCCGAGGAGCGCCGCCGCACCGCGATTTTGATCACTGCCGACCACGGGCAAATTCACACGCCCGACAACCCAGATTTTTACCTGCGCAACCACCCCGATTTGATGGAAACCATGCACCTGCTCCCGGGCGGTGAGCATCGGCTGATGTACCTCTACCCGCGCCCCGGGCACGAACAGAAAATGCTGAACTACTTTGAGGAACACTGGCCGGGGCTGTTCAACATTGTGCCGAGCGAGCAGGTTTTGCGCTCGGGCTTGTTTGGACCGGGCGAGCCACACCCTGATTTACGGCACCGCGTGGGCGATTTTGTGGCAATTGCCCAACGCAATGCCTACATTTGGTGGCCCGAAAAGCGTAATCACCTCTTAGGCAGGCACGGCGGGCTGGCGCGCGAGGAAATGCTTGTGCCCCTGCTTGCGGCAAACTTAGGCTAATCCCCTTTGTATTCACGTTACGCAGTGGTGATTGACAGGCAACAATTTCACCCTATGAAACCGTTGAACTTTCGGCTTATTCGCCCTCACCACTCCCCCAGAGCCTTGCTTCACGACGGCTCAGCCCCCTCTCCTCTCCCAGTGGGAGAGGAGAGGGGGCGCGCAGCGGGGGTAAGGTGAGGGCGCTTAGTATGCTGGTGCTCAATCGCGTAACATGAGTTGTTAGAACAAATGTCTAATGTAGTCTAATGTAACATTGTCAAGTGGTAATTACCTGTGCGAGGGTGAGTGCAACGCCATTTTGAGGCTCGCTCTTCCCCAAAAGTGGCCATAAGGCGACTTCGCAGGTAATAGGTGCAGTTTCAACTGCCGGTGCTTGCATCCGGCGACTAAAGTCACTGGCTACAAGTTACGAAGTCCACGCAGGTGGACTTCTGCTTGCCCCGCGCCAAAGAATTTATCCTCGCTTACGAGGCTGGTAGGCAGTTACGACTAACAGCCCCACACGGCAAACCATCGGCCACAACACAAAACCAAAACCAAAAAGCAAACCGCCCCGCGAATTTTGCGGGGCGGTTTCGTTTCTACGGCAGGTATGCCTAAAACATCAGGTCGTTCACCGTTTGCATCGTGTCGGGCGAGGGGCGCAGGCGCTCTTGGGGCATCCTGTTGAAAGGAACATCGGTGGGTAGGTCGTAAAGGTCAGGGAGCGCCGGGCGGTCGGGTTCAATGTAGAGCAAGCCAGTGAGCAGAATGTGTTTCTGCTTGGCTTCTTCCAGCGCGCGGATGGCGGCGAAGCGGTCGGTGGGGTCGTAGTCGCGGTCAACGCGCTTCAACACGATCGCCGAGCCGTCGTGCAGGGTAACTTCGCGCACCTCGCCGGGCTCCATTTCGCCCTCAAGCATAATCTCTTTGGCATTGGGCAGGAACTGCATGTCGTGCAAAATCACCTCATGCTTTTTGCCCCATTCGTAGGAATGAGTAGCGTTGGGCTGATTGTTGAACGAAACGCACGGGCTGATGATGTCCAAAATTGCAGTCCCACGGTGGTGCATGGCGGCTTTGATGAGCGTTTTCACCTGCTTGGGGTCGCCAGCAAAGGAGCGGGCAACAAAAGTGGCGTTGGAAGCGAGGGCTTCCATGCAGATATCCACCGGCTCAAAGGGGTTGACGCCCTGCTTCTTGAGTTTCAAGCCACGGTCGGAGGTCGGCGAGAACTGCCCTTTGGTCAGGCCGTAAACGCCGTTGTTGGCAACAATGTAAACCAGCGGCATGTTGCGGCGGATGATGTGCTTGAATTGCCCCATGCCGATTGCGGCAGAGTCGCCGTCGCCGCTCATGCCGATACCGATTAGCGAAAGGTCGCCAAACAGCGCGCCGGTGGCAAGCGAGGGCATACGCCCGTGCAAGCCGTTGAAGCCAAATGAGCGACCGAGCATGTAGGTCGGTGCTTTGGAGGAGCACCCGATGCCGCTGAATTTGACCACGGACTCGGGCGGTAGGTTTTCTTCAAAGACAGCCGAGATGATTTGGCTGATGATGGAGTTATGGCCGCACCCTTGGCAAAGCGTGGTGGGCGCGCCTTTGTAGTCGGCAATTGTCAAACCGATGGCGTTTGTCTTAGCCATGATTTTACTCCTCTTCCATTTCCAAAATAGTGTTCATAATCCAGCGAGCGGTGAGGGGCAGGCCATCGCCTTTGGCAACCGAAATCAACCGGTCTGCCATATCGGGTACAAAGAGTTGCAGAAGTTGGCGCATTTGGCCGTCGCGGTTCATCTCAACCACATAGATTTTTTCGTGGTCGGCGATGAAATCCCTCACCTCATCGGCAAACGGATACGCCCGCAGGCGCAGGTAGTCGGTTGCGATGCCCTTTTCTTCTTTGAGGTAGTGGCGGGCTTCCTGAATTGCCGGATGCGTAGAGCCGAAGGAAATGATGCCAAAGGGCGCGCCCTCGGCGCTTTCCAGCACCGGCTTGGGCAGGATGTGACGGGCGGTTTCGTATTTCTTCTTGATGCGTTTGAGCACCCGCACCCACACTTCGGGGTCTTCGCTGTAGCGGGCGAACTCATCATGGCCGGTGCCGCGGGTGAAATATGCCGCCTTGGGGTGCTTGTTGCCGATGACGGTGCGGTAGGGGATGCCGTCGCCGTCAACATCCAAGTAGCGACCCCAAACTTTGCCCTCTTTTTCCCATTGCTCAAGGTCTTCTTCCCAGAGGATTTTGCCGCGGTCCATCGGCTCATCGGGGTATTCAAACGGCTTGACCATCCACTGATTTTGCCCGATGTCCAAATCGCTCATCACAAAAACGGGGGCTTGGAGGCGCTCAGCGTAGTCAAAAGCCCGCCAGCCGAATTCAAAAGCCTCTTGGGCATCGCGCGGGAAGAGCATGATGCTGTCGGTGTCGCCTTGGCTGATGAAGGCAACTTGGGTAATATCGCCCTGCATGGTGCGGGTGGGCAAGCCGGTGCTCGGCGAGCCGCGCTGCACATCCCAAACCACAATCGGCACCTCGGCGTAGTAGGCAAGCCCGAAGAATTCGCTCATCAGGCTGATGCCCGCGCCCGAAGTGGAGGTCATGGCGCGCAAGCCAGCCCATCCCGCGCCGATAGCCATGCCGCTCGCCGCGAGTTCGTCCTCCGCCTGCACGACCACCACGGTGTTTTTGCCGGTTTTCGGGTCTTTGCGCAGTTTGGGGATGTATTGGTTCATGGTCTCCACAAGGCTGGAGGCAGGCGTGATAGGATACCAAGCCACGAACTGCACGCCGCCGTAAAGAGCGCCCAGAGCGGCGGCGGTGTTGCCATCCGCCATGATGTAGCCCTTGGTGGCATCCATCGGTTCAAGGATGTAGGGGTCTTTCTTTTCAAGGTTTTCCTTCGCCCACTCGGCGGCGGCTTCAATCACGCCCATGTTCAAGTTGATAGGCGATTCTTTGCCCTTGAAGTGGAAATCAAGGGCGGCGCGGATTTTATCCATGTCAATGCCGATCATCTGCGCCAGCACGCCCACGTAAACCATGTTGGCGACATAGTCGCGCAGTTTGGCGGGCGCACCCGATTGCCGCGCCAGTTTTTTGACCGGCATCGGGTAGGTGGTGATGTCGTCGCGTTCAATCGGCAGTTTGATGTGGTCGGCGTAAAACAGCGCGCCGCCGGGCACCACCTTTTCCATGTCCTCTTTGACGGTGGCGGGGTTCATTGCGATGACGATTTCGTGCTCCTCGCGGCGGGCAAGCCAACCATCTTTGTTGATGCGGATGGTGTACCATGTGGGCAAGCCCTGAATGTTGGAGGGAAAGATGTTCTTCCCCTGCACGGGGATGCCCATCTTGAAAATGGCGCGCAGGATAGTCAGGTTTGAAGTCTGACTTCCCGTGCCGTTTACGGTGCCAACGGTGATTGAAAAATCGTTCACCACGGTACCGGAGGAGGTTGGTGATTGTGTGCTCATAACCTCTTTCTCCTTGTGTTCCGAAAAAATTTACCCCGTGACAGGGCGATTTGCCAAAAGTTTGGTATGCTCAATGAGGGCCTGATACGCGGCGTCGTAGTCGCCGCTCACTATTCCTTCCACAATGCGGGAATGATATTCCCACACCTCGCTCAAGTATTCAAAACTGCTGTAGCGGCTTAGCCCCACAATTTCGTAGGCGTTCCAATAGGCCTCAAGCAAGCCATTTACGAAGGTGTTATCCAGCCGTTTGTAGATTGTGAGGTGCAGTTCGCGGTGCTCTTCGTGTGGAATGAGCGGCGGTTGGCGGTGGAGTTTATCCCAAGCCGAAGCGACAAGTTGCTGAAGGTGGTGTTTATCCTCTTCGGTGAGCAACTTGGCGGCATCGTGGAAATAAGCGGCCTCCACTCGTCGGCGCAGGTCGGCGAATTGTCCGAAATACTTTTGCTGGTCTACCATCAAGGCATATTTCAGGCTTAGCCACGCGGCGGGCGCAAATCGGTAAGGCAAATGCCGCAAACCAACCCGCGGTTTTGCTTCCACAACCCCCAAGGCTTTTGCCACAGCGAGTTCTTCGCGCACACGGGTCATGCTCCAGCCCATTAGTTGGGCAACCTCTTGCAAAGAGGGCAAATGCTCACTTCCTTGGAGAGCCTGCTCAGCAAAGAAACGCAAAAGCGGATAGTCTTCTTTAGTGGTCACAGCGGTTCCTTCTAACAATTAGATTATTAGGAACAATCGCAATAATCAAACGGGATTGTACCCGCTCATTTGACGAAAGTCAAGGATGGCTCTGAGCAAAACTTCTTGACATTCATTCAGGCATCTCGTATAATGCCGCCAACAAAGCGAATAGGAGTTACGCAGTTCTCCTGCTTCATGTCACCGCGAGGCGGTCTATGACCGCCGAAGCGGTCTCCCCCATCATCTGGGGGATGGCTTCGCCGCCTACGGCGGCTCGCCATGACATGAAAACGAGCGCTTCTACCAGCAACTGCGTAAGTCCTAAGTGAGATAAGCCGCCGCTCTCGGAGGAGTAGGCGGAGCACGGGCTGACAGGGAAGATGCGGTCACCGACTGAAAGCCGCCGCAGTGCCGCCCCGCCGAAGGTCGCCGAGAGGAGCATGCCGAAGAAAGCCGCCAAGCGGTGAGTAGACCGGCACGGGTGCGCCCGTTACAGCGTCTCCCCAATCGGCTTTGTGCCCGTTGGGGGCTGAGCGCGCCGTAGCCGCAAGGCACGGCGAAGTGAGGTGGTACCGCGGATTCCCCCTTCCGTCCTCATGAGCGGAGGGGGTTCATTGTTTAAATTGCGAGTTATGAGTTGCGAATTATGATTGCGAGAGAAGAAGATAGGCTATCACCAGAGCACTTGACACCGGATCACTTGACACTGGATCACCTGACACTGGATCACCTGACACCAGAACACTTTTTTGGAGGCCACTATGAGCACTTATGAACTTCCCTCTACCTTCAATTTCCGTGAACTTGAGCCCAAAATTTACCAAGAATGGGAAAACCGCGGCTATTTTCGCCCCACCAACGACCCCAACGAGCCCGGGCACGACCCCACAAAAAAGCCTTTTGTGATTTCCATGCCACCACCCAACGTCACCGGCAAACTGCATTTAGGCCATGCTATGTTCGTTTCCCTCGAAGACCTGATGACCCGCTACCACCGCATGAAGGGCGAGCCAACCCTTTGGGTGCCCGGCACCGACCATGCCGGCATCGCTACCCAACTCATGGTAGAGCGCGACCTCGCCGCCAAAGGCATTGACCGCAAGGAAATCGGACGCGAAGAATTCCTCAAACACGCCTGGGCATGGAAAGAACGCTACCATGACCGCATTGTAGGGCAAATTCGCCGTCTTGGGGCGTCATGCGATTGGACACGCGAGCGCTTCACGCTTGACCCGGGCCTCTCGCGCGCAGTCCGCGAAGCCTTTGTGCGCCTCTGGAAGAAAGGGCTAATCTACCGCGGCCCGCGCCTCATCAACTGGGACCCAAACCTCAAAACCGCCGTTTCCGACCTTGAGGTGGAATACCGCGAACAGCAGGGCAAACTTTACTACTTCAAGTACATGCTCGCCGACGGCAGCGGCTACATCCCCGTAGCGACCACCCGCCCTGAAACCATTTTGGGCGACACCGCGGTAGCCGTCCACCCCGACGACGACCGCTACAAGCAGTTTGTGGGCAAAGAAGTGGTGGTGCCGATTTTGGGTAGGCGCATTCCCGTAATTGCCGATGAATACGTTGACCCCGAATTCGGCACTGGCGCACTCAAAATTACCCCCGGCCACGACCCCAACGACTACGAAATCGGCATGCGCCACAACCTCCCCATCATCAATATTTTTGACGAAGAAGGGCGCATCAACGAAAACGGCGGCCCCTACGCGGGGCTTGACCGCTTTGAAGCCCGCAAAAAACTGTGGGAAGACATGCGCGCTGCCGGTCTGGTTATCAAAGAAGAGCCCTACGTGCACCAAGTGCCCGTTTCAGAGCGCGGCGGCACGCTCATTGAGCCGATGATTTCCACCCAATGGTTTGTGAAAATCAAGCCGCTTGCCGAAGCCGCCCTCCAAGCCGTGCGCGAAGGCAAAATCCGCATCATCCCCGAGCGCTTTGAGAAAGTGTATTTCCACTGGCTGGAGAACATCAAAGACTGGTGCATCAGCCGCCAACTGTGGTGGGGGCACCGCATTCCGGCGTGGTATGGCCCCGACGGCGAGATTTTCGTAGCCCACGACGAGCAAGAAGCCCACGCGCAAGCCGAAAAGCACTACGGGCATCCGGTTGAACTGACCCAAGACCCCGACGTGCTTGACACTTGGTTCTCTTCGGGGCTGTGGCCGTTCTCCACTTTGGGCTGGCCTGAAGAAACACCCGATTACCGCTATTTTTATCCAACCAGCGTGATGGAAACGGGCTACGACATCCTTTTCTTCTGGGTTGCCCGGATGATCATGATGGGCCTGGAATTTACCGGCAAAGAGCCCTTCCACACCGTTTATTTGCACGGCTTGGTGCGCGATGAGCACGGGCAAAAAATGTCCAAAACCAAGGGCAATGTGATTGACCCGTTGGTGGTGATGGACGAACTCGGCACCGACGCACTCCGTTTCACCTTGCTGGTCGGCTCCAGCCC
>Ga0256832_1003617_pt1 | contig 10485 bp, 2 predicted proteins | sample 134614metaG_FD_190534 | JGI IMG/M metagenome (GOLD analysis project Ga0256832, IMG submission 190534) | Hydrothermal vent microbial communities from Lau Basin, Pacific Ocean - 134-614 | ecosystem: Environmental > Aquatic > Marine > Hydrothermal vents | place: Pacific Ocean: Lau Basin | collected...
GGTCTAAAAGTTAGAAAAGATTGGCTTTAGCCACATAAAAACGTGTGTCTGGATTCTTCTCCTTTTGAAGCGATTGAATTTTGAATATACTCTAAAAAGTGCACTTTGTAATACACACGTGGCGTAGTGTGTATTACAAACTGCACAAAAATGAGCCTTTGCATTGTTTTGTCACTATTTTTGCAGACAACACTTTTCACGTAATTACAATATTGTTCCGGGCTATAAAGAGGACATCCCTACGGGATTGTTTCAGTTTCTCAAATCAAAAAAAGCGTACATTGTAATACACCCCTCTGTATATGTGCATTTGGTAATACAAACGTCCATTGGGTGGAGTACAGAACCAACAAATGACATTGATAGCATTGTTTTGTTACTATTTGAGGTAGGTCTTTGACACTGTTTACTAACAAGTAATCAAAAGATAGCTATTTATCGCATATACGCATAGACGCATAGACACAAAAAAAAACATGTTGGCGAGAAGCACTAAGCACTATGGGCACCGCGCAACCTTATCCTTGTGCGCTTATCTGTAATACGTTGGCGATGGTCTTTTCAGAAGGAAGGAAGGTGACTTTCGGCAGTTCCTTGAGCCCTTGGGATATTGCATCAAATTCCTCTTTGATTTCGCGATCGATGGACAGGATGGTGGCCATCTCGACGCGATCCGGATAAGGAAGTTCGTCGTAGAGGAAGAGCAAAATTTTGTTTAGAGTAGAAATTTGTTTCATACAGAAGTTTTAATGAACGATGGAATTATTATTGCTTTGAGTGGATGGTTGTTAATTTACTTTGTACCAGGTCTGGGTACGTCCTATGATGCTAAATCCGATATATCCGCGAACTTTTAGTTCATTGGCTCCTTCGAGCCAGATGCTGGCCTTGTATACTTTGCCGTTGGCCGGGTCAACGATGTGACCGTAGCTCCAGTAGTCCTTATATGGCTTGAGGTCCCAAAGAATGTCCAAGCCGATGAGCGGTTTATCTTTTTTATCTCCCGGACAATCGTTGCAGATGTCAGTGGTAGCAGCCGGAAGGAGCTTGACGATTTTGCCATAGAACTTACCGTCTTTCTCGTAGATTTGGACGTGTGACTTGGGTTCCCCCGTTTTGTCGTCTATCGTTTTCCACGTGCCGACCGGTGATGATTGTCCGAAAAGGGTTGCAGAGTACAGTAAGAAAAGTGCTCCAAAGAATATGTGGTAAAATTTCATGGCAGATTAAGTTATTTTAAAATCCGGTATGTTACTAAGCATCAATCAATAAACGGCAGTAGTATGATTTTAGTATGAAATGGTTGAAAATATCTTTGTCAAATCGTTTCAGTTTGGCGGAAGAGCGTATTATCTTTGGTGCTCGAAATGGGTATTTGTGGAGTGTTTTAGTCAAGCGCAGAAATGATTCGACAAACTGAAATTAGGATTCCCGCGAAACGTACGGGTTGTTTTGATATTACGAAGATGGTACTGGGAAGTTTGCCGGGCTTGCCAATGAAAGGCTTGGTCCATCTATACTTACAGCACACGTCAGCAGGTCTAACGATTAATGAAAGCTATGACCCGGCGGTGATGCACGATTTTGACATTTATTTGAATCGCATCGTTCCCCGCGATGTGGATTTTTTGACCCATACGATTGAAGGGCCCGATGATATGCCTTCTCATGTCAAGACCGCTTTGGTAGGGACATCGGTGAGCATCCCTGTTATTGATCATCAACTGGGATTGGGCCGGTGGCAAGGCATCTGGCTATGTGAGTTTCGAGATATACCCCGCGAAAGGCGCATATGGGCGACGGTGATAGGGGATTGAGGTATGAAATGGTGGACTTCTGTACGAGAAGTGTGATCCAAGGTATGCTAATGATAGTCCTCTGACGCATCAGAAATGCGCAAAAAGCTTATAATTCCTTATACTATTTGCTTTCCCTGTTCTCTTTTTGGTGATAGTAGTTGTTTTTTGAAAGATAAATATGGTTTTTTTTTGTTGAAATAAAATACATTATAAAAAATCATAATATATTTGCGCTCGTATTTATGCTTTTCCCAGAAGCAGTAAGGTAAACTAACTTTATAAACAATGGTGAGACATGTCTCGCAAATGAATATCTGCGTACATGTATAAATGTGTGATTTATAGTGGTTAGTGTATAAAATGGTGTGCTTGATATCTGGAGTCAATGCATCTATTTGTTGGTGAATTTAATAACAAAATCCATATATTTTATCATTAAAACTACTCAAGATGAGGAAACTTACGACTTTTATGCAACAAAGTGCAGGATGTAAAATAATCCGGTTAAAGGGGTTGTTGACCGTTCTTTTTTTGTTTGCTATTTCATTTGTCAATGGACAAGTGGACTATTTTAATGTAATGGGAAAATGGGCAGGTAACGACGTGAATGGAAATGCCGTTATCAAATGGAATATCACCATTTGTGCCAATAGTGATACCGTTACAGGGCTATTTATCAGTATCCCACCTGATGATAAAGGGGAGGGAGTGCCCGGTAGTGCCGGGCAAAGCGATGAAGACGGTCCCGGGCAGGATGACAATTGCGCGAGCTGTAGGGCCTGGAATTATTCTGATTGGAATAATCCGCCTTACAATAATAATACGTGTAAGCAAAACGGGCGTATCCTGGAGAATGGGATTCTACCGGCCTATCAATGCCGGACTTTCAGTTGGATAACCTATTCCAAGGATTATGATTCTGACGGTACAGACTATGACCATTACACTACGGCTGCATGGAAAATAGGTAGCCCTCCGACAGATTTTAATTGTGACGGAGATCATAAGAGTTGTATAGAGGATACCGGCTGCCGACACGGATGTCCAGCTAACTGCGTGGATATGGTAGATTGCGATGATGTCACCACGGATAACTACGAGCAGATTTTGGGGTTGGCGGTCAATCGTTCAGACGGGCCGAATTTGCACCCTGAGGGATATTGGGATTTTCAATATTCGTGGGTTACCTGCCATCATGGAGAATCCGATTATATTGCTAATGCAGATTTGATTGGTCCCTGTGGTTGGACCAATTTTCACGATGTTATTCCAGACACCATTGTGGACATTGAGATTGTCGATAACATGGCCAATGATTTGGTCTCAGCCGGGGGAGAGTTCATGGTTCAGAATATCCTCTATGAGACTCCCGGCCGGATAGAGTACAATTCGGGTTGGGGTTATCCCAATTTTACTAGTAACATACTGAATGTAAAGGCGACGAGCTTTTTACCTCCCGGACAGAAGGAAGTAATGGGTGTTTCAGCATCCAGGCCGGAGTGTGATTCCTTGAAAATGTATTTCGAGTGGCGGCCGACCAAGTCAGAAGCGATGTGTAGATATTATGGACAACAACCCACTGCGCAAAATTGGGTGGGAAAAATGGGATGCCAATTTCCGACTGCTGATGGATGCAGTATCAATCACTGTATCACTCCGGTAGAAATTTCTACGACGCAAGATAAAGAATGGCCGGATCCGGATCCGGAGTTCGGAGATCACACAAGTACGGCATTTAGTACTTGTTCTGCCGGTCCGGCTGAAGATTGTGATGGAGAGTATATATATATGTGTTATGCCATCGATGTGGCCATTGATAAGAATACATTGAATGTGGTTCCTTCAGCAGATTTAAACCCGAATCATTATGATGTAACCTATGAGATTATTGTTACCAATACGGGTTCATATGTATTGAATGCGAATCATATTTTGAACGATGATCTCACATTGACCTATGGTGCAGGAGTAGGGACGGCTTATACGATAGTGACCCCTCCCACCTTGGATTTGAGTGTAGTACCTGCACCTACACGCGGAGATCAAGGGTTTCCTACACTGAACCCTGCATGGGATGGAGATAATGTCAAAGACATGATTGACCACAGTGACCCACATGACGGTCCTCAGGATCTGACGACATCAGCCGGAATTGTATATCCTGGAAAATCCTTTCGACTCACCTATACGGTACAGGTGGATCGATCGGTAATCGGGACAACCCAACATGATAACACAGCGAGCATTGAGGTGACGGACCCCAATAGTATTATGACGGCAGATGCGACGGATTCCAGCCCAATGGAACTGCCGACTTTCGATATGGCTTTGACAAAGACTACCTCACAGACTGCACCGGTAGCTGATGGTGATTTGGTAGCTTTTACCATTAATATATACAACCAAGGCGAAGGAACAATAAGCAAAGCTACCATTTGTGATTATATTCCTTCAGGATATACCTTTGTTCAGGCGTTAAACCCGGGCTGGACTTTAGCCGGAAATACCGCTTGTACTGATTGGACAGGGACCATGGCATCAGGTGGATCCGATATGGTTCAAATTACATTGAAGGTCAATGGGCATCATTCCGACACTACCGATTATCACAACTATGCGGAGATTACGCAGATGTGGGATGATTATGGTGTCGATAGAAGTACACAAGATGAGGATAGTGAACCCGGCTCGAACTCCCCAGAAGAAAATGCTGTGAACCCCGGCGATCCCGGTGATAATGATACAGCCAGTACGGGAAGGAATGATTTGGGAAGTGAGGATGACCACGACCCGGCGGGTATTCCGTTTATAGATTTGGCCTTGAAAAAGGAATTGGATGCAGGTTCTGTTCCTCCATTCAGATTTGGAGATGTGGTGACTTTTAATATCACCATAGAGAATCAAGGAAATACTTGCGCTCAAGATATTGAAGTTACCGATTATATACCTGCTGGATTTGAACTTGCAGCGGGTAGTCCATGGACCTATGACGCTGCAACCCATAAAGCTAAAATCGTCTATGCCGGACCTTTATGTCCTACTGAGACGCATGTATTAACCATAGATTTGAAAGTGATTCCAGCAATCGGAGGGGATGCATATGTCAATGTTGCTGAGATCAGCGCTGCGAATGATCCGGATGGTAATCCAGCACGTGATATCGATTCCGATTGGGATGATACCAAGGGCAATGATGCGGGTGGAATTATCGATGGCGCTACAGACAATGTATTGACAGGAGATGGTACCGGAGCTGTAGGCAGTGATGATCCCGCCACAGATGAAGATGACGAAGATCCGGCCAAGATTGAAATCGTGGATTTGGCGTTAAGAAAGAAGATGATTACTCCCGGACCTTACCATTACGGTGATAAGATAGACTTTGAAATAACGGTGTTTAATCAAGGAGCGGTGACAGTAACAGACGTGGTTGTAGAGGATTATATTCCGGATGGTTTTACATTTAATGCTGCGGATAATACCGACTTCAGCATGCCCGGACCTCAGGCAACAATCGCCGGGCCATTGGCTTCCGGAGATAGCGCTAAAGTGACGATCACCCTCGAATTGGGAATGGGTACGGTGACCGAGTCTTGGGACAATTATGCGGAGATAGTTTCTATGAAGGATGAAAGTGGTACGGATATCAGTGGCTCCGATGCGGATAGTAATCCGGGATCAAACGCCGCTCATGAGACGGCTGTCAAGCCCGGGGATGCGGATGATAACAATATCGATGGACATTTTCTGCCGGATGGAACCGACGAAGATGATCACGATCCCGCTGCTCCAAAGATTTATGACTTGGCATTGACGAAAAAGACCGTTACTCCAGGGCCTTATCACTATGGAGATGTCGTGACATTCGATATTGAGATTTGCAATCAGGGGAATCAATCTGCAAAGGAAATCGAAGTTGCGGACTACATTCCAAATGGGTATGAATACGATGCTTCAAATGCTCCGACCTGGTCGTTTGATCCCATATCCAATATAGCTTCTACTACGATTACAGGACCACTGGCACCGGCTACCTGTACGACGGTGCAGATTCATCTCAAGGTACAACAAGGTACAGACTGGGATAATCAAGCAGAAATATCCAAATTCAGAGATATGGATAACCAAGTTGCCGAGGATATCGACAGTACACCGGATAAAGTTAAGGGGAATGATGCAGGTGGTGTTGCTGATGGACAGACAGACGATGTGAATTCCGGAGATGGGACGGGTGCCCCGGGCGAAGATGTTCCCGCTAAAGATGAGGATGATCACGACCCGGAGCGTATTGAAATTGTGGATTTGGCGTTAAAGAAGGAATTGGTTACTGCCGGTCCCTATGCTTATGGAGACAAGATAACATTCAAGGTTACCGTCAAGAACCAAGGAAACGTAACGGCAACGGATATAGAAGTGAATGATTATGTGCCAAGTGGGTACGATTTCATACAAGCAGATAATGCAGACTTTACTGGGGCAGCACCTACTGTGGTTGCCACAATACCCGGTCCACTTGCTCCCGGAGCAACAGCTGAGGTGAGTATAGTGTTAACTCTAAAGATGAGCTCAGGTGAATTTTCGTGGGATAATTATGCAGAAATCAAGTCCTTAAAGGATACCCTTGGCAATGATATCAGTTCCAAAGAAGCGGATAGTTCGCCTAACAGTAACACCGCATCAGAGCACGGTGTACGACCTGGAGATGCAGATGATGATAATATGAATGGCAGAGGTCCTAATTTTAACGAAGATGAAGATGATCATGATCCCGCCGGTATAGATGTATTTGACCTGGCCTTGACCAAGAAAACCAGCCAAACGGGACCATTTAGCTATGGAGATGTGGTGACGTTTGACATAGAAATTACCAATCAAGGTAATGTGACGGCGACAGACATCCAAGTGACGGATTACATTCCGGATGGATATGAATTTTCGGGTGCTAATGTGCCCACATGGTCCTATAACAACGTGTCAGGTATGGCGTTTACAACTATTGCAGGACCATTGGCACCTGCAGCGACGACTACCGTTCAGATAAAGTTGATTGTAAAACAAGGAAACAATTGGGATAATAGCGCAGAGATTAGCGGAGCCAAAGATGGTTCCGGTAACCCCGCTACCGATATTGATGGAACCTTTGATACGGATAATACGAATGATGCGGGTGGAAATCCGGATACACCAAGTGATGATGTTGTGGACGGAGATGGTAATGGTATTCATAACGGAACAGATCCATTGACCGATGAGGACAATCAAGATCCGGCAAGAATACAAGTCGTGGATTTGGCTCTTAAGAAGGTGATGACAACAGCTGGCACGGCACAGTACGGTGATAAAATTGATTTTGATATCACGGTTTATAATCAGGGGAATGTTGCGATTGATGAGTGGAAAGTAAATGATTACGTTCCAGTTGGATTCGTATTTCATGCAGCAGATAACTCTGCCAACTGGGATGGCAGTGGATTGCCCACGGCTGTTTATACGTCCACAACCAGATTAGAACCCGGTGACAGTACCACGATAACCATTACATTGGAACTGGTAATGGGAACTGGCGGAATCGAAGATTGGGACAATTACGCGGAGATAAAATCCATGAAAGACACCCTCGGGAATGATGTAAGTGCAAAGGATGCAGACAGTAAGCCCGATAGTGATACAGCGGTAGAAAGAGGAGTGAAGCCTGACGATCCGGATGACAACAACGTTTCCGGAAGAGGACCGTCCTTTAATGAAGATGAGGACGATCACGACCCGGCGGCACCGAGCATATTTGACTTGGCATTGGTGAAGAAACCTACGTTAAGCGGACCATTTAGTTATAATGATGTGATCCCTTACTCGATTACCATTTATAATCAGGGAAATACTCCGGCAACCGATATTAAGGTGGTAGATCATGTACCGAGTGGGTTTGAATTTGATGTTAGTGGTCCAAATTGGGACTTTAACCCTGTGACAAATCAGGCTACAACAACGATTGCAGGGCCTTTGGCTCCTGGTGATTCCGTAACGACGACTGTGTTCATGAAGGTAGTACCATCTAACGGACCGGATGCCTGGACGAATTTTGCAGAAATTGTTTCGGCAAATGATGGAGACGGCAACCCGGGTAATGATATTGACAGTACACCGGACAGTGATCCTAACAATGACGCAGGAGGAAAGCACGATACTCCAAGTGATGACGCGGTAAATGGGGATGGTAATGGTGTTCCCGGAGGTTCTGATCCAAATGGTGATGAAGATGATCATGATCCAGCACATGTAGAGATTGTGGATTTTGCTCTCAAGAAGGAGTTGGTTACTGCAGGACCTTATACTTATGGAGATATTCTTGAGTTTAAGATAACCGTAGTTAACCAAGGAAATACTACCATGAATGAAGTTGAGATTAGCGATTATATTCCATCCGGATACACGTTTAATCCCGCTGATCAGGTAGATACCTGGAATGGCGCGGCTCCGACTGTTACGACAATCATTGCAGGGCCGATTGCTCCTAGTGCTTCGAAAGTGGTTACTTTGAAACTCAAGTATGTAATGTCATTAGGGTCCGATGCATGGACTAACTACGCTGAAATTACCAATTTGGTAGATACATTGAATAATGTACGTAACAATGATGAAGCGGATAGTACCCCCGGATCGGATACAGCAGATGAAAGGGGTGTCAAACCGGGTGATCCCGATGATGACAATTTGGATGGAAACGGCCCTACGGAACAAGAGGACGAAGATGACCATGATCCAGCCGGCCCCAATGTATTTGACTTAGCTCTAAAGAAGACAACGGATGCTGTCGGGCCATTTAGATATGGAGATGAGGTTAAATTTACCATTACGGTAATTAATCAGGGGAACATCATAGCAGACAATATTAAAATAGTGGATTATGTGCCGGAAGGGTATTCCTTTAGCTCATCTAATGTTCCACTATGGACTTATACTCCGGTTTCTCGTAAAGCGTTTACACAGATTACTGCAATGTTGAACCCGGGTGATAGTGTTAAATTGGATATATATCTGAAAATTGATCCACAGAATTTGCCTAATGATGGCACGGAATGGGACAATTACGCTGAGATATATTATGCCGAAGATGACCAAGGGGTAGACAGAAGCAATGACGATGTGGATAGTACACCGGATAGTGTCAATGGAAATGATGCCGGTGGTGGACCGGAAACAGGAAGTGATAATGCAGTAGATGGTGATGGTAAGAATGGTGGGGGAGTACCCGGTGATGGCAATCCTGCCACAGATGAAGACGACCATGATCCGGAACGAATCGAGATTTTTGATCTTGCTTTGACCAAAGAGTTGGCAACCGCACAACCATTTGTATATGGTGATGACCTTGATTTTATTATCAAAGTGTACAATCAAGGAAATGAACCCGCGACTGATGTTGTGATTACCGATTATATTCCATCCGGATTTACGGTAAATGGAGGATTGAGTGCCGGATGGGATTTGACCAATCCGGTAGAGCCAACTTACACGGTAGCAGGACCGATTGCTCCGGGAGCAACTGAAATCGTACACATTTACTTAACCTTGAACATGACCAATGGTGGAGAAGATGTATGGATGAACTATGCAGCCATTACTTCGGCCAAAGACAGCGATGGAAATGATCGTGCTGACTGGGATGCGGATAGTTATGAAGGAACTGATGCAGCACATGAACGTGCAGTTAAACCGGGAGATTCTTTCGATGATGAGATTAATGGTCATTATCGTCAAGACAATGCAGCGGATGAAGATGACCATGATCCTGCAGAACCGGAGATATTTGACCTCGCCGTAAAGATGTTGGATGATACGGATATATTAACGGATTATGGAGATGACGTGACCTTCCCGATAAGTGTTTATAATCAAGGAAATACTCCATCGGATGGATTTACTCTGACGGATTATGTACCGGAAGGATTCAAGTTTAATGCTGCGGATAATCCGGGATGGAGTTATGATCCTGCAACACGAAAGGCGACTTATGTTCAAAGCGGGACCTTTGCCCCCGGGGACAGTTCTAACCTTCAGATTGTATTGGAAGCACAACCTGCATCCGGATATGATGGATGGACTAATGTCGTGGAAATAAGCGAAGACCATCCTGTGTCTTACAGTGGTGCTACTCTCGTCGACATTGATAGTGATAGCGATATGAATAAAGCTAATGATCCGGGAGGAGCAGTAGAAACACCGAGTGATGATGTGGTACATGGAGATGGTAAGAATGGAGGAGGAAGTCCATTGGATACCAATCCTGCTACAGATGAAGACGACCAGGATCCGGAGATTATCCGCGTATTTGACCTGGCATTGAAGAAGGAAATAGTAACTACCGGACCCTACGTCTATGGTCAAGTACATGAGTTTAAAGTTACGGTAATTAACCAAGGAAATGAACCTATGGTCGACGTGCTTATTCAGGATTATGTGCCAACCGGATATAGTTTTAATGCAGGCTCTAGTGCAGGCTGGGACGGTACGGATCCACTTAACCCGGTTTATACGTTGGCCAGAATAAATCCGGCGGACACAGTCGAAATCCCCATCTTCATGAACTTCGAGATGACAGATGGAGGAGAGACCAATTGGGTTAACTTCTCACAAATCACAGAGATGTCAGACACGCTGGCTGTAGTGCAAGATGATGTAGATTCTG
>Ga0256832_1003618_pt1 | contig 10485 bp, 5 predicted proteins | sample 134614metaG_FD_190534 | JGI IMG/M metagenome (GOLD analysis project Ga0256832, IMG submission 190534) | Hydrothermal vent microbial communities from Lau Basin, Pacific Ocean - 134-614 | ecosystem: Environmental > Aquatic > Marine > Hydrothermal vents | place: Pacific Ocean: Lau Basin | collected...
CTGTTCGCGCCTTATCTACCTTTTGGCAGCGAGGCCTTGCATCAAACCTTGGGCTACGAAACCCGACTGTTCGGGCAGCAGGTGGTGCGCGAGGTCACCGATGCGCTGGGCACCCACGAGGTGCTGGTGTATGACCCCGCGGGGGCCACGGGCCGCTGGGAGCCCGCTCCCCTGCCGACGGGGCAGCCCCTGCACAAGCCCAAACCTCTCTTCCGCAAACTGGACCCCGCGCTGGCCCAAGAAGAGCAGGCCCGCCTGGGCGAGCCGCCCGCGGACTGCGTGGGGCGCCGCTGAAACCGGAGGGCCGCGCGGCAGGAGCGCAGCATGAGCGGCTATCGCCTGCGGGACTGGGACGCCCAGGACCGGCCCCGTGAGCGCCTGGCCCGCCTGGGGCCCCGCAGCCTGACCACGGCCGAATTGCTGGCCATCTTGTTGCGCACGGGCCGCCGCGGTGAGCACGCGGTCGCGTTGGCCCAGCGCCTCTTGCACGAGTTCGGCGGCCTGCCCGGCCTGCACCGGGCCCCGTTCAGCGCGCTGCGCCGGGTGCGCGGGGTGGGGCTGGCCAAGGCCGCGCAAATCAAAGCCGCGCTGGAACTGGCCCAACGCCTGCGCCTGGCCGAGTGGCAAAGCCGGCCCAGCATCCACAGCCCCGACGATGTGGCCGCCATGCTGCAAACCGAGATGGCCGCGCTGGAGCAAGAGCATCTGCGCGCGTTGCTGCTCAACACCCGCAACCATGTGCTGCAGGTGGTGGATGTGGTGCGGGGCTCGGTCAACCAGGCCCAGGTGCGGGTGGGGGAAATCTTCCGTGAGGCCGTGCGGCACAACGCCACCGGCCTGATTTTGGTCCACAACCACCCCAGCGGGGACCCCACGCCCAGCCCCGACGACATCGCGCTCACCCGCCAGGCCGTGCAGGCGGGCGCGCTGCTGGACATTCGGGTGTTGGACCACATCGTGTTCGGCGGCGGGCGCTATGTGTCGCTGCGGGAGGCGGGCCTGGTGACTTTTCACGATTGAGCCCGGCCCCAAACGCCCCGGCCCGGCGTCTGCCGGGCCGGTTCCTCTCAGGTTCAACGATAGATGCGCACCCGCCGGTAGGGCTCTTCGCCCTTGGAGCGCGAGTGCAGCCGGGCCTCACGGGCCAATTCGTGCTGCAAACGACGCACCGGCGCCGGCGCGGGGGGCAACTCCACCGCGGGGCGGCCCTGAAGCACGGCTTCGATGGCCGCGCGGGTCTGCTGCAGGGCCCGGTCCACGGCCTCGGGGTCTTTGCCGTTGTCGGCCGCGGTGAGGTGGAAGAGGTCGCCCAAGAAACGCTCGATTTGCGCGGTGGTGTTGGCCCGCAACACATAGATGGGCAGGCCGCGGTTCTCCGCGTCGGTGACCGCGCGCTGGCGCTTGCGGTAATAGGTGCGCAGGGTGACCATGGTGTCGGCCTCGCCCAGGTTGCGCACCACCACCGCGGGCACATCCAAGCGCCGCGCGGCCCGCATCAGCCGGTCTCGGGCCACGCCGTAGGGGTAGATGCGGATGGGGTCGCGGCGATGGGCCGCGTCGGGCTCATCGTGCTGGGCAGCCCAGGCGGCCGCGGCCTCGTCGCGGGTCGCGGTGTAAGCAGCCACGCCGCTGCGCCAGCCCGTCTCTTGCCGCCGGGGGCCTTTGCGGTCGCGACGGCTCATGGGCTCGGGGGCCTCCAGGCGCTCGATGTGCACCTGGCCGTCTTCATCGCGATAGCGCAACTCGGGCTGCACCGGGTAGCCGCGCAGCAGCGCGTCCACGGCCTCGGCCACATCCTTGTGCACCACCAGATGGTTGCGGTCTTGAATTTCGACCAGAATGTCGAAAGTGGGCGGGGCGCGGCGCTCGAGCACGGTCTTTTGCGTCCCGCGGCGGCGGGCCTCTTCGTCCGACAGGGTCACCGATTCGATGCCGCCCACCAGGTCCGACAAGGTGGGGTTGAGCAGCAAGTTCTCCAAGGTGTTGCCGTGGGCGGTGGCGATGAGTTGGACGCCGCGCTCGGCAATGGTGCGCGCGGCCATGGCTTCCAACTCGCGGCCGATTTCGTCGATGACGATGACCTCGGGGTTGTGGTTTTCCACGGCCTCAATCATGACCTCGTGCTGCAGCGAAGGGCTGGCCACCTGCATGCGGCGGGCGCGTCCCACCGCGGGGTGGGGCACATCGCCATCGCCGCCGATTTCGTTGGAAGTGTCGACGATGACCACCCGCTTCTTCTCGGCCAAAATGCGGGCGGCTTCGCGCAACATGGTGGTCTTGCCCACCCCCGGTCGGCCCAAGAGCAGCACGCTCTTGCCGCTCTCGATGAGGTCCTGAATGATGTCGATGACGCCGTAGACCGCGCGGCCGACGCGGCAGGTCAGGCCCACCACATCGCCGCGGCGGTTGCGGATGGCCGCGATGCGGTGCAAGGTGCGCTCGATGCCGGCGCGGTTGTCTTCGTCGAACGCGCCCACGCGCGCGACCACGTGCGCGATTTCGTCGCGGGTGACCTCCTGGTCGCGCAGCACGACCTCGCCGCCCTGGGCGAAACGGGCGGTGGGCACGCGGCCCAAGTCGAGGATGACCTCGATGAGGTCCTGTGCGGGCCCCGCGGCGCGCACGGCGGTGCGCAAATCGGCGGGCAGCACGGCCAGCAGCGCGTCCAGGTCGTCGGTAATATGCAGTTGAGAGGGAGGCAAAGTCGTCTTTTCGGGCATGGTTCACTCGTCAAGCCAACGTGAAAGGTGCGGTTGAAGACAGGGTGCGTGTTTAACGCGCAAAACACCCACGGCCACGGGCCTGGGTGCACGATTCCGGCAATGGCGGTTCCCGTCACGTCCCTGCGTAGGGGAGGTGAAGAAGGGTGCTTGGCAACGCCCTACTCTCCCACGGGGTCGCCCCCGCAGTACCATCGGCGCAGGCGGGCTTAACTGCCGGGTTCGGGATGTGACCGGGTGTACCCCCGCCGCTATAGTCACCAAGCACCCTAATTCGCAAAGAGCCGTACAAGGGCAGCCGTACAGGGTGTCACCCTGACAAGAGCATACGCCCCGCGCGTCGGGCGGTTGGAAGGATGGGTAAGGAAGGCCTCGGCCATTAGTACCCGTCGGCTTCACCCGTTGCCGGGCTTCCACCTCGGGCCTATCGAACCGGTCGTCTCCCGGTGGCCTTACCCGGTTAACCCGGTGGGGGACCTCATCTTGGGGTGGGCTTCCCGCTTAGATGCTTTCAGCGGTTATCCCATCCGGACATGGCTACCCGGCGGTGCCGCTGGCGCGACAACCGGCACACCAGAGGTCCGTCCACCCCGGTCCTCTCGTACTAGGGGCAGCACCCCTCAAGTCCCCTGCGCCCGCAGCGGATAGAGACCGACCTGTCTCACGCACCATGTTCCCGGTGTTTCCACCGGGGGCGGACTATCCCACACTCCCCTTTCGGGGAGCCCGGCGTCTTGCCCTGCCTGTAGTTTGGCCAGTTTTCTGGCGAAGGCAGAGCCTCGGCGCTATGGCCTCAGTCTCTACGGGGAGGGAAGGAGGCCCTTGCTACTCAAGAAACGTCGTACATCGTTGGCCGTGTACCGACGCTTCTTCGAGTAGTTTAGGGCTTGGTAGGATTCTATGAATCCATACCTTCCCTCTTCCCACGGGATTACCCTCAGACACCCGGTCGGTAGGCCGGAGGGCTTCCCCGTTATGAGCCGGTTTGTCCTTGCCCCTTGCGGATGCAAGGCCGCCCAAGTTGACGGTCTGAACCCAGCTCGCGTGCCGCTTTAATGGGCGAACAGCCCAACCCTTGGGACCTTCTCCAGCCCCAGGATGCGACGAGCCGACATCGAGGTGCCGAGCGTGGCCGTCGATATGGACTCTCGGGCCACACCAGCCTGTTATCCCCGGGGTAGCTTTTATCCGTTGAGCCACGGCCCTTCCACGCGGTACCGTGGGATCACTAAGCCCGACTTTCGTCCCTGCTCGGCGCGTTGGCCTTGCAGTCAAGCCCCCTTATGCCTTTGCACTCTTTGGGCGATTTCCATCCGCCCTGAGGGGACCTTTGGGCGCCTCCGTTACCTTTTGGGAGGCGACCACCCCAGTCAAACTGCCCACCTGACACTGTCCCTGAAGGGGCTCACCCTCCAGGTTAGAGGTCAGACATACCCAGGGTGGTATCTCACCGACGGCTCCATCCCCGCTGGCGCGGGGACTTCTCAGCCTCCCACCTATCCTGCACAGGATATGCCCGACCCCAATGCCAAGCTGCAGTAAAGCTCCACGGGGTCTTTTTGTCCTGCTGCGGGTAACGCGCATCTTCACGCGTACTGCAGTTTCGCCGGGTCCCTTGCTGAGACAGTGCTCCGGTGGTTAAGCCTTTCGTGCGGGTCGGAACTTCGCGTTTCTCCCATGTTTCCATGGGCGCAGACTATACCTTCATCTCACCGAGCAACCGTAGGAGGTCATCCTTCGCGTATTTGCGTTTGCCTGCAGGGTTCATCGCGTAAGCCAACTCGATGATGCGCCGCAAGTAACGCCGATTCAGGTGGTGCTTGGCGTGCACCAAGCGCACGATTTCGGCGAACTTGCGAAAGTCGCTCCCTTTGGCGCCGGCCAGCGGGTATTTCTCGAAGTGTGGGAGGATGCGCTTCGCCAGGTCGGCCACCGACCGCACCTCGTATTTGTAAGTGCCGTCGGAGCGACTGTAGCGAATCGCGCCACACCCGAAAAAGGCCCGCAGCGCCTTGAGCAGGTCCAGGTCTCGTCGGTGCAGGGTGACCGAAAAGGAGGGGCGGGTTTCGATGCCTATCGTCAGTTTCGCCCGTCGGTTGAAACTGACGGAAAAGGCGCCTTCCCCTTCCACAAGACCTGTGACATACCAGGGATGCAGTCGTTGGCTCACACGACCTCCGTCCTCTGAAGGATGCCTCCATAGTTGCCCCCTCACCGGGCCCGCCGAGGGCGGGGGTGAGAGCCGGCGTGTTGCGCACCGGAGGTGGGTGCGCCTCCCCTTTCGGGTCAGTCGTTACGGGGTCAATCCGGGCGGATGCACCGGACGACTTCCCTCGGAGTTACCCACTGCGCCCCGCAGCGCAGGAGGGCTTCTCCGATATGAGCCGGCGTTCGGCCATCCCTCGCGGGATGGCGGGGCAAGTTCGTACTTACCCGACAAGGAATTTCGCTCACCTACTTCCTGACCTTTCAGCCAGGGGTGGACCATCTCTTCACAGGGCCCCCAGGTCCTGTTTAATCCGGAGGAGGGCTTCCCGCTTCCCCGTGTTCATGCGCAAAGCCACCTCGATGATGTCCATGAGTCCTTCCGGGGTCAGGTGCTTTCCTTCCTTCATCTTCTGCACGATGCGCCTGAAGCGAATGAAGTCCACGTTCTTCTTGGTCTTCAGCGGATGCCGACTGAAGAAATCGCAGATTCGCTCCAGACACCCCAGGCCCCGGGCTCGGTAAGCCCATCGGTCGTCGTGGTTTCGTCGCACCACGCCACAACCGAAGAAGGCTTTCAGAGCGTACAGGACCGGGAGGTCGCGCTCGTGCTGAACGACGGTGAATTCGGGAAGCACCTGGTACCCGGTGCGCATTTCTGGGTGGCGCAGGATGGCGACATGGAAGCATCCTTCGCCATCCACGAAGCCAACCACCCAATCCGAGGAGAGTTCCATGCACTCCTCCTTCGGGGCACTGTGCCCGGCGTGTGGTCTCTGAGGATCCCCCCGGCGGGGCCGGAGGTTTCCTGCGGATTACCCAATCCCTGACATTTTTACGGGCCCGAGCCTGACGCTCAACCTCGTAGTCAGGGCTCTCAGGGCTTTCCCGCATACAGCCGGGGTCAGGCAGCGTGTGCTACCTTAGGACCGTCATAGTTACGGCCGCCGTTCACCGGGGCTTCGGTTCAGGGCTACGCCCCCGAAGGGGTTTCACCCATCCCCTTCACCTTCCGGCACTGGGCAGGCTTCAGCCCCTATACGTCCCCTTACGGGTTCGCAGAGACCTGTGTTTTTGATAAACAGTCCCCAGAGCCGCTTCGCTGCGACCCCCTCGGGCTTCGGCCGCGAGGGCCTACACCCTACCGGGGCACCCCTTCTTCCGAAGGTACGGGGCCAATTTGCCGAGTTCCTTAGCAAGGGTTCCCCCGAGCGCCTTGGTGTTCTCCACCCGCCTACCAGTGTCGGTTTGCGGTACGGGCACCTGGGCTTCAACGCTTAGAGGCTTTTCTCGGCCGCAGGGGTCACCCACTTCGCCTTACGGCTCGCCCTGGGGCCTTCGGCTCAGGAGGCGGATTTGCCTACCTCCGTCACAGCCTATTACCCCGGGCACCTGCATGCCACCTGCAGGCTGGGCTACCCCACGGCGTCCCCCCATCGCTCCGCCCAGGTGGGGCCGGAATGTTGACCGGCTGTGCATCGGCTACGCCTTTCGGCCTCGCCTTAGCTCCCGCCTGACCCGACGCGGATAAACCTGCCGTCGGAAACCTTAGGCTTTCGGCGCTCGCGATTCTCACGCGAGTGTGCGCTACTCGTGCCTGGATTCTCACTTCCCAGCGCTCCACCGGTCCTTTCGGTCCGGCTTCACTGCCCTGGGAACGCTCCCCTACTGCCGGTGCCGAAGCACCGACCCACGGCTTCGGTGATGGGCTTAGCCCCGTTACATTTTCCGCGCCTCGCCACTCGGCTGGTGAGCTGTTACGCACTCTTTTAAGGATGGCTGCTTCTAAGCCAACCTCCCAGCTGTCTTCGCAGCGAGACCTCGTTTCCCACTAAGCCCATGCTTGGGGACCTTAGCCGATGGTCTGGGTTGTTCCCCTCTCGACCACGGAGCTCATCCCCCGCAGTCCGACTGCCCGGAAACCCATGCCGGTATTCGGAGTTTGACTGGGTTCGGTACCCTTGACGGGCCCTACCCCAATCAGTGCTCTACCCCCGGCACGGTCTTACCGGACGCTAGCCCTAAAGCTATTTCGGGGAGAACAAGCTATCTCCGGGTTCGATTGGCATATCACCTCTACCCACAGGTCATCCGAGCCCTTTGCAATGGACACCGGTTCGGGCCTCCAGCGGGTGTTACCCCACCTTCACCCTGCCCATGGGTAGCTCACCCGGTTTCGTGTCTATCCCCAGCGACTCTGGGGCACCCCAGAAAATCTTCGATTTTCTGGGGACCCCGGGCGCCCTATTCAGACTCGGTTTCCCTACGGCTCCGGCTGTTGCTGCCTTAGCCTTGCCGCTGAGGATAACTCCCAGGCTCATTCTCCAAAAGGCACGCCGTCAGGCCTACCTCCGAAGAGGCAACGCCCTCCGACGGTTTGTAGGCTCGCGGTTTCAGGTTCTCTTTCACCCCCCTCACCGGGGTGCTTTTCACCTTTCCCTCACGGTACTTGTGCGCTATCGGTCGCCAAGGGTATTTAGCCTTGGAGGGTGGTCCCCCCAGATTCCCACGGGATTTCCCGGGTCCCGTGGTACTCAGGAACACCCTCGGGAGCCGACGCGTTTTCGCCTACGGGACTGTCACCCTCTCTGGCCGGCCATTCCAGGCCTTTCGGCTAACGCATCGGTTTGTCACTCCCTGGGGGTCGCTGCCGCCCCCCGGAGGGTGTCCTCCAACCCCGGTACAACATAGGCCGGCAGACCACTAAGTTGCACCGGTTTGGGCTGTGCCCCTTTCGCTCGCCACTACTCAGGGCATCTCGGTTGATTTCTCTTCCTGGCCCTACTAAGATGTTTCAGTTCGGGCCGTACCCCTCCCACCGCCTTACGGCGGGGGATGCGGTGGGTTTGCCACCGCGGGTTTCCCCATTCGGGCATCCCCGGATCACAGCCTGGACACGGCTCCCCGAGGCTTATCGCAGTGTCCCACGCCCTTCATCGGCCCTTGGCGCCGAGGCATCCACCGCGAGCCCTTAGTACCTTCCTTACCCATCGGGCCGAACCGCCCGACGCGCGTAGTATGCTCTTGTCAAGGTGCCACCCTGTGGCTGCGGGGCCTGCGTAGCCCAGTGGAGATGGGGGGATTTGAACCCCCGACCGCCGCCTTGCAAAGGCGTCGCTCTCCCGCTGAGCTACATCCCCACTGTGGGCCTGAGAGGACTTGAACCTCTGACCCCACCCTTATCAGGGGTGTGCTCTAACCATCTGAGCTACAGGCCCGCAAAGCCGGCCGCCAAAAGGCGGCCCGACCTTCCCAACAGGAGAGTGACCAAAAGGGCGTCTGCCGCCCGCCCGCGCAGGATTTCCAAGAAAGGAGGTGATCCAGCCGCACCTTCCGGTACGGCTACCTTGTTACGACTTCGTCCCGGTCGCGGACCCCACCTTCATCCGGCGCCCTCCCTTTCGGGTTAGGCTACCGGACTTCAGGCGTAGCCCACTCCCCGGACGTGACGGGCGGTGTGTGCAAGGCCCGGGAACGTATTCACCGCACTATTGCTGACGCGCGGTTACTAGCGACTCCGGCTTCATGCAGGCGAGTTGCAGCCTGCAATCCGAACTGGGCGCAGGTTTGGGGATTGGCTCCACCTCGCGGTGTCGCGACCCATTGTCCTGCGCATTGTAGCGTGTGTGTAGCCCTGGGCATAAAGGCCATGCTGACTTGACGTCGTCCCCACCTTCCTCCCGGTTGCCCGGGCAGTCCCCGCAGACACATGTAACTGCGGGCAGGGGTTGCGCTCGTTCCCGGACTTAACCGGACACCTCACGGCACGAGCTGACGACAGCCATGCAGCACCTGTGCGGGCTCCCCGAAGGGTCCCTCCCCTTTCGGTTCGGTACCACCCGCATGTCAAGCCCAGGTAAGGTTCTTCGCGTTGCATCGAATTAAACCACACGCTCCGCCGCTTGTGCGGGCCCCCGCCAATTCCTTTGAGTTTCAGGCTTGCGCCCGTACTCCCCAGGCGGTGGACTTAACGGGTGACCTCCGCCACGGAACCCTATCGGGCCCCACGGCAAGTCCACAGCGTTTACGGCCAGGACTACCCGGGTATCTAATCCGGTTCGCTCCCCTGGCTTTCGCGCCTCAGCGTCAGGGTCGGCCCAGGAGGCCGGCTTCCCCACCGGCGTTCCTCCCGATATCTACGCATTTCACCGCTACACCGGGAATTCCACCTCCCTCTACCGCCCTCGAGCCCGGCAGTCTTGAGCGTCCTCTCCCGGTTGAGCCGAGAGCTTTCACGCCCAACTTACCGAGCCGCCTACGCGCACTTTACGCCCAGTAAATCCGGGTAACGTTTGCCACCCACGTCTTACCGCGGCTGCTGGCACGTGGTTAGCCGTGACTTTTTCCGGGGCTACCGTCCTCGCTCTTCGCCCCGAAAAGAGGTTTACGACCCGAAGGCCTTCATCCCTCACGCGGCGTCGCGGGGTCAGGCTTTCGCCCATTGCCCACGATTCCCCACTGCTGCCACCCGTAGGTGTCGGGGCCGTGTCTCAGTCCCCATGCGGGGGGCCACCCTCTCAGGCCCCCTACCCGTCGCAGGCTTGGTAGGCCATTACCCCACCAACTACCTGATAGGACGCGGGCCCCTCCCAGAGCGGCGCTGGGCCCTTTCGGAACCCAGAACCCTTTCCTGGCCAGGCCTCTAACCCCGGCCAGGGCATCGGGTATTAGCCCCCGTTTCCAGGGGTTATCCCCGTCTCTGGGGCAGGTCACCCACGCGTTACTCGCCCGTTCGCCGCTGGGAACCCTCCCCGAAGGGAGTCTTCCCCGCTCGACTTGCATGTGTTAGGCGCGCCGCCAACGTTCACCCTGAGCCAGGATCAAACCCTCCGCAAAAGACATCGCCTCTTGGCGTGTTTGCCGAGTTTCGATCCTGGTGTGTGCACACCATGGCTACGCGGGGCGGGCCGCAGAACTCGGCCCTTTTGGTCACTCTCTTGTTGTCAAGGTCCCACTCGGGAAACAAAAGCCGATGCCTCGCTTGCGCTTCGCATCGGCCCAGACCAGGCGGGCCCGCAGGCCCCGGTTTCTGGTTCCTTTCCGTTTGCGCCCCTTATTATACGCCGGGGCGTTGGCTTGTCAAGGGTTGGGGGCCGACTTTTTCGACCTTTTTTCGGCCGTCGGCCACCGCCCGCAAGGCCCTTACCGCCTTGCGGCCCCGCCGTCCGCTATCTCCGTCCGGCGAGGCGCAACTATACTCCCTTCGGCCCGCCCTGTCAAGGGTCGCGACCAAAATTCGTCCCCTTTTTCTCCCCCGCGCCTTGGTATAATCCCGCCGGGAGGACGCCCATGATCCCCGTGTCCCTACACCTCCAGGGCTTCTTGTCCTACCTCGACCCCGTATCCCTGGACTTCACGGCCTTTCGCCTGGCCTGCATCAGCGGGCCCAACGGCGCGGGAAAATCCAGCCTGCTCGATGCCATCACCTGGGCCTTGTTCGGCCAGGCCCGCCGCCGCGACGACCAAATCATCCACACGCGCGCCTCGGCCGCCACGGTGGAATTCGTCTTCGACCTGGCCGGGCAGCGGTACCGCATTCAGCGCACCCGCCCCCGCGGCA
>Ga0256832_1003619_pt1 | contig 10485 bp, 6 predicted proteins | sample 134614metaG_FD_190534 | JGI IMG/M metagenome (GOLD analysis project Ga0256832, IMG submission 190534) | Hydrothermal vent microbial communities from Lau Basin, Pacific Ocean - 134-614 | ecosystem: Environmental > Aquatic > Marine > Hydrothermal vents | place: Pacific Ocean: Lau Basin | collected...
CCCGGGCGCGCGACGATGCGACCAGAAGACCTGCATGCGCGAGCTCGCCGGAGGGTTTCCGTTGTTGGCCATGGTGACGCGTAGCGTGCCATGGGAGGCTGCGTCCAGGCTTAGCGGGGGGCTGAGCAGCATGGGATCGGTGGCGCTCGCCGTGAGCACCCAGCGCCCACCGACGGGACCGCCGCGGGGGTCGCTCAGGTTGATCGCTGTCCATCCCTCCGTGTCGCCGTCCGTCTCGAAGTCGTAACGAACTTCGTCCGTCGTGGCGGCCTCCGTCGTGTAGGCGAGCGATAGGTTCCTCACTTGCATCTCGGCGTCGTTCAACCCCGGGATCTCCCAGCCGATGTTCATGCCGCCGATTCGGTAATCGGCGAGGTTTCGGGACTCGGTGAGCAGTCCTCGATCCCAGGCAGCCTGAAGGGCGCGACGGATGTGCGGCAAGAGGTCGGCGGCCAGAAGATGCCAGGCGCCGTCGCTCAGGCTTCCCGCGGTCAGGGGCGTCAGGCCGATGTTGTAGATGAGCTTTCCGGTGCCCTCGTCCCCGGCCACGTACAGGCCCGGCCTGGGATCGCGATCGTCGTAAGGGGTGAGGCCGAACCAGAGGTAGTCGCCGTAGCCGGGCGCGGACGGGTCGCGGAGGTTCTGGACGGTGAAGTAAATCAGGAAGCTGGCCGCGTGCCGGTTTGAATCGTAGCCCGGTCCGAGGTGGCGCTCGTCGCGCAGCAGCCGCGCCTCGACCGAGAAGTTCAACGCCGTCAGCTCCGAGAGCGGAGGACAGCCAGGCCCGAGGTTGCCTGGTGGGCTCAGGCGCTGCTGCGCCAAGAGGTGCGGCCAGGTCGTGGTCGCCGTCGCTGTGCGATAGACGCCGCCGTACTCGGCGTAGGCGTTGCGCCGGAAGATCAGGTCGGCTTCCGGGCTACCCGCGGGGCCGACGGTCACGGCGCCGTAAGCATCCTCCCAGCGCACCGCGCCCGAGGGAAGCGTGGTTCGGGTCGCGTCGCTCAGGCTGCTCATGCTGCCCCATTCGCCGAGCTCCCAGGCGGGCGCTCCGGGCGCGAAGCCGGGCGCCATCGTCCCGGCCACCTCCCCGGAGAGGGGGTCGAGGGCCGTGAAGCCGCGGCGGAAGTGGCGGTCGAAGATGAGTTCGTTGGGATCCTCGGTGACGCTCCCGCCCGCGTCGCTCTCGGTCGCTCCGTCGAGGCCGCCGGCGTCGGGGGCGCGATCCGCGTCGAGGGCGCCGGAGTCTCGACGGGCGCCCGAGTCGGGGACACTGCCGTCGTGGGCAGCCCCCGCGTCGGGAGCGCGCGCGTCCATGGAGGCGCCGCTGTCGCGGCTCGGGGCTGTCGGGTTCGTGGGGCTGCAGGCCACGAGGAGAGCGAGCGTGAGGGCTCGTGCGATCATCGAGGAGGAGCCTACCGCATCTGGAGACCCCGCATCACCGGTGCGGCCCTGCTTCGCTCCTCTCCCCTCGACAATCCGCGGCATTTCCTCGGCTCGTCGTCGCGGCCTTGGCAGCCCCCAGTCCACGCAGCGCACGAGGAACATTCTCGAGGTGTGCCGGAGCGGCGCGCTGCGATCGGCTTCAAGTCTCGGGCTTCTCGTTGGACGGACGCTTGCTCGGGGGGAGACCGATGGCGCCGTCCAAGCAGGCGCCCGGGAAGCTGACGTCTTCCATGAGCGCGCCGGTGAAATCGGCGCCCGTCAGGTCGCAGTCCTGAAAGTCCGCATAATGGAGGACCGCTCTTCGGAAGTTCGCGCCCCGCAAAGACGCGCGCGAAAAGTCGGTGCTCTCCAGGTTGGCGATGCTGAAGTCGGCCCCGTCGAGGAGAGAGTCCGTGAGGATCGAGTCGCTCAGGTCGGCGCCTCGGAAGCAGACCCCTTCGGCCAGGACCGGGACCAGCGCGGCGAGGGGGATTTCCGCGAAGCTCAGGTCGAGTTCCGTCAGGTTTTCCATCGTCAGGTGAAGCTGCGTTCCTTCGTCGACCTTTGGGCCGGACCAGACCGCCAGGGGGAGCCCGGAGGCCACGAGCACTTGCCAGCGACCTCGGTATGGGCAGGAGCGCAGGAAGCGCTGGTGGGCGCGAAGGCGCGGTTTCCACTCCTGGCGGTTCAGGGGTTTGCGGTCCCGTAGGAGACGGCGCGTGAGCTCGGCGTCGATGCGGGCGTCGTTCATCGCGGCAACAGGATGACCGCCTCGTCGCCGAGCCAGCGCACCAGGGCCTTGGCTTCCGTCTCGCTCAGGCCCTTGGAGACGAGTCCGGCGACCACCTCGTCCTCGGGGGTGTCGAGGGGCATCGAGGCATCGAGGAGCCTCTGGGTAAAGTGCTTGCTTTTGCCGCTGTTGCGCGCCTGCCAGTACCAGGTGAAGCCTCGCTTCGCGCCCTTTCGGAGGTACTCCTCCAAGGTCCCCATGGGGACATAGGCGCCCTCGTTGGCGTCGTCGAAGGCAAGCCAGGCTTGGGTCGGGTCTTCGTCCGGGTTGTAGCAGAGCTTCGTGTTCCCCTCCGGGTAGAGCTCCTCGATCACCGCCTCCTTCTCGTGGGGGTAGTACTCCCGATCCCAGCTGTTCGGGTACCAGCGGAAACCCTGCGCTCCAAGGAAGTGGATCAGGCCCCCGTTGTAGCCTTCGTCTGAGTTGTGCATCTCCGCCTTCCCGTCTTCGAAGACCCAGCAGAAGCGAAGGGCACCGACTTCGGCGAAGAAGGCGAGCAGCTCGCCCGGGAGCTGTCCGCGCAGACCGTCGAGGACGCTCTGCTTGGCGACGCCGGTCTCGCGGTTGTCCCGGACATACACGTCCGGCCGCTGCGCGAAGGCGCGGAGGTAGGCGTGCAGGAGTCCCCCGAGGGTGAGGCCATGGCGCGCTTGCTGTTCTTCGTGCACTTTCGCGACGATCTCCCGGAGCTTCGCGTACCTCGCGTCGTCCTGGGCCTTCTTCGCGGCGATTTTCTCGGCTGCCCCTTCGAGCTCGCTGGCGCCGGCGCCCGCCTCGGCCAGGAGCGCCACCATCTCTTCTTCGGTCATCACGGGCACGCCCAGGCTCTGGGCCTTGGCGAGCTTCGAGCCGGCGTCCGTCCCGTGGATCAACAGGTCGGTGTTCTTGGAGACGCTCCCGCTGACGATGGCGCCGGCTTCGGTGAGCACCTTCTTCGCCGCGCTCCGCTTCATGGTCGCGAAGGTGCCCGTGAGTACGACCTTCTTGCCGGTGAACGCGCTCGGCACGACCTTCACGGGCTCGGCGGGGGCGGCTGTTTCGAGGGCCTTTGGATCGACGCCTCCTTCCGCCAGCGCCTTCAGGAGCGCGGCCTCGTCGTAGACGGGGATGCCGAGCTCTTTGGCTTTGGCGAGTTTGCTCCCGGCCTTCTCGCCAGCGAAGAGGAGGTCGGTCTTGCGCGAGACGCTGCCGCTCACGTTCGCGCCCAAGGCTTCCAGGGCGCGCTCGGCTTCGCTGCGCTTCATCTCGCTGAAGGTGCCGGTCAGAACGATGGTCTTGCCTGCGATCTCGATCATGGCTGCTGCTCCTTGGGAGGGTTCGTGTGGGCGTTCGCAGTTTGCGTGGGCGTTCGCAGCTTACGGAGAGGTGGATGCGGCTCTTCCTCGTTGCTCCCAGAACCTCGCGGGTTCTTCCTCGCCCGCGGACTGCCGCGGAGGCAGAGGGTACTGGGGCAGGCTGCGAACTACGAGCCACGAATACAGCGCGCGTCGTCGTCGGAGTCGACGCAGGCGCCGCGGCTCAAACGCGGGCCGATGCTTCGCTCGGGGGTCCGGCGTGGGGGAGGTCCGGTACGGGCGGCGGCCGCCCGCGAAGCCCTCGAACGTAGAACACGACGATGGCGACGGCGCCCCAGGCGAGGCCGACCACGACACCGCCGTCGACGATGCCGCGCCAGGGCTGCGGGAGGTGACGAACGGCGACCACGAGCAGCGCGATGAGCGTCACGAAGGTGTAGCTCACGATCCTCTGCCGCCGGGTCGAATGAAAGAAGCTCATACAAAAGGGCAACGCGAAGAGGACCCGCAGGGGGGTGGGGTGACGCCCCAGGTAGAACGCCCGGGCGACGACCCGCGGGGAGAACTTTTTCTGGAAGCCGCGGTAGCCCTCGCTGTAGGCCATGATCGCGACCCACAGGACGTAGAGGACCTGCTGCAGCGTGCTCATGGACCCGTTGCGCCACGGTTCGAGGGCCAGCGGCGTCAGGCGCCATAAGGCCTGGCCGAGGAGGGCGAGGACGCTGGCCACGCCCCAGGTGGCGATGAGCGACGCCATGGGGCGGTCCATAGCATGCCTGGGGGGCAAAGCCGGTGGCCATGTTTGGAGGCAGCGGGTAGGGTGGGTCATGTCGCCGACGGAGGTCCTCCGGCGCGCCTGGGCGCCGAGCCTCGCCACGGGGCTCCTCGCGCCGCCGCTCCTGGCACTCGTGCCGACGGTCGTGCTCACGCCCCTCTTCGGCTTGCTGGTCATGGGCTGCCTGCGCGCGCAGCTCCGCGCGGCGACGGGGACCGGCGTGAGCTCTTCGGTGGCGCCGGGGTTCCTCCTGGCGGTGCTCACGGGGGCCGGCCTGCTCGGGGCGGTGCTGGGGGCCACGGCGGCCTCTTCCCTCATGGCCCCGGCTCCGGCCGCGATCGTGGGCGTCGGCGCCGCGCTTCTTCCCCTGCTGGGGTTGGTCCTCCTGGCGCCCTTTTCCTTCGTACCCCTCGCGTGGCTCGAGCGTGCCTGGAGCGAGGGGACGTTGCGGGCCCGCATCGGCGGTGCGTTCGGCGACGCCCTGGAGGGCTGGCGGCGTGTGCCGTGGGCGAGCCGCCTGCGGTGGCTGGCGATGGCGGCGACGCCGTGGCTCGTCGCCGCGACTCTGGTCGGTGTCGAGGCGGAGGGGTCGACCTGGTTCGAGGTACTCGCGCCGACCGTGGCGTTCGCGGTGCCGTTCGCTTCGGCGCAACTGGTCGCGTCCTGGTGCGAGGTCCGCGACAGCGTGCGCGACGCCCGGGCGAGCGCGAAGGTGCCGCGAACCCTTGGCTTCCTCGCGTTGGCGGCGAGCTTCGCGTCGCTCCTCGCGCTGGCGGCCTTGGGGTGGGCGGTGCTCGCCCCTCTGCCCATGGCCGAGTCACCTCTGCGGTGGGCCAGCACTCCGGCGTTGCAGCCCCCGAGTCGTGGGTGGCATCGCGGCCCCTTCGCATTGCCGGGAAGCACGCTCGTCGTTCGTCCAGGCCCCGAGGGCGTGCGTATCGACGCCGAGGACGGCGGCGGCACCGGGCTCGTGCGTTTGCCAGGGGGCGCCGACGAGGTGCGGGCCGAGGCGTTCGAGGGGGGCTACCGCGTGTATGGGCAGGGGCCGGGAGGGCGAGGCGTCGTCGAGGTCGACGCCCTCGGCGTGCGGCGCGACGATTCCTTCGGCGACCGGGTGGGTGCGCGCCTGGGCGCGGTGGGCGCGTTCATGGCGGCGGGGCTGCTCTTCGCCTGGGGCATGGCGCTGCTCGCGGCCGTTCGCGTGCAGCGCGCCCGGGTCCTGCGCGACTTGCCCGCGACCGGCGGCGCCGGCGCCGAGCGTTGCGTTCTCGAGGGGCGGCTGGTCCTGGGGGACGGGGCCAGGGTACGTCGGGCCGGTTCGAGGATCGTCGCCGATGGACCGGCCTGGGTCGAGGGGGGGAGCCTCCGGGTGCGGCTTCCCTCCGAGGGCGTGCGGGTGCAGGGGGCGCTCGTCCAGGCGCGTCATGGCGCCCGGGTGGTGCTCGTGGGGCGCTTCGCGCAGCACACCTCGGCGGCGTTTCGAGAGGCGGCCGCGCCCTGGCCGGCCCAGGCCCGCTTGGTGTTCGGCGACCGGCGGGCGGCGGTGCGGGGCGAAGTCGCGCGGGCATCGGTGCTTGCGGGAGTCGCCCTCACCAGCGTCGTTCTCGTTGCGCTGGGGCTCGCGCTCTGGATCGTCCGGGGCATCTGAAGGGCCCGTGAGCGGTCTGACGCGGGACCCCCGGGGAAGACCAAGAGCCTGCGCGGCGAGCGCGGTGGCCTCGACGAGGATCGTTGGAGCGGGAAGGAGCCCCGCGCTGCCGCGGGTGCGCGGGCGATTCGTCGACGCGTCGAGCCCGTCTGGGGAGGATCCGCCGCGATTCCCAGGCCCCTCGACGCCGCCCCGCGGCTGGTTTATCACCGGTCCGTGGACGGCTCCTTCGAGGAAGAGTTCGGCGCGCGGGGCTTGGCGGACTGGCGCAGCGCGATCGAGGGCCGTGGCGGTGCGCCGGACCGGCTGCGCACCCGGCTGACCGACGGCGTCACCATCGATCCGCTGCACACCGAGCTGCCCTCGCGGCTTCCGGTGGGGGTGCCCGGGAGGGAGGGGCCCTGGCGTATCTTCCAGGAGGTCTCCGATCCGCGCATGGAGGTCGCCGCCGAGCACATCCGTGACGACCTGGCGGGCGGCGGCGACGGCGTCTGGCTCGTGGCGGGGCTCGATCATGGCACCCGCGTGCTGACGCCGGGGGACGTGCAGACGGTGCTCTCCCATGTGGATCTCGAGCGCGTCGAGGTGCAGCTCGAGCCCGAGGGCGACGCGCTCGCGCTGGCCATGAGCTGGGTGGCGGTCGCCGAAGCCCGCGGCCTGGAGGCCTCGCGCCTGTGCGGCGGCTTCGGCGCCGACCCCTTGGGGACCCTCGCGCGCAGTGGGACCCTGGTCGCGGGATTGCAGGGCGCTCGCCGGGATCTCACCGAGCTCGCGGTCTTTGGCAGGGAGCGTTGCCCGCAGGTGCGCTCGGCGCTGGTGAACACCGTCGCCTACCACGGCGCCGGCGCCTCCCCAACTCAGGAGATCGCCTGGGCGGTCGCGACGGGGCTCGAGTACCTCCGATGGCTGGGCGACGTGGGCTTCACCGTCGAGCAGGGCCTGACCGAGCTCCGCTTCTCCGTCGGTGTCGGACCGGACCTGTTTGGGGAGGTGGCCAAGCTGCGGGCGCTCAGGTGGGTCTGGGCCAAGGCCATGGCCGCCGCCGGCGTCACCGGCGAGGGCCTCCGCATGGCGTTGCACGCCCGCAGCTCGCTTGCGCACCGAGCGCGCGTCGACCCGTGGACCAACATGCTCCGAGGGGCCGGGGAGGTCTTCGCGGCGGCGGTCGGGGGCGCGGATTCCTTTGCGCTCCTTCCCTTCGACGCCGCGTTCGCTTCGAGCGATGCGATGGCTCGGCGTGTGGCCCGCAACACCCAGCTCGTGCTCCGCGAGGAGAGCCACCTGCACGCCGTCGACGATCCGGCGGCGGGAAGCTGGAGCCTCGAGACGATGACCGAAGCTTTCGCTCGCGAAGCATGGACCCACTTCCGAGAGGTGGAGGCGGCCGGTGGGATGGCCAGGGCGTTGAGGGCCGGGCATGTCTCGGCGGCCCTCGATCGCCGGCGCGAGCAGATCCTGGCGGAGGTGGCGCACGGTCGTCGGCCGGTCGTCGGCGTGAGCGCGTTCGCGACTCTGACCGGGCGAGCGGTGCAGCGGGCCGCGGTCGATCTCGGTGACGTGGAGGTGGAGCTGGGCAACCGCTTCGGCGAAGGGACGCCGGATCAGCGCCACGAGGCGATGAGGCACCTCGTGCGGACGCTCCGGGACCCGGCGGCGCCGCCCGGAGAGCTGGCGAAGGCGACGCTCGCTGCGACGCGGCTGGGGGTCGACGTCTACTCCCTGCGCAACTTCACGAGCGCCACCTCACCGTCGCTCCACCTTGCGCCCTTCGCGCTGCTCCGGCCCGCGGCACCTTGGGAACGGCTGCGTGGCGCCGTTGAGCGCTACGCCGGGAAGAGGGGAGCGGTGCGGGCGCGGGTGGCGACCCTCGGTGCGCCCTCGGAGCACCAGGCTCGGCTGCACTGGGTGACCCAGCTCCTCGCCGCTGTCGGGATCGAAGCCGAGGCGAGCGAGCCGCAGGCGACCGCGGTGGCCGAGAGCGATGCGGCGATCGTCGTGATCTGCGGGTCGGACGGTCGCTATCCGAAGGATGTCCCGGAGCTGGCCCAGACGATGAAGGAGGCGGGGGTGCCCGTGGTGCTGCTGGCGGGCGACCCCGGCGAGCAACGGGAGATGTACGAGCGCGCGGGCGTCGACGGCTTCCTGTTTCGCGGGGGCGACTTGCTCGCGTCGCTGAGGCAGGTGCTGCGCACCTTGGGGGTGCTCCGATGAGCGACGAGGCGACGCGGACGACCGAGGACCTGTCGCGTCTTCCGGATTACAGCGCCCTGAGCTTCGACGACGTCGACCTGGCGGGCGTGCACGCCGCCGGGCCGGTAGCGCGTCCGCCGTGGAAGACCCCCGAAGGCATCGAGGTCGCCTCACGCTACGATGCCTCGGCGCTCCAGGGGCTTACGCACCTGCGTACCGTGCCCGGGCTACCGCCCTTCCTCCGGGGGCCGTACCCGACGATGTACGTCGAGCGCCCCTGGACCATCCGCCAGTACGCGGGCTTCTCTACGGCGGAGGAGAGCAACGCCTTCTATCGTCGCAACCTCGCGGCGGGCCAGCGGGGCCTGTCCATCGCCTTCGACCTTCCGACGCACCGCGGCTACGACTCGGACCATCCGCGGGTCGCCGGCGATGTGGGGATGGCGGGGGTCGCGATCGACTCGATCCTCGACATGCGGATCCTCTTCGACGGGATCCCCCTCGACCGCATGAGCGTGTCGATGACCATGAACGGCGCGGTGTTGCCGATCATGGCGCTCTACGTCGTGGCGGCCGAAGAGCAGGGCGTTGCACAGCGGGACCTGTCCGGGACCATTCAGAACGACATCCTCAAGGAGTTCATGGTCCGCAACACCTACATCTACCCGCCGGCGCCCTCGATGCGCATCGTCTCCGACGTCATCGCTTACTGCGCCGAGCACATGCCGCGTTTCAACAGCATCTCGATCAGCGGTTATCACATGCAGGAGGCGGGTGCGACGCAGGACCTCGAGCTCGCCTACACCCTCGCCGACGGGCTCGAGTACGTACGCACGGGCCTGGCCGCAGGCCTCGACATCGACCGCTTCGCGCCGCGGCTGAGCTTCTTCTTCGCCGTCGGCATGTCGTTCTTCATGGAAGTCGCGAAGCTTCGCGCCGCGCGCCTGCTGTGGGCGAAGCTCATCAAGGACTTCGAGCCGAAGAACCCGAAATCCATGGCGCTGCGGACCCATTGCCAGACGTCCGGGTGGTCCCTCACGGCGCAGGACGTCTACAACAACGTCGCCCGCACCGCGATCGAAGCGATGGCCGCCACTCAGGGCCAGACGCAGAGCCTTCACACCAACTCCCTGGACGAGGCGCTCGCGCTCCCCACCGACTTCTCCGCAAGGATTGCGCGGAACACGCAGCTCGTCCTTCAGCACGAGACACTCACGACTCGCGTCATCGACGTGTGGGGCGGCAGCTACTACGTCGAACGCCTGACCCACGACCTGGCCGAGCGGGCCTGGACGCACATCGAGGAGGTCGAGGCGCTGGGCGGGATGACCCGCGCCATCGAGCAGGGGCTCCCCAAGCTGCGCATCGAAGAGGCCGCGGCCCGGACGCAGGCACGCATCGACTCGGGCAAGCAGCCGATCATCGGGGTCAACCGCTTTCGTCCCCGCGACGAGGAGGACATCCCCATCCTCAAGGTCGACAACACAGCGGTTCGCGAGGCGCAGCTCGCGCGCCTCGTTCGGCTGCGTCGCGAGCGGGACGAGGGAGCGGTCCGCTCGGCGCTCGGGGCGTTGACACGAGCTGCGGAGTCCGGGGAGGGCAACCTCCTGGCGCTCTCCATCGAGGCGGCGCGGGCGAAGGCGACGGTGGGCGAGATCAGCGAGGCGCTCGCCAAACCTTGGGGGCGCTACGAGGCGTCGATTCAGAGCGTGACGGGTGTGTACACGAGCGAGGCGGGCGACGACGAGGTCGTGCAGCGGGCGCGCGCGCGCGCGGAGGCCTTCTTGGAGGAAGAAGGGCGCCGTCCACGCATCCTCGTCGCGAAGATGGGGCAGGACGGTCACGACCGGGGCCAGAAGGTCATCGCGAGCGCCTTTGCGGACCTCGGCTTCGACGTGGACATCGGGCCCCTGTTCCAGACGCCAGAAGAGACAGCGCGGCAGGCCGTGGAGAACGACGTCCACGCTGTCGGCGTCAGCTCCCTCGCTGCGGGCCATCTGACCCTGGTGCCGCAGCTTCGTGCGGCCCTCGACGCCGCGGGGAGGCCGGACATCCTGGTGGTCGTGGGAGGGGTCATCCCGCCGGACGACGTGGAGGCCCTGGAACGGGCGGGCGCGGCCCTGGTGTTCGGGCCGGGGACGATCGTCGGTGAGGCGGCGTTGCAGCTCCTCGATCGCCTCGACGCGGCGTCGGGCGCGTCATGAGCGGCGACCCGCTGGCCGCGGGCGTGCGCGCGGGGAATCGAGCGGCGCTGGCGCGGGCGATCACCCTGATCGAGAGCGAGCGCCCCGACCACGTCGAGCGCGCTCAGGCGCTCCTGGCTGAGCTGCTGCCCTCAACCGGTGGGGCCGCCCGGGTAGGTATC
>Ga0256832_1003620_pt1 | contig 10481 bp, 6 predicted proteins | sample 134614metaG_FD_190534 | JGI IMG/M metagenome (GOLD analysis project Ga0256832, IMG submission 190534) | Hydrothermal vent microbial communities from Lau Basin, Pacific Ocean - 134-614 | ecosystem: Environmental > Aquatic > Marine > Hydrothermal vents | place: Pacific Ocean: Lau Basin | collected...
CCGGACGCGGTCGCCGCCATGCGCCGCATCTACCAGACGGGCGCGACCTTCATCAGCCGCGGCGACAATTCGGGCACCTACAACCGCGAGCAGCAGCTCTGGCGGGCGGCCGGGCTCGACCCCCGCAGCCGGCCCTGGTATCTGGAGTCGGGCAGCGGCATGGGCGCCACCCTCACCCTGGCCGCCGAGAAAGGGGCCTATACCCTGACCGACCTCGGCACCTATCTTTTCGTGAAGAGTAAGACCGGCCTGGCCGACCTATTCAACCGTCCCGACCCGCTGATGCTCAACCAGTACAGCTACATGGTGGTCAACCCGAAGCGCTTCGCGGGCCTCAATACGGCGGCGGCCTACGAGCTGCGCGCCTACCTGCTGCGCAAGGACGTGCAGCGGGCCATTGGCGAGTACCTGAAGGACCGCTTCGGGCAGAGCCTCTTCAACCCGCTCTACGGCCGCTGCAAGGTGGAGGTGAAGCCCTAGTTGACCGCCGACTGGCTCGAGGTCTGGGAGGTTGCCGCCCGCAGCCTGACCGTAGCCGGCGCGGCGACCTTGCTGGCGGCCCTCTTCGGCCTGCCGCTGGGCGTTTGGCTGGGGTCGCGGCCTCGGCGCGGCGGCCTGGGCGCGCAGGTGCTGCTCTACGCGGGCATGGGCCTGCCGCCGGTGGTGGTGGGCCTGGTCTTCTACCTGCTCCTTTCGCGCAGCGGCCCCCTCGGTTTTAGCGGCCTCTTGTTCACCAAGGCGGCGATGGTCCTGGCCGAGGCGGTGCTGGCGTTCCCGATGATCGCCGGCTTTACCATGGCCGGCGTGCGGGCGCGCGCCGAGAGCGTGCGCCGGCTGGTGCGGGGCCTGGGGGGCTGTGAGCGGCAGGTGCTGGCCACCCTCCTATGGGAGAGCCGGCGCCCCATCGTGGCGGCGCTGGCGGCGGGCTTTGGCTCGGCGATCAGCGAGGTGGGGGCGGCCACCATCGTCGGCGGCGACATCCGCCACCACACCCGGGTGCTGACCACCGCGGTGGTGCTGGAAACGCGCAAGGGCGACCTGGCCAACGCCATGGCCCTGGGGGCGGTGCTGCTGGGGGTGACGCTCGTGATTACCGCGGTTTTGGTGGTCTGGGGGGAGCGGCGGTGATCAGGGCGCGGGGGCTGTTGCGCCGCTACCCGGGGTTCACCCTGGCGCTGGAGGAGCTCGCCGTGGAGCCGGGGCGTTTCGTGACCGTGATCGGCCCCAGTGGAGCGGGCAAGAGCACCCTGCTGCGGCTATTGGCCGGTCTGGAGCGGCCCGACGGCGGCGCGGTAAAACTTCGTGGCCGGGCGGTGTTCGTAGACCAGGACCGTACAGTCTTAGAGCGCAGCGTGCTGGCCAACGCCGCTTTCGGCCTCGAGCTGGCGGGGGTGGGCCGCAAGCAGGCGACCCGGCGGGTGCTGCCCTGGCTGGAGCGCGTGGGCTTGGCGGACAAGCTGGCCCTGCCGGCGCCGCGCCTTTCCGGCGGGGAGCGGGCGCGGCTGGGGCTGGTGCGGGCGCTGGCGCTCGAGCCCGACGTTCTCTTCCTCGACGAACCCACCCAGGCCCTCGACCCCGGCAACGTGGCCCTCGCCGAGGAACTCATGCGGGAGGCGCACCGCGCCGGCCGCACTTTGGTGCTGGTGACCCACAACCTCTACCAGGCGCGGCGGCTGGGCGAGGAAACCTGGTTCCTCCTCGGTGGCTCGCTCGTAGAAAGCGGGCCCAGCGCGGTGGTCTTCGAGCGCCCCCGCGACCCGCGCACCCGGGCCTACGTGGCCGGGGAGATGGTCTATTAAACTTAGGTATGCGACCGCGGGCCAAGTTCTGGCTGGAAACCGACGAGGGCGAGTACCTGATGGGTCCGCGCACCCTGCGCCTGCTGGAGGCGGTGCAGCAAACCGGCAGCCTCAAGGCGGCGGCGCGAGAGGCGGGGTTCAGCTACCGCTCTGCCTGGTCGCGGGTGCGTCGCGTCGAGGCGGCGCTGGGCTTCAAGCTCATCGAGTCGCACTCCGGCGGCGAGGGGGGCGGGTCCAGCCGCCTGACCCTGGAAGCGGCCGAGTTTTTGAGAAGGTATCAGGAGTTCTTGAGAGAGAGCGCCCACGGCGTCGCTGAGGTGTTCGAAGCCGTCTTTTTCGGCGCGGAGTAAACCCGGTACAAATAAGGAGATATTAAAGAAATGTAAAAAGTTATTACCCCCGTTTGGGGGTAATATGTTATAGCTAAATGGCGTAGGCTGTACTAACAGTTATTGGATTGCCTGCTGTATATGACAAAGTGAACAACATTGCGACAACCAATAACTGATGTACGTAAGTAGGGAGATGAAATGCGGGAAAGATCATTCGTTTTCAGGTTTCTTGCGGTTGCCGTCCTGGTGTTTTCGCTGCTAGCCGTTGCAAAAACCCAAGTTCGCTTGGAGCTTTCGTCGTATAAGGTAACGACTTACACCGATGAACAAGGGCACAAGCTGGAACGATTAGAACCGGCGCTCAAGGTGAGCCCCGGCGACGTGCTGGAGTGGCGTTTGCGGGCGGTAAATACCAGCGGGCAGCGGCTTAAAAACGTCGCTCTAGTCATCCCCATCCCGCCCCAAACCTACTACCTGGAGGGCACTGCCGCTCCGTTAAAGATCAAGCAGGGCAAGCAAGAGGTCGTTGTCCTACCCGAGTTCAGTTACGACGGCGGCAAGCACTATGGGCGGCCGCCGCTGTACAAAGAAGTAACCGTGGAAGAAAACGGCAAGAAGGTAGTAAAGAAGGTTCAGGTAGCGCCAGAGGAGTACACCCACGTCCGCTGGGTGCTAAGTGAAATGGACCCGGAACAGGCAGTCGAGGTCTTTTTGCGCACCAAGGTGCGTTAAAAGGAGGAAATACATTATGAAGAGTTCACAGGCAATTAAGACCCTACTTTTCTTTCTCTTTGCGCTGGGTCTGGGTGCAGTTCTCGCCGTCGGCACCCCCGCTGGCACCGAGATTCGCAACCAGGCTTCGGCCAGTTACGTAGACTCGGCCGGGCAGCCGCAGACCACCACCTCCAACGAAGTGGTAACGGTGGTGCAGCCGGTTTACAACTTTGAGATAAAGCCGGACGGCGCCGATGAGGCTAGCCCGGGCCAGACCAAGTCGGGCTTGTCTGGGGCTCCTGTCTACTTCAACTACACGGTCACTAACACAGGCAACACCACCGACACCATTACCCTGACCGCGGTCGACGGGGCGTCCGACAACTTCAATTTCGACAGCACCGCCATCTACCTCGACGCCAACTGCAACGGCCAGGTAGATTCTGGCGAGAGCGTCGTATCCTCGGTCAACCTCGCCGCCGACGCCAGCGCCTGCCTGGTCGTCGAGGCCGTCATTCCAAGTGGCCAGGGCGATGGTGACTATGGCAACCTGAACATCGAGGGCACCAGCCAGGGCGACGCTGCCAAAACCGACACCAACAACTGGGCGCGGGCCACAGTGACCAGCGCAGCGGTCATCAGCGCCACCAAGAGCGCTTCGGTAAGCGGCGAGGTGGCCCCGGGCGCGAACCTCACTTACACTATCGATGGGCAAAATACCGGCGGCAGCGCCGCAGGAGCCGTGACGAACGTGGTCAATGTTGACGGCACCGACAAAACCGGTTTGTTATTGAGCGACCCAATACCAGCTAATACCTCCTACGTGCTCGGTTCGGCCAGTGGCAGCGCCGGTGCGGGTACGACCACGGTGATTTACCAGACTGCCAGCGGTTGGACGGTTACCGAGCCGGCCAGCGGTAGCGACGTCACCGCCGTCGGTCTCCTGATCGAGGGCTCGGGCGCCTTTTTCCCGCAAGGGGCCCAGTTCACCCTGAGCTTCAAGGTCCAGGTGGCTGCTGCCGCACCCGCTGGCAGCACGATCGAAAACGTGGCGAACGTCAAGTTCGATGCCAACGGCGACGGCGACGACGGGGATCCCGGCGAGTCGGTAGACACCAACACCACCAATAACCAGGTAGCGCCCGCCTACGGCGTGGCCAACGGCCCGAATGGCGACCCCGACGCGGACGGAAGCGGCTTCGTAAACAGCTACACCGACCCCAACGGAAAGACTTGGAGCTATAGCGAGACTACCAGCGATCCGAACGACGCCGAAACCATTACCAATGACGTCTACGGAGGCGACACCGTTTACTTCAAGAACACCCTGCAAAACACCGGTAATAGCAGCGACTCCTACGACCTCTCCATGAGTGGCGTACCTAACGGCTGGACCTGCCAGTTCATGGCCGCCGACGGCAGCACGCCGCTTGCGAACCCGGTAGGCCCCGTAGCAGCCGGCAGCACCCTAGACTACGTGGTCAAGTGCGCTATTCCCGCCGACGCGACCACCCAGTCGCCCACCGAGATCACCGTCACGGCCACTTCCGAGAACGACCCCTCAGTCAGCAACTCGGTCAAGGACGTAGTGCCCGCCGTGCAGTCGGGGTACGGGGTTGACGAGGCGCAGCATGACAATGCTGGAGACGGCAACGCGAACAACGACAACCCGCCGGCCCAGAGCGTAGACCCCGGCGCCACCGCGCTGATCCCCTTCGACGTCAACAACTCCGGCCACAACCCAGACACTTATGACCTCACCACCACCCTCCCCAGCGGCTTTACCGGCACCATCTACCCCGACGCCAACTGTGACGGGGTGATGGATGACCCGGCTCCAGCCCCGGTAACCGACACCGGCCTGATGGGTGCTGGCGACACCAAGTGCTTCATCCTGTCGGTTGAAGTTCCCGCCGGCCAGACGCCGGTTGACCTCGATGGCACCCCGGGCACGGGGGACGACAACGTCACCATTACCGCCACATCAACTGCCAACCCGAGCGTCAGCGACACCATTACCACCGATCTCGAGGTCAACCTTCACGCCGACATCACCTTCACCCCCGACCGCAACGGCACCGTCACTAGCCCGGGTACTATCGTCTACACCCACACCCTCACCAACAACGGCAACGCCGACGCCTCGGTAACCTTCTCCGAGTCCGGCAGCACCCACTCCAACTGGACCTACCAGATCTCCACCGACGGGGGCCAAAACTGGAGCAGCATTAGCAGCGCTGCGGCCGTCACCGTTACCCCGGGAGCCAGCCAGGAAGTCCAGATTCGCGTCATCGTGCCCGACGGCGAGCCGGTTGGCGCTATAGACACCAACCAGATAACCGCCAACGCTAGTTACGCGGTCAATGGTCTCAGCGCCAACGATAGCGCCAGCGTTACCGACACCACTACCGTGGTGGGCGGCGACTTGCGTCTCGAGAAGTCCGCCCGCACCTGCGCCGACGCCGCCTGCAATACCGTCACCAGCAACGACGGCAGCCAGGCCGAGCCAGGTGAGTACATCGAATACACCGTTACCGCCACCAACATCGGCACCGCCGACCTCAAGAAGGTCGTCGTTTCCGACCCGCTGCCCAGCTACACAAACTTCATTTCGGTCAGCGGCTCCACCTCGGTGAGCGGAGCCCAGATCCTCTACTCCACCGACGGCTCTAACTGGAGTGCTGCTGCGCCCACCAATTTGGTGGCCGGTCAGGCGGTCTACATCGCTCTTGATGCCGACAATAACGGCACATTGGACAATAACGACGCCCTGCCTCCAAGCGAAACCGTTACCCTAACACTGGTAGTACAGGTCCAGTAGAGCGTTAATGCCCCCTGCGCCGCGCTCGCGGCGCAGGGGGTGCTCATAACATTGGAGCGCATTAAACATGAAAAGAGCCCTAACCCTACGGCTGGCGACCTATTTGCTGGTAACCCTGGTTGCGGCGGCCTTCGCTGCCACGCCAGCGGGAACCACTATCAGCAACCAGGCTGCGGCCTTGGTAGAGGGCGAAACGTATTACTCCAATACCGTCGAAACGGTCGTTCTCCCCGTATGCTTCGTTAGCCTGACCCCCGACGGTACGCCGACGCAACCCGGGCAAACTACCAGCACCACGCCCGGCGGCAGCGCTTACCTGGCGTATCGCTTGAATAACACCGGAAACGATACTTTTACCTTCAACCTGTCGAGCGCGCAGCACTCCTCATCCAACTGGGTGCCGGCGGCGACGGCGATTTATCTCGACGCCAACCACAACGCCCAGGTAGACCCCGGCGAACAGCAGGTGCATCAAGTTACCCTGGCGGCTGGCGAGTCGGCCTGGATAGTCCTCGAGGTCGAAGCGCCTGCTCAGGGCAGCGGTGACCTTTTCATAACTCCCGGCGCCGCCTGCCCCCAAGGCGGTAGCGCCGATACCGAAAACTACGGTCGCGTGCGTCTCTTGAGCGGCCCTGCGCTGCAGGTGGGAAAATCCATCTCACCGCCAGAGGCCAGGCCTGGCGAGTTGGTGCACGTCAGCTTGGTGGTGCGTAACGTCGGCGATGCCCCTACGGGCGGAGCCGTGTTCTTATCTGATGACCTATCTGCCCTAACCGGGGTTCGCTTCGAGCCCGGTAGCGCCAGCGCCCCCAAAGGGACAATCGAGTTCTTCGACGGCGGCAGCTGGCAGGCGAACGAGCCGAGCACGGTAAATGGGGTTCGTTTGCAGGTGCCGGGGTTGGACGTGGGCGAAGAGGCGATACTGGAGTTCGACCTGCGCGTAGACGCGAATGCTCAGCCGCACACCATGCAGAACCACGCCAGCGCAACCGGCCCCGGCGGCCCGGCGGAGGCGGTGGCGGCTCTCCAGATCCTCCCTGGTTATCACCACTATCTAGGACCGCGCGGCAACTCACGCGCCCTGCCCGGCGGCGAGGGTAGCGCCGACGACCGTCAGGAAGCCGACTTGATAGTAGACCAAACGTACTGCTTTGGGCACACCCTGGAGAACGCCTCCACGGCCGCCGACGACTTTGACCTCAGCGCGTCCGGTATTCCCGCCAACGTGCACGCTACCTTCAATATCACTCCCACGGTGCCGCTTTCTCTGCCGGTGCGGCTGGACGCGGGTGAAAGCCTCGACTTCCTCTTTTGTGTGACCGCTAGCGACCTGGTGCAGCCGTTCACGGCCGATCTGGTGGCTACTTCGCGGGCTACCGGTGCCGAAAACCACACCTACGATGCAATCGCTCACGTCTACCCGACCGGCAACCTGACGCTTACCAAGACGGTCATGCCCCAGGGAACGGTCAGCGCTGGAACCGAGCTAACCTATACGCTTCATTTCAAAAATGAATATCCAATTGACGTGACTAGCGTCGTTATCAACGACTGGCTCGATGATCACCTGGAATACCTGAGTAGCACGCCTGCCGGCGAGTACGACGCCGCGCGCCACCGCGTTCGCTGGCGGGTGGCCACCATAGCGCCCGGCGCTGAGTGGCAGGCGACGCTGCGGGTGCGCGTCAAGAACACCACCCCCGACGACACCCGTATAGAAAACCGCTTTACCCTGCAAGCGGATCAGGCCCCCAACACGTTGGTGTCCAATACTACCCGTACTCCGGTTTGGAGTTCGCAGCTGCTGCTGCAAAAGCAAGTGAACCCGCCCACGGCGCGTTTGGGTGAGCGTTTGCACTATACGCTGGCCATCAGCAACCCCAGCACGGCGACGCTGACGGTGACCGTAACCGATACGCCCGATTCGCACCTGGCATACGTAAGCGGTAGCGGTTCGCCCGTTGAGCCGGCCGTGCAGGCGGGTAAGCTGGTATGGCAAAGCGTATCCATAGCCGCGGGTCAGACCGTGCAGCTCGAATACGAGATGCGCGTCGAGCCAGGTGCGCCGCGCAGGTTGAAGAACGTGGCCCTGGCGCACGGGGTGTCGTCCAGCGGGGCCGCCGTCGCCAGCGCGCAGGCTACCGCCGTCGTTATGGCGGTCGAAGACGTGTTCATGACGCGGCGGGCCACCATTGTAGGCCGGGTTTTCCTCGACGCCAACCGCGACGGCCTTTACGACCCGGGCATGGACGTACCTCTGGCCGGCGCCCGCGTTCTCTTGGCGGACGGCCGCCAGGTGATAACCGACGCCGCTGGTAACTACTCCTTCCGCGACCTTGAGGCCGGTATCTGGCAGGTGACTCTCGACCCGCAAACGGCCCCGTTTGCGCCGTTGCCACATCCGGAAGCTCTGGCGGATGGGTACCATCACCGCGTATCGGCTTGGGGACTGACCGTTAGCGACTTCCTGTTGCGCGCTCCGGCCGGGCTTATCAAGGCAATCCGCCGGACCAGCCTAGTCATGGGCCCGCTCCGCGTTGACAAGAGCTTGGTTCCGCTGGAAAGCGAGCGCTACCGGATAGTGCTGCACCTGCAAAGTAGCGAGGCGCTGCCCGAGCTGACCCTGCGTGATCCGCTGCCAGGTGGTGGCGAGAAGGTGTTCGAGTTCGCCACATTCGCGGGCGAAAAGACGATTACCTACGAGCTGGAGGGCAAAGCCGCACTTACCGACCCCGAGGTTCGCTGGAGGTATCCATGAAGCGCTTGCGGGTCGTTTTGATGTTGCTGGCCATCGTGCCCACTTTGGCTACAGCGGTCGGGCAGGTGGGCAATACTCCGCTGGTGGTTCCCGGCACCGAGTTGGGTTGGGAGAGCGCCAAGCTGGATTTGGTGCTGCGGGTCAAGGAGAAGACCCAGGTCAAACTGAGCGTCTTTTCGCCCGGCTTCGATCCCCAGGACTATCGTTCCCCGAACGAGCTGGGCGACGAGCGTTACGACAAGAGCAATACTCCCCTCAAGACGCTCATCCGTATTTTCGACGACAAAGGACAGGTCCGCCTGCGCCGCTGGTTCGGGATCGAGCCGCACCGCTGGCACAAGCTGGTGGACGGCGCTTTGGCCCCGGGCGACTACCTGATAAAGGTAGAGTTCTTTGGCAACGGCAAGAACGCCTTGGCTTTCAAGCTGGTGGCCGACCCGACCAAGGCCCTCTTGCAGGTGGCCCCAGGCACCATGCAAACCTACAACGTGCACGGCCAGAAGTGGCAGTTCCCCTTCTCGGTCGAAAAGCGCGACTGGTCGGCGCCGATTACGGTAGGCATCTACGACGGCGACGGCCCCGAGGAGCTGCTGGTGCGGGTGCAAAAGCCCGACGGCTCGAGCCAAAGTTTGCCCACCCCAGGCAACGGCGCCTGGGTACGCTACCGCCTCGAGAAGGCCGGCGCCTACCGCTTCGGCTTCAGTCAGCCGAAAACAGCCAAACAGTACACCAACACCGTTGGTTTTCAGGTCTTCCTCGATCCGGTCAAGGTAAACGTCGTTGACGAGCAGGGCAATCCGGTTAAGGGTGCGGAATACAAGGTAACCGGCTACTACGACCGCACCGTGTTCTTGAGCCGCATCCCCGAGGGCTGGGAGCTGGTCAAGACCGAGTCGCAGGCGGGCATGCCCCTTTCCCAGAAGAGGGTTCTCTTTGGTCCGGGCGGCGGCGTGGCTACTTTCGTGCTGCGCCCCCGCGGCGGCTACGTATTGGTGAACGCCACTGCCGGTTGCGGGGGCCGGATCTGGCCGGTGCCGCTCGAGGTGCAAATCGGCAGCAAGAAGGTAGCTCTGTCCGCGGCCGGCACCGCGCTGGTGGACCTGCCGGCGGGTGAGCATCCGGTCAAGGTAGACGTTGCTGGCGCTACCGTCGAGGCTCCGGCAATGGTTCGCGTCGCTCCCGGCAAGACCAGCCGCTTGAATATCAGCTTGCAGCCTCGGCTCGAGGTGGGGCTCCAGTTACAGCCCGATGCCGTCGCCGCCGGCGCCAGCGCCGTGGCGCGGGCTCGCCTCAGCACCAAGTTCCCGTACGAGCTGCCGGCCAAGCTATGGTTGGAGCTGCCCGCCGGCGTCAGCGCCGACGGCAACCCGGCCGTAAGCGGTCCGCTCAGCGCTGCTCACCCGCTTACGCTGAGCGCGCGCCTGAGCCCCGATGAGGTTGGGGAATACCAGATCAAGGCCGTGGCGGCACCCTGCGCTGCTGCTGCAGTGGCTACGCTGAAGGCGCTGCGGCCGGCGCAGATAACCGTGACCAAGCAGGCCGTGGACCCCAAGGTCAAGCTGGGTGACACGGCGCGATTCGTGATCACTCTCGAGAACCACGGTCAGCAGCCGGGGCGGGTGCGCGTGCGAGACCAGCTTCCCGCTGGTATGAAAGGCAAGGGCCTGGACGAGTACGTGGTGCTCAAACCTGGCGACAGGCGCCAGTTCGCAATTGGCGGCCAGACTACCCAGGCCGGCGAGTTGGTCAATACCGTGCGTGTTTTCGACGAGGCGGGGCTTCTCGTTGGGCAGGCCAGCGCCAGCGTCGTGGTGGAGCGGGCGCGGGTGGCGCTCACGCGCCGCCTCGACAAGCGCGTGGTCGTTCCCGGCGAGAAGGTCGAGATTTGTTTGCAAGTCTCCAACACTGGCTCTTTGCCGGTGAGCTACCGTCTGAGCGATAGCTACCCCGACTGGCTGGAGCCAAAAGCCGCCCCCGCCTTTGATGGCGAGCTGGAACCGGGCCAGCAGCGCGAGCACTGCTACACGGCCAAGGTGCGCTTTGGCCCCGAGGCCACC
>Ga0256832_1003621_pt1 | contig 10480 bp, 8 predicted proteins | sample 134614metaG_FD_190534 | JGI IMG/M metagenome (GOLD analysis project Ga0256832, IMG submission 190534) | Hydrothermal vent microbial communities from Lau Basin, Pacific Ocean - 134-614 | ecosystem: Environmental > Aquatic > Marine > Hydrothermal vents | place: Pacific Ocean: Lau Basin | collected...
CTTCTACAGTGGAAATAATGAACCGTTTAATGGCAGCGGGCTAGTCCGGTTTTTTATGTCCTTACTAAAAGAAAAATTAGATGCACCCGGCTTTAAGATTGGCTTGGAACTGGTCTCCACCAGGGGAACTATGAGCGAAGCCAAAGCCATGAATGTACGCCATTTTTCTAATGCACTTATCGAACGTCCGGAAATCGACTGGATTTCTATTACCGATAATGCCGGCGGGCATCCCTCTATTTCTGCGACGGCCTTGGGGCGACCTATCCTTTTTGCCAACAAAGAAGTCATCATCCATGTTACCTGTAAAGACTTGAATCGCAATGGTTTAGAGAGCAAAGCTTGGGAGTTAGCCAGCGAAGGATTTAATAATGTTTTAGCCATTACAGGTGATTATCCCGTTTCCGGAATGGCAGGAACGCCCAAACCGGTTTTCGATATCGACTCCGTAGGATTGCTTCATTTGATGAGCCAATTAAATCAGGGCATCGAGATTGGCAAAAAAAAGAAAAAACAATTACTTCAAACTGATTTTTTCTTGGGAGCCGTAGTTTCCAATTTTAAAAAACACGAAAACGAACTCGTTCCCCAGTATTTAAAATTATTAAAAAAAATAGAATCCGGTGCTTCTTTTATTATTAATCAAGCAGGATATGACGCAGCCAAAATGAGTGAACTTCCTGCTTTTTTAATTAAAAATAATTTGGCAAAAATCCCATTAATAGGCAATGTCTTTGTCTTGTCTAAATTCTCATCCCAATTATTTAATAAAAATAAAATCCCCGGAGTTGTATTGACAGACCGTTTCTTTTCAGAAATTCAAAAATACACATCCGGCTCCGACAAAGGGAAGGCCTATTTTTTAGAACTTGCCGCCAAAATGCTGGCTATATACAAAGGTTTGGGATACAAAGGCGGCTACATCGGCGGCATCCACAAAATCGAAGATTACGAGACCATTATGCGTCACTTTCATTCCTTTGCAGAAGATGATTGGGTGCATTTTGCGAAAGCGCTGCAATACCACCAGAAAGAGGAGTTTTTCTTTTTTGCAAGAAATCCGGACACCGGCCTAGTCCTTCCGGAAAAGCTTAATCCTAACTTGGAAAAAAGAACAAAAACAAAAAACATCAACTTTAACTATCAACTGTCCAAGCGCTTTCATAATCTACTTTTTACGGAAGGCAAAGGCCTTTACAATACCGGAAAAAAACTATGCCAAAACACTACAAAAGGCTCCGCCCCAACGTGGTTGTACAGCATAGAAAAATTGAGCAAACGGATACTCTTTGACTGCAAAGACTGCGGGGATTGTTCGCTTTCCCAGACAGGCTATCTCTGTCCCGAATCGCAATGTGCCAAAAATCAACGAAACGGCCCTTGCGGAGGGACGCATGACGGCTTTTGTGAAGTCAAAAATATAGCCTGCATTTGGGCGAGAGCTTATGATCGAAAAAAATATGAAGGTCATCCACTAGAGCTCTTAGACCATGCTCCGGTCATGCAAAACCATGCACTGGAAGGGACTTCCAGTTGGGGAAATTTTTGGCTCGGACTAGACCACTTCAAAGCTTCAAAAATTAAAAAACAACCAAATGAATAAAATCGGAATTATTGGTGATTTAATCAACAATGCTTATGGGCGGGCACGTCGCGCTTGGGCTGCTAAAAGCTTGGAAGCCTACCAAGAATTAGCCACTCTACAAGTGGCCGGCGGCTCTGATTATCTCGATGTAAATATTGATAATACCAACCGGGTAAGTGTGACCAAAGAAGAAATGTTGGCTTTTTTGCCGGACTTGATTCCGGCTTTGCAAGAAGTCACTTCGGTGCCCTTATGCTTCGACAATCCATCTTTTGAATTTCATCAAACGGCATTAGCCGCTTACGACTTCTCCAAATCGGCGCCACCTATCATCAACTCGATTGCAGCATCCCGGCAGCGCTTGGATGATATCATCGGGCTAATCAAGCAGTACAATGCTTCTGTGATTGTCATCGCTTCCGAAAAATTTGATGGGGACACAAGCTCTGCCTGCGTATCTGCCGAAGAAGTGTATCATACGGCACGAATTTTTGTTGAACGATTGCGCAACCAAGCCGGCTTGACCAATAACCAAATCTTCATTGACCCGGGATTGCCGCCTGTAGGCGCTGATACTCAAGGACTTGTCAATATGGGATTGGATGCCATAAAGTTAATTCGGGCAGACAAAGACTTAGAAGGCATACACATATCCGTAGGGCTTTCCAACTTTGCTTGGGGGATTCCCAAGCATTTGCGGGCGACGATGGAGAGAGCCTATTTAGCTGTAGCCGGTGAATTGGGGCTCGACTTTTCCATCTCCAACCCGGATCACAATCCCAGCCCATTACCTTTAGACAACCCCTTTGTTATTGGGCTCAAAGAGGCTTTGCAAGAGGGGCGGCCGGCAGATGGAGAGTCCATTGCAGAAGCCGGCTTTAGACAAGCATCCGCCATTTTGGCATTAGTTACCGAAGACGACGACGATGATGATTGGTAGGCAGCATGACTAAATGAAACGACGGCAAAAGACAATGGCTCTATTAAAAATAAATAATCAAGAAATTGACGCTAGCAGCGGAATGTCCATTTTTCAAATGGCCAAAGAAATGGATATTGCCATCCCTTCTTCTTGTCACCAACAGGGCAAATGCAAAGAATGCCTAATTGAAATAAAATCCGGTCACGAATTTCTGTCGCCCCCATCCAAGGCAGAAGCTCATCTGACAGAAAACTTTCGATTGGCCTGCGAAGCCCGGATTTCCGGCAACGGGGACATCTCTTGCCAAACGATGAAACGCAGCCAAATAATAATAGAAGACCAATCTGCTTTTTCCGAAAAGGAATTTCAGCTGGATCCGGCTGTGAAAAATATGGATGGCTTTGTCTTTTTGGACAATCAATTAATTGACCGGTATCATGGGAGCTTGCTAGGCTTGGCCATTGATATCGGTACAACAACCGTAGTCGTCAAACTAGTCAATCTTGAAAATGGACACCTACTTGCCACCCATTCTTTTGAGAACCCCCAGCGCTATGCCGGCTCCAATGTCATGTCGCGCATCCTCTATGACACCACTTATGGCAAAAAAGAATTAAAGAGAATTTTGACCGCTCATTTGGCGAAGGCCATTCACCTTTTGACAGACAAAACTGAACAAATCTACGAAGTGGTTGTTGGGGGAAATACGACTATGCGCGACTTGTTTTTCGGGCTGGACGTAAAGACTATTGGGCAGACTCCATATACTTCTATCTCGGAGAACCAATTGAAAACCAAAGAGTTAAACTCCACAGCTCTTGTTTCGAATGGAAGAAAAATGGGGCTGCCCATTTTTCCTAAGGCTAGGGTTTATGGCTTGCCCCTCATCGGAAGTCATGTCGGTGCCGATACCACAGCGACCTTGCTGGCCATTGACTTTGAGCACCAAACCGAGCCCGTCATCATCATGGATATTGGCACCAATACAGAAATTGTTATCGGGCACAAAGACTTAGCTTTTTCTGCATCCAGTCCTTCCGGGCCGGCCTTTGAAGGAGGCGGAATTACTTTTGGCATGCCGGCACTGCCCGGTGCCATCGAAAAAATAAAAATTCTTGAGGACGGACAAGTTCAATTTAAAACCATCAATAATCAGCCCGAAGTAGGTATTTGTGGATCCGGCCTGATTGATATTTTGGGCGAGTTGATTCGCACAGAGCAAATTAATAGCTTGGGGCGTTTGGAAGATGATGACCGGTTTATGGTTTCCAAAGAATCGAATATTTACCTTTCGGAAAATGACATCAACCTATTGGCTCAAACCAAAGGAGCAAACGCCGCCGCACTAAATATTCTGATTAAAGAAATGGGGCTTCAATTTAAGGACATCCAAAAGTTTTATATAGCCGGGGGATTTGGCAGGCATCTGGATATTGAAGCATCTATTAAAATCGGATTGCTGCCGGATCTTCCTCGAGAACGATTTGTCCAGATTGGCAATGCGGCTATTGATGGTTGTGTACAAGCCTTACGGAATAAAAAACGCCGGGATCAATACGAACAATTTGTCCAAAAAATAAAAACGATTAACTTGGAGTCTGACCCGGATTTTTTCGACTATTTTGTAAACGGATGCCAATTTATCCCCATCGAAACCTAAAAAATGAGAATATTAAAACAAGACGTCAATATTACTGTCCCGGACGAGCATTTTTTTCGCCGTTTGGGCTACCCTTCCTCCTACGACCCTCCGGAGCACGTCGAAGTATTAATGGTGTGGACAAAGGATTGGTTTGCCAATCATGCCAATCCTTGGGTAGGCTTTACTGAATTGGATATTCGGATTGCTGACGAAAAACTCTTTTTTAATAATACACCAATATATTCGCCCAAATTACTCAAGAGATACCAAAAACACAAGGTGCAAAAAGCCATCCTGATTGCGTCCACAGCCGGAGACCAAGCAGACATCAAGTGCAAAGAATTATGGGACGAGGATATTACCGATCAGTCTTTTTTCTTAGATGCTTATACGGCTTCTTTTGCAGAGGCATTGGTGAGCTTTTCGGCGCAAGCCATCAAAGATTGGGCTGCAAAAAAAGGGCTGCAAACTCTGTCCAGATATAGCCCCGGCTATCCCGGATGGCCTTTAGAAGAGCAGCAAAAACTAATGCAACTCACTAAAAATCAACATATTAGCACGCCCATCCAAATCAACGAATCCAGCATTCTGAGCCCCCAAAAAAGCCAAATCTCCGTACTCGGACTTTATGTAGGCGAGCCTTCCAAGGACGTCGAACCGGCTTGCCAAACTTGTTCGCTTTTGGACTGTGCTTGTTTGAAGAAAAATCATTAATTCACCCAAAAAAAATGACCTATGAAATTTAAAGTAGGAAACGAAGACACTTCCGCAGCCGCAAAACTAGCCGCTGACTTTCCGGACAACTCGGGCATTGGAGTACACTATATGGATCAATACCTAAAAGCGCTCAATGCTAAATCCGAAAACTTTGAAGTCAAAGCCAAACGGCGGGGACTAAAGGTTTCTTTAAAAATAAATGGTAGCGTCGGAGCCGGTCTGATGCGTCGCTTGGAAGTCAGTGAAGACCCCAAAATTATGCTGCAAGCAGCCCTCCGGGAAGCAGCCAAAAATGCAGGCTACGCATACAGTTTGGAAGACGGAGCTTTTTATTTTGAAGCCTTGGCAGAATAGCGATTAGTCCTAATTATTCAGCATATATTGCTTAGGAGTCGTCCCAAATTTTTGTTTAAATGCTGCAATAAAATGACTGGGAGAAGTATAGCCGATGAGCTCGCTAATCTCGGTCACATTATGCTGTTTGGATTCGATTAAGTTGCGAGCCAAATCCATCTTATATTCAAAAAGAAAATTAAAAACGGTTTCTCCATAGATCTGTTTAAATCCTTCTTTCAACTTTTTCAAGGAGAGCCCAATCTCTGCTGCCAATTCTTTCAAGCCGGGTGGATTGGCGACCCGCTCAATGATGATTGATTTGGCCAATAGAATTTTTTTGACATTGTTTTCATCTTTTAAAAACGGGCAAGCATCAGACTCCTCTGTCTTATTAAAATACAAACTCAATAATTCAAAAATTTTACCTTTCGTAAACAAGGCCTCCAAGGATGGGCGCAAATGAAAATTTAATATTTCATTGAGTACGACTAATTCACGCGGAGTCATTTCTTTCTTGAAATAATACTTCTTATCCCTGTGGTCGGAATCCAAAAACTGAATCAAGCCGGCTTCTTCCGAAAAGAAACGATGAAACTGCTCAATAGAAACCAATAAAATCACAAATCTAGCATTCGGCTCCAAGACTAACTGAATCGGCAATGCTTGGTTGGGATTATAAAGTAAGGCCGATTCTCCTTGGGGGACAGGCATTGTGTAATGCCCGCCGGCAAAAACCAGCTTGCCCGCGGCCTGAACCGCAAAGTGCATTTGAATAAAAGTAGGAGCCACTTCTCGCTCCAACTTTTGAGTCTCCGAAGACAGATTGGTGCAGCGAATGACGTAAAACCCGGGCTCAATTTCTATTTCACGAATGGAACCTTTAGCGATATTTTTCATGATTTCTATTCTTTTTATAGGTCAAAAACGAAGAGAATAACGCCCACCACAAGCATCATGACCCAAAACCTAGCGCAAATATAGGGAAAAACCTTTGAACGACAGAAAAAAAACCTTGAGCGACATCATTTTTGGGATGACCGACACTAAAAGTACTTTTAGCGATACTTTTTTTACTACACGCAGTTTACCTTTGTCATCTGTTAAAAAAGAAGAGTGCATCAGATTGATATTTGATGTAGATTTAGAATTTCTATTTTTTGTGCCATAGCTCCGACTACGATGTCGGAGTTATTTTTTAGACCGAACAGCCAACCAAACGACTAACATGCGACGACGTTCTATTGCTTTTGTCTTGGGATTCGTTTTGCTTTCCCAGATTCTCTTTGCGCAAGCAGACTCCACTCAGAAAATTCTTGATGAGATTGTCATTACTGCGACCAAAACGAAAAGACAATTGAGCTCTATCACCGTACCGGTGACGCTTATTCCCAAAAGAGAAATTGCCCAAGTCAATGGCCACCGGCTTCAAGATGTACTAGCAGAATATACCGGACTAACGACTACGTCCAGTCCGCTGGGAGCCGGCATCCAACTCCAAGGCTTAGACCCCGAATATACTTTGATTATGATTGATGGTTTGCCCTTAATTGGACGGCTCAACGGTGTCTTAGACTTGTCCCGGCTTTCGGTGGCCAATATTGCTAAAATTGAAGTCATCAAAGGGCCGTCCTCCGCTTTGTATGGCTCCAATGCCTTGGCGGGTGTTGTTAATATCATTACCGAAAAACCTAAGAAGCGCCAACAATTCTCTGCTACAGCTAAAGCGAGTACGTTCCGGACTTTTGACTTTTCAGCGCAAGCAGGAATTTACTCTAAAAAATATAAAGGCATCCTCTCCACTAATTATTACACGACCGGCGGCTATGATTTAGCATCCAACTATCAAGGATACAATATCTCGACGGATTATTATGGCAAAACCGTTTCGCCCCACCATAATTATTCTTTAAACTTGCACCAAGATTTGCAGCTTACGCAAAAAATAGATTTACTTTTAGATAGCCGGTATTTTAAGGAAAAAGAAACCTACCAATTTGCAGACAAAAACCACAACTTGGTGGACGGTACCGGTTTTATTAAGGATTATGCTGTGACTCCTATGATTGCTTTTCAGCTTGCGCAAAAACTAAAAACAAAAGCAAAATTCACCCACAATCAATACAGGACAGAAACCCAAGAACGCTTTGAAAATAAGTCTATTTACAGTTACTCTTTATACCACGAAAAATACAATCTATTTGAAATACAAAACGACTATAGATTATCTAAAAATCACGAATTTAGCTTAGGATTCGGTTACGAAAAAGAGTCTTTAAAAACAAGTCGGCTATCTGACAACATCACCTTTGCAGCCGACAACAAATACGTGTATGCTCAATACATCTACAATCGAAACAAAAAGGCTAACTTTGTCCTTGGTGCCAGATATGAAAATCATCAAAACTACACACCGCAATTTAATCCAAGAGCTTCCTTCCGCTATAAAATATTCCCTAAAATTACGGTGCGTGCTTCCGTTGGTCGGGGTTTCAAAAAGCCGGACTTTAAACAATTATTTTTCAACTATACCAACAACGCCATCGGCTACTCTGTTTTTGGAGTTAAACACCTAGAGCAAGGGATTTACGACCTTTTACAAAAAAATGAAATTGCCAAAGACCCCGACACCGGAACTCCCATCCTTTATCCGGACTATCAAAATATCATCAACAACAAAGGCCTGCTCGATGCAGAATCATCCATCGGCACCAACCTAGGCATCCAAATTTTATCCTTCAAAAACACCAAAATAGATCTTAATTTTTTCAGAAATGATCTAAAAAATCTAATAGAAATAGTGCCTATCGCCTTAAAAACCAATAAGTGGCGGGCTTATAGCTATATCAATAAAAGAAGAGTCTTTACACAAGGAGCAGAATTTGATATTAAGTATTTCGTTAGCTCAAATATCAAAATATCTGCCGGCTATCAATTCTTGGTCGCCAAAGATAAAGATGTGTTGAGCGCTATTGAAAACGGTCAAATTTTTGCCAAAGACTTGACTAGCGGCGTCTCTTACAAAATGAAGAAAAGCCAATACGGCGGCTTATTAAATCGCTCTAAGCACAGTGCCAACCTAAAACTATTTGTCTCCAATTTTTGGCAACAAACCTCTGCCAATATCAGAGTCTTTTACAAAGGCAGGTTTGGGTTTAATGATTACAACAACAATCAATTATTGGACATCGACAAAGAATATATCCCCGGTTACTTTTTAGTAAACACGGGCATTCAAAAATCATTTTTTGACAAAAAAATAATGGTGCACTTCGGCGTGGACAATGTATTGGATTTTACCTATGCCACCCCCGAATACACTATTTCTTCCCTGCCGGGAAGGACTTTTTTCACCTCTTTAAATTATAAATTTAACTCAAAATGAAACACACCATTTTAATTCTTGCCGCTTTTGTTGTTTTTATTTCTTCTTGCAAAAAAGAAGTAGATCCGGTAGTCCCGCACGCTGAATCCAAAAAGGTAACCAATCTGTATGCACCGGCAGATGTGAGAGACCAAACTACAGGAGAAATCACACAAACCAATCCATTCGTTTATTTTAGTTTTGCGAAAGGAACAGCTGTGGATTCTTTGGACAGTTGGGATATTGCCTTCAAAGGGACGGTTATTATCACCAACAGCGGTATCAGTGGAACCGGACAGGCGAAGTCAACGATCGTCAACTCTACATTTGATGACCTAACAGAAGCGCCGGCGGACTCCGAACTCAAAGAAGATTCTGCTACAGCTTATGCCATTCCTTGGGGTTCCGGCAATGGATGGTACAATTACGACCCTACGAGTCATTTGATTTCTCCTATTGCAGGGCGCATCATCGTGGTCAAAACCAATGACGGAAAATATGCAAAAATGGAAATCCTTAATTACTATAAAGATGCACCTGCCCAACCGGATCCTACCGTTGACCAAGGCAGCACATTAACTTTTAACTTTGTCTATCAAGACAATGGCACCAATAAATTCTAAAGGCGGACTTCGCCCGGTTCACGTTGGCCTCATCTTTTTAGATGGGGCTTTTTTATTTGGTAGCGGTGCGAATAAAAAATATTTCCACGTAAGGTTATTGTTAGGAAAGAAAAAATTAGGAAAATAGCCTAGGACTTCGGAAATTGCCGCATGACTACTTTGAGAAAAATGGCAGAAGGCCTTGCCGGCCTATTCTACCCCAAACTTTGTTTGTCTTGCGGACGAAACTTGCCGCCCGGCACGCTTAAAATCTGCCTTGATTGCAGGAGTGATTTGCACTACACTGACCATCATTTATATTTAGAAAACCACTTTTCCGACCGGCTTTTTGGGCGCATCCCATTTTATGCTGCTGCCGGATTGTTTGTTTTCCGCAAGGGAGGCAGGGTACAGCCACTCATCCACGCACTAAAATATAAGGGCAACCACCAATTAGGCGTAGAACTTGGCCGTCAACATGGCCTCGTACTCCGGGAATCTGAATTCTTTGCAGATATTGACTGGATTCTACCCGTTCCGCTACACATCAAAAAGAAACGATTGCGGGGCTACAACCAAAGTGCCATGTACGCACAAGGCCTTTCCGAAGCCATGAATGTACCGTACAGTGACCGGATTCTTATCCGAAAAACCTATACGGAAACCCAAACTAAAAAAGGAATGGACGACCGCTTCAAAAATGTGCATAGCGTTTTCGATGTAGCCAAGCCGGAGCTGATTCGCCAAAAACATGTGCTCATTGTCGATGATGTCATGACGACGGGAGCGACCTTAGAGTCTTGCGCCAAAGCCGTCCTTGCCAAAGTAGAAGCTCGCATCAGCTTTGCCACCATTGCTATTGCGGAGCATTAGGCTGCTTGGTTTTTTAGTTGAAGAAGTTGATTCGCTGCGCTAGTTGAAGAAGTTGAGACGTTCGCCTTCGGCTCTCTGGTTGAGAACTCGTCCTTCGGACTTCGTGGTTGAGTGCTTCGCAGGTTGAGACAATTTGGGTTTTATGGGGATTTTTACTTCATTATTCGACATTCGGTATTCTACATTCGATATTCTGTTAGTTTTTTGGTTGAGAAGGTTGAGACGTTCGCCTTCGGCTCTCTAGGTTGAGAACTCGTCCTACGGACTTCGTGGTTGAGTGCTTCGCAGGTTGAGACGATTTGGGATTTATGGGGATTTTACTTCATTATTCGACATTCGGTATTCTACATTCGATATTCTGTTAGTTTTTTGGTTGAGAAGGTTGAGACGTTCGCCTTCGGCTCTCTAGGTTGAGAACTCGTCCTACGGACTTCGTGGTTGA
>Ga0256832_1003622_pt1 | contig 10479 bp, 10 predicted proteins | sample 134614metaG_FD_190534 | JGI IMG/M metagenome (GOLD analysis project Ga0256832, IMG submission 190534) | Hydrothermal vent microbial communities from Lau Basin, Pacific Ocean - 134-614 | ecosystem: Environmental > Aquatic > Marine > Hydrothermal vents | place: Pacific Ocean: Lau Basin | collected...
CGCCTCATCTATGGCGCTCAGAATACCGTCGGCATCGCTTTCGCCACAACGCTGATCGCCTTTTTCACTGGCGGCTCGCTCGGTTTTCTGGCGGCAACGATCGGCGGCTGGCTCGATCAGCTTCTTTCGCGTGGCATTGATGTGCTGATGGCCATTCCGGCGCTCATCTTCGCGCTGCTGCTGATGACGATCGCCTCCGCCTGGGCCGGTTCGGAGCGCTGGATGCTCACGCTCTACATGGTGCTCATCATCGCCCTGATCGATGCAACCCGGGTGTTTCGCCTCGCCCGCGCGGTGGCGGGCAATATCGTGGTCATGGATTACTTCGAGGCGGCAAAGCTCAGGGGCGAGCGCCTGCCCTATCTGATCTTCCGCGAGATCCTGCCCAATGCCACGGCGCCCCTGCTGGCGGAATTCGGGCTGAGGTTCTGCTTCGTGTTTCTCACCATCGCGGCCCTCTCATTCCTCGGCATCGGCATCCAGCCACCGCTGGCGGACTGGGGTACGATGGTGAAGGATCTCGCGCAATTCATAAATTTCGCCGCCTTCAGCCCGCTCACCGCCGCCCTGCCGCTGATGGCCGCCGGCGCCATCGCGCTGCTGACTGTGGCCGTCAATTTCATCGTGGACTGGATGCTGCAGAAATCATCGGGGCTGAAGGAATGAGCGTGCCGCTGCTGAAAATCCGCGATATCCGCATCGAGGGGCGTGCAGATGAGGAATGGCTGCCGATCATCAGGGGTGTGAGCCTTGATCTCGCGAAAGGCGAGGTGCTCGGGCTGATCGGCGAATCCGGGGCGGGGAAATCCACGCTCGGCCTCGCGGCCATGGGCTATACGCGCGATGGCTGCCGCATCACCGGCGGTTCGGTAGCGTTTGACGGCATCGATCTCGTGCAGGCCCCGGCCGGTGTGAAGCGCGGGCTTCTGGGCCGGCGGATCGCCTATGTGGCGCAATCGGCGGCGGCCAGTTTCAACCCGGCGCACCGGATTCTCGATCAATGCGTCGAGGCGCCTGTGGTGCACGGGGTGATGAGCCGCAGGGAGGCCGAGGCGGAAGCGATGGAGCTTTACCGCCGCCTGCGCCTGCCCGATCCCGAGGTGATCGGCTTTCGCTATCCCCATCAGGTTTCGGGTGGCCAACTCCAGCGCGCCATGACCGCGATGGCCATGGCCTGCAAGCCCGATCTCATCATATTCGACGAGCCAACAACCGCGCTTGACGTTACCACCCAGATCGAGGTGCTGGCGGCGATCCGCGATATTGTCGAGCAATTCGGCACGGCGGCGATCTACATCACCCATGATCTGGCGGTGGTGGCGCAGATGGCCGATCGCATCAAGGTGCTGCTGCGCGGCGAGGAGGTGGAAGAGGCCGATACCCGCACCATGCTCGCCGCGCCGCGCGAGGAATACACGAAATCGCTCTGGGCCGTGCGCAGCTTCCAGCGCCCGCCAAAGCCTGCCGTGACCGGAGGGGAATCACCGCTCATCGCCCTGCGCAACATCACCGCCGCCTATGGCAAGGCGCCGGTGCTGCACGATGTGAGCTTCGATATCCATGCCGGGCGCACGGTGGCGGTGGTGGGGGAATCGGGCTCGGGCAAATCCACCGCCGCGCGGGTGATCACCGGGCTCCTGCCGCCCTCGCGGGGCGAGGTCCTGTTCGAAGGCGAGGCCCTGCCCGCAAGCTACAAGGGGCGCAGCCGCGATCAGTTGCGCCAGATCCAGATGATTTATCAGATGGCCGATACCGCGCTCAATCCGAGCCGGACGATCGGCGATATCATCGGCCGCCCGGTGCAGTTCTATCTGGGCCTCACGGGGCAGGAGAAGCGCCGCCGGGTGGAGGAGCTGCTGGAGCAGATCGAGCTTGATCCCGGCGAATACTTCAACCGCCTTCCCGGCGAGCTTTCCGGCGGCCAGAAGCAGCGCGTCGGAATCGCGCGCGCGCTTGCCGCCGAGCCGCGCTTCATCATCTGCGATGAGGTCACGAGCGCGCTCGATCAGCTGGTGGCGGAGGGGATCCTGAAGCTTCTCGCCCGGCTCCAGGATGAACTGGGGCTTGCCTACATGTTCATCACCCATGATCTGGCCACCGTGCGCGCCATTGCCGATGAGGTGGTGGTGATGAAGGATGGCCGGGTTGTGGAGGCGGGGGGGAAGGACGAGATGTTCCGCCCGCCCCACCATCCCTATACCGATCTCCTGCTGAGTTCGGTGCCGGAAATGGATCCCGACTGGCTGAGCCGCCTGCTCGCCCGGCGCGCAGAGGGTGAAATTCGGCATCACCGGGCAGATGGGGTATAACCCGAATCAATGCGAAATCCGGTGCGTGGGCACCAGTAAAACAACCAGGGAGAAGATGACATGACACAGATCAGCAGACGCGGCCTTCTGAGAACAGGTGTGGCAGCCGCCGTGCTGTCGGCCACCGGGCTGCCGCTTCGCGCCGAGCCGAAGCGCGGAGGGCGGCTTGTCGTGGGGCTTTCGGGCGCCAATACGTCAGACAGTTTCGACGCGCGCACCCATTCCGACATCTTCATGATCACGGTCGGTCAGGGCACGGTTTTCGATTGCCTGACGGAAGTGGCCGCCGACGGCTCGCTCGTGGGCGAGCTTGCGGAGAGCTGGGAGGCGACCCCGGATGCCAAGGTCTGGACATTCAACCTGCGCAAGGGGGTCACCTTCCACAACGGCAAGCCCTTCGGCGCCGATGACGTGATCGAATCTCTCAAGATGCATGTCGAGGAAGGGGCGAAATCCGCGGCCAAGCCGATCGTTTCGCCGATCACCGAGATGAAGAAGCTCGGCGATCACCAGATCCAGTTCACACTTGAGGCGGGCAATGCCGATTTCCCCTATCTGCTTTCCGATTATCATCTGCTGATCTATCCCGCCGGCCAGATCGAAGAGGCGATCGCCAAGGGGATCGGCACCGGGCTCTACAGGACGGTGAGCTTCGATCCAGGCGTGCGCTTTGTCGGCAAGCGGGTGGACAGCCATTACAAGGATGGCAAGGCCGGGTGGTTCGACGAGGTGGAATATATCGCCATCAACGATACCAACGCCCGCATGAATGCGCTGATGACGGGACAGGTCGATGCCGTCAACCGGATCGATTTCAAGACGGAAGCCCTGATGAAGGCCAATCCGCAGATCGAGATTCTGGAAGTGACAGGCAACCGCCATTTCACCTTCCCGATGCTGACCAAGGTGCCGCCCTTCGATAATGTCGATGTGCGCAAGGCGCTCAAATATGCCATCAACCGCGAGGAGATGGTTAAGAAGATCCTGCAGGGGCATGGCCGCGTGGCCTATGATTCCCCGATCGGGCCGGCAAACCAGTATTTCTACGCCGACATGCCGCCGATCCCCTATGATCCCGACAAGGCGAAATTCCACCTGAAGAAGGCCGGCTATGACAAGCTCGATATCGATCTGCACGCATCTTCCGCCGCATTCGACGGCGCGGTTGATGCCGCCCAGCTCTATCAGGCTTCGGCCCGGCCGGCGGGGATCAATATCAACGTGGTGCAGGAGCCGGCGGATGGCTACTGGTCGAACGTGTGGCTGAAAAAGCCCTTCTGCGCCGCCTACTGGGGCGGCCGGCCGACGGAAGACTGGATGTTCTCCACCGCCTACAAGGCCGGCGCGCCCTGGAATGACAGCCAGTGGGATGATCCGGAATTCCAGGAGCTTCTGAAGAAGGGCCGCTCCGAGCTCGACAGCGAAAAGCGCCGCGCGATCTATTACCGGATGCAGGAAATCCTGCGCGATCGCGGCGGCGTGATCATCCCGATGTATGCCAATTTCGTGCAGGCGGTGAACACGAAGATCGGCCATGAAAATCCGATCGGCAACGTGAGCGAGATGGATAACGCCCGCCTCGCCGAGCGCTGGTGGATGAAATAGGCGGAATCTCTGATCCGCGCCAATGCAGGAGCGCCCCGGATGGCCGGGGCGCTTCTTCTTTTTGCGTCCGGGCAGGCAGGCCTTGCAGACTCGCCCCGATGGGCCTATATGAGTGCCAACAGCGGCGCGTTGGTTTCCACCCCAACGCTCCACCGGGAAAGAGCAACGGGCCGCGCGCCCGTTTTTTTGTGTCTGGAGAACCATGAACGATCTGATCGCAAAAGCCGCCATTGATCGCCGCCTTGCCGAGATCATCAGGCCCGTTGTCGAGGGCCTGGGATACGAGCTTGTGCGCGTGCGCCTGATGGGCGGGAAAGGCAAGACGGTGCAGGTCATGGCCGATCGCCCGGAGGGGGGGATCGAGGTCGATGACTGCGCCCGTATCTCGAACGAGCTTTCCGCCGTTCTCGATGTGGAGGATCCGATCGAGGAGGCCTATTCGCTCGAGGTTTCGAGCCCCGGCATCGATCGCCCGCTTACCCGCCTCAAGGATTTCGAGGATTGGCAGGGCTATGAGGCCAAGCTCGAAACGGCCGATCTGATCGACGGGCGCCGCCGCTTTCGCGGCGAGCTGCGCGGCGTCGAGGGCGATGAGGTGCTGATCGATATTCCCGCCGGCGGCGAGAAGGGCGAGACCATCACCATCGGGCTGAAGTTCGATTGGCTCTCGGATGCCAAGCTCGTGCTCACCGATGATCTGATCCGCGAGATGCTGCGCCAGCGCAAGGCGGCCGGCGCGCTCGATGAAGAGAAATTCGACACCATAGAAACGGAAAGCCCCGAAACCGGGGAAGAAGAGGACTGAACATGGCCATTACCAGTGCAAACCAGCTCGAGCTTCTGCAGACCGCCGAGGCCGTTGCCCGCGAGAAGATGATCGATCCCGAACTGGTGATCGAAGCGATGGAAGAGAGCCTCGCCCGGGCGGCGAAGAGCCGCTACGGCGCGGATATGGACATCCGCGTTTCCATCGATCGCAAGACGGGCAAGGCCACCTTCACCCGCGTGCGCACGGTGGTGGAAGATGACGAACTGGAAAACCACCAGGCCGAGATGACGGTGGAAGAGGCCCGCCAGTACATGGAGGATCCCAAGGTCGGCGATACTTTCGTGGAAGAGGTGCCGCCGGTGGAGATGGGCCGCATCGCCGCCCAGAGCGCCAAGCAGGTGATCCTGCAGAAGGTGCGCGAGGCCGAGCGCGAGCGCCAGTACGAGGAATTCAAGGATCGTGTCGGCACTATCATCAATGGCGTGGTGAAGCGCGAGGAATACGGCAATGTGATCGTGGACGTGGGCCGGGGCGAAGCCATCCTGCGCCGCAACGAGAAGATCGGCCGCGAGAGCTACCGCCCCAATGATCGCCTCCGCGCCTATGTGAAGGATGTGCGCCGCGAGGCCCGCGGGCCGCAGATCTTCCTTTCGCGCACCGATCCGCAGTTCATGGCCGAGCTTTTCAAGATGGAGGTGCCGGAGATCTACGATGGCATCATCGAGATCAAGGCCGTGGCCCGCGATCCCGGCTCGCGCGCGAAGATCGCCGTTGTTTCCTACGATAACTCGATCGATCCCGTGGGCGCCTGCGTGGGCATGCGCGGCTCGCGCGTGCAGGCCGTGGTGAACGAGCTTCAGGGCGAGAAGATCGACATCATCCCCTGGAGCGAGGATCAGCCCACCTTCCTCGTGAACGCCCTGCAGCCCGCCGAGGTGACGAAGGTCGTGCTCGATGAGGAGGCCGGGAAGATCGAGGTGGTGGTGCCCGACGATCAGCTTTCGCTGGCGATCGGCCGGCGCGGGCAGAACGTGCGCCTTGCGAGCCAGCTCACCGGGCTTGATATCGATATCCTCACCGAGGCCGAGGAAAGCGAGCGCCGGCAGAAGGAATTCGCCGAGCGGACCCAGCTTTTCATGGACAAGCTCGATCTCGACGAATTCTTCGCCCAGCTTCTGGTGGCCGAAGGCTTCACCACCCTTGAGGAGGTGGCCTATGTGGATCTCGACGAACTGCTGGTGATCGATGGCGTGGACGAGGAAACGGCGAAGGAGCTTCAGGCCCGCGCCCGCGATCAGCTTGAAGCGGCCAACCGCAAGGCGCTCGAGCACGCCCGCGAGCTTGGCGTGGAAGACAGCCTCGTGAATTTCGAGGGCCTCACGCCGCAGATGATCGAGGCCTTGGCCGAAGACGGCATCAAGACGCTCGAGGATTTCGCCACCTGCGCCGATTGGGAGCTTGCCGGCGGCTGGACGACCGTTGACGGCGAGCGGGTGAAGGACGAGGGCCTTCTCGAGAAATTCGACATGTCGCTGGAAGAAGCCCAGGATCTGATCATGACGGCGCGCGTGGCGCTGGGCTGGGTGGATCCGGCCGATCTGGAAAAAGCCTCCGAAGAGGGGGAAGAAGGCGAAAGCGAAGGAGCCGAAGCCGACGAGGAAGCCGAGAAGGAGGCCGAAGCCTGAAAGCAGGGTTGGCAGGAGAGATGAGCCGCGGCGGCCGCAGGAAGGATCGCAGCACGCCCGAGCGGCGCTGCATCGTTACCGGCGAGGTGCGCCCGAAGCGGGAGCTTCTGCGCTTTGTCGTCGGCCCGGATGGCGTGATCGTGCCCGATGTGCTCGAAAAGCTGCCCGGGCGCGGCATCTGGGTCCTGGCGGATCGCAAGGCGCTCGAGGAAGCGATCCGCCGCAAGCTCTTTTCCCGTGCCGCAAGGATGCAGGTAGAGATCCCCGAAGGGATCGCGGATGAGGTTGAGAAACAGCTCGCCCGGCGCGTGATCGATCTGATCGCCCTTGCGCGCAAGGCCGGATTGGCGGTAACGGGTTATGAAAAGGTGAAGGGCTGGCTTGAAAGCGGCCGGGCGCGGGTTCTGATTCAGGCCTCAGATGGTTCGGAGCGGGGAAAATCCCGGCTTCGGCCACCCGAAGGCGGGAATGGCCATATCGGCATTCTTTCGGCCCGGGAATTGGGTTTGGCTTTCGGGCGGGAAAATGTGATACATGGCGCGCTCGCGTCTGGCGGACTCACGACACGTGTTGTAGAGGAAGCGGAAAGGCTCAAGGGCTTGCGGGCAAATCTCGGCGCATCTGGTGCCGGAAAGGACAAGACGACCACATGAGTGAGAATGACGGCAAGAAGACACTTGGCCTGCGCGGCGGCCCCCGGACGGGGAGCGTGAAGCAGAGCTTCAGCCACGGCCGGACCAAGAATGTCGTGGTGGAAACGAAGCGCAAGCGCATCGTGGTGCCCAAACCCGGCGCCAAGAAGGCGGAAGCGCCTTCCGGGCCGATCGTGGGCGATCCCAAGAAGCGCCCCGCCGGGATCAGCGATGCCGAGCTTGCGCGCCGCATGAAGGCGCTGAAGGCCGCGAAGGCGCGCGAGGCCGAAGAGGCCGAGAAGCGCAAGGCCGAGGAGAAGGCCAGGGAAGAGGAGCGCGCCCGGCGGCGCGCCGAGAAGGAGGCGAAGGAGCGCGAAGAACGCGAGCGCGCCGAACGTGCCCGCGCCAAGGCCGAAAGCGAAGCCAGGGAAGCGGAAAGCCGCAAGCGTGCGGAAGCAAAGAGTGCAGCGCCTGCCGCCGCGCCCGTCCAGCCGCAGGAACCCCGGGGGGCAAAGCCCTCATCCGGCCCGCGCAAGCAGGAGCGCGAGCGCGATCGTTCGCCCAAGGGTGGCAAGGGCCGCGGCAATGATGGCCGCCGCTCCGGCAAGCTCACGCTCAATCAGGCTCTCTCGGGCGAAGGCGGGCGCCAGCGCTCGCTCGCAGCGATCCGCCGCCAGCAGGAGCGCGCGCGCCAGAAGGCCATGGGCGGCAGTGTGGAGCGCGAGAAGGTGGTGCGGGAGGTGCAGCTTCCCGAATCCATCGTCGTGAGCGAACTGGCCAACCGCATGGCCGAGCGCGTTGCCGATGTGGTCAAGGCGCTCATGAACATGGGGCTCATGGTCACCCAGAACCAGACGATCGATGCCGATACGGCGGAGCTGATCATCGAGGAATTCGGCCACAAGGTGGTGCGGGTTTCGGATGCGGATGTGGAAGATGTCATCACCCAGATCGAGGACAAGCCCGAGGATCTGGAGCCCCGCCCGCCGGTGATCACCGTGATGGGCCATGTGGACCACGGCAAGACATCCCTTCTCGATGCCATCCGCAACACCAAGGTGACGGCCGGCGAGGCCGGCGGGATCACCCAGCACATCGGCGCCTATCAGGTGGAAACGGAAGAGGGCAAGTTGCTCACCTTCCTCGATACGCCGGGCCACGCGGCCTTCACCTCCATGCGCGCGCGCGGCGCTCAGGTCACGGATATCGTGGTGCTGGTGGTGGCGGCCGATGATTCCGTGATGCCGCAGACGATCGAGGCCATCAATCACGCCAAGGCGGCCGATGTGCCGATGATCGTGGCCATCAACAAGGTGGACAAGCCCGATGCCGATCCCGACAAGGTGCGCACCGAGCTTTTGCAGCATGAGGTGATCGTCGAGAAGCTTTCGGGCGATGTGCAGGATGTTGAAGTCTCTGCCATTACCGGGCAGGGGATTCCCGAGCTTCTGGAGGCGATTGCCCTTCAGGCCGAGATACTCGAACTCAAGGCCAATCCGAACCGTCCGGCCCAGGGCGCGGTGATCGAGGCGAAGCTCGATGTGGGCCGCGGGCCTGTTGCCACGGTTCTTGTCCAGAACGGCACGCTTCACCAGGGTGATGTGTTTGTCGTAGGCGAGAAATGGGGCAAGGTACGCGCCCTCATCAGCGACAAGGGCGAGCGCATCAAGGATGCCGGGCCTTCGGTGCCGGTCGAGGTGCTGGGCCTGCACGGCACGCCCGAGGCCGGCGATGTGCTGAACGTGGTGGAAACGGAAGCCCAGGCGCGCGAGATTGCAGAGTATCGCGAAAACGTGGCCAAGGAGAAGCGCGCGGCTCAGGGGGCGGCCAAGACGCTCGAGCAGCTCATGGCCAAGGCCAAGGCGGATGAGAACGTCAAGGAACTGCCCGTCATCGTGAAGGCGGATGTGCAGGGCTCGGCCGAGGCGATCACCCAGGCGATGGAGAAGATCGGCAACGAGGAAGTGCGCGTGCGCGTGCTGCATTCGGGCGTCGGCGCCATCACCGAAACGGATATCGGCCTCGCCGAAGCATCCGGCGCGCCGGTGATCGGTTTCAACGTGCGGGCCAATGCTTCCGCGCGCGCTGCGGCCAATCAGAAGGGCGTGGAGATCCGTTACTACTCGGTGATCTATGATCTGGTTGACGATGTGAAGGCGGCGGCTTCCGGCCTGCTCAGCGCAGAGGTCCGCGAAAAGTTCATCGGTTATGCGGAGATCAAGGAGGTGTTCAAGGTCACCGGCGTTGGCAAGGTTGCCGGTTGTCTGGTGACGGAAGGCGTTGCCCGGCGCTCGGCCGGCGTGCGCCTGCTGCGCGACAACACGGTCATTCACGAGGGCACGCTGAAAACGCTGAAGCGCTTCAAGGACGAGGTTGCCGAGGTGCAATCCGGCCAGGAATGCGGCATGGCCTTCGAAAACTACGATGATATCCGCCCGGGTGACGTGATCGAGATCTTCGAGCGCGAAGAGGTGCAGCGCACCCTGGAGTGATGGCCGGCATCGGCAATGAGAGAGGGGGCCCATGCTGTGGCCCCCTTTTCATTTCCGTTCAGTGAATTTCAGGCAGCGCGGGTTTCCACCGGATAGCCCTCATACACCCTTGAGCCAACCCTGACGGCTATCTTGCCGTTGGCAAGCTTGCGCATGAAAATGCCCTGGATGGAAACGCAGCTTCCGACAATGATCGTGCGTAGCATCGGCCTGATTCCTCCCCAAGTGTATCAGCCGCTGCAAGCATTCTTCATTTTGGCGAAAAAATCACCCCAAAAATGAAAACAATCCAAAGAAAACCTGGCAAATTGTGGATAAATCAGGGTCAGAGAAAATCACGCAGGAAGGCGACGAGGGGAATATCGGCCGGGGGCATGGGGTAATCGCGCAGGGCTTCGGGGCGCACCCAGCGCAGATTCTGACCTTCCAGCGCCGTCACGATGCCATCCCATTTGCGGCAGATATAGAGCGGCATCAGAAGATGGAAATCGTCATACCGGTGGCTGGCGAAGGTGAAAGGGGCGAGGCAGCTTTCCCAGGTGTTGATACCGAGCTCTTCCTGAAGCTCGCGGATCAGGGCCTCTTCCGGGGTTTCTCCCAGCTCGACCTTGCCACCGGGAAATTCCCACAGCCCCGCCATGCTCTTGCCTTCCGGGCGCTGGGCCAGGAGCACGCGATCATCGGGATCGATGAGCGCCACGGCGGAAACGAGAACGGTTTTCACGATCGGTAATCCGCGTTGATCTCGATGTAGCGATGGGTGAGATCGCAGGTCCAGACGGTGCTTTTCCCTTTCCCGAGGCCGAGATCGATGGCGATCAGAAGCTCCTCGTTCTTCATGTAGCGCGCGGCCTCTTCCTCCCGATAATCCGGGGCGACCCAGCCGTTTTCCGCCACCAGGATATCGCCAAAACGGATCGAGAGGCGATCGCGATCGGCGCGGGCGCCCGATTTGCCAACCGCCATGACAACCCTTCCCCAATTCGG
>Ga0256832_1003623_pt1 | contig 10479 bp, 14 predicted proteins | sample 134614metaG_FD_190534 | JGI IMG/M metagenome (GOLD analysis project Ga0256832, IMG submission 190534) | Hydrothermal vent microbial communities from Lau Basin, Pacific Ocean - 134-614 | ecosystem: Environmental > Aquatic > Marine > Hydrothermal vents | place: Pacific Ocean: Lau Basin | collected...
ATTAAAATATTTTGCACTAACTTAAAGATAAATTCTGTTGCTCTGGCTCTTTCTGAACGCTCAGCGCTGAACGCTGAACGCTTTATTTAACGCTTTTAAAAACACCTCATTTTCTTCCGGCTTACCGATAGTTACCCTTAGACACCCCGCCAGTGGCCCTGAGGTGTCGGGGAAGCGTTTAATCAGGACTTTGTCCAGTTTCAGGGACTCGAAGATCTGAGCTGAATTTCTGGTTAATACTTTGAACAGGATGAAGTTGGCATTGCTGGGGTATTGTTTGATGTCTTCTATTTCAGCAAGAGCCTGCTGCATTGTTTCTCTGTCCAGGCAGATTTGATCGGTTTGCTGTTTTAATATGTCGCTGTGCTGCAGAGCAAATTCGGCGCTGTACTGGGTCAGGACATTAATATTATAGGGCAGGCGGATTTTATCGAATTCATTGAGCCAGTCTGTCGGACCGCTGAGTATGCCCAGGCGCAGGCCGGCCAGGCCCATTTTGGATACGGTGCGCATAACAACCAGATTATTATAATCCTTTAGCATGGGCATAAAACTGTGTCCGGCAAAGGCGTGGTAAGCTTCATCTACCACCACCAGTCCACCGGACTTTTTAATAATCGTGCGGACATCCTGTTCAGTAAATAAATTACCTGTGGGGTTATTGGGATAGGCCAGGAAAATTACGGCTGGATTATATTCTTCGATAGCCTGAAGCATGGCCGGCATGTCCAGTTGAAAGGCACTGTTCAGCGCTACGGACTGATAACGCATATTGGTAAAACGCGCAATCATGTCATACATAACAAAGGTCGGTTCCGGTGCCAATACCACGGCATCGGGTTTTGCCAGTGCCATACAGATGATCTGAATCAGCTCATCAGAGCCATTACCCAGAATGGAGCGCATACCAGATGGTACTTCCATAACCTGTTCAAGTTGCCGGGTCAGGCTGGCGGCTGATGGATCGGGATAACGGTTGACAGCAATATTTTTCAGTCCTTCCAGCCATTGCGTCTGCATCTCCTGCGGCCAGAGATAGGGATTTTCCATGGCATCGAGTTTAATCATATCGCCCGGATCAGGCACATGATAGGCCGATAAAGCCTGAATTTCTTCTCTGACTAATTGCTTTACCCGATCAGACATGTTTATTTCTTAATCCGGTACTCGGCACTGCGGGCATGTGCGGTCAGGCCTTCCCCTCTGGCCATAACTGAGGCAATTTTACCCAGTTCTGAGGCGCCGTCTTCAGAGCACATAATCAGACTGGAACGTTTCTGAAAATCATATACCCCCAGGGCTGAACTGAAACGAGCGGTTCTGGAGGTCGGCAGGACATGGTTAGGGCCGGCACAGTAATCCCCCAGCGCTTCGGCTGTATAACGCCCCATAAAAATGGCACCAGCATGACGGATCTTCGGCAGCAGCGCCTGAGGATCATCGACAGACAGTTCCAGGTGTTCAGGGGCAATATAGTTGCACACTTCAATGGCTTCATCGATATCTTTAACCTGGATCAGAGCTGCCCGTTCATTGAGGGACACCCGGATAATAGCTTCACGTTCCATTTCTGTCAGCAGCCGTTCTATTGAAGCCTGCACTTTATCCAGAAAATCGGCATTATCGGAGATCAGGATAGGCTGGGCATCTTCATCGTGTTCGGCCTGGGAAAACAGATCCATGGCAATCCAGTCTGGATCGGTTTTACCGTCACAGATCACCAGAATTTCTGAAGGTCCGGCAATCATATCAATACCCACCGTACCAAATACCATGCCCTTGGCCGTTGCGACATAAATATTACCAGGGCCGACAATTTTATCTACCTGGGGAATACTTTCTGTACCGTAAGCCAGAGCAGCCACTGCCTGGGCTCCACCAATGGCAAAGACCTTATCCACGCCGGTAATAGCCGCCGCTGCAAACACCAGTTCATTAATCTGTCCGTCTGGAGTAGGTACTACCATAATCAGTTCTTTAACACCGGCCACTTTAGCCGGAATGGCATTCATTAATACTGAGGAAGGATATGCCGCCTGCCCGCCGGGCACGTATAAACCCACTCTGTCCAGAGGGGTAACCTGCTGACCCAGCAAAGTACCGTCATCCTCAGTATAAGTCCAGGATTCCATTTTCTGCCTGTCATGGTACCGGCGCACCCGCTCAGCCGATTCTTCCAACGCCTGTCGCTGATCATCAGGCAGACCATCCAGAGCCTGTTGTAAACGTTCTGAGGAAATCGTCAGCACAGACATATCCTCTGCGCTCATACGATCAAACTTATTAGTATATTCAATGACTGCCTGATCGCCGTTACGCCGCACATCAGTTAAGATTTGCTTTACGGTGGACTGAACAGAATCATCAGATACATTGTCCCAGGCCAGCAATTCTTTTAATTGCGGCCAGAAATTACTGGAACCGGTATCAAGACGGTTAATATCAAGCATGTTTCACTCCGATAATATGCTGAGCTTTTAAGTACAATCCTAAATAAATCAATTTTTATTAACCGCTTCAGAAAAGCGATCAATCAGGGATTTGATCCGTTGATGCTTCATTTTCATGGATGCCTTGTTGACCACCAGGCGGGAACTGATATCAGCAATATGTTCCATAGGGGTTAAACCATTGGCTTTGAGAGTATTACCGGTATCCACTACATCCACAATGCGGTCCGCGAGTCCAACCAGTGGCGCCAGCTCCATGGAACCATAGAGCTTAATGACTTCAACCTGAATGCCCTGTTCCGCATAAAAGCGCCTGGCGGTATTAACAAACTTGGTGGCCACCCTTAAACGCCCGTTAACCGGCTTGTCTTCAACCGGTCCGGCGGTCATTAAACGGCATTTGGCTATTTTCAGGTCTAATGGCTCATACAGACCTTCACCGCCATGCTCCATTAATACATCTTTACCTGCCACACCCACATCAGCTGCACCGTATTGCACATAAGTTGGTACGTCCGTAGCACGGATAATCACCAGTTTTATATCATCATGATTGGTATCCAGAATAAGCTTACGGCTTTTATCCGGGTCATCAATGGGATGGATATCCGCATGAGCAAGCAGGGGCAATGTCTCTTTAAAGATGCGTCCTTTGGACAGGGCAATGGTCAGGGTATTACTCATACGTTTTCTCTTTATTATTCAACCATTTGTCAGTTAACTGGGAACCCGGCGGATCTGAGCGCCCAGTTGTAATAATTTTTCTTCAATACATTCATAACCACGGTCAATGTGGTAAATACGCTCCACTATGGTATCGCCTCCGGCAATTAAACCAGCCAGAACCAGACTCGCGGAGGCCCTTAAATCCGTTGCCATAACGGGTGCTGCGTAAAGTTTGTCTACGCCTTTAATAATCACGGTATTGCCCTGTAGTTTGATGTCTGCACCCATACGCTGTAATTCCTGAATGTGCATAAAACGGTTTTCAAACACAGTTTCGACAATGGTGCCTGAGCTGTCTGCAATGGCATTAAGTACACAGAACTGAGCCTGCATATCCGTTGGAAAGGCCGGATAGGGTGCGGTGCGTAAATCAATGGATTTTGGACGCTGACCTTTCATATCCAGACTGATCCAGTCTTCCCCGGTAGTCACTTCGGCTCCGGCTTCCGTTAATTTTTCCAGTACTGCATCAAGATAATCCGGACAGGTGTCTTTTAATTTGACCTTGCCGCCGGTTAATGCGGCAGCGACCAGGTAGGTTCCGGTTTCAATTCGATCGGGCATCACATTATGTTTAGTGCCGGATAGTTTCTCGACCCCTTCTATGGTGATTTTATCCGTGCCGGCACCGCTGATTTTAGCGCCCATGGAATTTAAAAAGTTTGCCAGATCTATAACTTCCGGTTCACGGGCGGCATTTTCCAGAATGGTAGTGCCTTCAGCCAGAGTGGCTGCCATCAGCAGGTTTTCAGTACCGGTGACCGTCACCAGATCCATCACGATTTTGGCACCTTTCAGGCGTTCTGCTCTTGCACGGATATAGCCGTTTTCAACCTTAATATCCGCGCCCATGGCTTTGAGGCCTTTAATGTGCTGATCCACCGGACGGGAACCGATTGCACAACCACCGGGCAGAGAAACTTCTGCTTCCCCATAATGAGCCACCAGAGGCCCCAGCACCAGAATGGAGGCACGCATGGTTTTTACCAGTTCATAGGGTGCGACATACTTGGATATGGTACGGGTATCCACTTCCACATCAAGATGTTCGGTCACTGTAATGGAAACACCCATTCGCCCCAGCAATTCCAGGGTCGTGGTAATATCATGCAGGTGAGGAACATTACCAATAACAGTCGCATCATCGGCCAGCAGACAACCCATAATAATGGGTAGAGCTGCATTTTTTGCTCCGGAAATTCGTATTTCCCCGTCCAGTCGATGACCACCGGTTATAAATAGTTTATCCATTCAGTAATACAATCTCTTTAAAAATCTTTCTGGATTTTTTGTGTTTAATAAAACAGCCTATTTTACTCTTTATTGGCTCAGGAACCAACACACTGAAAGATTTAACCTAAATAAATCAGTTTTAAGGAGACAGGGCATCACGGTCTGTCTTTAAACCGGAACAGCCCTGTTTTGAGAAAAAGACAGGCTGGATAGTGGGTAAATTTCGGTAAGGGCTGTACCGGTCAACCAATTTGCAGTTTACTGGCAGTTGACCATTCTGCAGGTGTATAGGCCTTAATGGTTAAGGCATGTATATCACCACTGGTAATCTGGGGATTGACTGTTGCATAAACCATTTGTTGTTTTTTTACTGGTGTAAGTCCTTCAAACTGCTCTGAAACCACCAGAACATCAAACATACTGCCATCACCGGTTACTTTAACTTCCTGGGTGTTCATACCCATTTCGATAAGTGCTTTTACTTCATCTGTTGTCATTATATTTCCTGTTTGCCTTGCTTATACATGGTATATCAGGGCACTATTTACTGCTGATTAATTGCTCAGAGTTATTTTCTTACCCTAAGAGGCAATATCTCATCCAGACCGCTGACTCTGGCAATATCATACATTTGCTGTGGAATATTAATAAAATTTATCTTCCTGTTCTGCTGTTCTGCTTCCCTGAACCATTCTACCAGAATGGCCAGACCGGAACTGTCTGAACGTTCCAGACCCGCAAGGTTAATATCCAGATCTGAATTATCATCCATAAATAAAACAGTTTTATTTTTCTGCCATAATTCAGGCACACTCTGAAAACTCAGGTCTCCACTTAATTGATAATGACCGGGTGCTGTTTTTTCAAGCCGTGCTACGGATTTTGTACTCATAGGGCTTACTTTTCTTTTTTATCGTCTGAGTCAGACTGACTGAAGAGAAACTGACTGATCAATTTCTCCAGAACAATAGATGACTGTGTCAGACGAATTTCACTGTTTTCTTTCAGAAAATCCGGTGCCCCGCCGGGTTCAATGCCCACATATTTTTCACCCAGCAGACCGGCTGTATAGATGCCCGCAGACGAATCCACGGGAATTTCATTATATTTACCGTCAATATTCATCTGTACAACAGCTTCAAAGGTGACCGGATCCACATCTATCTGTTTCACTCTGCCCACCGTCACACCGGCGATAGTCACTGCAGAACGTTCTTTCAAACCGCTGATATTATCAAAACTGGCTTTTACCGTGTACTGACTGCCGGAATGGAAAGTACTGACATTACTGACATTAACCGCTAATACCAGCAAGGCGGCAATACCCGCAGCTACAAAAATACCTACTGAAATTTCTAATGCTCTTGTCGTCGACATATCTTCTAATCCATTCAATCTAACATTAAAGCGGTTAACAGGAAGTCCAGACCCAGTACAGTCAGGGCAGAATAAACTACCGTTCGAGTGGTTGCCCGACTGACGCCTTCAGAGGTTGGAATACAGGAATACCCTTCATAAACAGCAATCCAGGTGGTTACAATGCCAAAGGCAAAGCTTTTAATCACACCGTTAACAATATCATCGTTATAGTCTACTTTGGCCTGCATCTGCGACCAGTAGGCACCACTGTCCACCCCCAGCATATCCACACCCACCAGGTAGCCGCCAAACACACCAACGGCACTGAACATGGCAGCCAGTAAAGGCATACTGATAATACCCGCCAGCAGGCGAGGTGCCAGGATCCGATTAACCGGGTTAACGGCCATCATTTCCAGACCGGACAATTGTTCGGTCGCCTTCATTAAACCAATTTCTGCTGTCAGGGCAGAGCCGGCACGTCCGGCATACAATAAAGCGGTAACCACCGGCCCCAGCTCCCTTACCAGAGATAATGCAACAACCACACCCAGAGATTCTTCTGCACCAAAATCAACCAGAGTATTATAGCCCTGCAGTCCCAGCACCATGCCCACGAAAAAGCCGGATACCAGGATAATCAGCATGGAGCGCACACCCACGGAATACATTTGCGCAATGATCAGACCGGGACGCGGGATCAGGGTAGCAAACCCGATAATCGTCTGAACAAACAGAATCATTTCCCTGCCAAAACGGGCAAAAAAGTCAATGGCACTTCTGCCAATTTTTGCAAACCAGTCAAACATATCGATTATTCAGCTTTCCATATTAAATAAACAGTCAAAAATGACAGCACAGGAGTTATAAACATATTACTGGGCCAGTAAATCTTCTTTGTACGGTACAGCCTGGTAATGAAACGGTACCGGACCGTCTGCCTCACCATGTACAAACTGGTTAATCCAGGGAGAATCAGATTTATCTATCTCATCAGGACTGCCATGACCAATAACTTTACCCTGGGATATAATATAAACCTTATCCGCAATGGCCATAGTTTCCTCAATATCATGGGACACAATAACACTGGTCAGACCCAGAGCTTCATTCATAGAGCGAATCAGCTGTACCAGAACGCCCATAGAAATAGGGTCCTGTCCGGTAAAGGGTTCATCATAAAGGATCATTTCCGGATCCAGGGCTATAGCCCGTGCCAGTGCAGCCCGTCTTGCCATACCACCGGATAACTCGCTGGGCATTAAATGACGGGCACCACGCAAACCAACGGCCTGTAATTTCATAATAACCAGATCGCGGATCATAACTTCCGGCAACTGGGTATGTTCCCTCAGGGGAAAAGCAATATTGTCATAAACACTCATATCCGTCAGCAAGGCACCACTTTGAAAAAGCATGCCCATTTTTTTTCTAACTTCATATAACTTACGGGTTCTCATGGAAGGAATGTTTTCACCATGAAAATGAATAGTCCCCTGCTGGGGTTTGATCTGTCCGCCGATCAGCTTCAATAAGGTTGTTTTACCGGTACCGCTGGGCCCCATAATGGCTGTAATTTTCCCTCTGGGAATATCAATATCCACACCCGTAAAAATTTTGGAAGATCCACGGGCGAAATGCAGTCCTCGAATTTTGACCAGATTGTCTTCATTGTCCGGCATATAAATATAAAATCCGTAATTTTATGGCCAGTTATCTTACTATATTATATGGCCTGTTAAGTGTGCTTGCTATACAGGATAAACAGCAAAAGAGTATAGCATAAAGCGGCTTAAATTCGCCATATGATAAGTTTTTATTACAGTTTTTGATCAGGTTATTTTACGAATTACTGTGTAGGTTTGAACCTACACTCATTTAATTCAAATTCCGACAAATAGTGAATTGCTCTTCTTACAAAACTTTATATTTTTATCGCTATAATTTTATCAACAGGTTAATTAGCAACCTGTAAATTTTAATACAAACTCATTTATTTAAGGATAAGACAATGAAAAAAATGATATATGGATTTAACCTGATGGCCTTAATCTTTACCTTAGCCTTTTCATCTGCTGTCTCAGCTCAGGCAGTTAATATCAATACAGCAGATGCACAGACCATTGCAGACAATCTTAAAGGTATTGGTTTGAGCAAGGCTCAGGCTATTGTCGCCTGGCGTGAGAGCAATGGAAAATTTGCTGATCTTGAAACATTGCAGGAAGTTAAAGGCATTGGTGCTAAAACTTTAGAAAAAAATAAAGAAGATATTCAATTCTAATTTTTAAGGAGCGTTATCTTTGCAGGGATGCAACTTTTAATTTTAACTGTTTTACAAGGACGAAATATGTTTTCTCCCTATACAATTCACCATACCTATCAGGTACAAGAATTAACACTGAACCAGGTTTTCCAACAGGTGCATTTACAAAAAAGAAAGAAAAACCGATTGAAAAAAAAGATTTATAAAATGGTCTCAGTTAAACAGGCATTTACAAATAAAGTGCATAACGCATAATATTTAGCTTATACCTGAAACTCAACCCTTTTCGTCTTTCTATTAAAACCAGAAGACAAAAGGGTTTCTTTATTTAGGACAGCCATAATTGCCACACATTGATTATTGTACATTAAACATATAAAATATTTATATCTTGCATAAACATGAAATGGAGCTTTCTGTATGCCAAAAGCCAGATACCAGCAAATTAGTTTGTCTGATACCCCATACTACCACTGTATATCCCGTTGTGTCAGACGGGCTTTTTTATGTGGACAGGACACTTTTTCCGGAAAAAATTATGAGCATCGTAAAACATGGATAAGTGAGCGTTTAAGCCAGTTAAGCAAGATTTTTTCAATTGATATCTATGCTTATGCCATTATGGACAACCACTTACATACCGTTTTATGTGTTAGACCAGATAAAGCTGAACAATGGAACGAAAGTCATATTGTAGAACGCTGGTCACAATTATTTAAAATTCCCATATTAATCGAACGATATATTTATGGCCAATGTCATTCCGATGCAGAAATACTCAAAGCACAGGAAATCATTGAAACCTGGAAATCTCGCTTAATGGATATAAGCTGGTTTATGCGCTGCCTGAATGAATATATTGCCCGTAAAGCTAATGCAGAAGATAGCTGCACCGGGCGTTTCTGGGAAGGCCGCTTTAAAACACAGGCACTATTAAATGAACAAGCCCTGCTGGCCTGTATGATTTATGTTGATCTTAACCCTGTCAGAGCAGGTATCAGCGACTCTCTTCACAAATCAGAGCACACTTCTATCAAGCAGAGAATTGACTCTCTCACTCAAAAACAACCTGAAAAAACTATTCCCCTGGCACCATTTATTGCCAGTTCACAGAAAAAATCTGGTATTCCTTTTGATCTAAAAGACTATATTGAACTAACAGACTGGACTGGACGAATAGCCAGGAATGATAAAAAAGGTTCTATCACTCCCAGTACACCAAAAATTCTGGAACAGCTAAAACTGGATGAACAAACCTGGAACGATACCGTACACGGATTCTCCAGCCAGTTTTATTCCGTTATTGGAGCAGAAAATCAAATTGAAAAATTCTGTAAAAAACATGGAAACCAGTGGATAAAAGGTATTAACTACTGCAGAAAATTATTTAAAAATAAACTTTGTCTTATTCCAGTAAAAAATTATTAATACACATTCTCATTATCAGGAGGCCAGAACTTAATAACATAATATTAGAAACAATAGGTGCATTAATAAAAGAGAACTTGTTAAACAAACTCCCTAAGTCTATGATATTTAAAAATGAAAATATCCAGTCTAAAAAACATTTTAAAAACACTTAATGACAATAAGATCCGATATCTGATTGTGGGAGGTGTTGCAGCAAATATCCACGGTTATCAACGAATGACACATAATTTAGATCTTGTAATTCAATTAATACCTGAAAATATAAAAAATGCTCTGACAGCCCTGAAAAATATTGGTTATGTACCAGCAGTACCAGTCACAATATCTGAGGTTATTAACCCTAAAATTCGGGAGCAATGGATCACACATAAAAACATGACGGTTTTATCACTTATCAGTGACTTACATCCAGAGACAACTCTTGATATTTTTATTACGGAACCATTTAACTTTGATACCGAATACAACTGTTCAGAAATGGTTGAGTTGGAAACTGACTTAAGTGTTCATGTTATTTCACTCCCTTCATTAATCAATGATGAAGCAAAATGTTTCTCGAAATAAAGACATCGACGACATACAACACTTAAAATACATTCTGGAAGAAAAGAAAAATGAGCACTAAAATCAAACCCGACTGGAAATATGGAACCTGGGATGGATGTCGAATTTTAATGTTGAAACAATCACTTAAACTTACACCTAAAGAACGCTTTGAAGCTCTGGAAGAGATGGCTAAAACATCAGACTGGTTAAGCAAAAAAAGAGTTTCAAAAAGAAAGAGATAATAGACACACCAAATTATTCCCTCCTTACTTCATAAAATTTTACTGTTGTAACAAAAGCCATTACCATAACCACCATACTTCATAGTCATTTCTTATTAAATAATGGATGTCTCAGATTGGTTTCTAACTAATCAGGTAAATTTTTCAATAAGCTATTTTAAATCATGGGTGTCCCGAATCATATGCTCCGAATCATATGTCCGATGATGCTAAATGATGGCTGTCCCAG
>Ga0256832_1003624_pt1 | contig 10478 bp, 3 predicted proteins | sample 134614metaG_FD_190534 | JGI IMG/M metagenome (GOLD analysis project Ga0256832, IMG submission 190534) | Hydrothermal vent microbial communities from Lau Basin, Pacific Ocean - 134-614 | ecosystem: Environmental > Aquatic > Marine > Hydrothermal vents | place: Pacific Ocean: Lau Basin | collected...
CAATCCCCGTAGTGTTATTCACTTCTATGGAAGTAGGACTGCCCGTAAAGGTGATTGGACTCACATCCCCCGGATTTCCCGTTACGGTAAAGCATATTTCAAACAACTGCGCCGTATCAGGCAGCGTTACCCCATTCACAGGGTCGGATAAAGCAACCCAGGCAAAAGTCAATACTCCCGCCGAAGGATTAGCATAAACAGATGAAGTGAAGTCGGGCAAACTCAAAGGCAAAGCCCCCTGAAATTGCAAAATAGACGGGTCATACGTCATGGAATACTGGAAGCTCGTGATGTCCGTAAAGCCCACAGCCGTTACAGGCACACAAACCACATTTCCCGGCGAACCCTCCTCGTCTCCTGCAAAAAAAGTAATTTCTGCCGGCGGAGTGTCACATATCAAAACCGAGCCATCTACGCCCGTAAAGTTGATCAGGCTTCCATTCGGCCCTGAAATCTCTATGGAAACAGGACTGCCCGAAAAAACCACCGGTGTAGTCGAACTGCAATTGTTCGGCCCCGTCAAATCAAAACATATCTGAAAAATACTCGTCCCGTCCGGAACCGTAGTCCCGTTGATCACATCATCCGACAACCAGGATACCGTAATATTTCCCGGACTGGGGTTGCCTATGTTACTGGCGCCAAAGTTAGGCAAATTGTAGCCCTGACTACCCGTATAGCTCAACAATGCTGCATCGTAATTGATGCTGAACTGCATGCTCACAATATCCGTGAAATCCTGGGTCGTAATCTCAAGACAAACATTGCTGCCACTGGTACCGGACTCATTGCTCAGGAAAAGAGCAAAACCACTGGGGCCTCCCCCTCCAATCGTTACAGAGCCATCGTTAAACACCGGCGTTATCAAATCCCCATTGGCATCTGATATCTCAACAATAGAAGGCGAGCCCGAAAAGCCCACATCAGCCACCCCGCTCGAGCCCGTTACATCAAAACATATCTGGAAAATGCTCGTCCCGTCTGCCACAGTCGTACCATTCACCACATCATCCGACACCCAGGAAACCGTCAAATTCCCCGCACTCGGATTGCCAATATTGCTCGCTGTAAAGTTGGGCAGATTATAGCCCTGGCTGCCCGTATAAGTCAGCAATGACGCATCGTAATTGATGCTGTATTGCATGCTCACGATGTCCGTAAAGTTCTGCACCGTAACATCCAGACAAACGTTGTCGCCCTGATTGGCAGTAATGTCAGGCAAGGTAAAAGTCAAGTCCGTAGAGCTACCACCGCCACCGCCGCCAATCGTCACCGAACCGGTATTGAACACCGGCGTAATCAAATTGCCACTCGGATCCGAAATCTCCACAGGCGAAGGCGAACCCGAAAAACTCACACCTGCCACACCACTCGAACCCGTCACATCAAAACATATCTGAAAAATGCTCGTCCCATCCGCTACGCTGGTGCCATTCACCACATCATCTGAAATCCAGGAAACCGTCAAATCCCCCGCACTCGGATTGCCAATATTGCTCGCCGTAAAGTTGGGCAGATTATAACCCTGACTGCCCGTATAAGTCAACAAAGAAGCATCGTAATTGATGCTGTATTGCAGGCTCACGATGTCCATAAAGTTCTGTACCGTAATATCCAGACAAACGTTGTCCCCCTGGTTAGCCGTAATATTGGGCAAAGTGAATGTCAAATCCGTAGTACTACCACCACCGCCACCACCAATCGTCACCGAACCGGTATTAAAAACCGGCGTAATCAGATTGCCGCTCGCATCCGAAATCTCCACAATAGAGGGCGAACCCGAAAAACTCACACCCGCCACCCCGCTCGAACCCGTCACATCAAAACATATCTGGAAAATGCTCGTCCCGTCTGCCACAGTCGTGCCATTCACCACATCATCCGACACCCAGGAGATGGTCAAATCTCCCGGATTGGGGTTGCCTATGTTGCTGGCGCCAAAGTTGGGCAGATTATACCCCTGGCTGCCCGTATAAGTCAGCAAAGAAGCATCGTAATTGATGCTGTATTGCATGCTCACAATGTCCGTAAAATTCTCTACCGTAATATCCAGACAAACGTTGTCCCCCTGGTTAGCCGCAATATTGGGCAAAGTGAATGTCAAATCCGTGCCACTACCTCCACCACTGCTGACCGTCACAGAACCATTATTGAACGTCGGTGTAACGATATTCCCACCGGCATCTGAGACCTCTACAGACAAGGGCGTACCCGAAAAACTCACATCGGCAACACCACCCGAACCCGTCACATCAAAACATATCTGGAAAATGCTCGTCCCGTCTGCTACCGTACTGCCATTGACCACATCATCCGACAGCCAGGAAAACGTAATATTGCCCGGACTGGGGTTCGCGATATTGCTGCCACTCAAGTTGGGCAGACCATAATTCTGACTGCCCGTATAAGTCAGCAAAGAAGCATCATAATTGATGCTGAATTGCGCGCTCACAATATCCGTAAAGCCGGCTACAGTTACATCGAGACAGATGTTATCACCCTGATTGGCAGAAACATTCGGCAAGGTAAACGTCAAACCGGTATTTCCGCCTCCGCCGCCATTGCCAATCACAACCGTACCATTATTAAAAGTCGGCGTAATGATATTGCCGGCAGCATCTGAAATTTCCACAGGCACAGGCATACCGGAAAACGCTACATCCGAAGTACCATTGGCAGCCGTTACATCAAAGCAAATCTGAAAAATGCTCGTCCCGTCTGCTACCGTACTGCCATTGGTCAAGTCATCTGACAACCAGGAAACCGTAATGTCCCCCGGATTGGGATTCGCTATATTGCTCGCTCCCAGATTAGGCAGGTTGTACCCCTGGCTACCCGTATAGCTCAGCAGGGAAGCATCGTAATTGATGCTGTACTGCGTACTCACAATATTCGTAAAACCCTGCACTGTGATGTCAAGACAAAAAGATGCCCCTTGTGTCTGATTGGTCGTCGCAGGCTCAATCGAAAAAGTCAGTTGCGAAGAAAGCTTGCCTGTTACACCCAGCAAAAGGAACAGGCTCAACAAAGTTGTGGTCAAAGATTTTCTCATTAGTTTCGGTTTTCGGTGGACAAATATCGCTTTTTTTAGCTTAACGGGTGAACAGCAAAAGTCGCGTGCCATAATAATCTCCGGCTGTCAACTCTACCACATAAGTGCCCGCAGAGGGAAACAAGCTTCGATTCAATGGTATTTCGTGTTTGCCTTTCGGCAAATGGGATGCTTCTTGCATGAGGACGCGCCCGTCCAAACTCAGTATGCGCCATTGCACATCCATCTCTTCCTGCAACTCAAAACGCAGATAGCTCAGCGCACTCGCGGGATTGGGCGCCAGGGGCAAAAAGTCAAACGCTGCATTTTCCAAAGCATTTACCCCCACATCTATACTGATATAAACCATACCCATGACAAAAGTTGGAACTATGAGATCTCCATTCGCATCGGAAATTTCAACCATAGCAGGTGTATCCGAAAAACTCACTACGGCCGTATCATTGGAGCCGATTACCTCAAAGCACAGCTCAAAAATGTCTGTACTATCTGACACTGTAGTGCCATTGACTACATCATCTGTTATCCAACTTATCGTGAGCTGTCCGGGAAAGGGCTCACCGATGTTTGATTCCGAAAAATTAGGCAAATTATACGCCTGACTGTTGACATAGTCCAATAAAGTGGTGTCGTAATTGATGCTGTATTGCGTGCTCACAATCCCCTCAAAACCCTGCGTGCTCACGGCAAGACAAATCGTATCTCCAGGATTGGCAGAAACGCTCGGCAAACTAAAGACCAAATCCGTAGAACCCCCGCCACCAAGAATCGTTACCGAGCCATCCTCCAAAACCGGATCCGCCACATTGCCATTGAGATTGACCAACTCCACATCAACGGGATCGTCTGAAAAAAACACATCCGCCACACTGCCCGCAGGCCCGATGACGTCAAAACATATCTGAAAAATGCTCGTGCTATCTGCTAAGGTCGTTCCATTTGCAAGGTCAGGAGATATCCAGGCTACAGAGATATATCCATCCCCCACCGCCGGATCAGGAGGCATGATGCCGGGCAGGTTGATTCCCTGCACACCGGTAAAACTCAGCAAAGTGGTGTCATAATTGATGCTGAATTGCATGCTCAATATACCTGTAAAGTTCAACACCGTTACATCCAGACAAACGCTGTCGCCCTGATACACTGCGGTATCCGGCAAAATAAAAACCGGATCGGAAACAGACTGCTCAATGCTTACCGAGCCATCCGTCGTCATCACCATCACATTGGAAACGTTGGCCACCTCAACATCTGCACCTTCGGAAAAGGCCACATTCGCCACTCCCGATGCACCCGTCACATCAAAACACAATTGAACAATGCTCACCCCATCTGCCACAGTAGTGCCATTGACCTGATCATCCGAGACCCAGGAAAAAAGAATTTTACCGGCATTGGGATTGGTAATGCCACCGGCGTCAAGATTAGGCAGATTATAAGCCTGGCTGCCTGTATAAACCAAAAGTGTAGTATCATACTCCAAGCCAAACGTCAGGGAGAGTATATCCGTAAAACCTCCCACAAAAAGGTCAAGACAGACCTGATCGCCCTGGCTCGCTGTGATGTTTGACAGACCAAAAGCTACATTTGCAGTTTCTGCCTCAATGGCTACCGAACCATTTTCCAGAACGGGCGTAACCAAATTCCCATTGACATCTGCAATCTCCACAGCCAGCGGGCTGCCGGAAAACTCCACATCTGTAACGCCTTCTAAAGCCGTCACCTCAAAGCATATCTGAAAAATATCCGTGCCGTCTGCCACCGTAGTCCCATTCGACAAGTCAGGAGAAAGCCAGGAAATGCCAATGTTTCCGACTCCAATCATGGCAATATCATTGGCACTCAGGCCCGGCAGGTTAAAACCCTGACTACCTGTATAAGTCAAAAATGCAGCATCGTAATTGATGCTGTACTGCATGCTGAGCAGATCCGTAAAATTCTGAACCTCTACATTGAGACAAAAAGCATCTCCCTGCTCATAAGTGCTCATGGCGGGGTCTATGGAAAAAGTAAGCTGTGCATAAAGGCCGCCAATCAACCCCGGCAAAAAGAAGAGACTCAACAACGTCGCTGTAAAAAATCTTCTCATTGTTTTTCGGTTTTGGGATGAACTAAGTGTCCATTTTTCTTCATCAACGGACTAAGACTAATGTTCTTACGCCCTGGTACCCCCCCGCAATCAACTCTACAACATAGGTGCCCGCAGAAGGGAAAGACGCTCTGCGTAAAAGTACCTGATGTTTGCCGAAAGGCAAATAAGCACCATCCTCCATGATAACGCTTCCATCCATGGATAGTACCCGCCATTGAACATCCATGCTTTGATGCAACTCAAAACTCAAATAACTCACATCGGTCATGGGATTGGGCGAAAAAGGCAAATAGTTAAACATAACATTCTCCAAAGACTGTGTCCCGACACCCACGCCTATATAAACGGCTCCTCCATCAAAAACCGGATTGACCAGCGTACCACTGGAAGCAGAAACTTCAACAGCAACGGGATTCGCCGAAAAGCTCAACAAAGCTGTTCCCTCAGACTCCAGCACATCAAAACACAACTGGAAAATACTCGTGCTGTCCGGCACGGTTGTGCCATTCACCACATCATCTGCAATCCAGGCTACCGAAATATCCCCTAAATTAGGGTTAGCTATATTAGAGCTGGCTAAATTTGGCAACTGATAGCCTTGACTACCCACATAATTCAACAAGTCAGCATCATAGTTGATACTAAACTGCACACTAACGACATTCGTAAAATTCGCCACCACCAAATCCATGCATATCTGGTCATTCTGCTGGGCAGAAAGTTCCGGCAGGAAAAAAAATACTTCCTCCGGCATTTGCAAACCCGTACCAGAGCCTATTATAACAGAAGCGCCTTCGAGAACCGGCGTTGGAAAGACATCTCCCTTCTGTACAACTTCAACAGGTACCGGATCGCCCGTAAAATAAATCGAGGCATTGCCTTCTGATGCAATCACCTTAAAACAGAGCTGAAAGAGGCTTTCCCCGTCAGGCATGGTTGTTCCATCATTGATGTCATCGGATATCCAGCTAAACAAAACGGCCCCCTCATAATTCGTATTGAAGAACTCATTCCCTACGCCGGAAAAAAGTGGAAGATTAAAATTCTGAACGTTCTCAAACTCCAGCAAGGATTCATCATAAACAATGCCAAACTGCATGCTAATGATGTCATTAAAATCTACCACACGAACATCAAGGCAGAAGACATCACCTTGTTCGTGGAGACTCACAGCAGGGTCTAAGGAAAAGGTAAGAGCTGAAAAGCCCTGGCAGGGCAAGCCCAGAAGAAACAAGAGACTCGGTAAAGTTACAGTAAAAATTCTTTTCATCTTTTTCGGTTTTGGGTTAATTAATAATATTTGCAGCACTATTTATTGCAAGTCATGCTATGCTGCCCATGCGCCGCCGGTATCTTTCCGGCCAATAGTGTCTTCTCTGCCTGAATCACAAAAAAGCAATGCTATCTGCTGAGTCAGACAGCTCACATTTTCTATGATACCACACCTCCCCTTTTTTAATGAGTGACCATCAATGTCCTTGCCCCACGGTAATTTTCTCCACTTAGCTCAACGATATATGTCCCGGCAGAAGGGAGTTGATCTCTATACAATGGGATGCTGTGTTGTCCGGAAGGCAGATAATCACTACCCTCTATGAGTGTTTTGCCTTCTGCATTTATCACGCGCCACCGGACCTCCATGGCTTTGTGCAATTCAAAGCGAAGGTAGCTCAAAGTAGTCATGGGATTTGGCGAAAGCGGAAGATACGTAAATTCCGGATTTTTCACCGAATGCGTAGCCACACCCGGCTGTACATAAACGCTGCCCGAATCGAGAATATAGGGCAGGGCCTGCCCGTTTTCATCTCCAAACTCCACGGCCACAGGCACACCTGTAGGTGCCACTACGGACCAAGAGCCCGGTGCGCCAATCACGGCAAAAGTGATGACAAAAAGCGTATCTCCATCGTCCAGAGTCTGCGGCTGAAGTTGCTGGTCAAACCAGGAAACCGTCAAAGTCCCGTTTGAAATATCCGGCGGCATGCCAAAATTATCAATGGCCATATACTGCAAACCAAAATCGGAAACATCCTGCAACTCCAAAACAAGAGAATCATAATTAATGGAAAATTGCATGGCAATGATGCCTGAAAAATTCTGTACCGTAACGGGCATATAGACCACCTCACCCATCATGGCAGTATCTTCCGGCAATGAGAGCGTAACATCACCGCCAGACTGACCAAAAATATAAAAAGGGAATAACAAAAAGAATATAAGTATAGAATAACGCATGTTCACGGGCAGGTTTAGGGATTTAGAGTGTACAAAAACTCAATTTTTTTGTTGAGATTCTAAAGAAAAAAAGAGAGAGACTCCCTCTTGCGGGGAAGTCTCTCTCAGGCGATGATTATTCCATGATAATCATCTTATGCGTAGCCGTTTCGGTGGCTGTTTCGATGGTGTAGTAGAGTACGCCGGTAGCGCCCAATGTCTTGGCATTGAGGGTTACCTGGTTCAGCCCCTTCTCACCGTCAATCTTCTTGAGAAGAACAACTTTTCCGGACAGATCGTAAACCTTCAGGCTCACTTCACCGGCCTCGGGCAAGTTGAAACCAATAGTAGTTTCAGTAGCGAAGGGGTTGGGCGTATTTTGATAAACCTCGAAGCCGTTGGCTACAGCAGTATTGTTGTCGAATGCAAGGCTCACATTCAACATACTGCCATTGCTGTCATAAGCTTCGGCTTTCGTGTAGCGAGAGTTGATGGAAAGCAACTCGCTCAAAGAAGCATTGTCAAGAGCTTTGAATACGAGCGTAAACAAATCCTGACCCTTCAGGTTCTTAGCTTCGGCGGTAGCCCAGCTAACCGTAATGGCACCTTCTTCGAGCAAGCTCAAACCGAGGTTGTCTTCAGTAGCAACGCCACTTTGAACGTCAATCAACTCCAGCTTATCGAAATTCAGCGTAAACTGATAACCCAGTACAGCCAAATCATCAGCCGTGAAAGTTACAGCAACTTCTTCACCGGCTTTAAGCTGCTTGTCTTGCGTGCGCAAGGCAAAAGTGCCGATATTGTGAATCTGTACGCCTGCGTTATCAATACCCGTTTGGGCAGAGTTGTTCACATCACCTACTTTCACAGCAACAAAATCGGCAAAAAGTTGGTCTTCAGTAACGTTGTTGTAGTTGATAACTTCGGGGAAACCAGAAGTAAATGGATCTGCCGGATCGGGGAACACAAAAGATGCATCCACAAAGCGCCAGGAAGTATTGTTGGGGAAGCTTTCCTCTACAAGCAGAATCACTTTAGTCATGGCTACCAAGTCCAAAGTAGTAATCGAACCGGACTTATTGGCATCAGCAGCGATCAGCTTATAAGGCGAATCCAGAAGATCAATGCCAAGGATATGACGAGTGATCAGAACGACATCCAAAGTCGTTACGCCATTGTCAACATCCGTCAACAGGCTGGGCGTAATGGTGTAGTCACCACCGGCCTGCGGCACCTCGAAGGAATATTCACCATTGGCATCAGTTACAGCGCTGTTGTTACCGGAGCCGCTGAGCAAAACGTCAACACCTTGTACAGGCGTGTCTTCTTCATTGGCAATGGCGCCTGCTACCAGAGGAGCACCCGACGGGCAAACACCCATATTGTCTTGGATTTCCACATAAGTTGCACAGAAATCCTGGTTGCCGGCGGCATCCGTTACCCACAATTCGATGGGCTGCTGACCCAATTGGTCGCAGTCATAAACGCGCTGAATGTCGTTCACATCCGGAGAGAAGCTCAGCTTCAGATCGCCCGGGCAGTTGTCGAAGCTGCCTGCATCGAAATCAGAAGCCCAGATGTCAATCATACCCGTTTGCATGATCTCGATAACGAGACCTTCCACACAGTAAGGCGTCGGCTTCTTGCAGTCAACCACCGTTACGACAATTTGGTCATAGCTGGTGTTGCCACAGTTGTCCGTTACTTCATAGTCCACTACATACTCACCCGGAGGCACGTTGCTGAAGCTGTACTGATCGCCGGTTGCATAAGCAGCCAAGTCGTCAGAAGTAACCGTAATCTCAATGCCCGTAGAGCAGTCCGTTACATCTGGTTCGGGCAAAGTGATGTCCGTGTCACAGTCCGTTTCCTCAATGCAGTAAGTCTGATCATCTACATCAAAAATCGGAGCTTCGTTGTCCACCACCTTAATCACCTGATCGTAAGTGATGTAACCATCGGCTATGCCGGCATCATTATAACCTTCACGGAAAGTGCGGGTATCCTGATCACCATCGCCGTCCCAATCCTGATAGTAGGCAGCCTCGTAATGGCCGGCCTCAGAGTAAACATCAGAGCCGTACTGATCAAATACACACCAGTTGATCACACTCCAGTGGCGGATGATTTTGTAACATGCATCCGGAACCACATCAAACTGCTCATCCTGATAAGAAATGCCTATCAGCTCGCACTCGTCATGTGTAATCACAGGCTCGCCAAAGTCGGGCAACTGGCCGTCCACACACTGAGCCGTGATGTTGTCAGGGAATTCCACTACCCAGTCGGAAACGTGCTGCACATAGATCGTCTGCGTGCAGGAAGCCTGCGTGTTGTCGCTGGCATCCGTAGCCGTCCAGGTGCGCGTGATGGTACCTTCCGTACAGGTGTTGATGTTGTAGCTCCACTCATAAGTTACAAGGGGCTCACAGTTGTCGTAGAAAACAGCCTCGCCGTACTGGTCCAAAACGCTGCCATCGCCCAGTTCCAGAGCAGCAGCCAGATTTTGGAGGTAATCATCGCAGGTGATGGTTACATCGTCGGGGCAGTAAGTATTGACAGGCGGAATTTTGTCTTGTACTTCTGCAGAAACCATGCAGTCGTTGTAGTTGCCAAAGCAGTCATAAGCGCGGAAAACGACCATGACAGAAGTGCCGGCATCGCTGCAGCAGAAGGTTACGTCGGGACCGAAGTCGTCGTAGTTGCCGTTGCAGTCACCGTCCATACGACGTACTTCAAAGTAATCTAAGCAGCAGTTGTCATGAGAACCGTCGTCAAAGACATCGGCAGGAACCACAGCCTCGCCATTGCTGGAAAGATTCACATCCGTAATCTCATCACAAATAGCCGTGGGAGCAATGTCATCAACCACTTCAATCTCAACGAACCACTCGCCTACATTGCCACACTCATCAATGGCCTGATAAAGAATTAGGTGGAAGCCCAGTTCCAGACCCGGAGCGGGAATGAAACCACCCTGGGCACCATCCGAGCCATTCACATAATTGGCTTCGCCTACCGGAGTGAAGATGCTGATGGTATAGTCGTGGCAGTTGTCCGTTACCTGAGGAGCAGGCAGATAGCCGGTGGACTTACAGGGCTGCGGATGAGCAGCGGGGA
>Ga0256832_1003625_pt1 | contig 10477 bp, 10 predicted proteins | sample 134614metaG_FD_190534 | JGI IMG/M metagenome (GOLD analysis project Ga0256832, IMG submission 190534) | Hydrothermal vent microbial communities from Lau Basin, Pacific Ocean - 134-614 | ecosystem: Environmental > Aquatic > Marine > Hydrothermal vents | place: Pacific Ocean: Lau Basin | collected...
CGTTGATCCCCTCGCGCGCCAAGAGCAGGGAGCCCCGGATCCCTTCCCGCCGGCAAAGCTCGAGGAGCGGCCCCCGCAGCGCGGAAGGATCCTCGAATCGGGTGAAATGATAGAGAGCGGCAACGGTGAACATGGGGCCCCTCCTAGCGCCGCCGGGAACCCGGATCAATAGGGCCTGGCTTGACAAGCCCGCATCTTCGGCCACATCGAGAGCGCAGGAGGTTCTGACATGACGCATGTTTCCCCGACAGCGGCACATGGCGCCGGCGCCATCTGGCGACGTAGCGCCCTCGCGGCAGTGATTGCGCTCATCCTCGCGGCTCTGCCGTTTGCGGCAAGCGCGAAAACGCAGGTGCCTCGCAGCGCCGAGCAGATCCGGCTTTCCTATGCGCCGGTGGTGGCAAAGGCGGCGCCGGCGGTCGTCAATATCTACGCAACCACCGTGCGCCAGCGCGTGAGCCCCTTTGCCGAGGATCCCTTCTTCTCCGAGTTCTTCCGCGATTTCGCCGGCCCGCCGCGGGTGCAGAATTCGCTCGGCTCCGGCGTGCTGGTGGGCGGGGGGCTGGTTGTCACCAATTTTCACGTTGTCGGAGAAGCGAGCCGCATCCGGGTGGTGCTGGCGGACAGGCGCGAATACGCAGCCGAAGTGGCGCTGGCCGACAAGGCCGCCGATCTTGCCGTGCTGCGCCTCATGGATGCCGAGGGCGAGGATCTTCCGGTGATCGAGATCGGCGATTCCGATGCGCTCGAGGTGGGGGATCTGGTGCTGGCGATCGGCAATCCCTTCGGCCTCGGGCAAACGGTCTCTTCCGGCATCATCTCGGGGCTGGCGCGCACGGGGCGCGGTGGCGGCCTCCTTTCGGCGCGCAGCTATTTCATCCAGACGGACGCTCCGATCAACCCGGGCAATTCCGGCGGCGCGCTGGTGGACATGAACGGCCGCCTGATCGGCATCAACACCATGATCGTGACCCGCTCTGGCGGCTCCGTGGGGCTTGGCTTCGCGATCCCCGCCAATCTCGTGCGCCAGGTGGTGGCGCAGGCGCGCGCGGGCAACAGCCGCTTCGAGCGCCCCTGGGCGGGGATCGAGGTGCAGGAAGTGGGGCATGATATCGCCGAGGCGCTGGGGATGAAGATCCCACACGGGCTGCTGATCCTCTCGCTGGATCCCGAAAGCCCCTTTGCCGCGGCGGGGCTGCGGCGGGGGGATGTGTTGATCGAACTGGCGGGCCAGCCTGTCAATGCCGCTGCCGAGCTTGATTTCCGCCTGGCGACGCAGCCGCTCGGGGGTGAGGTCGATGCCTTATATCTGCGTGATGGCAGGCGCCGTTCCGCGCGGGTCGCGCTGATGCCGCCGCCTATGGCAAGGCCGGGTGAAGAAATCGTCATCAGCGCGCCGGGGCCCTTTCAGGGGCGCAGGCTGGCGGCGCTCACCCCCGCCCTCGCTGCACGGCTCGGCCTGCCCGCGCGCGTCAGGGGCGTGGTGGTGATCGAAGCGCCACGGCGCGCGCCCCGCAGCGCCATCCGCGCCGGTGACGTGATCCTCGCGGTGGACGGCACCCCCGTAACCACCCCCGCCGATATCGCGCGCATCGCCGGCGCGCATCGTGGCTGGTGGCGCATCGATCTCATCCGTGGTAACAGGCGCATTACGCTCAGAACCAACCGCTAGAGGCCAGGCATGAAAGATACCGCCCTGATCGTGATCGACGTGCAGAACGATTTCTGCCCCGGCGGCGCGCTCGCCGTGCCGGGGGGCGATGAGATAGTGCCCGGCATCAACGCACTCATGGCCGATTTCGGAGCGGTGATCCTGACGCAGGATTGGCACCCGGCGGATCATTCCTCTTTCGCCTCGAACCACCCCGGAAAGCAGCCCTTCGAGGTGATCGAAATGCCCTATGGGCCGCAGGTGCTCTGGCCCGATCACTGCGTGCAGGGAAGCATTGGTGCCGATTTCCACCCCGATCTCGATACCACCCCTGCCGATCTCATCATCCGCAAGGGCTTTCGCCCCGGGATCGACAGCTATTCCGCCTTCTTCGAGAACGATCACACCACCCCTACCGGGCTTCACGGCTACCTGCAGGAGCGCGGGTTGAAGCGCCTCGTGATGGCCGGCCTCGCCACGGATTTTTGCGTCAATTTCTCGGCCGTGGATGCCGCGAAGCTTGGTTATGACGTGACGGTGCGCCTCGATCTCTGCCGCGCGATCGATCTCGATGGCTCGCTCGATGCAGCGCTCGAGGGTATGCGCGAAGCCGGCGTTCGGCTGGAAGGGGGGTGAGGGATGGTCGATATCGCCACCCGGGTGTGGAATCACAAATGGAAGATCGATCCGATCGTGCGCTCGCTGATCGATACGGATTTCTACAAGCTCCTGATGTGTCAGTCCGTTTTCCGCAACCGGCCGGATACGGATGTGACCTTCTCGCTCATCAACCGCTCGAAGGAAATCCGCCTCGCCGACCTGATCGACGAGGGCGAATTGCGCGAACAGCTTGATTACGTGCGCACCATCCGCCTTGCACGCGGCGAGAGCACCTGGCTGCGCGGCAACATGTTCTATGGCAAGCGGCAGATGTTTCGCCCCGATTTCATGGAGTGGTTCGAGAATTACCGCCTGCCCCCCTATCATCTGGAAAAGCGCGACGGCCAGTATGAACTGACCTTCGAAGGCAAGTGGCACGAGGTGATGCTGTGGGAAATCCCGGCGCTGGCGATTATCACCGAGCTGCGTTCGCGCGCCGTGCTGCATGAAATGGGCCGCTTCGAGCTGCAGGTGCTTTATGCGCGCGCCATGTCGAAGCTCTGGGAGAAGATCGAGCGCCTGCGCCCGCTCGAAGATCTGCGTATCGCCGATTTCGGCACCCGCCGGCGCCACAGCTTCCTGTGGCAGGATTGGTGCGTGCAGGCGATGCAGGAGGGCCTGGGCGAGCGGAAATTCGTCGGCACCTCGAACTGCCTCATCGCCATGCGCCGCGATATCGAGGCGATCGGCACCAACGCGCATGAGCTTCCGATGGTCTATGCGGCGCTCGCCGCGGAAGATGAAGAGGCGCTTCGCTGGGCGCCCTATGAGGTGCTGAAGGATTGGCAGGAAGAGCACGAGGGCAACCTGCGCATCATCCTGCCCGATACCTACGGCACGAAGCAGTTTCTCGAAAATGCCCCCGACTGGCTTGCCAGCTGGACAGGCATCCGCATCGACAGCGGCGATCCCGCCGAGGGCGCGGAAACCGCGATCGCCTGGTGGAAATCCCGCGGCGAGGATCCTCGCCGGAAACTGGTGATCTTCTCCGATGGCCTTGACGTTGACAAGATCACAGAGCTTTACGAGCGGTTCCACGGGCGGGTGAAGGTTTCCTTCGGCTGGGGCACGCTTCTCACCAATGATTTCCGCGGCCTCGTGCCCGGCGATCGCCTTGCGCCCTTCTCGCTTGTCTGCAAGGCGGTGAAGGCCAATGGCCGCCCCACGGTGAAGCTCTCCGACAACCCCAACAAGGCCATGGGCCCGCCCGCGGAAATCGAGCGCTACAAGCGCGTGTTCGGCGTGGGCGAACAGAAGCCGCTGGAAGTGGTGGTTTAGCAACTCTAGCTCTCAGGCGCCTTGATACGTCCATTATTTGTAACCGGCACAGGGCATTCGCTATTGCGACGAGCTTTGGCGCCGCGGTTGTGACAACGGCCCTGGGGGATTCCGGCTGCAAAGGCGCCAATACGCTATGCCGCAGCGAAAATGGATATCGGGAAAGACAGGCGAGGTCATGCCGAAACAACCAGCACGCGCAATTGTGAGCCGATGCCGGCGGGCAATGTGATATACTCTGCCTCAGGAAACCAGCCAGCCTTGCGATTTCTCCGGCGCGTTCAGACAGTTGCGCGGCGGGATCATGAACAGGGTTCTTGTCAGGAGGGCAAAGAGATGGCCAGAACCGTGAGAACCATTGGAAACCCCGTGTCATGGACAGTTCATTTGCTGAATGGTGCGCTGGCACATGGCGCTGACACGGCCAGGGCGGTAGCCGGGCACGATACCGCGCTTCGCCCGCATATACGCGATCTCACACTCGCGGATCTGCGATTTGCCCTGAAGCGGGGATTGGCGGATCTCGTTGCCTTCAGATCGGATGCAGTATTCCTCTGCCTCATCTATCCGCTGACAGGACTGGCCCTTGGCTGGATGGTCATCCGGGGCGATCTCTTTCATTTGCTTGTTCCGGTCGTGGCGGGGTTTGCTTTGCTCGGCCCCATGGCCGCCATCGGACTTTACGAGATGAGTCGCCGCCGCGAACGGGGCCGCCCGGCAAACTGGGCATCAGCATTCAGGATGATCGAGAATCCACGTTTCGGAGCGATTGTCTTTTTGGCGCTTCTGCACATGGTCATTTTCGCCATGTGGATCATGCTGGCTGATGCGATTCATGCGGCCACGCTCGGCTCGGGCGCCACTTCCTCGCTCTCCGAATTCCTGCGGGCCATGACGACCCCGGCGGGAATGGAAATGGCGCTGCTGGGCGGTGCGGTCGGATTTGCTTTTGCGGTCATGGTGCTGGCCTTCAGCGTGGTTTCGTTTCCGATGCTGCTGGATCGTGACGTGGGCCTGATCACTGCAGTTTCGACATCGGTGCGGGTTGCCATTCACAATCCTGCGGTTGTCGCGGCCTGGGGAATTCTGGTGGCGGCGCTGCTGTTTCTCGGTTCGGTTCCGCTGCTGATCGGGCTGGTATTCGTTGTTCCTCTTCTGGGCCATGCCTCCTGGCATTTCTACCGTCGCGCGGTGGCGTGGGAATAAGGCCTCCAGACGACAGCCACAGATTCAGCCCCCGGATCCCCAATCCGGCTTCATCATCTCGTGCAGGCGGCTTGCGGTGCGATCGAACTCGAAGCTGCCTTCTCCCTCGACATAGAGCATCTCGGGCGTTGCGGCGGCACTTGCGATCAGGCCTGTGCGGGCCTCGTAGAGGACATCGATCAACGTAACGAAGCGCCTCGCCTCATTGTAGTTTTCCCGCCCCAGGCGCGGGATGTCTTCAAGGATGAGGAGGCGGATCACGTTGGAAAGGGCCAGGTAATCCGCAGGCCCGAGCGCCGCGCCGCAGAGATCATGGAATCGCGCCCGGGCGATCCCGTTGTGAAAGGCGGGGAGGATCACCTCCCTTCCCTTCACGCGCAACGCAAGAGGGGAGGAGGCCCCGCCGGTGAGATCCTGCCAGTGGCGGTCAATTGCTTTGCGTGCCGTGCCATCATTCGGGCAGAACCAACGCCTGCTCCCCTCCAGGATCCCTTCCCGATAATCCTTGGGGCTGGCCAGTTCGTGAACAACCATCTTCTTGCGCAGAAGGTTGATGAAGGGGAGAAACAGCTGGCGGTTGAGGCCGTTTTTGTAGAGATCCTCGGGCGGGCGGTTCGATGTCGTCACCACCACGATGCCGAGATCAAAGAGCTTCTCGAACAATCGCCCTACGATCATCGCATCCGCGATATCGGTGATCTGCATCTCGTCGAGCGCGAGCAGGCGCAGCCCCTTGCCAATGCCCTCGGCCACCGGAGCGACGGCATCCGCCGCCTCGCCCGCGCGTGCCTTTTCCAGCCTCTCCTGCACCTCCTGCATGAACGCATGAAAATGGACCCGCCGCTTGCCCGAGATGGAGAGGGCCTCCACGAACATATCCATCAGCATGGATTTTCCCCGCCCGACGCCGCCCCAGAGATAAAGCCCCTGCGGCACATCCGCGGGCTTGTGAAACAACCCCCCAAGAAGCCCGCGTTTTCGCGTTGGCACATGCTCGAGATGGGATCGGATATCTTCCAGCACGGGCAGCACGGCCCTCTGCGCGGGATCACCCTGCAATTCGCCCGCCGCCACACGGCGCTCGTAGATTTCGGTCAGGCTCCCCGCTGCCTTCACGCCATCCCCCTCAGACGACTTCGCGCAGGAATTCCTGCATCGCGCGGATCACGTCATCCGGGCAGGTATAGGCCATGGAATGGGTGGCGCCAGGCACTTCCGCCTGCCGTGCGCGGCGATTGAGCTCGGCCATGCGGGCCAGCCCTTCAGGCCCGATCACCTCATCGCGCTCCCCCCAGACGGCAAGCACGGGAATATCCGTTTTCGCAAGCGCGCGATGGGCCTCGGCCATATCTTTCGAAAGGAGGTGGCGCAGGCTCGAAAGCACGGCGGGAAGGAAACCCCGACGGCGTGTTTCCCGTGCCTGCTTTTCGTATATATCCGGCACTTCGGAGGGCGTCTCGGCTTCCGAAAGGATGCCGCGGCGGATCACGAAGCCGCCAAACACACCCATCAGCCAATCGCCGATGAGGGGCGTCCGCGCAACGAAGCGGGCAAAGCGGCTGGGGCGGTAGGAAAGGCCGGTGGGGGCGAGGAGGATGAGGCGATCGATGCTTTCGGGGTGACGCGCGGCAAAGCAGGTGGCGATGGCGCCGCCCATGGAATAGCCGAGCAGGGAGAAATCCTCGCCGATGCCCTGATCGATCAGCAGATCCTCGAGCTGCATCAGGAAGAAATCGCAATCCTGGCGCCCCCCGGCGCGATCGGAATAACCGCGGCCATAGAGATCATAGGTGAGGATGCGAAAGCCCATCACGGAGAGGCGGGGGATGAGCGCATCCCACACATAGCTCGGGGTCGTGAGCCCATGTACGAGCACGATCACCGGGCCATCGACATGGCCATGCCACTGGTAATGGGTCTTGCCCTGCGTGAGATCGGCGAAACGGCCGGGGGCATTGCGCCTTGCCGTTTCGTCTATCGGGCGGCGAAGGCGCTCGAGGATGAAGGGCAGCGCGATCAGAAATGCCGCAAGCAGAAGGCCGATCCAGAGCCACATTTCAGGATCCTCCCGGCGCGTGGGGCGCATCCGTGCCCTGCGCCTGCTTCCAGGTTTCAAGGATATGGCGGGCCACCATCAGATCGAGATGCGCGCCGCCGCCGTTCTTGAAAAGGGTGATTTCCTCCGGCGTTCGGCGTGCGAAACGCCCGGACGGGAGATCGTAATAATCCGCGATCACGGCATCTCGCGGGATGACGCCGGCCTTTATCGGAATGTGCAGCTCGCCGATATGATCGAGCACCGTTTCGCGGCTGTCCACGAATATGCGCGCGCGCAGGAGGGCTTCGTCGTCTGCCTCGCGCATGTCGGGGCGGAAGGCGCCGATGAGATCGAGATGCTGCCCCGGGTGCAGCCAGGCACCTCGGATCAGGGGTTCGCGCGCCATGGTGGCGGCGCTCACGATATCGGCGCCGCGCACGGCCCATTCGAGATCGTGCATCACCTGCACGCCGGGATATTCACCCGCAAGCGCTTCGGCGCGCCCGGGCGTGCGGTTCCAGAGCGTGATCGCAGCTTCCGGGAAGCCGGCCCTGTATGCCTCGATGAGGGCCCGCGCCACGCTTCCGGCGCCCAGAATGGTGATGCTCCGGCTTTCGGGGCGGGCGAGCTTGAGGGCGGCGAGCAGGCTGTCGGCCGCCGTTTTCCAGCGCGTAAGAAGGTGGAAATCGATCAGGGCTTCGAGCCGGCCATCCGCATCGGAGAAGATATTGACGGCGCCATTGACGGAAGGAAGCGCCTTTTCGCAGTTTCCGGGGAATACGGTTGCCGCCTTCACCAGCAGCCCGAGGCCGTCGATCAGCGCCGAGCGGGTGAGCAGGCTGTCGCATCCGCGCCCGAGGAGGGTATCGGCGAGCCTTGCCCGGGGGCGGGAATGGCCTTCCTCGATGGCGCGCGCAACCGTGCGCCAATCGAGAAGCGGCTCGGCCGCCTTGCGCGAAATGATCGCGAAATCCGGGCTGTTGGCATTATCTGACATATCCGCCTTTCAATCCCTCATGGCCGCTCGGATCGTGTTTTCCAGTGCGGAGAGGAAACGCGAGCGATCGGCCTTTGTAAAGGGCCTGCCGCCCCCCTTGCGAAAAGGATCGGCGGCGCGCAGATCGGCGGCAAGATCGCGCATGGCGAGCTGCTGGCCGATGTTGGCGGGCGTGAAGGCCGTGCCATCGGGCCTCAGCACCCTTGCTCCCGCGGCGATGCAATTTGCTGCCAGGGGTATGTCGGAAGTGATCACGATATCGCCTGTGCCGGCGTGCGCGGCGATCCATTTGTCGGCCGCATCCGCCCCCTCGGGCACATAGACTGTTTCGACCAGCGGATTGTGCGAGGGCCGCAGGCCGCCGTTGGCAACGATCTTCACCGCCATTCGGTGGCGCGTGGCGACCTGCTCGATCTCGCCCTTCACGGGGCAGGCATCGCCATCCACGTAGATCATGCGCCCGCCACCATGGCGATGACGAAGGGGATCGTCAGGATGCTGCAGATCGTGGAAATCAGGATCGCCGCCGAAATGCGCTGAGGGGCGATGCCGTAGTGCTGGGCAAGGATGAAGACATTACCGGCAACAGGCAGCGCCGCGGCCGAAATCATGACGCTCGCGGCAAAGCGCTCCACATGGAATATCCACAGAGCCGCGATGGCCACGCCAAGCGGGTGCAGCACCAGCTTCACGAAGGAGATCCACCCCGCCACGGCGAGCCGCTCGGCTGATTTCGTGGTCAGCGATGCGCCGATCACGAACAGGGCGCAGGGCGTTGCCGCGCCGCTCAGCAGGCGCAGGAATTCATCCGCCGGCTGCGGGATCGCGAGGCCGGTAGAGGCCCATGCCAGCCCGAGCACGATCGAGACGATCATCGGATTGCGCAGGAGCCCGAGAAGAATCGATTTCAGCACCGCCGGCGAGACGCGCCCATCACGGCTGGCGCTCACGATGATCACGATCAGGCTGCCGAACACCACCAGATCCGCCGAGAGAACGAGCATGTTGGGGCCGATAGCCTCGGGGCCGAGCAGAAGCGCGAGCATGGGCAGGCCCAGAAAGCCCACATTCGCCGTGATCCCGGCATGAGCTTCCATGGCCGCCATTTCCAGCCGCTGGCCGCGCGCGAGGGCGATGGTGAGGGCGAAGAGATAGATCGCGAATGTGCCCCCGACATAGGCGCCGAGAAAGCGGGCATCGAGCACGTCTCCGAAGGAAAGCCTTGCCGCAAAGCGAAACAGCATCGCCGACAGCGCGAAATAGAAGACGAAGCGCGTGAGCCAGGCAACCGCCTCGGGCGGAAAGAAGCGCGCCCGCGCGGCACCGTAGCCAAGCCCGATCAGCGCGAAAAAGGGGAGCGTTTTCAGAAAAATCGCCAGCATGGGAAGGGCTTAGCACGCGGCTGGCGCATATGCCAGCCGCGTGCAGGCGCGCCCCTGATGCCTCGCCTGTGCCTATCCGGCGCCGATCAGTGCGCCCGCAGCGAAAACCAGCGCCCCCCCGAGCACCACCTGAAAGGCGGCCCTGTGAAAGGGCGTTTCCATGAATTTGTTCTGGATCCAGGCGATTGCCCAGAGCTCGATGAACACGATGATCAGGGCGATCGTGGTGGCTGTCCAGAAATCGGGGATCAGATAGGGCAGGGCGTGGCCGAGGCCGCCGATCGTCGTCATCACGCCCGAAGCGATACCGCGCTTCAGCGGCGAACCACGGCCGGAAAGCTCGCCGTCATCGGAGGCGGCTTCGGTGAACCCCATGGAAATGCCGGCACCGATGGAGGCTGCGAGGCCGACCTGGAAGGTCGTCCAGGTGTCATGCGTTGCAAAGGCCGTGGCGAAGATCGGCGCCAGGGTGGAAACAGAACCATCCATCAGCCCCGCCAGGCCCGGCTGCACCCATGTAAGCACGAACTGGCGGTGCGCAATGCGATCTTCCGTTTCCTTGATCTCCTCGGGCAGATGCTTCTGCTCAAGCTCTTCGGCGGCCTTGATGTGATCGGCCTCGGCGGCTGCAAGATCGCCCAGGAGCTTGCGGGTGGCGGCATCCTGCGTGCGCTGGGCGGCCTTCAGATAGAACTGCTGCGCATCGCGCTCCATCAGCGCCGCTTCCTCGCGAATACGTTCGAGAGGCAGGTTTTCCATCAGCCATACGGGCCGCCGCGCGTAGAACCCGGCAACATGCTCGCGCCGGATCAGGGGAATGGTATCGCCGAAGCGGGATTTGAAGAGCTCGATCAGTTGGCGGCGGTGTTCGTCCTCCTCACGGGCCATTTCCTCGAAAACGGCCGCCGAAGCCGGATATTTCTCGCGCAGTTTTTCGGCATAGGTGCGATAGATCTGGGCGTCATCTTCTTCGGAGGAGATGGCGAGGGCGAGGATCTCCTTTTCACTCAGATCCGAGAAACGGCGCCGCGATGCAATTCCAGGTATCATTCTGCCCCTCATTTTCGGACTTTTAGAATTATTCAAAGATATTTGCCCGGCGTTGCCAGTGCAATGTGAAAAAATGAACTACATGGTTCATTTTCACCTTGAAGAATGAACCATACTGTTTAGTATAGTTTTCGAGTGATTCAGAAAAATGGAGGCCAGGATGATCAGATTGCGTTACTTCGCCCTTGCCGGATTGATTGCCCTCACATCTTTTC
>Ga0256832_1003626_pt1 | contig 10470 bp, 11 predicted proteins | sample 134614metaG_FD_190534 | JGI IMG/M metagenome (GOLD analysis project Ga0256832, IMG submission 190534) | Hydrothermal vent microbial communities from Lau Basin, Pacific Ocean - 134-614 | ecosystem: Environmental > Aquatic > Marine > Hydrothermal vents | place: Pacific Ocean: Lau Basin | collected...
CGACCAGCCATGTTCGTCGTCGCCGATCAGCACCCGGTTCGGATCGGCGCTGAGCGTGGTCTTGCCGGTGCCCGACAGGCCAAAGAATACGGCCGTGTCCACCGGGTTGCCCGGGGCGTGGTTGGCCGAGCAATGCATGGCCATGATGCCCTTGCCCGGCAGGATGTAGTTGAGCAGCGTAAAGATCGACTTCTTGTTCTCGCCGGCATAGCCGGTGCCGCCGACCAGGATCAGTTTCTTCTCGAAATTCAGCACGATGACGGTTTCCGACCGGCAGCCATGGCGTTCGGGATCCGCCTTGAACGAGGGCGCATTGATCAGGGTGAATTCCGGCACGAAGCTTTCCAGTTCATCGCGTTCGGGCCGGCGCAGCATGGTCCGGTTGAACAGCGCATGCCAGGCCAGTTCCGTGATCATCCGCACGTCCAGCCGGTGTTCGGGGTCGGCCCCGGCATGGAGGTCCTCGACGAAGACGTCGCGCCCCTTCAGATGCTCCAGCATGTCGGCCTCGAGCCGGTCAAAGGCGTCCGGCTCCATTGGCGGGTTGTTTTCCCACCAGATCGTGTCCTCCACGCCCGGGCTGCGCACCACGAACTTGTCCTTGGGCGACCTGCCGGTATGGTTGCCGGTTTCCACCAGCAGCGTGCCGCCGCGCCCCAGATGGCCTTCGCCGCGCCGGATCGCCTCTTCCATCAGGTCAGGCTCCAGCAGGTTGTAATAGATGCGGCCCAGCCCGGTCATGCCTTGGTCTTCCAGCTTCAGGTCGGGGTTTACGCGTCCGGTGGTCATGCTCTTTGTCCTCGCTATGTGTGCAATTGTGCACCCGGTGCCCCCGCTATAGCACTTCGCGCGCGCATGAGAAGGGCGCGCCCGGCGCGTTAGCGATACCAGTGGCATGTTTGCGCAATCAGGCCGGGAGCGCGCCATGTGCGGCCCGTGTTGACCATTGGGCCGCATCGGAAAAATTGCGAAAAGTGCGGCGCAAAGGCCATGATTAGGTCTTTTTTTACCCATTTTGCTGTCTGATAACGGCAGGACCGCGAGTGATTCGCAGTTAAATGTTGATTTTCAGGGGCGAAAACCCGACAATGCCCGAAAACAAGAATTAAAAAGAGCAGTAAAGGAAATCTCTCATGTCGAGGATTGCACTGGTTGATGACGACAGGAATATTCTGACCTCCGTGTCGATGACGCTCGAGGCCGAAGGCTTCGAGGTCGAAACCTACAATGATGGCCAGACCGCGCTGGCAGCGTTCAATACCCGCATGCCCGATATGGCGGTGCTGGATATCAAGATGCCCAGGATGGACGGCATGGATCTGCTGCAGCGGCTCCGACAGAAGACGGCGAACCTGCCGGTCATTTTCCTGACCTCCAAGGATGATGAAATCGACGAGGTACTTGGCCTGCGCATGGGTGCCGACGACTATGTGAAAAAGCCGTTTTCGCAACGCCTGCTGGTGGAACGCATCCGCGCGCTCCTGCGCCGGCAGGAGGCGATCGCCTCCGACTCCACCGACACGCCCGAGGAAATGGCGCTGATGGAGCGTGGGCACCTGACCATGGACCCGCTGCGCCATGCGGTGACCTGGAAAGGCAAGGATGTGTCGCTGACGGTGACCGAGTTTCTGTTGCTGCAGGCGCTGGCGCAACGGCCGGGTTTCGTCAAAAGCCGCGACCAGCTGATGGATGTGGCCTATGACGATCAGGTCTATGTGGACGACCGCACCATCGACAGCCATATCAAGCGCCTGCGCAAGAAAATGCGTTCGGCCGACCCGGAGTTTTCCGCGATCGAAACCCTGTATGGAATCGGATATCGATACAACGAAGAATAGCCGAGGCGCGCAAGATCGGCGCGACAGACCGGGCGCACAGGAAGTGTGACGCTGGGCCGAAATCTCGCCAAGGGAGAAAACGTGCGGGATACGAGGGAACACAGGGAATCGCAAAACGACCTCGTCCTGGGCGAGGACTGGATTTCGCGTGCCGGTGGTACTGACCGTGAAATGCGCGCGCGGCGCTCGAAACGGGGCTTCATCTCGATCAATCGCTCGCCGCTGGCGCGCAAGATCATCGCCTTCAACCTTCTGGGACTGATCGTTCTGGTTGCCGGCGTGCTCTACCTCAACCCGTTTCGCGACAGCCTGGTGTTTCAGCATGAACGCGGCCTCGTGGCCGAGGCCGAGCTGATTGCCGATATTTTCGAGGTGGTTGGCACCGACGGCGCCCTGCCGCCGCCTGATCGTGCCCGCGAAACCCTGGCCGCGCTCGACCTGCGCGATGGCAGCGAGATTTTCGTTTTCGACCGGATGGGCACCCTTCTGGCCAGCACTGTCGGGCTGGAACGTCGGCCCTTGCCGCCGGTCGAGGGGCTTGAGCGCAGCGATCGTTCCACCATCATCACCGACTGGCTGAATTGGGTGTGGGAGCGTGTGTCGGGTTTTATTGCCTTGACCGAGCCGCCGGAAAACCAGCTCAGTCTCGAGGAAGAGGCGCGCAACCTGCTGCGGGATGCTGTGGATAACGGCACGCGCATTGACAATGGCCGCCGGCCCGACGGCAGTACCATGTTCACCGTGGCCACGCCGGTGATGGTCGATGGCCAGACTGCCGGCGCTGTCGTCGTGGCCTCGGCCGATGGCGCGCTGGACGCGCTGGTGCGCAGCGAACGCGAACAGGTGCTGCAGATGTTCGTCATCGCCATTCTGGTGTCGATCGGCCTGAGCCTGCTGCTCGCCTCCACCATTGCCAACCCGATTTCCGACCTGGCCGCCGCCGCTGAAATTGGCCGCGACAAGAACGCCGGCAAGGTCAATCCGGGCCGGGTGCGCATTCCCGACATGGCCGGGCGCCCGGATGAGATCGGCCGCCTGTCGACCGCCCTGCGCGGCATGGTCAGCGCGCTTTATGACCGGATCGATGCCAATGAACAATTCGCCGCCGACGTGGCGCATGAAATCAAGAACCCGCTGGCCAGCCTGCGCTCTGCCGTGGGCACCATGCGCGTGGCAAAACGCGAGGATCAGCGCGAAAAGCTGCTGAACGTGATCGAACATGACGTGCGGCGCCTCGACCGGCTGGTCAGCGACATCTCCAATGCCTCCCGGCTCGACAGCGAATTGGTGAAGGAGGACGAAAGCCCCTTCGATCTGCTCAAGATGCTGCGCAACCTCACCTCCTATATGGGCGAAGAGGCCACTGAGAAGGGTGTCGATTTCATCACCGACCTGCCGGATGAGCCGATCACCATCAACGGGCTCGAGGCGCGCCTGGCCCAGGTTTTCGTCAATCTCATCACCAACGCCATTTCGTTTTGCGAGGAAGGCGACGCCATTCGCGTCTGGGCCCGGCAGCGGGAAAACCGGGTGCTGGTGGTGGTCGAGGATACCGGCCCCGGCATCCCCGAAGGCGCGCTGACCAAGATTTTCAAGCGTTTCTATTCCGAGCGGCCGGAACATCAGTTCGGGGACAATTCCGGGCTTGGCCTGGCCATTTCCAAGCAGATCGTCGAAGCCCATGGCGGCGTGATCTGGGCCGAAAATATCCGTCCGACCGATGCTGACGTGACGTCCGAGCCGCTGGGCGCGCGTTTTGTCGTCGGCCTGCCGGTGTGAGCGCTGGCCGGACGCGCGCCTCGCCTCCGCGCGATGGCGCGGCGCCGGTTCACCTGCACGCGACCTGCGTGGCCTTTGACGGGCGCGGCGTCCTGATCACCGGCCCGTCCGGCGCCGGGAAATCCGGGCTTGGCCTGTGCCTGATCGGGCTGGGCGCGGCCCTTGTCGCGGACGACCTGACACGGGTTACCCGCGAGGCCGGCCAGCTGATTGCGCATCGTCCGCCGCGCCTGAGCGGCGTGATCGAGGCGCGCGGCGTCGGCCTCCTGCATGTGCCGCATCAGCCCCGCGCGCGGCTGGTTTTGCAGGTCGATCTTTCGCGTACCGCCACCGAACGCCTGCCGCACAATCATGTGAGGGAGCTTCTCGGGCTTCCCCTCGACACCATATTCGGGGTAGATGCGGCATATTTTCCAGCCGCGATCAGGGCGCTTGCAACAGGCGGACGCAGCCAATGAACGAACCGCGAACCGGGTCTGAAACGACCGATTGTCAGAAACTGGTCATTGTCACCGGCCCGTCTGGTGCCGGCCGCTCCACGGCCATCGCCGCGCTCGAGGATATGGGTTACGAGGTCATCGACAACATGCCGCTCAGCCTGGTCCCGCGGCTCCTGGCCGGTGCGCCGCTCGGGCGCCCGCTGGCGCTCGGGGTGGATGCGCGCAATCGCGACTTCTCTCCGGCCAGGGCCCTTGCCCTGATCGAGAGCCTGGCCGCCCGCCCGGATGTGTCACTGGACCTGCTCTATCTGGACTGCGCGCCCGAGGTGCTGCTGCGCCGCTATTCCGAAACCCGCCGCCGCCACCCGCTGGCCCCCGACGCAAGCCCCGAACAGGGCATCGCGCAGGAGGCCGGACTGATCGGGCCGCTGAGGCTGCGCGCCGACATTCTGATCGACACCAGCGCGCTTACGCCGCACCAGTTGCGCCAGGACCTGCGCACCCGGCTGATGGGCGCGGGCGGCACCGGGCTTGCGGTCGCGGTCCAGTCGTTTTCCTTCAAGCGCGGCGCGCCAGGCGGGCTCGACCTGATGTTCGATGTGCGCTTCCTGCGCAATCCGTATTGGGACCCGGCGCTGCGCGACCGGACCGGGCTGGACGCGTCGGTGGCGGCCTATATTTCCGCCGACCCGCTGCTCGATGTGTTCGAGCAAAAGACCACAGATCTGCTGCTCACGCTGCTGCCTGCCTATCGCAACGAGGGCAAGGCGCATCTGTGCGTCGGCATCGGCTGCACCGGCGGTCAGCACCGTTCGGTCTTTGTTGCCGGGAAACTGGCAACAGCCCTTGCGGATGCCGGCTGGCAGGTGTCAATTAGGCACCGGGAGCTTTCGCGGCGCGCGGTCATGGGCGCGGGCCGCATGGATCGGGGTGAAGAAGCGTGATCGGAATTGTGATCGTGGCACATGGCGGACTGGCCCGCGAATACCTGGCGGCGGTCGAGCATGTGGTCGGCAAGCAAAGCGGCATCCGGGCGATCCCGATTGCAGCCGATTGTGACCGGGCGGCCAAGCGCGAAGAAATCATGCTGGCCGCCAACGACGTGGACCAGGGAGATGGCGTGGTGGTGGTGACCGACATGTTTGGCGGCTCGCCGTCCAATCTGTCGCTGCCGGCCTGCTGCAAGCAAAACCGCCGGATACTCTATGGCGCCAATCTTCCCATGCTGGTCAAACTGGCGAAATCACGCCATAAAAGCGTGGATGTGGCGACCCAGGCGGCAATGGCTGCGGGCCGCAAGTACATCAACTGCATTGATGGGTGCCAGGAGACACAAATTTGAGTTCTGAAAATTCGCAAACCCTTGAAATAATTAATGAAAAGGGATTGCACGCCCGCGCCTCCGCGAAATTCGTGGAGGTGGTCGAAGCCCATGATGCACAGGCGCTGGTCCGAAGGGATGGGATCGAGGCCGATGGTGATTCGATCATGGGGCTGTTGATGCTGGCGGCCTCGAAAGGCACCTCGATCGAGGTCGAGACAAGCGGCCCCGAAGCAGCTAAACTGATGCAGGCGCTCAAAGAGCTGGTTGCCGGAAAATTTGGAGAAGTGGCATAGACAGCCCGGTCGAACATAACCCCTCTGCCGACCTGACCCGGACCCGGACCGGGACAGGGCACGGTGCCGGCTCCGATGCGGGGCCGAAGGCCGGTGGCGCTGGCGGCGGCGAACCCACCCGCTATGACCGGCGGTCGCTGACCTATGCCAACACCTTTGACAACCCGCTACAGGCCAATGTGATCCGGGCGATTGAATGGGTATCGGGCAAGATCACGCTGCTGCGGATGATTCGCCGTTTTGAACAGGGTCCGACCCCGCAGGGGTCGGCTTTCTGGCGGGCCTGCCTCGATATCATGGAAATCGACGTCCAGACCCCGGACGAGCAGATTGCCCGCATCCCCCGCGATGGCCCGCTGGTGGTGGTGGCAAACCACCCGCACGGCCTGGTCGACGGCATGGTCATGGCCGAGCTGATCAGCCGCCGGCGCGAGGATTACAAGGTTCTGGTGCGCGCGCTTCTGACCGGGCTCGACGAGGTGGCGTCGCAATACCTGATCTCGGTGCCGTTCCAGCATGATGGCGAGGCGCAGCGCAAGTTCGTCGAAATGCGGGCCGAGGCGATGGCGCATCTGAAAGAGGGCGGTGCGGTGGCGCTGTTTCCCTCCGGCGTGGTGGCTTCGTCGCCGTCCTGGTTCACCCCGGCGGTCGAGGCGGAATGGAACGTGTTTACCGCCCAGATGATCCGCCGGTCCGGGGCGCGCGTGGTGCCGATCCATTTTCCCGGTGCCAACAGCCGCGCCTATCAGATTGCCAACCGGATTTCGCCAACCCTGCGCCAGGGGTTGCTCCTGCACGAGATCGTGCGTTCCTGCCACAAGCCGATGCGCCCGGTGATAGGCGAGCCCCTGACGGATGCCCAGATGGCCCGGCTGAAGACCGACCCGCGCGGCTTCATGGCCTGGCTGCGCGAGCATACCCTGGCGCTGGGCGACGGCGGGCAGGCCTGAGAAGACGGGCGGGCCTGACGCGCTATCGCGTCGGCACCGGCGTTTCGCCGCGATAATCGTAAAATCCGCGCCCGGTCTTGCGCCCCAGCCAGCCGGCCTCGACATATTTGGTGAGCAGCGGGCAGGGCCGGTACTTGGTGTCGGCCAACCCGTCATGCAGCACGTTCATGATGGCAAGGCAGGTATCCAGCCCGATGAAATCGGCCAGTTCCAGCGGTCCCATGGGGTGATTGGCGCCCAGCCTCAGCGACCTGTCGATGCTCTCGACAGACCCGACGCCCTCGTAAAGCGTATAGACCGCCTCGTTGATCATCGGCATCAGGATGCGATTGACGATGAAGGCCGGGAAATCCTCGGCCGGTGCGGCTTCCTTGCCCAGGCGCTCGACCACCGACAGGCAGGCCTGATAGGTGTCGTCGTCGGTGGCGATCCCGCGGATCAGTTCGACCAGTTTCATCACGGGCACCGGGTTCATGAAATGAAAACCCATGAATTTTTCCGGCCGGTCGGTACGGCTGGCCAGCCGGGTGATCGAGATTGACGACGTGTTCGAAGTCAGGATGGTGTCGGGTTTCAGATGCGGCAGCAGATCCTCGAAAATGGCGTTCTTGACGGTTTCGCGTTCGGTCGCGGCCTCGATGATCAGGTCGGATGGCCCCAGATCGGTGAGCGTCAGGGTGGTGGAAATGCGCGCCAGCGCCGCATCGCGGTCGGCAGCGGTAATCTTGTCGCGCGCCACCTGCCGGTCGAGGTTGCGCCGGATCGTGGCCATGGCGCGGTCCAGCGCCTCCTGGCTGATATCGGTCATCGTGACGTCATAGCCTGCCTGCGCCAGCACATGCGCAATGCCGTTGCCCATCTGGCCGGCGCCGACCACGCCCACATTCCTGATCTCCATGCCGCATCCTTTCCGAGACCCTAACAGGGCAAGCAGTATTTTATCTTTAGCGATTTGGAAACATCTGTCTGCGAATCTTTCCCCGGGTGAAAAGTATGGAGTGGGTGGATGACCTATGAAAACCTGGGCGGCGGCGCCCTTGATTACTATTCCTGTCGCTACGGAAAATCGAAACTCCTGTTCCGGGGGCCGCGGCGCAAGCTCGACCAACCCTATGTGGCGGTGGTTGGCGGCACCGAAACCTATGGCAAGTTCATGGAGCGTCCCTATCCCGCGCTGCTCGAAGCCCGGCTCGGCGCGCCGTTCGTCAATCTGGGTTGTGTCAATGCCGGGCTGGACGTGATGTTCAACGACCCTGCCATTCCCGAAATCTGCAGCGGCGCCTGGCTGACCGTGCTCCAGATCACCGGCGCGCAGAACATGTCCAACCGTTTCTATTCCGTGCATCCGCGCCGCAATGACCGTTTCCTGCGTGCTTCGAACCTGCTCAAGACGATCTATCGCGAGGTGGATTTTTCCGACATCAATTTCACCCGCCATCTGCTGAAGACCCTGTGGGAGGCGTCCCCGGACAAGTTCACCATGGTCGAGGCGGAGCTGAAAGAAGCCTGGCTCGGCCGCATGAAAGGGCTGATCAACCGGCTGGACGGCAAGGTCGTGCTGCTCTGGCTGGCCGATCATGCGCCCGGGGACGCGCGCGCCTTTGCGCCCGATGCGCCGGACCCGTTGTTTGTCGATGCCGAGATGCTGAACGAGGTGCGCCCGATGGTGGCGGGGCTGGCCGAGGTGGTGGTATCGCGCGCGGAAATCGAGGCAGGGCGCGCAGGCCTCATCCATGACGAGATCGACGCCCCGGCGGCGCAGGCATCGCTGGGCGTGGTGGCGCAGGCGCGCGCGGCCGAGGCGCTGGAACAGGTGCTGGAACCGCTGCTTTGACCTGCGCGGCGCACAAGAAAGGCCCGCCAGACAGCGGGCCTTTCGGTGTTGCTCGTGGCCTGAGTCAGAGCTTCTCGATCAGCTCCGGCACCGCGTCGAACAGATCCGCGACCAGCCCGTAATCGGCCACCTGAAAGATCGGCGCCTCTTCGTCCTTGTTGATGGCGACGATGACTTTCGAGTCTTTCATCCCGGCGAGGTGCTGGATGGCGCCGGAAATGCCCACCGCCACATAAAGGTCGGGCGCGACCACCTTGCCGGTCTGGCCCACCTGCCAGTCATTCGGCGCAAAGCCCGAATCGACCGCCGCGCGCGAGGCCCCAACGGCGGCGCCCAGCTTGTCGGCGAGCTTCTCGATCAGCGCGAAGTCCTCTTCCGAGCCAACCCCGCGTCCACCGGACACCACCACCTTGGCCGAGGTCAGTTCCGGCCGGTCGCTTTCGGCGACCTTGTCTTCGACCCATTCGGACAGGCCGGGGTTCTCGGCCGCGCCAATGCTCTCGACCGGGGCCGGCGCCTGTTCGCCAGCCGCATCAAAGGTCGAGCTGCGCACGGTAATGACCTTGATCGGGTCGCTGCTTTTCACCGTCTGCACGGCGTTGCCGGCATAGATCGGGCGTTCGAACGTGTCGGCATCAATCACACCCGAGACATCCGACAGGATCATCACGTCCAGAAGGGCCGCAACCCGTGGCATCACGTTCTTGGCATCGGTCGTGGCGGGGGCGACGATATGCGAATAATCCTTGGCCAGGGACGCGATCAGCGCCGCCGTGGGTTCGGCCAGCCGGTGGCCCAGCGCCGGATCCTCGGCGACCAGCACCCTGGACACGCCGTCGATTGTCGCGGCCTCCTCCCCGGCCTTGGCGGCATTGGCGCCCGCGGCCAGCACGGTCACGTCGCCCAGCGCGCGCGCGGCGGTCACGGCCTTGGCGGTGGCATCGCGCGCCAGTTCGCCGTCATTGACTTCGGCAAGCAAAAGAACAGCCATCACACAACTCCTGCTTCTTTGAGTTTCGCCACCAGTTCATCGACCGAGCCGACGATCTCGCCAGCCTTGCGCGCCTCGGGCTCTTCGGTTTTCACCACTTCCAGCCGCGGGGTGACGTCAACGCCGTAATCGGCGGCGGTCTTTTCCTCGAGCGGCTTTTTCTTGGCCTTCATGATGTTGGGCAGGCTGGCATAGCGCGGCTCGTTCAGGCGCAGGTCCACCGTGACGATGGCGGGCATCTTCACCCTGATGGTTTGCAGGCCGCCATCGACCTCGCGGGTGACCACGGCGCTGTCGCCTTCGATGTCGAGCTTGGAGGCAAAGGTCGCCTGGCTCCACCCCAGGAGCGCTGCCAGCATCTGGCCGGTGGCGTTCATGTCATTGTCGATCGCCTGCTTGCCCAGCAGCACCAGCCCCGGGGCTTCTTCCTCGACGATCTTGGCCAGGATCTTTGCGACCGCCAGAGGCTCGATGTCATCGTGCACGTCGTCGGCGGCCACGACCAGAATGGCGCGGTCCGCGCCCATGGCCAGCGCATTGCGCAGGGTTTCCTGCGCCTGCTTGACACCGATCGACACCACCACGATTTCATCGGCCTTGCCGGCTTCGCGCAGGCGGATCGCCTCTTCCACGGCGATCTCGTCAAACGGGTTCATCGACATTTTCACATTGGCAAGATCGACCCCGCTGCCATCCGCTTTCACACGGACTTTCACGTTGTAGTCGATCACGCGCTTCACGGGCACCAGCACCTTCATAGCCGTGTCACTCCTGATCCGGGTTTCGTTCGCTTTCCTTTAGCGATTCCGCGCCTGCGAAAACAGTGCGAAAACGACGCCGGGGGCAAAAGCGACGCCGCGTCAGGCGCCTTTGGCGGCAATCAGGCCGTCAGCGACCCGCGCCGGGCACCCAGAGCACATCGGCGCGCCCCGCGTCATTGGCCACGCGCGCGGCCACGAAACACCAGTCCGACAGGCGGTTGAGGTATTTCAGCGCCTGCGGGTTCACGGGCTCGCGACCG
>Ga0256832_1003627_pt1 | contig 10467 bp, 7 predicted proteins | sample 134614metaG_FD_190534 | JGI IMG/M metagenome (GOLD analysis project Ga0256832, IMG submission 190534) | Hydrothermal vent microbial communities from Lau Basin, Pacific Ocean - 134-614 | ecosystem: Environmental > Aquatic > Marine > Hydrothermal vents | place: Pacific Ocean: Lau Basin | collected...
AAATATATAAAATTTAAAAAAATTTTACAGTACTGAATCCTATAAATTTAATGGAATTACTTCTGCAGGATGCTTTTGAAAAGAAAAAATTCGGCTAATTCCTATTTTGATGTGCTAAACAAAATATGAATATATACATTCAACTCCGAAGGAGTTGTAACCCTCTTACTTATTTACCACCGGTTTCACCGGTGGCTATTCAAATTTATCCCCTTCGGGGATATTTTTTTCTCTTGATAAAAAAAAATACCGTCAATGAATAAAAATTCTAATTCTTATTAAAACTATTAGCGTATATTTTATTGTAAATACACGTTAGAGAGTAAAACCACGATAGTGGTTTAATGTGAATAGCCCCGTATGAAATGCTGGGTAAACGAAGGAGGGGAAATGAACGCCGATAGGTGTTCAATGTATAATCATATTGGTATTTCTTTATCAATTTTTTTTGCCAGCACATCAAAATAGGAATTAGCCAAAAATTCATTCCGATGGACATCGGAATTGTTAGATGAAGCTTATTTTTTGAAGGTATAATGCATCTATGTCAAAAAAATAGCTGAAATATACCTAAAAAATTATTTTTTCAGTCAAAATGATTGGGTGCATTTCATTTTTTCGTGCTGCGGGTTGATTCTCCTTTAGGAGTCAGAGGCAAAGAATGGGAAAAGTGAAAAAATGAAATACACCTTAATGGTTCTATCTGATTAACTACATTATATTAATAAAATAACACTGGTTTTAGTTTTAATCAATAACTATTATTAATTTTAAGTTTTCAAAAATTAATAAATAAACCGTATTTAGTGAAAAAGAAAATTTTAATAGTTGACGATGAACCTGATATTTTGGATATTTTACAATACAACCTTGAAAAGGAAGGATATTTGATTACAAAAGCTAAAAATGGTAAAGAAGCAATCAAAAAAGCTTATGATACCATACCGGATCTAATCTTATTGGACATAATGATGCCTAAAAAAAATGGTATTGATGTTTGTAGAGAACTTCGGGAAGATCAAAAGTTTTCAGGTACATACATTATGTTTTTAACTGCCAGAGATGAAGAATATTCGGAAGTTGCAGGTTTTGATGTTGGAGCAGATGATTATGTAGTCAAGCCGATTAGACCGCGTAGTTTAATTTCGAGGATAAAAGCTATTATGTCACGAAAAAGAACTCTGGAAAATAAAGGACAAATTTTAAAATTCGGTGATTTGGTAATTGATCGTGAAAAATACCTGGTTTATGAAAATGATACGATAATTAATCTGACCAAAAAACAATTTAAGATCCTTTTATTACTAACATCAAAACCGGAAAAGGTTTTTACAAGGGAAACTATTTATACTAAAGTTTGGGGAGATGATATTTTGGTCGGAGAAAGAACTCTGGATGTGCATATAAGAAAAATACGGGAAAAATTAAGTAAAAAGTATATTTTTACAATTAAAGGAATAGGTTATAGTTTTAAATATTAATACCGGTAAAAATGTTAAAAAAAATATTCACAATACATACCCTGACCTTACCTTTGGTTAGCGGTTTTCTTCTTTTTATTATTTTGATTTTGATCTCAGAATATTACCAGTTTAATTTTGATACAGGTACTTTTATTGCTATTGTTTTGCTATTTTTCTTATTGGTTTTAATTCTAAATGCCGTTTTATTAAACAATTATATTGATCGTAAAGTAAAGAAAATTTATTCAACATTTTTTAAAACCAAACAGATTGAATTTAAGACCGGAAATAACAATATTAAATCATTGAAAGCAATTGAAAAAGAAATTGAAAAATGGTCTGATAAAAGAAGTAGTGAATTGTCAAAACTCAAAGAAAACGATGAATATCGTAAAGAATTTATTGGAAATATCTCACATGAATTGAAAACCCCGATTTTCATTGCTCAAAGTTATATTGAAACACTTTTAGACGGATCTCTATATGATGATAAAGTTAATAAAAAGCATTTGAAAAAAGCTCTGAAAAGCGTTTTGCGTCTTTCTCAGATAGTAAAAGACCTGGAGATGATCTCAAAATTAGAAAAAGATTCACTAATATTGAAAAAAGAGGTTTTCGACATAAATTTTTTCATCAGGGACATCGTGGATTCTTTGGAATTTAGTGCAAAAGAAGAAAATATTAATATTATCCTGAATATTGACAAAAACGATGAGTGTTATGTATTCGCTGATGAAGAAAAAATTGAACAGGTAATTATAAATCTCTTGGTAAATGCTATAAAATATAATGAAAAAAACGGTTTTGTAAAAATAAATTGTAAAGATTTACAAGACAAATACCTGATAGAAATAGAGGATAATGGCTTAGGAATAGAACCCGAAAAAATAAATAGAATTTTTGAAAGATTCTATCGTATTGATAAAGACAGATCCAGAAAAAAAGGAGGAACCGGATTGGGATTATCAATTGTAAAGCATATTCTTGATGCCCACGGACAATCCATTAACGTTGAAAGCGAATACGGAAAAGGAACAAAGTTTTATTTCACTTTGGATAAAGCCCAATAGCTTGCAGCGCAAGAAAGTTTCTACCATGATGTCGCCCCTGACGGGACTCTTATTCCTCCCTCTGATAAGCGAGCTGTCTCTGCCTCGCTTCCTTACTTCTAAACTCTAAAATCAGCGTTCGTTAATTGATATTCCAAACTTCCAAATATCCAACTCAAATCTTCCCTTAAAGCACCCTCCACGCAAAAGTTTACCCCGTGAAATCAACGAAGCATTTCATCCGGTAAACCCGCACCTTCCCACTTCGGACAAAATCCTCCAATACAATCCAAACATTATTACAAACGAATAAGCACCACCTTTCTCCCCTTCTCCTTTTCTACTATATTTTGTTTTGAAACTGAAAATTATTAAAAAGGAGAAGGGGCGGGGGATGAGGATAAACGGAAAAGTGAAAGAAAAACATAAGGGGTAGCGCAGTGCTTTTGCGGGTTTACCCCGTGAAACAAACGAAGTGTTTCACAGGGGGATGGATGAGAGGGCAGCTTTGCAAATAACTTCCAAACCATATCCTCCGTCAAATAAATTTGACAGTCCAAACCACCCTCTTCAAAACACCGAACACAGAACAAGGAATAAAAAAACAATATTCCAATATCCCAACATTTCAGAATAATTTAACAATATTATTAATCATGGCACTAATTTTGCAGTTTTAACAAAAACCCCGTTCTATGATCACAAAAGAAGAAATAGTAAAAGACTGGCTCCCCAGATATACCGGTATGCCTTTGGAAAGATTCGGAAAGTATATAATCCTGGTAAATTTCAGTAAATATGTTGATAAATTCTCTAAATTATACAATTCCAAAGTATATGGCAGAAAAAACTCAATGAGAGCATCAACTGCCAATGATATTACTATTATTAATTTTGGTATGGGAAGTGCTAATGCCGCTACTATCATGGATTTGCTATCTGCAATAAAACCTAAAGCTTGTCTGTTTTTGGGAAAATGCGGAGGACTAAAGAAAAAAACTCAAATAGGTGATTTTATTTTACCTATTGCTGCGATAAGGGGTGAGGGTACTTCTGATGATTATTTTCCCGGCGAAGTTCCCGCTTTACCTGCTTTTGCTCTTCAGAAAGCTATTTCAACGACTATCAGGGAAAAGAGTTTTGATTACTGGACCGGAACTGTTTATACAACAAACAGAAGGGTTTGGGAACATGATGAGATTTTCAAACAATACCTTCGAGAGATCAGAGCAATGGCAATTGATATGGAAACCGCTACTATCTTTAGTGTTGGTTTTTACAATAAAATTCCGACAGGTGCCTTATTATTGGTTTCGGATATTCCAATGATCCCCGAAGGAGTAAAAACATCCGAATCAGATAAAAATGTAACTAAAAACTATGTAGATACACATTTGGAAATCGGTATTAAATCATTGGAACAACTAATTAATAAATCACTTACCGTCAGACATCTTAAATTTTAACCTGCCACAACCCATTGCATCATATAAGCGGTAATAATAGCACCATAAGTACCTACGGCATATCCCAGTACAGCCAATAATACACCAACAGGAGCCAAAGAAGGATTAAATGCAGAAGCTACTATCGGTGCAGATGCAGCACCTCCGATATTTGCCTGACTTCCTACTGCAACAAAGAAAAGAGGCGCTTTAATGATTTTAGCTACAACTAACAAGATAATGACATGAACCAACATCCAGATTATTCCCACCATAAACAACCCAAAATTTTCCCTGACTTCAATTAAATTCATTTTCATACCGATAGTAGCGACTAAAATATAAATAAATACACTACCCCATCTCGAAGCACCGATTCCTTCCAGTTTTCTTGCTTTGGTAAAAGATAATATCAATCCGATAGTTGTCGCCAAAACAATCAGCCAAAAGAATCCGGACATAAGAGAATTTAGTTTTAGATTTTCCAGTGTTTCCCTAAAACTTTTCATATACGGACTGATAATATCCGCCCCCATATGTGAAAGCGCCACACCGCCAAAACCAACAGCAAGCATTATAAAAACTTCCGTAGTCGTAGGAATTTTTTCAACTTTCTTTCTGAAATTTTCTACCCTGTGTACCAGATCATCTATTGCAGAAACATCAGCTTTCAACCATTTATCAACCCTTTGCCTGATATTTGCTCCATAAAGCAGGAATCCCATCCATATATTTGCCACTATCACATCCACTACTATAAACGATGCAAAAATATTATCTTTCACTTCAAATATTTCTTTCATTGCTGTTTGGTTGGCTCCTCCTCCGATCCAGCTACCCGCCATTGTTGACATCCCCCTCCACATATCATCCATACTGACAGGTATCATTCCGGGAAAGAAATTTATAGTAATAAGTAATGCTATAGGACCTCCAAGCATAACCCCCAGAGTTCCGGCAAGAAACATAATTATTGATTTAGGTCCTAAATTCAATATTCCTTTAAAATCAATACTCAAAGTCAACAATATTAAACTTGCAGGTAATAAATATCTCGATGCCACAAAGTATAATTGCGAATGATGTTTGAACTGGTCAAATACTTTAATATCAATATTATTGGATTTTATAGCCTCCCATGCATCATTTAAAGAAGCTTTTGCAGGCAAAACAATATTGAATTGATCGTGAAGATGTTGAATTACTGCAGCAGTATCATACCATTCATTGCTTATCAGACCAAATGGCCAATGCAATAAAGCAGGTACAAAATAACATAGTAACAAAGCCGGAACATAAGTATAGAATTTTTTCCAAAACTTTGTCTTAATACCTGAGGTATAGAAGATAACCGCTAATACCACTATCAAAATACCAAAAACAACTGCATCATTTGTAAATACCGGATTTGTCATATTTATAATTTAATTTTTATTTTTTGGGCGATTCTCCATAGAGATTCCAACCCCATAGCAATCGCAAAAATCTCTATTCCGACCGGGCTGTTCGTGGGTTCCGTCCCGACTATCGTCAGGGACAGCCTCCTAACGTCGGCTCCACTACCATCCCTATCGCAATCGCCGAAGCCTTCGCCGACGGTCGTAGCCTTTGGCGAAGACCTTGGCGGAGGCGATTCGCAATCGCTCCCCTGATAAGCGAATATCTCCGACCTTGCTTTCTTCACTTCTAAAATCATCATTCGTTTACCCCGTTGAATAATAATTCTACGGGGTTAATCGATATTCATTATTTCTTTTTCAACAACATCTATACATTTAATTCCTCCCTTGTCCGCCTTGCCATCTGTCTGAAACCCTATTAATCCCTGTTTCAAAACAACATTAGTTGTATATTTCGCCAAACAAGTCTCTTATGACTTCGCTTTCTACACTTTTCCAAACTTTGTATTATCTTATTTTCTGTCAAATAAATTTGACAGTCCAAGCCACCACATTTTAAGAACATCAAAAACAGAACAAAAAAACAACTCTCAATCGCCCGCTCACTTCACCGCCCATTCGCCCATTCGCCTAACCCTACAAATCCTAATTCAGACAGTTAAGCTCCCCTGATAAGCGAATGTCTCTGACTTCGCTTTCTTCACTTCTAAAATCATCAATCGTTTACCTTGTGATATAGGCTTTGCCTAAATTAAAATTTATTTCACAGGGTTAATCGATATTCGTTATTCAAAAAATCCAAACTTTAAAACCTCTTAATTCCCATATTCCACCCCCTTTTTCCCCCGCCACCAGTGAAACACTCCGTTTGTTTCACGGGGCAGGCAGCGGGGGATTAATCCCTGTTTCAAAACAACATTAGTTGTATATTTCGCCAAACAAGTCTCTTATGACTTCGCTTTCTACACTTTTCCAAACTTTGTATTATCTTATTTTCTGTCAAATAAATTTGACATTCCAACCTTTTTAATCACCGAAACAATTGACGTAGGCGATCCCCTCTACAAAACACCGAACACCAAACACCAAACAAAAAACTACTTATAACTTCCCAAAGCCTGATTTTTCAGTTTCTTCAAAAATGGTGATGCAAAAATAAAATTTTCAATGTATTTATTATCCGTATGCATAATTTCTTCCCTGCTTCCCGTCCAGGCAACTTCTCCATTATCCAGCAAAAGAATATTTTCTCCTATTTCCATTACCGAATTCATATCATGAGTATTGATTATCGTGGTCATATTGTTCTCCTTGGTAATACTCTGTATCAATTCATCAATGATCAATGCTGTTTTTGGATCCAGACCCGAATTGGGTTCATCGCAGAACAAATATTCGGGATTCATCACAATAGCTCTTGCTATCCCTACCCTTTTTTGCATACCTCCGCTGATCTCTGCAGGATATTTGTCATTTACTCCTTCAAGTTCCACTCTGTCAAGACAGTTGTTAACCTGTTCTTGTTTTTCTTCAAATGACATATCGGTGAACATATCAAGGGGAAACCTTACATTTTCTTCAATGGTCATCGAATCAAATAAAGCATTACCCTGAAATAACATTCCTACTTTCTTTCTTAATTTCCTTGTTTCTTTCAAACTCAGTTTATAAAAATCAATATCATCATACCATACTTCTCCTTCGTCAGGAGTGATAAGACCAACCAATGTTTTCAACAAAACGGTTTTTCCGGCACCACTTCTTCCTATAATCAAATTGGTCTTGCTTTTTCTGAAATCAAAAGTTATTCCTTTTAGTACTTCGGTCCCGTCAAAAGATTTATGTATGTTTATTGCTTTAATCATTTAATTGTATTTTTATTAACCCATCATCACCTGAGCTATTACATAATCTGCGACCAATATCAAAATACTGCTGTAAACGATTGCATCTGTTCCCGCTTTTCCCAATTCGATACTTCCTCTCTTAACAAAATATCCGTGATATGCAGATACCGTAACAATGATAAAACTAAAAACAAATGCTTTAATGATCATTACCCATACAGTGTATGAATCATAGAATGAGGTCAGTCCTTTTACAAAATCCGCTGGAGTAAATCCTGCTAATGCAGTTGCCGTAACAAATCCACTGAATATACTTAATCCGGCAGCTAAAATTATCAATAACGGTACGGAAAATACAGCACCCACAATTTTAGGCAAAACAAGGAATGCCGGTGTATTTAATCCCATTATCTCCATAGCGTCAATTATCTCCTTTTGACGCATTCCTCCTATTTCGGCAGCAATACTAGATCCTATTTTTCCTGCAAGAACCAAACTTGTGATCGTTGGAGCAAGATCAACAATGATCATTTCCCTCAAGGTATATCCTATGTAATATGAAGGTATCAAAGTTCCACCGAACTGATAAGACAATTGTATCGCAGTAACAGCACCGATAAAAACAGAAATAATAAAAACTATTTTTAAAGACCCGAACCCGATTTCCTCTATTTGCCTTAAAACCTCATTATAATACATTCTGGTTTTTTCGGGTTTGGAAAAAACCTTTAACAACCATAAAGAATATCTTCCCAAATGATAAAATTGCCTTAATATCATATTATTTTTAATTTAAGGCTCAAAAATACATCATTGATAAGAAAAATCACGTATTAATTTGAATATATTTACGGTAATCTTTAAAAACTACTTTTTCAATAAGTCCCTTATCTCTGTCAATAATTCATTGTCAGTAGGTCCTGCTGGTGCAGCAGTTTCTTCTTCTTTCTTTTTCCTTTCCTGTGCTTTTGTATAAGCTCTTACTATCAGGAACAATACAAATGCGATAATCAAAAAGTCGATAATATACTTAATAAACATCCCGTAAGCAATAGCTACTTCCGGTTTTGTTACAGTTCCGTCTGCACCAACAACTGCTTCTCTCATAACGTATTTAAGCTGCGTGAAATCCATATCTCCAAGAGCCAAACCGATAGGAGGCATTAAAATATCTTTTGTAAATGATGAAACAATAGCGCCAAACGCTCCTGCAATAATAACGGCAACAGCCAAATCAAGCACATTGCCTCTCATAATAAAAGCCTTAAATTCTTTCCACATAATATTAATTTTAATAATTAAAAAACTGCTTTAAGGACGCTAAAATAACTAAAAGTAACAAAAACCCTTAATGTTTTGTTAAAAAATATATATTTATGCACCTATTACCGTTATATTATCATCATATCTTTACTAAAACAGAATAATTATGTATAAATATTTTATTTTTATCATTCCATTTGTCTTAAATTCTTTATTTGGCTGTAATACGGGAAAAATTAACACAATGAATCAGCAAAATCCTTACAATTTTGAATCTGCCTGGCACAAAGTAGATTCCCTTGAACAAAAAGGTCTTTACAAATCCGCATTGAAAATAGTGGATGAAATATATGCTGTCGCAGATAAATCTTCTATCGGCGAACAAAAAATCAAAGCCATATTTTATAAAGGCAAATACTCAAATTATTTGCAAGAAGATAACTTGGAAAGCTTTGAAAAAATATTGCGAAAAGAAATCGATAAAGCCGGTTTTCCCGACAAACAAATATATCAATCTATCCTTGCCGAATTTTATGACAAATACCTCTCTGCTAATAGTTGGAAAATTAGAGCAAGAACCGAAACAGGTGATACAGCAAGTGAGGATATTCAAATCTGGACAGCAGGAAGATTTATAATGGAATCAAATAAACTTTTTGATGCTTCGATTTCAAATCCGGAACTCAAAAACATTTCTTATAAAAAATATGAGGATTTATTTACCAAAGCGAAAAATACCGAAAAAATGCGGGATAATCTCTATGAAATTTTAGCATACCGCGCTTTGGAACATTTCAAAAACGACAGAAATTATTTGCCCAAAACAACACAATCATTTTTGATAAACAATGCGAAATATTTTGCAATTCCTGTAGTTTTTACAGCATTAGAATTAAAATCGGATGATAAAAACGATCCTAAATACAAAACTTTAAAACTGTTTCAGGAACTGGAAAAATATAACCTAAACACTAAAGATTATGAAGAATTGCTGGATATAACGATGAAAAGGCTCGATTTTGTCAAATCTCAATATTTGAGACAGGATCAAGAAAAATTGTATCTGGTAACTTTGGATAAATTAATCGCTAAATATCCTGTTCAAAAAGCTACGGCTGAACTATATTACAAAAAAGCAACTCTTTACAAATCAATGGGAGAAAAAGAAAATGCTTCAAAAATTCCTGAACTGAAATGGAAAATCAAAGAAGCAAGGGATATTTGTTTAAAAGTGGATAAAGATTATAAAAACACACTCGGACAACAATATTGTCTTCAACTTCTGGAAACAATTGACAGAAAAGAATTAAGAACAAATATTGAGAAAGTCAACTTGCCGGATGAAAACATTTTATCCAAAATCGAATATAAAAACATCGATAAAGTTTATTTTAGATTGTCAAAATTGTCATTGGAGGAATATAAAAAATTCAATAAATTAAGACTTTCAAATAATGAAGAATTATCCATTATAATGAAATATCCCGTTTTAAAAAAATGGAACACTTCATTGCCCGATGACAAAGATTATAGAATACACAGTGTTGAAACAGCCGTTGAACCGTTGGAAAAAGGAATATATGTATTACTGATTTCCGGCAATGACAGGTTTGAAAATAATAATGGAATAGTTGCGGCTCAATTTTTTTATGTTTCCAATCTGTCGTATTGGACGCGTAATGACCGGGGAGACAATTATGTATTTGTTGTGGACAGAAAATCAGGAAAACCGGTAAAAGATGCGACTGTGGAATTGAGCTATTTGGAATGGGATACCGATTATCGCGAGCAAAGAAAAGTTAATTTTTTAACGGCTCAAACAAATTCACAGGGATATATTAAATTTCAAACAAATGGCAATAGAAGAAATATGGCGATCAAAGTATCAAAAGATGATGATGTTTTGGATATTGATGAAAATATTTATCCCCGTTATATTAATAAACCGCAAGTTAATTCACATATTATTTTCTTTACCGACAGGGCTATTTACCGTCCCG
>Ga0256832_1003628_pt1 | contig 10467 bp, 11 predicted proteins | sample 134614metaG_FD_190534 | JGI IMG/M metagenome (GOLD analysis project Ga0256832, IMG submission 190534) | Hydrothermal vent microbial communities from Lau Basin, Pacific Ocean - 134-614 | ecosystem: Environmental > Aquatic > Marine > Hydrothermal vents | place: Pacific Ocean: Lau Basin | collected...
GGCCGGCGCTGGTGTTAAAAGTTTTCGTTTTTCCCGGAATGACAATTTTACAACGGGACAAAACAAGAATCCGGACATACGGCGGGTAAAGAATACCGGGTTTCTCAGTAAGCTCATATTTTAATTTACCGGACGAAAATCCATGATCAGCGCTCTCGCGGGGTTTTTAAATTTCTGCCAGTAGAAGTCCACTTCCAGCACCGTACCGGGAGCCATCTCTTTAAGGCCGAGCATTTTTTTATTGACCGGCGCTTCCATATCCAGCCCCGCCCCTTCGCGGCGTACAAAGTTGGGAAAGCATTCCACCACCCGGCTACTGTCGTCCAGCAGTCGCACCATCAGACTAAAGCGGTTTTCCGGCAACATTTTTAAGGATTCCACCTTCACCTTAAGGGTTTGTTTTTTTTCCATCGTTACCGACCGGGATTGTGCCGAAGCCGCCGGTTTTGTATCCGGTTGTCCGGAACCGCAGCCAAGGAGTATAAAAAGCCCCAAAAGGGACACCAGATAAAAGCGCATGATTTTCTCCGTTTTTATGGGGTGTTCGTAGTGTTTAGCAATGAATTTAGTCGAATCCGGTATTATTTCCGTGATGATTAACACGATCCGGGCCCATGTGCCGTTATTCCGGCCGGTTTATAAAGCCGGACGGAGCCGGGAAACATAAACGCGCCCTCCGCCTTGTAAACGGCATAGTTGCCGTCGGCAGACGTTTTTTTTTACAAAATCAGACCCCCATCACCCGTACCAGCCACAAACTCAGATCGGGCCAGTAGGTGATAATCACCAGGCTGATCAACAGAATGATTAAGAAAGGAATGGTGGCCTTGTAAAGCTTCATCACCGGTTGTTCAAAACGCATGGAGGCGATAAACAGATTCATGCCCACGGGCGGGGTGGAGTATCCGATGCCCAGATTGGCCAGAAAAATAATACCCAGATGCACCGGATCGACATTAAACTGGGCGGCGATGGGTATGACCAGCGGGGCCACCACCATAATGGCCGAAAAGATATCCATCATGGCCCCGACCACCAGCAGAAAAATATTGAGGACAATCAGGAATTCAAAGGGGGAATCCACATAGCCGCTCATGGCATCTAAAATAGCCGTGGGAATTTCGGCGTCGATCAGATAATTGGCCAGACCGAGAGCCGCCGCCAATATCACCAGGATGCCGCCCACCATAATCATGCTCTCCCGGGCCACGCGCAACAGGTCTTTTTTTAGCGAGATGTCCCGGTAGATAAAAACTTCGATGATCAGCACATAAAACGCGGTGACGGCCGCCGCTTCCGTGGCCGTGAAAATACCGCCGTAAATACCGCCGAGAATGATAAAGGGCAGGGGAATTTCCCAGATAGCCTCGCGGGTGCTTTGCCACAGGCGTTTTTTATCAAAGGCCTGGCTCTTCATGCCCACACCCTGTTTGCGGGCCGACCAGACACTGTAGACCGACAGCATGACAACCATCAGGACTCCGGGCAGGATACCGGCGGTAAACAGTTGATCGATACTGGTAGAAGAAACCAGTCCGTATAAAATTATAGGCAGGCTGGGAGGAAAGAGCAGACCCAGGTTCCCCGAAGCGGTCAGCATGCCCAGGCTGAATTTTTCCGAATAGTTATCGTCCAGCAGGGCCGGCAGCAACAGGCCGCCCAGGGCAACAATGGTAACCCCCGAAGCTCCGGTAAAAGCGGTAAACACCGCGCAGGAAAGCAGGGTAACGATAGCCAGACTGCCCGGCATCCAGCCCAGCAGCGCCCGCGAAAAGTTGACCAGACGCTGCGGCGTTTTGCTTTCGGCCAGCATATATCCGGCAAAGGTAAACAAAGGGATGGCCAAAAGCACGGGCTGCGAGGCCAGCCGGTAAAGCTCTATGATAACCGCCGAGGTATCGATATCGGCGCTGAAAAAGGCCATCAGGGCGATGGCGGAAATGATAACAAACAGGGGTGTGCCGAACAGAGCCAGCAGGGTCAGGGCCAGGGCAATCAATAAAACTTCCATCAGGCCGCCGTCCCTTCTGCCCGGCGTGCCTCCACAACGCGCGTCAGGGCGGAAATAATAAACCGTATAAAGATCAGGCCGAAGCCGATGGGGATGATGATCTGAAAATACCAGGAAGGTACATCGTTAAAAACAATGGAGTTGTACTCCTTCTCTTCCAGCACAAAGGTGATGGCGGCCTGAAGCAAATACCAACTGACCGTTGCCGAAAAAAGATCGATAAAGGCCATCACATAGTTCTTCAGCGGCTTTTTCAGATAACGGGCAAAAACATCCACATTGATATGCTTGCCGTCACGGGTGGCCAGAGAGGCGCCGATAAAACCGACCCACAAAACCAGATGCCGTAAAAAGATATCCCCCCATAAAATTCCCAGGTCAAAATAGCGCAAAATCACTTGCAGAAAAGCACCGAAAACCATCAGTAAAATAATGGTCAGGAGCAGAGCACCTTCCAGCGTGGCCACGGCATCATTTATTTTTTTGATGATCTTCATCGTTTCTCCCTCCGGGTTCCCGGAAACCGTTTCTGACGAACAGCCCCCGCCTTCGCTTAGGCGGATTCAGGGCATGAAAGCCTGAAAGATATTGCAACGGGCCTTTTAATACAAATGATACATCTCACCTTTGAACCCAATCTTTTCATGACGTAGATTGCCAGCATCAACACCCAGACTTATTCGGATACTTTGTGATGACAAGAATATTATACCGGCAACCCCTGCGCCTTTGGCACACCCTGCGTATGCGGCACAGGCTGGAGGCGCTTTTTTTGGCCCTGGTGCTGTTTACCGTACCGGCCACCCGCGCCCATGCCGTTTTCGGCCACTGGCTGGAGACGGGCATGTCCCTTAACCGGCTGATCTTTTTTTTGCTGTGGAGCTTTCTCGCCCTCTGGCTGCTGATACAATTCCCCGTTTTTCACTTTTTGACGGGACGTCAACGGCTGGTTGCCCTGGCCGCCCCCACGCCGGCTTCCCCCCGTCAGGCCCGGCAGATTCTCTTTTATGTCAGCTTAAAATATCAACTGGCCCTTATTTTTATCTTTACACCCTTGTGGGCCGCCTTATGGGGCCATAGCCCGGGTGGCACCCTGTCGTTGGGTCTGCTGATGCCGGCCGGCGCGGCCCTGGTCTGGCGCTCAGCCTTGTATCTTTACCTGCGCTGGTCGCCCAAGCCCTGGTGGGTATTATGGTTGTTGACCCTTGGCCTTATGGCCGGTGGTTTTTATGCCTATTTTTGGCATCTGGAAATATATTACCTGGCGCTGTATTTGTTATTTACGGCCCTCTATGCTTTCGGCCATCGTTCCACGGAAATAGACCTGCAATCCTTTCCCGGCCGGACGCACCATTCTCCGGACAACTCACGGCGCTATCTGCCCAGTGAAGGGAAAAAGAAATCCCCGGTTCCGAGCAGTCCCCTGCAGGCCTGGATTATTAAGGAACGGCTGGCGCGACGGCGTCTGCGGCCCTTTCGCCGTTGGCGATGGGCGATGTTTTTATGGGCAGCCGTAACTCTTTTCGCTCTGTCTTTCAGCAGCCTGGCAGAAAAGAACCTGATTATTTTCGGTTTGGCGGTTTTATATCTGTGGGTCTACCTGGGGGCCGGGTTTAATGAAAAATACCGCGAACCAGAATCGCCCTGGCTGATACAAAGCGCTCCCCTGCGGCTGCGTGACTGGTGGCTGGCCCGTCTGTGGGTGGAAGGGGGCGACGCCCTGTGGGGCCTGGCTCTGGTTACCGCCGCCTGGCAGGTTGGCGGGCTGGAGGGCGAACTCTTGCCGATATACGCCTTAACCCTGATTGTCCTGTGGTTTATTTTCTTTTCCGCCATGGTCAATTTTCAAATCATGTTCTATGACAATGTACGCATGGCCGGATACGCCTTTCATTTTACCATGCTGCTGCTGGGTATCATGATTGTAAACTACCGTTTGGTCGGGCCGCTGATCGCCCTGGCTTTAATGTTGTTTTTTAGCTATAAAAACTATAAATATATAAACAGATGATCACCATTGAAAACCTTTCGGTATACTACGAAAACGTTCAGGCCCTGAACGGCCTGACATTACACTGGCCTCCGGGAAAACTTATCGGATTGCACGGAGCCAACGGTGCCGGTAAAAGTACCGTCCTCAAGGTATGTGCCGGTATTGTCCGCCGCTATGAAGGCCGGGTACTTTTTAAAGAAAAACCTGTTGAGCAAAATCTCTTTGAGATAAAACGGGCCACCTATTATGTGCCGGAAAACGCCGGGATTTTGCCCTATCTCAGCGGCCGGGAGTTTTTACAGATGATCCGCGCCCTGTATGGCCGTCCCGCGGATGACGCTCTGTTGGAGCATCTGCTGGAAATAAGCGGACTGAAGGAAAAAGCGGATGATCCGGGTTATACCTATTCCCACGGCATGCGTCAAAAGCTGTTTATCACCGCCGCCCTGATTTCCGGTGCGGAGGCTCTTTTTTTCGACGAGGCTTTTAACGGTGTGGATCAGGAGGGTACCGCAGCGTTGTTAAATCACATCCGCAACGACTTTTTAACCGCTTCGCGCCTGGTTGTGATCAGTTCACACCAACATGATTTTTTACATAAATGGCGGGATATAAGTTTCGAAATCAATAATGGCATGTTGGAGGCCGAAACGGAATTATGACGGAAGCGACCTTTATAAAGCGTAACCGTGACCATTGGAAAAAGGCCGAGAAGCTGCTAAACTCCCGCAAGGAGATTACGGTGGAAGAGCTCAGTACGCTATATATCCGGCTTACCGACGATCTTTCCTGGGCGCGTACCTATTACGCCGGCAGTACGGTAACGGGCTATTTGAATAATCTGGTCGGCCGGGCGCACCAACAGCTCTATCGCAGCCGTCCCAATACATTTAAACGCCTGATCCGTTTTTGGCGCGAAGACCTGCCCCTTCTGTTTTACCGGTACCGGGTCTATTTCTTAATGGCTTTTTTGATTACCGCCCTGGCCACGGCCATCGGCTGGCTTTCCGCCGAACATGATCCATACTTCGTCCGGTTGATTTTAGGCGACGGTTATGTCAACATGACCCTGGAAAACATTTCCAACAACGATCCCATGGCTGTTTATAAGAAAATGAGTGAAACCGATATGTTTCTGGGTATTACCATCAACAACATACGCGTATCTCTTTTTGCTTTTATCTTTGGCGTATTTTTCGCCGTGGGCAGCGCCTACATTCTTTTTAACAACGGCATCATGCTCGGTGTTTTCCATCAGATGTTTTACGCCAATGACCTGCTGGGTCCGGCCATGCGCACCATCTGGATACACGGCACCATTGAAATCAGTGCCATTATCATTGCCGGGGGCGCGGGGCTGGTTGTCGGCTCCGGATTTCTGTTTCCCGGCAGCTATACCCGCCTGCACTCTTTTAAGCGCGGCGTACGCGACGGCATGAAAATCACCATCGGCCTGATCCCTTTTTTTATTGTCGCCGGTTTTCTGGAAGGCTTTGTCACCCGGCATACCGGCATGCCGCTCCTGTTAAGTTCCGCTATTATTCTGCTTTCGGTAGGATTTATCTTTTTTTATGTTTATTATTATCCTATTCAACTTTACAAACGCCATCAGAGGAGGCTTTATGAATCAAACCAGCGAAGACTTTAAAACTCAAAAGGTGAATTTACATCAAACACGCAGTATTAGCGAAACAATTAACACCTCCTTTACCTTTTTCCGTTCCGAGTTCGTTCCCCTGGGCAAAAACCTGATCTATGTGGCAGGGCCGCTGATTATTCTATCCGCCTTGCTCAACTATTTCTTTTTTAACGATGTCTTCGGCAGTATCATGGCCGATCCTTCCGGCGGCACCACGGGCTTAGAAGCCATATTTTCCTCACAATATTTTCTGCTGATGCTCACCCAGATACTGGTAACCACCGTCATCGGTCTGATCGTCAACTTTTACATACTGGATTACATGGAGGGTAGCGGTCCCACCAGCGTGGCCCGTATGTGGCAATTGATTCTTAACAAAGCTCCCCTGTACTTTGGCTATATGATTGTTTTGTTTATTTTGATTATGCTGGGCTTTATGTTTTTTTTATTGCCCGGTATCTATTTGTCCATTGCTCTGATTCTTTTTTTACCGGCCGCTGTTCAGGAAAACCTGCCCTTTGGCAAAGCCCTGAAGCGCAGCTTATATCTGACCAAAAATTACTGGTGGTTTACTTTGGGCCTGATACTTCTTACCGGTATCATTATTTACATCATCTATATGATCTTTGAAATACCCTTTATGGCTCTGGGGGTCGGTTTGGGTTTTTCCTCCGGATTTCAGGTAACACCCGATGATATCGGATCATTTTACGGGATATATGTGGCTTTTGCTCAACTACTGATGCTGGTATATTCTTTTCTCTTTGTGGTGGAAACCGTTCACTTCTACAGTCAGCGGGAAAAGAAAGAAGCCCGCGGACTCGGTGAACAGATTGCCGAACTGGACCACCCGTCCGCGGAGTAAGATGATTCACAAATTCCTGTTCTTGATTTTTTTCGGCCTGGGTTTATTTTTCCCGGAGCCCCGGGCAGAAGGGCATCGCCATCTCAATACCGCGGTTTTGGATTCCCTGCGCCAGGAAAGGGCGCTAAGCTATAGTGATCCCCAGTCTCCCGTGGATCAGTTTTTAAAAGAACTCTGGGCCGAAGGCTGGGAGTGGCTGGCAAAACATATCTTCCGTAAAGCCACGCGGGACTTTTGGGAGGGGATGGGATATCTCATCGTCATGCTTTTCCTGATCTATCTGGTACACCTGACCCTGAGCGGGCGCTTTTACCCGCCACTTAGCCGCAACCGGGAGGTTCGGGCGCCGGAGGCGCCGCTTGTGGACAACCCGGAGGATGTTGACACCGAAGCGCTGAATGTTTTGCTGCAACAGGCCGTCCGCAACCGGAAATGGCCCTTTGCCACACATCTTCTTTATGTGCGCCTGCTCAAGCACCTTATGACCCATAAACGGATTTCCTGGCATGCGGCCAAAACCAACCATGATTATATACGCGAGCTGAACCCGGAGGAGTTTAAGGAAGCCTTTATCCGTTTAACACAAAATTTTGAGGATGTCTGGTACGGAGGCCGGCCTATGGATGAAGAGAGCTTCCGGGACTTTGAAAACGGTTGCACCCGTCTGGAACGTGAAACGGAGCAGGCGCGTGTTTAAACAAAAAGCGACCCTCCCCCTGCTGGCAACAATCGTTTTTTTACTGGTTGCCCAGTTTTTTATGAAGCCGCCGGTAAACTGGAACCCCTCTTTCTCCTATGAGGATGAGATACCCTATGGTACTGACGCCCTCTTCCTTAGTCTGGATTCCCTCTTCCCCGGCCAGCCGGTTTATATCAACCACGATAACCTGTATCTGTCGCTGAGCCGGTATGGCTCCGGCGCCAACCTGTTTATCATCGACACGGAACTGAAAATGGACGATGAGGAAAGCGCGGCCCTTTTTAACTGGGTCCGGCGCGGGGGACAGGCTTTTATCAGCCTGAGCAAGCTAAGCGCGGCCCTTCGCGACAGCTTTAAAATTGTAACCGACATGACCTTCAGCAGCGCCGACTCCATACACCTTCACACGGATGACAACCTGTTTTTACGCGCCGCCACCCCCATAAGCTTTTATGTCAGCTCTTTTGATTCCGGCCGTGTCAGCGCCGCCGGTTACGGTGCGCCGGATAAGACCATCTTTATAAAGGCCGCCTACGGAAAAGGGTTGTTTTACCTGCACCTGCAACCTTACGCCTATGCCAACTATAACCTTTTATTGCGCGGTTCGGTGCCCTATGTGCAAAAAACGCTGGGGCTGTTGCCCCTGCGCCCGCTGATCTGGGATGAATATCATAAGAACGCCAAACAGCAGATTGTCCAAACGCCCATGCGTTATATCCTATCCGAAGCGGCGCTGCGGGCGGCCTGGTTCATATTACTGGCGCTGGTGGCCCTGTTTCTTCTTTTTGGCGGCCGGCGGCGGCAAAAGGCCATCCCCGTCCTGGTTCCCCCGAAAAATGAAAGCGGCAGCTATCTTAAAACCCTCGGCCGTTTTTCCATGCGCCGCACGCAGCCGCTCAGCCTGATCAAACTTAAGAAAAAACTGGCCCTGGCCTGGTTGCGCCAGCATTACGGCATCGACGGCCGGGCCCTGGACAAGGAGCTGATCCGGGAACTGAGCCGCCGGAACATCCTCGATGAAAATGAGGCCCGCAACTGGGTAATGGCCATGGCCATGGCCGGCAAAAAGCGCGATTACAGCACGGCCGAGCTGATACGCCTGGCCGGTATCATTCAAAAAATCTATATTCCCCGTACACATGAAAAGGCAGGAAAAAATGAACTTAAACACATTTAGCGAACGCGTGGAAGAACTGCGCCAAAATCTGGGACGGGTTATCGTCGGACAGAAAGAGACCATGGATTTATTGCTGACGGCCCTGTTTGCCGACGGACATGTGCTGATCGAAAGCGCGCCGGGCATGGCCAAAACCCTAATGGCCAAAACCCTGGCCCGGGTAGTGGACGCCGGTTACAACCGCATCCAGTTCACCCCGGATTTGATGCCCTCGGATGTGATCGGCACTTCGATATTCAATATGAAAAAATCGGAATTCGAGTTCCGGGCCGGGCCCTTGTTCGGCCAGATGGTGCTCATCGATGAAATCAACCGCGCCCCGGCCAAAACACAATCGGCCCTGTTTGAGGCCATGGAGGAGCGGCAAATCACCGTCGATGGTCAGACCTATCCCCTGCGGGCGCCTTTTATGGTCATGGCCACCCAAAACCCCATCGAGCAGGAAGGCACCTACCGCCTGCCGGAAGCGCAACTGGACCGTTTTTTGTTCATGATTAAACCGCAATACCCCTCGGAAGCAGAGGAGGTGGATATACTGGAGCGCTACGCCGGAACTTCCAATAAGGACACCCTGCAGACCCTGCCCCGGGTTCTAACGGCAGATGAACTTAGGGATATCCAGCAGACCCTGCGCCATTTAACGGTTCAACGGCCCATCGCCGAATATATCGCCCACATCATACGCGATACGCGCCGCCACCCGGCCATATTCCTGGGCGCCTCCCCCCGGGCCGGGCTCTATCTGGTTTACGCCGCCAAGGTCCGGGCGGCCATGAACGGGCGTGACTATGTCATTCCCGATGATGTAAAGCACCTGCTTAGCCCGGTACTGGAGCACCGCATGATCCTCAATCCGGAAAAAGAACTGGAGGGCATCACCCTGAAGCAGACAATTCTGGAAATTGCCGACAGCGTAGAGGTTCCCCGGTAGTGAAACGCTTTTTCGACTTTTTGCCCCAAAACCGTTTATATGGCGGCCTGGGGTTGAGCAGCCTGTTGTTTTTAACGGCTTATGTGTATCCGCTCCTGTACGGCACGGCCCGGGCCGTGCTGTTACTGATCATCCTTCTGGCCCTGACCGATTACCTGTTGCTGTTCATGCGGCCCCGGATCGTCACGGCGGTGCGGAGCCATGCCCGCCGCTTTTCCAATGGCGATCCCAACGGGGTAACCATCACGGTCGGCAATCTGTTGCCCCTGCCGCTCAGGGCGGTGGTATATGACGAGGCGCCCGATGTCTTCCAGTTTCGCGGCGAAACGGGACGGCTGAAGCTGCCCCCCAAAAAAAGCGCGCGGCTCCGCTATACGCTTATTCCCGGCCAAAGAGGCCTTTTTTACTTTGGGTCGATCAATGTGCTGCTGACGTCGCCCCTCGGATTTATCGGCCGCTTTGAACGCTTTAAGAATGAAAGTGAAATTCATGTTTACCCCTCGTTTCTCCGCCTGAAAGCCTACGACATTAACGCCCTGACCTTTAGCGGGGAGGGGGAGCACCTGAAGCGGGTGCGGCGTGTCGGTGTTACCATGGAGTTTGACCAGATACGCACGTATGTGCCGGGGGATGATTTTCGTTTTGTAAACTGGCGGGCCACGGCGCGGCGGCACCAGGTGATGGTGAATCAGTACATGGATGAACAGGCCCAGAGTATTTATATGATCCTCAACAACAGCCGGGTAATGCACATGCCTTTTAACGGCCTGAGTCTGCTGGATCACTCCATTAACAGCGCCCTGGTTACCGCGCATGTGGTTTTGCAAAAGAAAGACCGGCCCGGACTGATGAGTTTCAGCGCCGACAGCCCCCGCTTTCTGCCCGCTTCAACGCACAGCAATCAGAGGATTCGTATCCTCGATCATCTATACCGCTTGCAAACCGACCGGCGCGAGGCGGATTATGAACGGCTTTATCTTTACGTACAAAAGCACATTCCGCAAAGAAGCCTGCTAATGCTCTATACCAATTTCGAATCCAAAAGCGCCCTGGAACGCGTTCTGCCCGTGTTGAAAGAGTTAAACCGGCGTCATGTGCTGCTGGTGATCTATTTTAAAAACGACTTGGTGGAAAAGCTGCGCCGGGAAAAA
>Ga0256832_1003629_pt1 | contig 10464 bp, 5 predicted proteins | sample 134614metaG_FD_190534 | JGI IMG/M metagenome (GOLD analysis project Ga0256832, IMG submission 190534) | Hydrothermal vent microbial communities from Lau Basin, Pacific Ocean - 134-614 | ecosystem: Environmental > Aquatic > Marine > Hydrothermal vents | place: Pacific Ocean: Lau Basin | collected...
TCCTAAATTATTTTCTTCTGATATTTGTATTCTACAACTTGTTTTCCGGTCGTTTTTCACCGACTCCTTCCTACCCCTTCTCTTTTTATATCATTTCATAAAGACAAGAAAACACATATGGATTAGTCACTATATATTACTTATTGTTTCTGTGCACAATATAACGCATCGCCCGACCTTATCGCGAATAAATTTATAATACATTACCTATAACCGTATTGATATTTATCAGTTTTTTAGATGATTTTTACCCTATAATTTGATATGAAATATTATCAATACCTACCAAGCGAATAACATCATCCGTGTCATAGTGAACCTATGCGGTGATATCAATAAAACACGATTCTTAGTATGAAATGGTAAAGGTTTGGGCAAATGGATGCGCCAATATTCTTCGTTCTTCAGACGTGACTTTACTTTGCCTATCCGTATTTGCATAAAAATACTGTCTACCATTTCATACCAAAACAATCCCTCCCTAAGCGCCATCCAACACATAAATGACTGACTATCATTAATATGTCCAAAATAGACAATTATATGGCTAAAATGGGCAAGAGAAATTGGGAGTTCGAATTGATCTTTGTGTCAACAAATGATTTGGAAGGATCACATTCAAAACTAACTAGTGCTACAGGAACAAAATAAATACAGTATAAACTTGCTCTTTTCCTCTGACTCTTTGTTGCTCAAATCGTCATTATGCTACGGCATAACTCCCGTTTGAGCGCCTCGATTCAGAAAAAAATAGCTGCGTTTAATACTGGATGAACTTTGTTCCTGAAGCACTAGTGTCTGCCAGAAAACTGTCAAATTTTATGAAATGATAGATTCTGGATGAGATTTTTCATTTTTCGAGACGAAGTGATGCCTGGGTATCAGTGAGTTGAGAAAAATAAAAAGATTGCCAAAAGATATATTTCTAATTTTGAAGAGTTTTTTTTGCAGACACTAACAAGACTAAAAAGTATGAAACCGACATGATTAAAACAATTATTAAACACACAAAGTAATGATTGTTTTAATCATCCAAGGTTCCATCTGACCTTTAAAAGACAATAAAAAGCAAACAGATGAAACCGACATGATTAAAACAATTATTAAACACACAAAGTAATGATTGTTTTAATCATCAAAGGTTCCATCTGACCTTTAAAAGAGAATAAAGAACAGACAGATGAAAGCAATTAAAACCACTCCATTCCCCCGATTAGCACCATCGGTAGAATTAGATATTTGGAGGAAACGCTCTAAATTACTAAAATCTTTCATGAAGGACCGTTTAGTAATTCCGGTCTCTGCGGAGACGCATATCATTGAGTATTCGAAAATCCTATTTATATCAGCGGATGGAAACTACAGTCGAATAACATTGACTGACGGGAGCTGCATCGTCTGCGCCAAAACACTGAAGCATTTCGAAGTCAAATTACTGGACAAAAAGTTCTTAAGGGTGCATGCCTCTTATTTGGTCAACTTAAATCACGTAACAGGACTCTCCAAGTCAGATGGATTATCTATCCGACTTTCTAATGAGCAAAAAATACCAATATCGCGAACATTCAAGAATCAATTATTCCGGAATATTCCCGGAGCCTAAATAAAATACTAAACTAACAACAAATAAATATTATGAAAAGGCTACTACCCATTATTTGCATTATTTTTTTGGCATTCAACGCTCCAATATTGGGGCAAAATGTAGGAATTGGAACCACTTCCCCCAACTCCAGCGCGATGCTGGACATTCAGTCCACGACTAAAGGGCTGCTCATCCCCCGGATGACAACAATTCAAAAAAACAATATCCCCTCTCCGTCCAATGGACTGATGGTATATGACACAGATACCAAGAGTTTCTGGTTCTACGATGGAAGTGCATGGAAAGCAGTTTCCAGCGGCAGCGCATCAGAGTTAGATGACCTATCAGATGTAATCGCTATCTATGGTTCTACCAGAAACATGATCACCGGGAAGGGGGGCGATAGCTTAAAAAATGTCGCTGTTGATAACACTGCCTTTGGCACGTACTCCCTTCGAAAGATTACAACCGGGACAGGCAACACCGCAATGGGCACGCATAGTTTATCTGACAATTTGAGTGGAGGTGATAATGTTGCCATAGGGCGATTTGCCCTTACGAGCGACACTTCAGGAAGTGAGAATATTGCCATTGGTAGAAATGCAAGCTTTTATAGTCTAACGGGTTCCCAAAACACTGTAATCGGACATGGGGCATTTACAAATTCTAAAAATGGTAGTAGTGTAGTGGCTATTGGATATCAAGCCATGTTAAATGCTAACAGTTCTACCACTGCTCATATCAACAGCAATACCGCCCTTGGATATCAGGCACTGTACAGCTCCTCTACCCCTTCCAACAACACGGGGGTTGACAATATCGCCGTGGGTTATAAGGCCTTATACTCCAACAGTACGGGAGGGGACAATTGTGGGATAGGAGTGTATTCGCTAAATTTGAACACTACGGGAAAATCCAATATTGGAATAGGCAATAGAACCCTAAGGGATAATACTGCAGGAAACTTCAACGTAGCCATCGGGCTGGATGCAATGAAGGTAAGTACTAGTGGGTCAAACAACGCAGCAATAGGGGGGCAATGTCTATTTTACAATACTACCGGAAGTGATAATGCCGCAATCGGTCTTGGAAGCATGCTACAGAACACGACCGGAACCGGGAATACCGCTTTGGGGTACCATGCCATGGAGCAAAATAAGGCGGGTAAGTATGCTGTCGCTATCGGCTTCAATGCTATGCGCAATGCCAATGACAAAACTACTGGCTTTGACAATCACAATATAGCCGTTGGCTATACCGCATTACATGGCTCTGCAACTCCTGCAAACAATACCGGAGATGCAAACAATGCAATCGGTTATGAATCGATGTACAGTATAACTTCAGGGAGCAACAACGTGGCATTTGGAAGAAAAACACTTTACAACAATACAACGGGAAGTGATAATGTTGCCTCCGGTCATGAAGCCCTGAAAGACAACACCACCGGAACAGATAACGTCGCTATCGGTGCATTAGCACTAGCAACCAATGTCGCAGGCAATTCGGCCGTGGCCATTGGGAAAGGTGCTATGTCTAATGCCAATGAGACTTCAACAGCATTCACGAATCGGAATGTAGCCATAGGCTTTGAAGCCCTAAAGGGGTCTTTGAGCGCTTTTAACAATACAGGAAACTACAACACGGTCATCGGGTATCAGTCCATGACGAATAATACCACCGGAAGCAATAATGTCGCTATGGGGAGCAATAGCATGGCTTCAAACACTACAGGAGATGATAATGTTGGTATCGGGAATAATGCACTGAATTCAAACATGACCGGCAATAGAAATACGGCCGTGGGCCCCCAATCATTAGACAAAAATGACGATGGCGATGGTAATGTAGCCATGGGAACCCAATCCCTGTTTAATAATCTGAGCGGAAATGACAATATTGCGATTGGGGTGTACGCTTTAAAAAACAATAAAGTGGGCAAAAATGCCACGGCTATTGGCACTGAAGCGATGGCTAACATGAACAGCACAACTACCCCATTTGAAAACAAAAATGTGGCGGTCGGTTATCGCGCTTTGATGGGTGCATCTGATCCATTACTAAATACCGGAAACGAAAACACTGTGTTCGGCTTCAAAGGCATGTCCAACATCACATCGGGGAGTAATAATATTGCCATTGGCCCGTTAGCCATGCACCTAAACTCAAGTGGAAACAACAACGTGGCCATCGGCAAGAGCAGCGGCAATTATAACAATGGCAGTAACAATGTGCTTATAGGCAACGGAGCGGGCTCCGGACTCTCTAATCACACAAAATCCGGATGCGTAATGATCGGGGATCATGCCGGCTCGAATGAAGAGACCAGTGACAAGCTATATATAGAGAACAGCAACTCCACAACGCCGCTAATTTATGGAGACTTCAACCTGGACCACATTAATATCAATGGTAAACAGTCGATAGGCAACGGCAATGGAGTCCCCTCTCATCAACTGGTCGTAAAATCGAGCGATGAGGAGACCATGCGATTGCTGAGCACAGGAACAAACGGCAAAGGCGCAAGACTTAATTTTGGGGATGGCGATTATGTTTATATAGATGAACCCACCGATGACATCATGACCATTCAGGCGGACAAAATAGGACTGAGAAGAAACGCCACCACTAATGCATTGGAATTGGAAGGTGATGCTTCCAAAACGACGGCCGGAAACTGGTCTGCTAACTCCGACAGAAGAATAAAAACAGATATCAAAGATATCACCAATAGTTTTGAAACCATCCTTAAGTTGCGTCCTGTCACGTTTAAATATACAGAGGAGTGGAAAGCTAACCATCCGAGTATCAAAGATCAATACTACTACAACTATATCGCTCAGGAATATGCCAAAGTCTTCCCAAATTCCGTTCATGGAAGCGGAGAATATATCGAAGGCGATAACAAGGAAATCTTACAAATAGACACTTACAATGCACAAATAGTAACGGTTCAGGCGGTAAAAGACTTAATAACAGAAAATCAAAAGCTCAAGAAGCGATTAGACAAAATGGAAGCCTTACTCATGCATCTCTCGAAGGAGTGACTCTACGGATGAGCCGAAAGCTAATGTGCGCTTAGGGAGGCAACGGTCATGGGGCTTCATGAATTTAGGGAAGAGTACAGAGCTCTTCCCTATATCCATGAAGATATGTAATGAGCTTATCAGGCAAGGGGCCAAATTTTATAATAATTGTACTCAAGCCAAAGATTACTGCTTAAAATATTCACTAGGATTCTTACCAAATCGCTCTTTGAATTTTCGAGAGAAATAGAAGAACAGAAAAACATAGGCATTTCTAGAAAGCCTTCATCACTGCGAAGTTCCTCACAAAAACTTTTTCTTCCTGCCTCTTGCAAAAGCATCAGCATCCCTTAATAATCATTTTACTACCCAAAAACACGCCGCTCAACCCCATAACTCATTGAATTTCTACACTCTGTCCAATATCGACAAGATTATGGCGAATTTGAGCAAGTGCATATGAGGCTGCTGCCTTCATCTTTGTAACAGAAACATTGAGCTTACTCCGAAAAGGCACTTTATTGCCAAACTCTTCGTTGTTAGCAGTTTTTAACTCCTCATTAACATCGGGTTAACTGCGGGCTAAAAACTACTTCCGCCTCGATTTTGACAAAAATTGCAATTTTCAGAGTGGGCACAACATTTCATAATTAATTATTCATTTCATTCATAAAAACTTACCCTTGCTATGAAAAATTTAATCACTATTCTATTCTTTCTTTTTACCTTACATATGGTACAAGGACAACAAAACCTCTTCAAATATCAAGCGGTAGCGAGAGACGCTTCCGGTACTATTATGAAGAATAAAAGCATTTCATTACGGCTAAGCATTATAGAAGATGATGCTCAAAAGAACGTCAAATACCGAGAGACCACCGATGTCATCACTAACAATTTGGGTATCTTCTCCCTGAACGTCGGAGCCGGCAATGTTCAAGTCGGTCAGATGAGCCAAATAGATTGGGGAGCAGGAAATTTTGCGTTGAAAGTAGACGTGGATTTCGATGGAGGCAGCAACTTCCAGCCCATGGGAGAAGTCCAACTTCTATCTGTCCCATATGCCCTACGCGCCAAAACGGTAGAGGAAAATGACGACGCTGATGCGGACCCGCAAAACGAAATTCAAACATTGACCAAGACAGGAAACACCATCACTCTTAGCAAAAATGGTGGATCCTTTGATGATGAGGTGAATGATGCAGATGCAGATGCCACCAACGAGTTGCAGACCCTTTCTATCAGCGGCACTCAATTAACGATTTCAAATGGGAACACCGTCAATCTGCCGACCGGAGGAGGTGGAGGAACAGATAATGACGAAGATCCCAACAATGAGATCCAAGACCTAAGCACCAAAACGATCGGAGATTCGATTGAGATTGCCATTTCATTAGGAGGCAACAAAGTACGTTTTCCAAATAACGATGCTGACGCAGACCCACAAAACGAATTACAAAATCTATCGGCAAAAAGGAATGGTAATGTTGTGGATGTTTTCATAACAAATGGAACAAGTGCCGACTTCGACATAAGAGACAACGATGCAGATAGCCAAAATGAGTTGCAATTTTTAACTAAAACCGGCAATCTAGTCACACTATCCAAAAATGGAGGCTCATTCTTCGATGCGGTAGATGATGCAGATGCCAATAGTACGAATGAGCTACAGACTTTGAACTATGACAGCTCAACGGGAGAGCTCGAAATCACCAATGGCAATGCGGTAGTGCTGAGTACCGGAGACAATTGGGGTTCCCAGAGTGTCGTAACCGAAAACACATTGGGAGGGGAAGGAACAGTCGGTAGTCCCTTATTTGTCAATGGAGACTTAACAGACGACCAAACACTTTCCATAAGTGGAAACCAATTGACCATCTCCAACGGTAATACAGTTACTCTTCCGAGCGGCGGCGGCGGCGGGGCAACCGATCTAATCATAGATACAGATAATGACACAAAGGTGGTTGTAGAACAAGGAAATGATGATGATTTGATACGTTTTTTCTCTGCCGGGAATGAAGTATTTCAGATGGACCAAAAAGGGCACTTACAAGTTATGACTCCCGGCAAATCAATATTTATTGGTGAAGAAGCCGGAATGCTGGACAATGAGGGATTGAATCACAATACAGCAGTAGGTACGAAGGCTATGGCCAATAGTACCAATGGGAAGTATAATACCGCCTTCGGCTCAAAAGCACTCAATTCCAATACCACTGGCGACAAAAACACAGCACTAGGCGCGGATGCCCTTTCCTCAAACACGACGGGAAGTCAGAATGTGGCGGTTGGGGAGAATGCTTTGTTCTACAATGAAACAGGCACCGGCAATGTGGCTATCGGCAAAGATGCCGGCATCAACACCGTCAATGGGCATGGCAATATTACCTTAGGATCCTCGAGTATGTACACCAACAGCCATTTATCCCATCAAATAGCCCTGGGAGACTCTTCCCTTTATTACCTTGGGTGGGGAGGACTACAAACAGGAGATGAAGGAAGGTTCAACATCGCCATAGGGTCTAAATCACAATTTTACAATACAAGTGGAACTGCCAACACGGCCATCGGCTATCGAACATTGCATGAAAATGTAAATGGAGGTTTTAATACTGCCATTGGGAAAGAAGCCCTTTATTCCAATTTGGAAAGCAATAATACGGCCATTGGGTATCATGCATTGACTTTTAATACGGACGGATCAAATAATACGGCGATAGGAATCAACGCCTTGGATCACAACACGACCGGAAGCTTTAACATTGGCATTGGTTCTGAAGCCCTGTACTTTAGTAAAGAACGGTCCAATCTTATTGCAATAGGGGATTCGACCCTATTCTCCAATGCATTCAATGTTACGGACAATTCTAAAGGAGCTAATAATATAGCAATAGGTTCCAGAGCGTTAAAACAAAATATCGAAGGCAGTGACAATGTAGCAATTGGGACCAAAGCTATGTACGACAACGGCAATGGAAGTCATAATACCGCCTTAGGAAATGAAGCGCTGAGTAAAAACACTTCCGGAAGTTGGAATACTGCTTTCGGCCATTCTGCACTTGGGGATAATAAAACCGGTGGAGATAATGCTGCATACGGATGGGCTGCAATGGCCAAGAATCAAACAGGAAAGGACAATGTCGCCGTAGGGACGGAAGCGATGTATGAGAATCAATCCGGATCTTACTTAGTGGCAGTTGGCTCAAAAGCATTATTTTCAAACAATGACGGCGTCAGCAACACTGCCATAGGTACCAATGCCTTGAAAGACAATACAGTGGGCTCTTACAATACCGCCACAGGATCTGATGCACTATCCAAAAACCAATCCGGTGAGCACAACACCGCCACAGGAATGCTTGCTCTTTGGTCAAACATTTCGGGAAGCAACAATACGGCGTCCGGATCTAATGCTCTTGTGAGTAACACAACAGGAGATAACAACACCGCGATAGGATATGAATCCTTAAATCTAAACGAATCCGGAAATGACAACATCGCCATCGGTGTTGAAACGATGGCAAATAACAGCACCGGAAGTAAGAATATCGCAATGGGTTCCAAATCATTAGAACGCCTAACGGATGGGAACGACAACATCTCTATTGGTTACTGGGCCTCTAAATACATGGAGTCCGGAGTTGAAAATGTAGCAATTGGCAACTATGCCTCTCAAATCAATGTAAGCGGAAAATTCAATACAGCGATTGGTCATAACGCGCTTAAAGACAATACAACCAGCTGGAATACGGCGGTAGGATACGACGCGATGCAGCAAAATAAAACAGGGCATGACAATGCAGCTTTGGGATGGGGTGCGATGAAACTAAATCTGACAGGAAGTGAAAATGTAGCTATCGGAGTGGAGGCCCTATTCAATTCGCAATCCAGCTCAGGCAATGTAGCCGTCGGTAGCAGGGCATTGTTTCAAAATGGCACGAACCAAAATCTCGATTATGAAGCCAGCAACAACACTGCTGTAGGGGAAAAAGCTTTGACCGAGAATACAAAAGGTTTTGACAATACTGCTGTGGGAAAACTCGCCTTAGAAGCCAACACCGAAGGATATAAAAATACAGGTATGGGGTTTGCTGCGTTGGAATCAAACGAAAAGGGGAATTATAATACAGCTTACGGATATGATGCATTGTACACTAATATAAATGGAGATTACAACACCTCCATCGGTTATAAAGCGAATATGGGTACAGGCACATACAACAACTCTGTAGCCCTGGGGAGTCGTGCCTACATTACAGCATCAAATCAAGCAAACATAGGAAATGAAAACACCACATGGATAGGAGGGGAAGTGGGTTGGTCAACTTATAGCGATAGAAGGATTAAAAATAAAATCAGGGAAAACGTCCCGGGGTTGGAATTCATCAAAAGGTTAAGACCTGTAACCTATTATCTCGATGTGGATAAGCAAAAAGAAATCTTAGGAACCAAGGAGAGTGACAAAAGTAATTGGAAGGAAAAATATGATATCGAAAAAATCAAAATGTCCGGGTTCATCGCCCAGGAAGTGGAAGATGCTGCCAAATCCATAGGTTATGACTTCAACGGGGTACACAAAGCAGAAGGGGACAATACGCTCTACTCGGTATCCTATTCGAGTTTCGTAGTCCCATTGGTGAAAGCTATTCAAGAACAAACGAAGACAATCGAAGATCTAACACGATCAAATACTACGCTTTCAGTAGCGCTTTCAGACCATAAATCCAAGATTGAACAATTGGAAAATACCATCCAAAATAACCATAAAGAGATGTCCGCCCTGCTGAGAAGAGTAGAGCAAATGGAAGCCAAGCTAAAAGAGGATCGTTCGGACACTTCAGCATCCAACAGGTAGTCGTTCTTTTTATGCATGAAATAGCACATAAACCACTGACCATCAGCCATTGTCCAATATCGACAAGAATATGGCGAATATGAACAAGCATACCGAACCACTATGAGTGCATCTTTGCTTCAAATTATTTAACAACTTAAATCAAAAGATTATGAAACGATTTACCCTTGCCTTATTAGCGATTTTCCTGAGTGTAGGAATATCACAGGCACAAACACTCGAGCTGCAAACCATCTCTACAGGTGGGGCAGATTTATCCAACTCCAAAGGCGAAAAAATGAATGTCGTCATTGGGGAGATGGCCACAGAAAAGTTGAAGTCAAGTGACTTTGTCCTAACACAGGGTTTTCATCAAACCTACCTCATTACCACGTCCATTTCAGATGACAGAAAGGATATAACACTTACGTTATACCCCAACCCTACTGCTCAGAATATTACTGTAGATGGAGACCTCAATAAAGGGGACTATCAAATCAGTATATATGATATGAGGGGACAAACAATCCAAGCACAGCCCTACGATGGCAATAAGAAAGAGATACAATTGAATAATATTTCAGATGGTCAATATATTCTTGTCATCACCAAAGAAGGCAAATTAATCGAACAACTAAAATTTCAAAAAATTTAAACTTTTATTTAATCCATTAAAATACAACAATCATGAAAAATATAATCCTACTACTTATATGTTTATTTACCGTGCAACTTGCTTCGGCGCAACAAGATTTATTCAAGTACCAAGCTGTGGCTAGAAATGCTGCCGGAATGATAATAAAAAACAAGGACATCGGCATTCGCTTATCCATACAAGAAGACAATGCCGGACATATGGTGCATTATGTCGAAACGCATAAAGTAAAAACCAACGAATTGGGGATATTCAGCCTTTCCATCGGCGGGGGCACCGCCCAACAAGGACAGATGAGCAATGTAGACTGGGGCGCACACAATTACGCATTGAAGGTAGAGGCCGACTTCTCAGGAGGAAC
>Ga0256832_1003630_pt1 | contig 10462 bp, 11 predicted proteins | sample 134614metaG_FD_190534 | JGI IMG/M metagenome (GOLD analysis project Ga0256832, IMG submission 190534) | Hydrothermal vent microbial communities from Lau Basin, Pacific Ocean - 134-614 | ecosystem: Environmental > Aquatic > Marine > Hydrothermal vents | place: Pacific Ocean: Lau Basin | collected...
CAACGGCGCGAGCTCCATGGAACCGTACAGTTTAACGATTTCCACCTGCTGGCCCAAAGTGGCATAGTAGCGTCGCGTGCTCTGGACATACTTGGTGGCCACGCGCAACCGGCGATGTGTCTGTGCTGGGCGTTGGGGACCCGCCACCATGAGCCGGCACCGCGCGATGCCCAGATCCAGGGGCTCGTAGAGCCCCTCTCCGCCGTGCTCCATGAGCACGTCCTTGCCCGTGACACCCAGCTCGGCCGCGCCATACTGGACATAGGTGGGCACGTCGGCCGCCCGGATGATCACCAGTTTCACATCCGGCCGGCTGGTATCGAGGATCAGCTTGCGACTGGCCTCCGGGTCGTCCACCGGCACCACGCCGGCGCGCGCCAACAGGGGCATGCACTCCTTGAAAATACGCCCCTTGGATACGGCGATCCGTAGCATGCTCCCTCCGTGCCGCTTCAAGCCGGGACGCGCCGGATGTCGGCGCCCAGCTGCGACAGTTTCTCCTCGATGCAGTCGTAGCCCCGGTCGATGTGGTAGATGCGGTCCACCACTGTCTCGCCTTCCGCCACCAGTCCGGCCAGGATCAGGCTCGCCGAGGCACGCAGGTCCGTGGCCATGACCGGCGCCGCGTAGAGCCGTTCCACGCCGCGAACGAAAGCGGTGTTCCCGGAGACGCGGATGTCGGCCCCCATCCGCCGGATCTCCTGCACGTGCATGAAGCGGTTTTCGAAGACGGTCTCGGTGATGGTGGCGCTGCCCTCGGCCACGGCGTCGAGGGCGGTGAACTGGGCCTGCATGTCGGTCGGAAACGCCGGGTACGGCGCCGTGCGCACGTCCACGGCGCGAGGGCGGCGCCCTTGCATGTCGAGCTCGATCCAGTCCGTTCCCACCGAGAGCCGAGCTCCGGCGGCTTCGAGCTTGACGAGCACTGCATCCAGCGTGTCCGGCCGCGTGTCCTTGAGCCGCACCCGCCCGCCCGTGATCGCCCCGGCGACGAGGTAGGTCCCGGTCTCGATGCGGTCGGGCAGCACGCGATGGGCACAGCCCTGGAGCCGCTCCACGCCGTGGACCGTGATGCAATCGGTGCCAGCGCCCTCGATGTGCGCCCCCATGGCGGTGAGGAAGGCCGCCAGATCTGCGACTTCCGGCTCGCGCGCGGCGTTCTCGATGACCGTGGTCCCGGAAGCCAGGGTGGCTGCCATCATGAGGTTTTCCGTTCCGGTGACCGTGACATTCTCCAACACCAGGCGTGCGCCCCTCAGGCGCCGGGCCCGGGCCCGGATGTAACCGCCCTCCACGCGCACATCGGCACCCATGGCCTCCAGACCGCGTACGTGCAGGTCCACCGGCCGCGAACCGATGGCGCAACCGCCCGGCAGGGAAACGTTGGCCTCGCCGTACCGAGCCAGGATCGGCCCCAGCACCAGGATCGAGGCCCGCATGGTCTTGACCAGCTCGTAGGGTGCGGTGAGATCCTGGATGGTGGACGGATCGACCTCGATGTTCATCTGATCGTCCACTGTGAGCGAGACGCCCATCCGGCCCAGGAGCTCCATGGTGGTCGTCACGTCTTTGAGATGCGGCACGTTACCCACGCTGCTGGGCGAATCGCCCAGCAGCGTGGCGGCCAGAATGGGCAGCACCGCATTCTTGGCGCCGGAGATGCGGATCTCACCCTCCAGCGCTCGGCCACCCCTGATCAGCAGCTTCTCCATGTACGAGCCCGCCCGGACCGTATCCGGTCTCCACTCTCCACCCGGGTGAACATGAGGATCCGGCCTGTACCGGACTCCGTCCTGGAGCCCCCGCGGCCGGTGCCAGCGCCAGCGTACGGACGCGCGCTGGCGAGGGCCTAGCTTATCACGGCGGCGCCGGGACCCTGCCGTGTGGAGGGTTTCTCACCGCCCAAGCCCAGGAGCCGGCACAGCCCAGCGGCACGGGCCAGCGCCACGAGGGCACGCGGGGTGCGGGCGAAGCGGATGCGCACGCCGCGCTGATGCGCCCAGCGCACCCAGGCCACCAGCAGGGCCAGCCCTGCACTGTCCACACGCCCCACGGACCCCAGATCGACCGTGAGGCCCTCGCCGGCGATCGCGGCGAACGCGGGTGCCGCTTCACGCCACAGGAGGGGCACCGTCTCGAACGTGAGGTCCCCGTCCACACGAAACCGGCTCTTGCCCTCGCGCACCAGTGACATGGAACCATTTGCCTCCTGCCGTTCGCCTCGGGGGCAGATCGCAGCTGTATCGTCCGCGCTCCCGAAACAGCAACCCCGCCCACGGGACTAGCCGGGAGCCTGGCTCGCGGATCCTTCGGCTTCCAGCTCGCGGATCACCGCCTCCAGACCCTTCTGGGCCACCTTCTGTCCGATATCGTCGCGAAACAGCAGCACCAGGCTGGTCCCGTCCACCACCACGTCGTAGACCAGCCAGCGCCCGTTCTTGCGGTGGAAGTAGTAGTCCACGTGCATGGGTTGTTGACCGCGCACCTCGATCAGGGTCCGAACCATCTTGCGGTTTGGGCTCGGCAGTGGGCGGCTCTGGAGCAGGCGGACCTTGGTATCGGCGTAGTCCACCAGGTAGCCGCCGTAGGTGCGCACCACCCGCCGTTTGAAGGCCGCCATGAATCGATGCCGCTGCTCGGGTGTGGCGGTGCGCCAGTAGTGTTTGAGCACCAGCTTGGAGAACGTCTCCAGGTCCACCACCGGCACCACGATGGACTGGATGAGGGCATAGAGGCGCTCCGGGTGCTGGCGCAGCTCCGCCTCATGGCCGCGAATGGCGCCGAAGACCTCGTTGGTCACCCGGACTACGATGTCCTCAGGTTGTTCCGGCGACGCCGGAACTCCGAGCGGCAACAAGCAGCAGAGCAGGAGCAGGATGCGGGTCATTTCTTGGACGTCAGCTCGACCAGGAAACGGCCGATGAGCTGTTCCAGGATCATGGCCGATTGGGTGTACTGGATGACGCTGCCATCCTTCAGCGTCTCCTCTTCCGCACCAGGGTCCAAGGCGATGTACTGCTCGCCGAGCAGCCCCGCCGTATAGATGCTGGCGCTCGTGTCCACGGGAAAGAAATCGTACTGGGTGCCCAGCGCCAACACGACCCGAGCGCGAAACGTGCTCCGATCGTAACCGATTTCGGCCACCCGGCCCACCCGGACCCCCGAAGCGGTGACCGGTGCCCGCACCTTCAGGCCGCCGATGTTGTCGAAATAGGCGGTCACCCGATAGGTGCCGTGCTCCTGGATCTGGGAGAGGTTGCTCACCTGCATGGCCAGCAGGAACAGCGCCCCGAGTCCCAGCGCCACGAACATCCCCACGAGAATCTCGATCTTGCGGTCTACCATGGCTCGTCCCGCTTGGTTCCGTACGCCTGCCTCTCGCCCGCCACGACGACCCGGGCGCCTCAGAAATTTCCGAACATCAGGGCGGTGAGGATAAAGTCCAGACCCAACACCGCCAGCGCCGTGTTGACCACGGTGCGCGTGGTGGCACGGCCCACGCCCTCGGAGGTCGGTACGGCATCGTACCCTTCGAACACCGCGATCCACGAGGCCACGAAGCCGAACACCACGCTCTTGATCACGCCGTTGAGCACGTCGTCCCGGAAATCCACCTGGGCCTGGATCTGCGACCAGAATGCGCCGGCGTCCACGCCCAGCAGACCGGACCCCACGAAGAATCCTCCCCAGACCCCCACCACGCTGAACAGGGCGGCCAGCAGCGGCATGGAAATGAATCCGGCCAGAAAACGGGGCGCCACCACCCGTTCGATGGGGTCCACCGCCATCATTTCGAGGCCCGCCAGCTGCTCGGTGCTCTTCATGAGGCCGATCTCCGCCGCCAGCGCGGAGCCCGCCCGGCCGGCGAACAGCAGGGCGGTCACCACCGGCCCCAGCTCGCGCACCAGCGACAGGGCCACCACCACCCCGAGCGATTCCTCGGCACCGAAGCGTACCAGGGTCACGTAGCCCTGAAGGCCGAGCACGAAGCCCACGAAGCCGCCGCTCACGACGATGATGAGCAGGGAGAGCACGCCCACGGAAAACAGCTCCCGCACCACCAGCCCCGGGCGCGGGAGGAGGCGCGGCAGGCTGGCCAGCGTGCGCACGAGGAACAGGTGCCCGCGGCCCAGACGCGCCACGCGCGCAAGGCTCCAGTGGCCGAGCGCCTGCAGCAGCCCGATCACGGGGCGGCACCCTCCAGGAGCTCCTGGTAATAGTCCCGCGCGGGGTAGTGGAAGGGAACCGGCCCGTCCGGCAGGCCGTTGACGAACTGCCGCACCCAGGGGGAGTCGGTCTGGCGCAACTCTGCCGGAGTACCGGAGGCGATGACGCCGCCATCGGCGATCACGTACAGATAGTCGGCGATGGAGAAGGTCTCGGCCACGTCGTGGGAGACCACGATACTGGTCAGGCCCAGGGCCTGGTTCAGCTCGCGAATGAGCTTGACGATCACTGCCTTGGTGATGGGGTCCAGCCCCGTGAACGGCTCGTCGTACATGACCATCACCGGATCGAGGACGATGGCTCGTGCCAGCGCCACACGGCGTGCCATGCCGCCGGAGAGCTCGGCGGGCATCAGGGCGCGTGCGCCCCGCAGCCCCACCATCTCCAGTTTGATGAGCACCACGTCGCGGATGAGCGGCTCGGGCAGGCGCGTGTGTTCACGCAGGGGAAAGGCCACGTTCTCGTAGACGGACAGGTCCGTGAGCAGGGCCCCGCTCTGGAACAACATGCCCATACGCCGACGCAGGGCGTACAGCTCGGCGCGCGACAGGCGATGGACGTCGTGCCCCTCCACCTGCACCGTTCCCCGGCTGGGACGCAACCGTCCTCCGATCAGGTTGAGCAACGTGGTCTTGCCGGTACCGCTGGGGCCCAGGATCCCGGTCACCCGTCCCGCCGGAACGTCCAGGTCCAGTCCCTGGAACACCGGGCGCCCGGCACGCGCGAAGTGGACGTCCCGAATCTGGACCTGCGCTATTGACTTGGCGTTCGCTGCGGTCCGAGCATTCAAGACCGGATCACCCCTGGTGAGGTCAAACAAACAGCAAGTGTCATTGCCCGTCCGCGAGCATGTCAAGCGACGATCTGACCCTCTGGATGACGCCGCAGTTCGAGTGCGGCTATTTCGCCGAACGGATCTCGGTGAATCTGCTGGTGGATCCCGCTGCCCCACTGGACCCAGTCCGCTATGGCACGCTGCTGGACCTGGGATTCCGGCGCAGTGGGGCGCAGGTCTACCGGCCCCACTGCCCCGGCTGCCAGGATTGCGTGGCCACACGCATTCCGGTGGATCGCTTCCTGCCCAGCCGCGCCCAGCGCCGCTGTGAGCGGCGCAACGCGGACCTCGACGTGGTCTTGCAGGGCCCCGGATTCCGTGAGGAACACTTCGACCTATACTTGCGCTACCAGGCCAGCCGGCACCCGGACAGCCCCATGGCCGAACCCGACCCGCAGGGTTATACCAGCTTCCTGTTTGCCCCCTGGGCGGAGACCTGGATGGTGGAACTGCGCGATGGTGGCCAACTGCTGGCCGTGGCCGTATGCGACCGCGTGCCTGCCGGTCTCTCGGCCCTGTACACGTTCTTCGATCCCGCCGAGTCCGCACGCGGCCTTGGTACGTACGCACTGCTTTGGCAGATCGCGCAGGTCCGGCGTCTGGGCGGCCGCTACGTGTATCCAGGCTACTGGATCGCCCGACATCCCAAGATGGCTTACAAACGCCGCTTCCGCCCCCTGGAAATCTTCCAGGGCGGGCGCTGGCGCCTCCTCCGAGCCGAGGAGGGCTGATTTGCCGTCGCAGGACGCCCCACGGGTCCATCCGCTGCCTGCTTGACGCAGGTCAACGCACACCGGAACGGATTCGAACAAACTATTGACAACGAAACAGCCTAGATCGAGGTGACCATGGATTTGTGGATGGACTTGCTTTTCGGCAATGCGATCGGGCTCCTGAGCGTCGTGACGGTGGTCGGTGCGATCCTCATCATCGCGTATATTGCAGTGATGCTCGCACGCAAATCCAGGCCGAAACATCCATGACCTGACTGTACCTGCTCCTCCTCTCCCCGGCATCCGCGCCCCACTGGGGCACGAACAACCGGGTAAGACTGCGGCGAACCCCGGACTTGGTGGCTCGCCGTTTTTTTGCCCCAACACCACCCAGGCGGCCACGATACAATCCAGCGGTCGGTAATCGATGAGGAAGCAAGACAGACCGATGAAGGATCCAGTGGTGGTGGTCGGCATCGGAGAGATGGGTGGGGTATTCGCACGCGGCTTTCTGCGTGCGGGCCGTCCGGTGTTCCCCGTGACCCGCGGCACTGCCCCGGAGGCGGTGGCTGCAGCAGTGCCCAAACCCGCCTTGGCACTGGTGGCCGTGGCCGAGCGAGACATCCATCCCGTGCTCGGAGATCTACCCTCCACCTGGCGGGACCGTGTAGGTCTGCTGCAAAACGAGCTCCTGCCACGGGACTGGAAGCGGCACGGCCTCGAGCAGCCCACGGTCATCGCCGTTTGGTTCGAGAAAAAGAAGGGACAGGACGTGAAGGTCATCCTGCCCTCACCGGTCCATGGACCCCGAACACCCCTCATCGCCGAGGCGCTGGAGCAGCTCGAGATCCCAGTCCGGGTGCTGGAAAGCGAGCAGGCACTCGAATTCGAGCTGGTGCGCAAGAACCTCTACATCCTGACGACCAACATCGCCGGGCTCGAGGCGGGTGGCACGGTGGGGTCGCTGTGGTCCAGGCACCGGGAGCTGGCCGAAGCGGTGGCCGAGGACGTCCTCTCGATCCAAGAGGTCCTGGTCGGCCATGCGCTGCCGCGCGAAGCCCTGATCGACGCCATGGTGACCGCCTTCGAAGCCGATCCGGATCACGGGTGTCTGGGCCGCAGCGCCCCACAACGGCTGCAGCGTGCACTGCAGCTCGCCGACGATGCAGGACTCGAGGTGCCCACGCTGCGCCGTATCGCCAGCCGGCACCTCCGCGCAGGCGCCGACTAACCAGGGCCTGCAGAACCCGGCCCTGACACTTCAGGCGGGTGCGGGGAGGGTCCCGGGCGCCTCCCCCAGGAGCATCGCCAGCCATGTCCAGTCGAACCAGGGACCCGGATCCGTCTTGCGCCCGGGGGCGATGTGCTCATGGCCCGTGACACGGGCCGGCGACAGATCCGGGTAGGCCTCGCAGAGGGCACGGATGCACGCGGCCAACGCCTCGTACTGGGCGGGCGCGAAAGGCAGCACGTCGGTACCCTCCAGCTCGATACCGACCGAGAAGTCGTTGCAGCGCTCGCGCCCGCGGAATCTGGAGACGCCTGCATGCCAGGCCCGCCGGTGAAAAGGCACGAACTGGACCATGCCGCCATCCCTGCGGATGAACAGATGCGCCGAAACCCGGAGCCTCGCCAGCGACGCGAAGTCCGGATGGGCGGTGCCATCGAGCCGCCCGAGGAACAGCGCCTCCACTTCGGGCCCACCGAAGCGGCCGGGCGGCAGGCTGATGGAATGCACCACCAGGAGCTCGGGAGATTGACCGGCAGGTCGGTCGTCGCAATGGGGTGAAGGCAGGAAGGGCACCCCCATCAGTCTGCCGGTGTCCGGATCCACCACCATGTCGAGCCGTCCCTTTCCCATCGCCTGCAGGTACAATTGCGCGCCTCGCCCCTCTGCCCGATACGCCTGATGGTCGCACTCGCCCACCTCAACCCGCAACAGGCTGCCGCGGTGCGCCACTTGGGTACACCGCTACTGGTGCTCGCCGGCGCCGGCAGCGGCAAGACCCGTGTCATCACCCACAAGATCGCCTGGCTCATCGAGGACTGCGGGATACCGGCCGAACGGGTCTTGGCCGTCACCTTCACCAACAAGGCCGCCCGTGAGATGCGTGAGCGGGCTCTGGCCCTGTGTCCGGGGCGTGCCGCCAGGGGGCTTACGGTCTGCACGTTCCACGCCCTGGGGCTGCAGATCCTGCGGCGCGAGTTGCGCGCCGCAGGACTGCGTCCCGGTTTCAGCGTAGTCGACGGTCAGGACAGCCTGCACTTGATCCGCGAGCTCGCCCAGGCCGGGGAAGAACTCGATGCCGAGGCGGCACGCGCGATCATTTCTGCCTGGAAGGACGCCGGCATCGCCCCGGAGCAGGCCCTGCGCCAGGCAACCGATGATCGGGAGATGCACTTCGCCCGGATCTATGATCGCTACGAGCGCCAGCTGCGCGCCTACAACGCAGTCGACTTCGACGACCTCATCGCACTGCCGGTGCGCGTGTTGCACGGAGACCGGCGTGCCCGGGAACACTGGCAGGCCCGCACCGGCCATCTGCTGATCGACGAATACCAGGATACCAGCGCCGCCCAGTACGCGCTGATGCGCCTGCTGGTGGGGAGCCACCACGGGCTGACCGCAGTGGGCGACGACGATCAGTCGGTGTACGCCTGGCGCGGGGCGCGACCGGAAAACCTGCAACGGCTCAAAGAGGATTTTCCGCAGCTCCAAGTGATCAAGCTCGAGCAGAACTATCGATCCACCGGGCATATCCTCGCGGCCGCCAACGGACTGATCGCCCGCAACCCGCACCTGTTCGAGAAGCGGCTCTGGAGCAGTCTGGGCCCCGGTGACCCGATCCGGGTCCTACCCTGCAACAACCCCGAGCACGAGGCCGAACGCATCGTCTCGGACATGCTACGCCTGCGGCTGCGCCATGCCGACTCCTGGAGCCACTATGCAGTGCTCTATCGCAGCAACCACCAGTCGCGCCCCTTGGAACAGGCCCTGCGTGAGCACGGCATCCCCTACCGGGTCTCGGGTGGCACCTCCTTCTTCGCCTACGCGGAGATCAAAGACCTGTTGGCCTACCTGCGCCTGCTCAGCAATCCGGAGGACGATCCCGCATTCCTGCGGGTGGTCAATGTGCCACGCCGCCACATCGGCCCCGGAACCGTGGAACGGCTCGCCACCTACGCCGCCGAGCGGCGGGTGCCGCTGCTCCAGGCCTGCGGCGAACTGGGACTGGCCTCGCACCTGCCGGCCGCCGGATACCGGCGCCTGACCCACTTCGCGCAATGGCTGATCGAGGCGCAGCGCCTGGCTCACACCGAAGGCCCGTTGGCGATCTTCGACCATCTCCTGCGCAGCCTGGACTACGAGGCGTGGTTGCGCGAGACGAGCAGCGGCCCCGCACAGGCGGAACGGCGTATCGCTCGAGTCGGGGAGCTGCGTGCCTGGATCGCCCGGATGGCCGATCCCGATACCGGCGACGGCAAGGACCTCGACGCCATTACGGGCCACCTGGCCCTGGTGGACCTGATGGAGCGCCAAGGGGAAGAGCGGGCCGCAGACTCCGTTCAACTCATGACCCTGCACGCGGCCAAGGGGCTGGAATTCCCGCACGTATGGATCGCTGGCCTGGAGGAGGCCATCCTGCCCCACCACGCCAACCTGGAAGGGGCCGGCCTGGAGGAGGAACGACGGCTCGCCTACGTGGGACTCACCCGCGCCCAGCGCCATCTGACGCTGACCTACTGCGCTCAGCGCAACAAATCCGGTGAGACGGTGGACTGTGAGCCCAGCCGTTTCCTCCGTGAGCTGCCACCGGACACCGTCGACTGGGTCGAACCCAGCTCGCCCGCCGCGCAAGCCCAGGCCCGTGAGACCGGGCGCGCGCATCTGGACAACCTGCGCAGTCTACTGCAGACCTGATGGGGCGTCTCAGAAGCTGAACAGCCGCAAAGGCCTGGGCGGCGCCACACCATAGCCCTGCACGTAGTCCACCGCCAGACGGTCCAGCTCCCGGATGATGGCCTCGTTCTCCGCATACTCGGCAATGGTGCGCAGGCCCATGGCCTGCCCCACCTCGTTGATGGCCGAGACCATGGTGCAATCCACCGGATCGTCCAGCATGCCGCGTACGAAACGGCCGTCGATCTTCAGATAGTCCACCGGCAGCGACTTGAGATAGGCGAACGAGCTCAGGCCACTGCCGAAATCGTCGAGTGCGAACTGGCACCCGAGCTGCTTGAGCCGCTGCATGAACTCGGTGGCTTCGCCGAGATTGGCGATGGCCGCGTTCTCGGTGATCTCGAAGCAGATCATCCAGGGCGGCACCCGCCACACCCGCATTCGCTCCTGGACGAACTCCAGGAAGGTATGGTCACCGAGCGTCGCCCCCGACAGGTTGATGGCTACGTGCAGCCGATGCCCAGTGGCGTTGTGGGCGTACCATTCCAGGACGTGCTCGACCACCCAGCGATCGATGCCGCCCACCAGGTTGTAGCGTTCGGCCGCCGGCAGGATGACCCCCGGGCTCACCTGCTCGCCGTGCTCATCGAGCAGCCGAATCAGCACCTCGATGTGCCGATCCTCGTCGGGGGCGTGGCGCAACGGACGGATCTCCTGATAGTACAGGGCGAACCGATCTTCCTTCAGGGCCCGGCTGATCTGCGAAACCCAGCGCATCTCACCGCG
>Ga0256832_1003631_pt1 | contig 10460 bp, 7 predicted proteins | sample 134614metaG_FD_190534 | JGI IMG/M metagenome (GOLD analysis project Ga0256832, IMG submission 190534) | Hydrothermal vent microbial communities from Lau Basin, Pacific Ocean - 134-614 | ecosystem: Environmental > Aquatic > Marine > Hydrothermal vents | place: Pacific Ocean: Lau Basin | collected...
TTAAAGATACTTGCCCCATGGCAGGGAAAGGGGCAGGTTTTCAAGGTGGCTCCCAACAAGGTGAAGGTCGTGGGGGCATTCGATGGAATCATGTACATTGACCAGGGCAAGGGTGAGCTTGATGCGGCTGTTTTCATGTGTCCTGGAACAGAATACATCAACCTCGATACCAAGCAGGCCACCATTAACGCAGACTGCATGATCTCCAAGGGGAAAAACAGGGTCGCCTATGCAAAGCTCACTGCAAAGGGAAAGATGGGCGCCTTGGATGGCGATTTTGTCATAGTTGGTGGCGAGAAAAAGTGGAGGGGCATGTCAGGCAAGGGGAAGGTTACCATTCGTACGGCCCTTGGGGCAACCGCCCTTAACAAAAAGACAGGGGAGCTTATAAACTCCGCTGCTGGCCTTGCGGTCTGGCCGGCCTTGAAAGTGAACCTGCCGTAGGGTGCTGATTTACGTTTTTTATGGGGCCGGCAGGGGTCGGCCCCTGAAGGAATTTGAAGGATTTTAACGTCCCTGCTTACAGGAATAGACATTGAGTCAGGAAGCCAAACGCACATTTTTTGAGCGATTTGTCCAATCCCAGGCCTTTGGTAGCATAATCCTCATGCTTGCCGCTGTTACGGCGGTAATATGGGCAAACTCCAGCTGGTCACAGTTTTACCAGCATCTAAGCCATCTGGATATAGGGGTCATATTTGCTGGAAAGACCTATCACATGGGCCTTGCCCACTGGGTAAAAGATGGGCTTATGACCATCTTTTTCTTTGTGGTTGGGCTTGAGATAAAGAGAGAAGTGCTTCTTGGGGAGCTGTCGTCCATGAGGAAGGCAACTCTTCCTGTGCTTGCTGCTGTAGGCGGCAGTGTGACCCCTGCCCTTATCTACTACTACTTTAACAGAAGTGGTGCTGCCCTTTCCGGCTGGGGCATTCCCATGGCAACAGACATTGCCTTTGCAATAGGGATACTCGCCCTTCTTGGAAGTAGAGTCCCTACGGGGCTCAAGGTATTCTTGACGGCCCTCGCCATTGTAGACGATCTCATTGCCGTACTGGTTATTGCCATATTCTATACTGCAGAAATCCACATAAAGAGCCTTGTTGCGGCAGTGTTTTTCCTCTTTCTGTTTTACCTGGCAGTAAAGTCAAAGAGCAGGAGGCCCTTTCTTTACCTTATGCCTGCCATAGGTGTCTGGGCAAGTTTCATGGTTTCTGGCATTCACGCAACCATTGCCGGTGTCCTGATAGCCCTGCTCGTGCCTGTAAAGTCGCGGATTGATCCAGGCAGGTTTCTTGAGCAGGTAAAAGAAAGCATAGAAAGGCTTGCTGGTACCGGGCCTTTGACCCGCGACAGTCTCACCTACAACAAGGAACAGTGGAAACTGGTGGAAGAGATCTATCTTTCAGCAGACGACATGATTCCGCCTGGAATATTTCTTGAAAAGCACCTTCATCCCGTTCAGGCCTTGTTCATTTTGCCCCTTTTTGCCCTTTTTGCAGCAGGGGTAACCATAAACGCCCAGACCTTTGTGTCTTTCCCAGGCCCGGTGAGCCTTGGAGTAATCAGTGGCCTTATACTTGGCAAGCAGATTGGAATCACCCTTTTCAGCTGGCTCGCCATAGTTACAGGGCTTGCGGACCTTCCCGAAGGGGTGGGCTGGACACACATCTGGGGAGTAAGTATCCTTGCAGGCATTGGTTTTACCATGTCAATCTTTATTAGTGAGCTTGGCCTCGGCTCCCCTGCCCTGGTGGATGAGGCCAAGATATCCATATTCATTGCCTCGTTACTGGCAGGGGGTTTGGGTTATCTGGTTCTGAGAAAAACCCTTCCAGCCAGTGAAAACACCTGACAGCAGTCTTTTGATGTTGAAATTTCGTTTTCGCTACAGTTTTCATAACCTCCTGGTCTGGTTGCTCCTGTATATTATTGTCTCCCCTTTCCTGTTGCATATGCCAGGAGCCAAGATCGTTTTTTCCCTTTTCATTTCCCTGGTGCTTTTTTTTGCTGTTTATGCCATGGAGCGCAGGGAGAGGCTCTTTAAGATAGCAGTTGCAATCCTTGGTGCTTCCTTGCTCCTATTGTGGCTTGATGTGCTGAACATCTGGAAGCTTCCAAGACAGGTGGATACGGCCCTTACTATGATATATATAGGAATACTAATCTATTCCTTTTCCAAACACGTTTTCAGGGCAAGAATCGTGGATTCAAGGCTAATCTGTGCCGCCCTTTGCCTCTACCTGTTTCTGGGTACCTTCTGGGGCTACCTTTACGAGACCCTCTACAGCCTTGCCCCTTCCTCTTTTTCAGGTGACATCCTGGCTAGTGACGTACATTCCATGGTGATTCTCAGACACCACTTTCAATATTTCAGCTTTGTGACCCTGACTACCCTTGGCTATGGAGACATTGTCCCCAGGACACCAGGTGCCTCAGCCCTTTGCGTTTCAGAGGCCATCATGGGTCAGTTTTTCATGGCAGTGCTTGTGGCAAGGCTAGTGGGCATACAGGTCGCCCAGCACTTTTCCGGTGGCGGACAAAACGAGGAGCTAAGACAGTACTTTCATGATTCCCAAGGAAAATGAAAAAATCCACAGGAAAAACCTGGTCGTGTGTCCTGATTGCGACCTGGTTCTAAGATACAGGGAACCTGAGCCTGGTCAGAGGCTTTGTTGCCCGCGGTGCAACTGCACCCTCTCAGCTCCAGTTGAAAACAGTGTTGAAAAGACCATGGCCTTATCTCTGACCGGGCTTTTCCTCTTTTTCCCGGCCATTTTTCTTCCTCTTCTCACCCTTGACATACTTGGTCTTGAAAGCACCGGGAGCATTTTTTCCAGTGCCCGGGCCATGGTTGAATCAGGTTTTGTCTTTACTGGAGTGGCGGTCTTCCTTACAAGCATTGTCATCCCATTTGTAAAGCTCTTGCTGCTCTTCCTGGTTTCTTTGCAGTTGTATCTTTCCCGAGGGGACATTTCCACTGTGTTCATGTTTAAGGTCTACAGGAGGCTTGATGAGTGGGGCATGCTGGAGGTGTACATGATTGGGATCCTGGTGACTGTCATAAAGCTCTTGCACATGGCAAAGATAGAGTATGACGTGGGTTTTTTCTGCTTTATAGGTCTTCTTAGCGCAACCCTTCTTTCATCGTCCTTCCTGGATGAAAACTACTACTGGAAGGAAATAGAGGAGAATGTCAAGGGAGCAGATAAACGTGTCTCTTTAAAGGCAGCAGAGGCATTGGAGGAGTGGCTGTGAAGGCTGATATGGAGGCAGATGGAGTGACCACTGGCAAGGAAATGGGACTTATGGTCTGCCATGAGTGCCACAAGGTGGTTGAAGGAGATGGGGAAAATGTTTCTGTCACCTGCCCCAGGTGTGGAAGCAGCGTTCATCCCAGAAAGCCAGAGAGCATTATGAAGTCCTGGGCCCTGGTCATAACCTCCCTCATACTGCTTTTCCCTGCAAATCTTCTTCCAATAATGAAGGTGGATTACATGGGAGCCGCAGAATATTCCACCATAATGGATGGAATCATCTATTTTTTCAAGGAAGGCTCCTACGGGATAGGTCTAGTGATACTGGTTGCCAGTGTGCTGGTGCCGGTATTCAAGATCATTGGCATCATGATGATACTCCTTTCCATACAGTTCAATGTTGAAAGCTTTCTGGAGCACAAGACCTTGATGTTCAGGTTCATAAAGTTTATTGGCCGATGGTCCATGCTAGACATATTCGTAATAGCACTTCTTACTGGCCTGGTTGATTTTGGTTTCCTGACCACCATAGCGGCTGCCCCTGCCGCTCCCTTCTTCTGCGGCGTGGTTATTTCCACCATGCTCGCAGCAGAGGTCTTTGATACCAGGCTCATATGGGACACCAAGAGTAGGGGCAGGAAGGTCCAAAAAACAGCCGTGGAATATTTAAAGGATTAATAAGGTTTGAAGTTTGCCAAGGTGTATTTGAAATGGAAGAAAGCGTAATAAAGAAAAAGCGTGGAATTTCACCGATTTGGATACTGCCCGCAGTAGCTCTTGCCATTGGGGTGTGGCTTCTTTACAAGAGCATTGTCGAAAAGCCCATAGACATAATAGTGCATTTCCACAGTGCAGAAGGAGTCACGGCAGGAAAGACCAAGGTCATGTTCAAGGGCCTGCCCATTGGCATAGTGAAAAAGATAACCGTGGACAAGGGCCTTGATACCGTCTCCATGAAGATTGCAATAAGCAGGCAGGCGGAAAAGGGGCTGGTCCAGGACGTAAAGTTCTGGATAGTCAGACCCGAGATTGCAGCCGGCAGGGTAAGAGGCCTCGAGACCTTGCTTACCGGCTCATACATTGCGGTTCAGCCTGGAAAGTCCAAAGTCCCGTGCCGGGAGTTCATAGGCCTTGATGAGCCACCTCCGGTTCCAGAGGACGCACCAGGCCTCCATGTGCGCCTGGAAACTGATGCCTTGAACTCCCTTCAGAAGGGCTCGGCCATCTACTACAGGGACATAAAGGTGGGTTCCATCCAGGGCTACAAGATGGAAGAAAACGGCAAGATACTGGTGGATGGTTACATAGAGCCTGAGTATGCAAATCTAGTCCGGCCCGGGACTCGGTTCTGGAACGCAAGCGGCATAACCCTTAAAGGAGGGCTCAACGGGATAATTTTTCACATGGAATCCCTGAGCGCACTAATAAACGGAGGTGTGAGCTTTTATACGCCAAAAGAGCTGATGAGCCAGCCGCCTGCAAGAAACGGTGAGGTCTTTAAGCTGTACAAGGACTATGAAGATGCCCAGTATGGCATTGAAGTTAAGCTCAAGCTATTTGACGGTGAAAATGTTGCAGAAGGCCTTACCAAGGTCATATATCACGGCATAGAGGTAGGCCGGGTAAAGAAGATACGCCTCAATGACAAGGACAAACGGTATAAGGTTGTTGCAACCATTCTCATGGACCCAATGGCGGAGTCAGCCTTGAGGGATGGAACGAAATTCTGGCTCATAAGGCCCAGAGTGGGGCTTGGAGGTGTCAGCAACCTGAGTACGCTTGTCTCTGGCCCCTACATTACGTTCGTGCCTGGAAAGGGGAGGCCGTGCAGGGAATTTGCCGTTCAGGGCAGTCACTCCAAGGAGATACTGAAGGAAGGTACTTACTACAGGCTGGTTGCCAAGGACCTTCACGCCCTTGACCCAGGTGCACCGGTCCTCTTCAAGCACATCCAGGTGGGAGAGGTTGCCAAATACCATCTCAACAGGGACAACAGTGTGGACCTTGTTTTCATAATATACGATGAATTCAAGCATCTCATAAATGATAAATGCGTGTTCTGGAATTACAGCGGTTTGAATCTGAAGGTCACCCCTGCAGCGGTAAGCCTTAGCACAGACTCCCTCAAGGCCATTCTTTCAGGGGGCATTGCCTTTGATTACCCCCACAGGTACTACAAAAGGAAATTGAAGCAGGCAAAGCCCATGCACCGTTTCAGGTTATACGACAGTTTTGCCGATGCCGTCAGACACGTGCCCCAGCTTAAGCCAGGCGGAATATTCGTAAGACTTGAGACAGATGAGCCCGTCTCAGTCATCTCAGGCAGCCCAGTTTATTACAAAAACATCCAGGTTGGGGAGATAACTGGCGTGAGTCTTGATACAAAAAAGGACAAAATTGTCATAAAGGCCTTTATAAACAGGCAATACACAAGGCTTCTCACCACCTCTTCCCGTTTTTTCCTGACAAGCGGTCTTGAGATGCAGGGAAGCATCAGAAGCGGACTCAAGGTAAGGACCTCCCCCCTGGCGTCGGTTGTAATGGGTTCGGTAAGCTTCATCAATCCCCAAAAGGGCAAACACGTAAGGGAATGGCACGTCTTCAGGCTTTATCACGACCTTGAAAGCGCAAGGGGAGCCGATTACAAGCCCATTGCCATACGCTTTGCCTCTTCCCAGGACCTTGAGCCAAATGCAAAGATCCGTTACCAGGGTGTTACAATAGGCAGGGTAAAGGAGGTACAGTTTGCGCATGGCATGAAGGGCGTACTGGTCTCCGCCCTTGTAAACAGGAAATATGCCTCCCTTATAAGGGCAGGTACCAGGGTCTGGGTGGTGCGACCCGAGTTTGGCCTAAGCGGGGTCAGGAACCTGGATACGGTGGTTACAGGGCCATACCTTGCCATATTGCCGGGCAAAGGCCCGTTGGTCAGCGAGCTTACAGGCATGGACAGCCCTCCTACGGTGCCCTATTTCAAGAAGGGCCTCCACGTGGTGGTTGAGGCAGAAAGCCTTGGGTCCCTGAAGCGTGGCTGCCCTGTCTATTACAAGCAGGTCCAGGTGGGAAGGGTTCTTGGCTATGAGTTGTCTCCAGATGCCAGGAAGGTATGGGTCCATTTGAATATCTTTGATCCATACAGGCCCCTTGTCAGGCAGGGGAGCCGTTTCTGGAATGCCAGCGGCGTAAGGATACATGCAGGGCTCTTTTCCGGGGTAAACGTAAAAACAGAGTCTGTGGAGGCAATAGTCGCAGGTGGAATAGCCTTTGCCACGCCACCAGGCCAGGAGATGGGCAGGCTGGTGGCGGCAGGCACACACTTTGTGCTGCATGAAAAGCCAGATGACGACTGGCTCAAGTGGAGTCCCAAAATTGCCCTTAAAGGGAGTAAAAGCAAGTGTGACTCTTTTGTACAGGTAAAAGACAAAGAGGTGGTAGAGACGAGGTAAAATAAAGCTCCTCCATGTTCATCAAAAGGGCCTGTTTCCGCTTGGACGCAGGCCCTTTTTATGTGGGGCCTTACGTCTTTTCAGAGACATAGGGAAAATTTTTACCATGAGCCTTGACGAAAAAGATGCCATACGATATCTTGTAGTAAGATTGTTTTTATCAACAATATGATGTATTTTTCGTCAACGATTTCACTTGCTTTTCAACGCAAAACCTTTGGGAGGGGTTATGAAGCTTACGCTTGAGCAGGTAGAGCCCGCAGCCAGCCACTTCTTTTTTGACAGAATCGTCAAGCGGGATGGCAGGATCGTTCCCTTTGCCAGCTCCAAGATCACCAATGCCATTTTGAAGGCAGGACGCGCAACAGGGGAATTCGGGGAGGCAGAGGCAAGGAGACTCACCATTAGGGTGCTTACACTGGCGCAGGCAGTTTTCGACTCTTCTATACCAAGTGTTGAAGAGATACAGGACCTGGTGGAGGAGGTGCTCCTGGCCTCTCCGTTTAAGCGCACTGCAAAGGCCTACATTCTTTACCGGGACCAGCATGCCCGTATCCGGGAGATGGTGAAAAAGGCCGATGTGGATCTCATTGAAAAGTATCTTGAGCGACTTGACTGGAAGGTCAAGGAAAACAGCAACATGGCCTATTCGCTTCAGGGCCTGAACAACTATGTATCAAGCGAAATAACAAAGACCTACTGGCTGAATAAGATTTATACCCCGGAAGTGAGAAAGGCCCACAGCCAGGGTGACATACACATACATGATCTTGGTCTTCTCTCTGTTTACTGCGTGGGCTGGGACCTCCAGGACCTTCTCCTTTCAGGTTTTAAGGGCGCGCCTGGAAAGGCCGAGAGCAGCCCTGCAAAACATTTTAGAAGCGCCCTTGGGCAGATAGTGAACTTCTTCTACACCCTCCAGGGAGAGGCGGCAGGGGCCCAGGCCTTTGCCAACTTTGATACCCTCCTGGCACCATTTATCCGTTACGACGCCCTTTCATACAGGGAGGTGAAGCAGGCACTTCAGGAGTTTGTCTTCAATGTCAACGTCCCCACCAGGGTGGGTTTCCAGACCCCTTTCACCAATCTTACCATGGATCTGGTTCCTCCCTCCACACTGAAGGATCAGAGGGTGATAGTTGGAGGCAGTTACAGGGAGGAAACCTACGGAGAGTTTCAGGAAGAGATGAATACATTCAACCAGGCCTTTCTGGAGGTTATGTCAGAGGGAGACGCCAGAGGCAGGGTTTTCACCTTCCCAATTCCAACCTACAATATCACACCGGATTTTGACTGGGAAAACCCAGGAGTCCAAAGGCTGTGGGAGGTTACGGCAAAGTACGGAATTCCTTACTTTGCAAACTTTGTAAATTCCGACATGTCGCCGGACGATGCGCGTTCCATGTGCTGCAGGCTGCGCCTTGATGTAAGAAACCTTGAAAGGCGTGGAGGCGGGCTCTTTGGAGCAAATCCACTCACTGGCTCAATAGGCGTTGTCACAATAAACATGGCAGCCATTGGGTATAAGGCCACCTCTGAAAGGCAGTTTTTTTCGCTCCTTGAAAGGATGATGGAAACGGCCCGGACGAGCCTTGAGAGCAAGCGAAAGGTCCTTGAACACTTTGCAGAACAGGGCCTTTACCCATACACCAAGTTTTATCTAAGAAACGTTAAGAGAAGATACGACAGGTACTGGAGCAATCACTTCTCCACCATTGGCCTTATCGGCATGAATGAGGCATGCCTGAACTTTCTTGGTAAGGACCTTTCCGAGCCTGAAAGCATAGATTTCACTGTAAAGGTCCTTGACTTTATGAAAAAGATTCTGGTTCGGTTCCAGGAAGAGACCGGAAACCTCTACAACCTGGAGGCAACCCCTGGCGAGGGAACGGCCTACAGGCTTGCAAGGCTTGATGAGGAGCGCTTTCCTGGCATACGCTGCAGGAACATGGAGATTACCGGAACTCCCTTTTACACCAACTCAACGCAGCTTCCAGTAAATTTTACCGACGATGTCATAAAGGTTCTGGATCTCCAGGAACCGCTCCAGTCGAGGTACACGGGAGGCACGGTGCTACACGTCTTTCTTGGGGAGGCAGCCCCGGACCCTGAGGCCGTACGCGAGTTCGTAAAGATGGTGTGTAACAACTACTCTCTGCCCTATTTCACCGTTACCCCATCCTTTTCCATCTGCCCGGACCACGGCTACATAAAGGGGGAGCAGCCCGTGTGCCCGGACTGCGGTCAGAGCACCGAGGTTTACTCCCGTGTGGTTGGATACCTGCGCCCAGTAAACCAGTGGAATGACGGCAAGCAGGCGGAGTTTGGAATAAGAAAGAGGTTTTCTGTTCCAGGATAACACATTTATGGATTTTCATATCGGGGGATTCATCCCCTTTACCCTGACCGATTACCCGGGCAAGGTTGCAGCCGTGGTCTTTACCCAAGGCTGCAACCTTGCCTGCCCATTCTGCCACAACAAATCTTTGATCCCCAAAAAGGCAGTGAAACAACCGGTATGTAACCGTCATATCCGTGAAATATTGGACCTTCTTCATAAACGTAAGGGCAGGCTTAAGGCCGTTGTGATATCTGGCGGTGAGCCAACGCTTCAGCCAGGCCTTGCTGGGTTTATCAAGGAGATCCGGTCAAGAGGCTATCTGGTGAAACTTGATACAAACGGTACCAAGCCAGAGGTTATCAGGGATCTCATTGAAAAAGGCCTTCTTGATTTCGTGGCAATGGATGTAAAGGCTCCACTTGAAAAGTACAATCTGCTTTGCGGAGGCAAGGTGGATACCCAGGCCATTTTAAGCTCCATACGGGTTATTGCTGAAAGCGGGATTTCGTGCCAGTTCAGGACCACATTTGTTCCGCATCTTTTAAGCAAAGAGGATATCTGTGCCATCCGGGCGCTTCTTCCAAAAGGGGCAGAGCACAAGATTCAAAGATACGTGGCTCCGAGGATGCAGGACTCCTTGGAACATAAGTCCTTTAATGTTGTCCCGGCCTGATGGAACCGTTATCATGTGCCTGTCATGGATTCCTTGAAGGTCCTTCAGGTCGCCACATCCTATCCCCAGTTTCGAAATGACGTATCTGGCCCGTTCATACACCGTTTTGTAAACGCCCTTGAAAGGAGCGGAGGTGTTTCATGCACCGTTCTTACGCCTTGCGGCACGGTAAAGTCATCCTGGCCAGGCGAGGGCAGGGTTATACGTTTTCCCTATGCGCCAAGGCGTCTCCAGGTGCTTGCCCAGAGACCTGGAGGCATTCCAAGGGCCCTAGATGAAAATCCTGCCAATTACCTGCTGGTTGGCCCCTTTCTTTTTTCCATGTGGTTTCATCTTTTACGTCACTCCTACCGGTTCCAGCTTATCCACGCCCACTGGTCTGTTACCGGCTTTGTGGCATCCCTTATTCCTTGCTCCCGGCCCCTGGTTGTCACTCTCCATGGCTCAGATGTCAACAGGGCAGCAACAAGCAAGGCTTACTCCTTTATACTTAAAAGGGTGTTAAAGAGGGCAAATGCAGTGGTGGCGGTAAGTGAGCAGATGCGCCTTGGGCTCAAGGATGCATTCAGTCAGCATGCCTCAAAGATATACTTTATCGCAAACGGGGTGGATGAGGAGTTTTATGAAATCGATCCTGCTCCAAGATGGCAAAGGCGACCCGTGAGGTTTCTATATCTTGGAAGTCTGCTGGAGGCCAAGGGGGTCTCGGTCCTTATTGAGGCCCTGGCAGGGCTTAAGGAAAAGGG
>Ga0256832_1003632_pt1 | contig 10460 bp, 3 predicted proteins | sample 134614metaG_FD_190534 | JGI IMG/M metagenome (GOLD analysis project Ga0256832, IMG submission 190534) | Hydrothermal vent microbial communities from Lau Basin, Pacific Ocean - 134-614 | ecosystem: Environmental > Aquatic > Marine > Hydrothermal vents | place: Pacific Ocean: Lau Basin | collected...
GAACAATCTGTTTTTCGATAAGTTTCCATATTCTTTTCACTCCCGGTCTATTGACCAATTCGGGTACTTCAGTAAAGTATTCGTGACTATCAAATATGATTTTTTTCCCTTTTAGTCTTGAGACTATATAATTGGCTGGCAAAGTATCCAAATCATTGCTCCAAAGTACATCAAATCTTGAAAATAGCAGGTAAAAAAACAAACGTATATTGTAATTGGCATAAAACAAAGCACCTTTATTAAACCAAAGCTTAAATCTTTTTGTATCGTATTTGCGATGGATAGTTTTACTTGCTTTGAGTTCTCTCCCGACCAATACCGGCTCATAATTCAATTCCAATAGTGAGTCACAAATCTTTGCTACTCTTTGGTCTGTAGTAAGATCATTTGTGACAGACACGATTATTTTTTTCCCCGCATTATTCACCGCTCTATTTTTCAAGATTTTATCAAATAAACCTCCAAGGCTGATATAGTCTTGGAGGTTTTAATAAATATTCTATTTCAAGGAGTATTTTGCAGTGACAGTTCCTTTATAATTTGTAGATGGATACGAATTATTGACATATGGTTTTGTCATATCATAACTAAAATCCAACTGTAATGCAAAATTATCATTGATATTGTATTCCAAAGTAGGTGTAATAGACACTCGATAATTACCGTGAGTAGGCTTACCTTTCCTACCCTTGTCAAACAAGTATTCTTTGGTTTCATTATCCCTAATAGAAAAGTCAAAAGACATCTTCAAATCTCTTAGATTGTTCTTTGCACTTTTTGATTTTCTTCCTGTTTTTGCTTTTGGATTCAGAGATTTATCCTTTTTGTTTTTACGTTTATTTTTCTTCTTTTTTCTGGTTAAAAAGGGTATATTGACATCCTTGATAACATAGCCAAGATTCAATACAATCTCTTCCGTCCTCATCTGTTGAAGTGATTTTTGACTCAACAACATACTCCTGGATTTCTTATATTCAAATCTGATTGAAAGATCGCTTTTGGTCTTAATATCAATCCCGATAACAGGCTCAAAACGCTCATCCAATACCATTGCCGGAATTATATACTCTGAATAATAATTGTGCTCATTATCATCTACCCTGTTATTAACTTCTTTGAAATTGAGGTCTGTTTGAAATGAATTCACCTTTAGGGTAGATGTATATCCGTTTGTTATCCTAAACGAAGAGAAAATCCCTTTGAAAAACGAATATCTGCTCAAATCCCACTTTGCTTTCCAATTAGGTGCAGGTATATAATAGGGTTTAGATATTCTTTCGTAAATTTTCAAATTATTATCAGAAGAAACTCCGGTATATACATCTAAAAATGCCGGAATCAATACATCTTGACTTTGAGGTCCAAAGCCGTACATATATTCAGGATGATCGGGATGTATTTCAGTTACACCTAATAATGCAGCTTGTTTTTTTGAAATATCTTTTCTATAGGCAGAAAACTTATCAAATAGTGTCTCATAATCTTTGGTAAACAATGTATTCATAGCAAAGTATGTTACCTCAAAAGACCCTCTATCCATTTTGGACAAGGCATTAAACAACACAGTATCCGTCAGACTTGCATTCTTAAAGATTCCTGATTTGTCCTTCATATATGATTTTTTAAATGTAACATCTATTTCAAGTTTATTTACCGGCTCTATACTGATTTTAGCACTATAAGTTTGTTTGTCTTTTTGATAGTATTGTTCGTTAAAGAATTTGTTTCTCACTATCCAATTTTTTCCAGCTGCTGTACTTAACCAGCCTCCTTCTAAATCGGGTTGCAAACCGAGAATAAAATCATAGCCGGGCTCTTTGAAATTATTACTTGCACCAAGTATCTCCATACCTTTGGTATATCCAGGAATCACAGTACCGAAATCTTCCTTATATGTTATTTTCACATCTCTCAATGCCAATAAAGGTCTTAAGATTATTTTTTCTAAAGTACTAATCTGTCTTTTCTTCTTCTTCTTTTTATTTTTCTTAGAATTTTTAGAAGATTTGATAGAGGATTTCTTTTTTCTACGTTTTTTCTTTTTCTTCTTTTTACCCGAAAATCCTTTATCTATTTCTTTTAGATATTTTATGCTGGAGTATAATTTTTTAAAATCAAATCTTGCATTAAGAGATCTATTCTGTGTATTTTGAATAGTATTACCATAATATTTAAGCAAATAGGGTGTTTTTCCTATCCAGTCATAAGTTGCCCTGTATTTTGCGCTTACTTTTATCCATTTCATAAATGGGATATTTTTAAGCGGAAGTTTATAGGACAAATCAATTGTATGATTATAATCTTTAGGTCTTCCGAAGTGCTTTAGATTATCGTACATATAGCTTTTGGCTTGGGACTCCGGTAGTTCTTTTCCTTCGACATTTTTATAGATATCTGATGCGCCCCATTTCTTCAATTCATCTACTATTGCTCTAGTTCCGGCAACGAAATTGAGTTTTAAATCCTTTGTAAAACTCCATTGCATATTGTAGTTTCTATCCCAAGTAAATCTATTGTCCTTGAATGTATATCCTCCCGGAAATTCTTCTTCCGTTGGTTCTCTATAAGATCTGGTACTGAGATACTTCCTTAATTCAGTATTGAATGAGAATGAATTCGGAAACAGATTAAAATGTATATCTTTAATGATTTTAGCCTTTATCCATTTGACTTTCTTAAATGGTTTGATATACTTTGTTCCCCTTGAGAATCCATAATCCATTGTCAGTTTTTGATCTTCTTCATCTGCATTTTTGAGAATGGCATTTTTTGTATTCTTATTGGTATAAAAATATCCCATTTTTAGATTTGCAGGTGCCCAAGGGTATTTAGTATTTCCTTTGTTGATACCGATATTGGATATATTTAGTGATTTGACTGTTTCTACATCCAATGCTCTATCTTTGAATTCTTGTTTCTGGGCGGCATCTCTGGCATTGAGTAAATTTTCATCAACTGTCAAATCCAGTTCATAGGGATCGTATTCGGGTTTGCGGATAGTTTGACCGTATTGCAAATAAACAGGTAAATTAACTCCCCAGTTTTTAGGGAAAAACTTACCCATCTGCAATGATGTGGATAGATCGTAGTCTATTACCTGCTCCAGTGATCTTTGAGCCAATTTTTGATCAATGGCACCAAAACCAACACTCATATAATTAAAAGCTGCATTAAATGAACCCAGATCTGCCAAACCTACATCCAGATTGGCAGTAGCAGCAACCCCCCCTTTTTCTTTAAGTCCTGCCACTCTCAATTCATTAATCCACACTTCGCCGTCAAAGGGGACAGGAGTATAGTTAGTCAATCCTATTTCCATCACTTTTATATAACCCAAACTGGGGTTACCTTTTATTTTTAATATAGCTCCTTTATTATTGATATTATTGATATCCGCTTTTTGGTAAATTTTGTCCAAAGGGGCTCCTATCCTGTTTCTTTCAAGTTTGAGGTCGGTAAAAGCCTTAAATGCAACATTCATTAAATTGGCATCCGGCCAAATATTTTTAAGATCATCTCCAAGTTTCAAATCAGATATCTGAAGTGGAATTTCATACTCGTAGTAATTTTCATTAAAATCTTTTCCTATCCTTATAAACAATTTCAAATCCTGATTATTGATGTCCATTTCGCTCTCAGCATGGGCAAAAAGTTGAAGATCATTAAATAGCCTGGCGTCAAAATGCGTTAATTTATAAACTCCTATAATACAAGAATCCTTTAACCCTTTGAATTTCAAAGCCAGAGATTTTTCATCTTGCCTTATATTGGCATAATTTGTAAGAAGTCTTTCTCTTTTGATTCCGGGGGGAGATTTATACCCAAAAGGCTGTTTCTTTTGATTTTCCTCCAACCCGACGATATCAAGGTTCAATTCCGGACTCACATTGTCGCTATAACATTCTTGCTTCTTTCTCCATTGATTTCTTACCATCCCAAATTCGGCAAGTCTAAACGTCTTTGGTTTTTTGAAGTTTTTAAAGTAAAGACGCATAAATTGCATCGATCTCAAGCCGTCAATATCACCTACCTTGAACTGTTCAGCATCACTAATCGGGATTCTGAATCTATACCAAATCTCATCTTGTCCGTTTTTAGGTGTGACTATTTTGGTATCAGTAACATATTTTTTGACCCCGGCATCGGCAGTATCCAGTTCGTATCCATCTCTTAGAATACTTGGCACCATAGGCAAATCAATCTCGTATTTGTAGTATGACTCAGTAACATCCAAAGATTTATTATTATTCAATTCTTCTTTGTCAGGTCTAAGTTTTCCCCGCCTTTGTCCTCTATTTCTATTTGGGAAATTTCCTTGAGTATTGTTGTATTTTTTATATCGTTCTAATAGATTTTTGTTTTTCAAAAGGGAATCAGAACCAAAGTACACCCAATTATCATTTGCTACATCTTTGAAAGTGTAATCGGGAAATTGATTTTTGACTTTATTGATATAATCTCTATAATGAATAAATTCCAAACTATCATTCATTCCGTCAAGGCCTACATCCAATACCTTTATTTGGTTTGAATCATTTGGGAAAGCATCATCAAGGGGAGTATCATTTGGAACTTCACCCCAAGCTGTTTTTGTTTTCGGTACATATTCTCCCGGAAGAGGCAACGAATTTTCATACAATTGCAAACCGTCTTTCAATACATCTTCGGAAATATTTCCAATATTGAAAACAATTTTCCCAACTTCATCAGGATCTTGTTCCGGACGGGTTTTGGTCTCCATAAAAGGATTGAGCATCCAAAATTCGATATATTCCATATTCAATCTCTCAAAATCGCTATATCGAATATATCTCATCATTCCGCCCCATCTGGATTCAGGATCTTTAAGTACAAGCCCCCGTTTACTATCTTTGTCTATTCCGGCAGATACTTTGCGTCCGCCTACAGTATATCCATCCGGGATATCAAAATTATAAGGGCCTCTTTCGCTAGGATAGTAACTTATATCAAATGTCCTCAAATCTTGTAGAGAACCTACAGGTAATTCTTTATCAAATAATTCTTTTTGCAGTATCAATCTAGTATAAGGATCAGCGTTATCTCCCGTTTGTCTTGTTCCTCCTTCGGCAGTGTACCAACTCAACAAGGCTCTATTTGCACCATACGCCAGACCTGTGTCGGATTGTTCCGGAAATTCTCCTCCCAGATTGGGGTCATAGGGTGTACTTGATATCATCCATTCATTTTCCGTGTTGAGATATAGTTTTACAGAAGCTCCCTCAAAGTCATCCAAGATAATCACTCCCCCTTTTTCTTTACCGTTGTTGATAGCCTTGGAATGTCCCGGCTTAAGAGCTGCTACTTCAGATTTAAAACTTATTTTTGAGGGGGTTTTTGTACTGATGATTGGTAATTTATCAATGGCTCTTGTCAACCAATCCACTTCCGTACTGTAATCCATATCCAGTCCGAACATCCTGTTATTTATAGGGTCATCCCCATAGCTGACTTTTTCGGTATATGGCCTTTCGAACAAGTGCATATATGTAGCACCGATATTAAAATGCTTGTTTATCTCATAATCAGCCCTAAGACCTATAAGATTCTTTTGAGTAAGGTTGAATAATGAATTATCCTCGAACCTGACATTAACACCTCTACCTGATTGTGATACTGCCGGATTGATAATTCTGATTTTCCCTGCGCCTCTATCCAGCTCGTAGTCTATTCCTTCTTGCAATACTCTACCCCCGGATGTCACTATCGGATTTCCTTGAATATTCCATGCGCCAAGTGATATTTCATTTGACTCTTTTGATTTGTACTCACCCTTTAGGAGAAATTTATTTTTATCGGGATTTTCTTTTGCATTTACGACAGATTTTCTATACAAATCGTTGTATGCATATTTTTTTATCAAAGTCGTATCGCCCTTAAAGAGCTTGTTCATTGATTTTCCAAAAGGCTCTAAGACCGGAAACATAATGCTTCCCGAATTCTGCATCACTGTCACGCCCGGGATAAAGTCAAAAATACCGTCAGGCTGAATATCGCCCAAAACATTGATATTATCCAACTGAAATACTTCAAGTAATGGTCGGCTTCTATATCCGGGTTCAGGAATAAACCTCTTGAAAGAACCATCCTTTCCCTCATAAAATACATCCAATTTAAAACTTTCCCTATCAAAATCCGATGCGCCGATATAATATGCATTTTTCATCATCAAATCCCATTCCGGTAGCTTAGGGCTTTGAGCTTTGCTCTTAAGCATCTTGACATACATCACTTTTCCAAGGGTATCGGAAATTTCGGTAAATTCTCCTACTCTAAACAAACTATCCGCTTTATCTCCATAAGAATAAGTGTATTCGTATGACACTCCAAGCACATCTTCGGGTTGCAAAGGTCTGATGAGCGATAGGAAACCAAGTTCAGCATTGTAAGAGTATTCCGAGGGATTGAGCTTTCTCCCTTTGAAAACTTCAAAATCTTTTCCTGTCCTCATATTATATTTTATCGCCAGATTAGTTGAAACCTTGGTTTTTAGTCTGGTGACATCGTCGTTTTTAATGTTTTCAAAGAAACTACTAACCCTATTATCAGGCAAGACAAGACTATCTTTTCTTTTGTAATCCAAAAAATATGAATCAATATGATCGGGAACATTGGATTTATTGGTATAAAATCCTTCATATCCCTCTCCCAAATCGGCAATAGCACAAATATCACGAAGATCGTGAGTCTCATTTCTATCAGGAATTACCCAAACTTCAAGTCTGGTTATCCTGAACGGCGTATTTATAGCAGGGAGGGAATCTATCGCATCTTCGTATGATTCCCGGTTGTAGTGAGAAAGAAAGAAGTGCCTGTTTTCATCGTATTTATCGGGTTTTATTTCAAATTCTTGCTTTACTGCCCCCTTGTCTATTTTAACATTTTTTTGTTCAGACCTTTGTTGCGAAGCGATGGCGGTAAGTCTCAGATGTCCAAATTGTAGTTCAGTCTTTATACCAAAAAGATTTTGTCCTCCTTGAATCAAATTTCCTCTAAGCGGCAGACTCACATTTCCCGCTTCAATCGTCTTTAAAATAGCATCTTCATTAAACTCTTCGCTATCGTATTTAAGCTTTATTTTATTGTCAAAATCGAAACTAGCTTTAGTATTATAGTTAAAATTCAACTTCATTTTATCACCAATACCTCCTTCAACATTGACTTGAATTCCTTCATCAAATATAGGATTCCACACTCTTTGTGCTCTTAATTCAAAGGCCGGATTGTCCATAATCTGCCGAGATGCACCAAGAGTAAGGTGAATACTTCCTTGGGGTTTAATCGTGATTTCATTGCCTCCAAATATTCTCTCAACAAGGTCTTTTTTAACACTTACATACGAAGCGGGATCAACTATTCCCCTTTTGCTCCTATTACCGGAACCCGAACCGGACAATTGTTTGAAGTATTCGATTCTTTGTTGTCGATCCTTCCATTCCAAATACTCATTGAATGTCATATATGTGGGGGTGGTAAAATAGTCTTTTCCTATTTTCTCGGTAATGATATACATTCCTGTTTCAGGATCATATTCTACCGTTTTCTCTACAACTGACGGATCCTTTAAGTCAAAAGGATTTTTTATGGTATCGTTTATGAAATCGTTATATCTGGGCTTAATCGTATCGGGACTTGCTAATATATATTCCGGTGCATAGGGATTGTCCGGATTGAAATTTCCTGCAAATGACTTGAAAGTTGAGAATAAACTCAAAACCACAACAATACCAAAAGCAAATTTAATAATCTTCATTCGTAAAATTTTCGTTCTTCTTTTTAAAATGGCTTAATGCAAACGGTTCTATCTCACTCAGATTGAAATAAAAACAATAAATCGTATCTGCAAGAAAACACATCAAAATAAAATTACTTATTCTCTCGCAACCACTAAATAGTATCAAACAACATCAATAACGATACTATTTTGGCTTGAGTATTTAATAACTGAAATTTTTTGTTAAAGTTTATGTTTTAGAGTTAATTATTAGTTAATCTAAGTTATTTTTATAATTTCGCAGCATTATTTCGTCTTAATAACAATAGTGTTTATAAGAAACGATTTTTTAAAACTTTAAATTAATTCAATATGAAATCCAAATTCATTCTATTTTTGTTTTTTGCTTTCTCTTTATCAGCTTTTTCACAATCAGGTAAAAAATTCCCCTCTGTGGACATCAAGGATTTGAATGGTAAAACTGTCAATACCGATGATTTTGTCAATAATGGCAAAATAACAATCGTCAGTTTTTGGGCTACCTGGTGCGTACCTTGTAAGAGAGAGTTGGATGTTTATGCGGATATATTTGATGAATGGGAAGAAAAATACGGAATTGAAATAGTTGCCGTATCAACTGACAATATCAGACAATTTGCAAAAGTAAAACCCTTGGTTGCACAAAAACAATGGCCTTTTACGGTATTGAGCGATATAAATGAAGATTTGAAAAAAGCATTGGATTTTTCAGCAGTTCCACAAACTTTTATTCTTGACAAGAAAGGGAACATCGTATTTGATCACAGTGGATTTAAACTCGGTGATGAATACGAGGTCGAAGATGTATTAGAAAAACTGACTAAGAAATAACTTAGTATTTGCTGTTTAAGAAATACTTCTGAAATTTTAAATCGTTAATCGATATTCGATATTCAGTTTGGAATTACAGCAAGGTATCGTACAGATAGATTATACAATAACACGAAAGGAATAAATATACAATATAAAAATTCCCGCAGAGTATCCCGGAGGTCTCGCAAAGTAGCACTGGGAAAATTTGCTTTATGCCGCCTTAGCGAAACCTCAGTTTCCGCTGCGAGAAAATTAATTATTTACATACTTCTTCGAACTTATCTTCAATATATCCGGGAGTAGATACTATTTTCATAAATTGTCCCATTGATAAATCAGGGAAAGCCAGTGCTATCCTGAATCTGCCGTGCAACATATATGCTTTATTGCCTTTTACCAGTAGCTCATAAGGCAAAAATGCAGTGTGCTTAGGACTTGAAACATCAATCTTAGGCATAAACAATTTTTCTCCTTTACTTCCGGTCAATGCCAGTCCATAAAGCTTCATATTTCCTATTTTCTTGGAATATACCTTTTTTACTCCGGATACACCCGTACTAAGATTGTTGTCAATAGTGGATACCGCTTCATCAAAACTACTAAATTTCTTAAGCTCTATATTGTCTTCAAAATAAGGCATTCCCATCATATAGTGATACTTTTTTAATTTACTTGGCTTCAGACCGTCTTCAGAACCAAATTGTGTAAACGTATCCCCTTGGTACCCCGAAAGAGCTGTTTTAAACTTAGAAGCAAGTTTTGCGTAGTTTGAACTTACCACATTCCATTTTTTTGTAAAATAAGCTCTTCCCCAGTACTCGGGATTGGTATAAGAGACCAGTACTTTCCCGTTTTCTTTTGTCAATGCCACTCTTAGAACCGCTGCGAATCCTGTAAATCCTCCCACGCTCTTTACAGCTGAAGTCAAATCCGGATTTGATACAGCAATAACTACCCTGCCATTGCTACCCATCGGATGATAGGATCCCAATACTTCAAATCCATTGGATTTTAATTTTTGCTTCACTTCGGATTTTACCGTATTTATTTCACCGGTAGAATATCCGGCCAAGATATAAGGTTTTAATTTCTGTCCATTCACATTAAATGCGATGATAGTCATCGCCATCAATAATAATATTCTTTTCATAATTAATTGTTTAGATAAATAATCTTCGCAAATTATATGATTTAATCGAATTATTTCAAAATAAAAAATACATATATATCTAATTTAGAATAAAGATAAATTCTTTGTGGGGGTTTCAATGGAGAAGTGCATTTCATTTTTTCGCGTTATTACAAGAAATTTTGTTGATGTGGGCAACATTGCGTACCTACGGCACGCGTTTTAGTTGGATAAAAGCCCTTTTTTACCCATATTTTGTGCCTAACGGCACATTGATGTAGTATTTAGAAGTAAAACGGATTAATTTCATAAGTGAGGCGATCTGTGCATATAGAAAAATTAACCTTATATGCGAAAAAATGAAATGCGCCCCAAAGAAGAAGTGGAGTAGGAGGGCGCTTAGTCTTTGGTAATAGCTATTAGTAATACTTGTGAATAATGCGGGATAAGCTCTTGGCTAGTGTCAAGTCAAGCATACTCTTTCAGGCCAAGTATTCGTTCTTTTTGCCGATAACTGCATTAATAATTTCCACCATAGCTACGGCTATGCTGAAAATTATATGCTTTGTTCTCGACAAAAATAACATCAACTTACCTGAAACATTACACTTGACTTGACACTAGTGTCAAGTCAAGCATACTCTTTCAGGCCAAGTATTCGTTCTTTTTGCCGATAACTGCATTAATAATTTCCACCATAGCTACGGCTATGCTGAAAATTATATGCTTTGTTCTCGACAAAAATAA